>OHBF01000195.1_pt1 | contig 44777 bp, 50 predicted proteins | sample 1577301 | NCBI WGS metagenome assembly OHBF01 (sample SAMEA3879575, study PRJEB24766) | human gut metagenome | biome: human-associated habitat; feature: feces | place: USA | collected 1985/1987
CCGTCCATATCGCCGCCAGCCTTCCGGTCGTCCGGAGCCGTGTCTTCATCACCGTCCCCGGACAGCTCAGGTAATAGAGCTTGTAGGTCTTCCCGATCTCGGAGACCCTCACGTTCAGGAGGCCGGATCTCAGGATCTCTATGAAGCCCTTGTATTTTGTCCGGAACTCCTGCTCGTTGTCCGTGATCATGGCCAATCGCAGGGAGATGTCCCTTGCCTCGAAACGTACGTCCGATACGTCCGCCTCCTCGCCGTCCCGTTCCCGGTAATCGACCGTGGTATGCCGCTTGGCGGGCGGCGGGGTCAGGAGCGCCGACAGGTTGTCGTACGTCCCGCCCCGGTCCTTGGCCAGGAACACGCCATAGTTCGTGTAGGCGTCCTTGTCGTTGATGAATAGCTTTCCTTCCCTCATGTCATTTGGTCCTAATTCCGTTTCTCAATATCTCCAGCAGCGTGTTGTCGATCCGTTCCAGCCTCCTGCAATAGGAGGTGTTCCGGGCGATCTCCTCCTGTAGCTCCAGTCCCCGGGACAGCATGGTGCGCATGTCGTAGGCGCACTCCTTGGTCTCGGCGACGTTTATCTGGATGGAGGTAAGCCGGCCGTTGGTCTCGTTGATGGAGTCCTGGCTGGCGATGGTATACGCGCCCGCCCTCGCCCGCTGGGTGAGGGTGGAGTCGATCCTGCCACCCGTCACCCGTTCCATGTCCTCCAGCTGGCGGGCCGCGTCCTCGATGATCTTGTCGTACTGCGCCCGCAAGTCGGCGATGCCGCTTTCCGTAAGCCCCGCGCCGCTCACCTCGGCGAACGACTCGTACCACTGCCGGAGAGGCTCCTCCAATGCCTTCATCTTTATTCCTTGAAGGACGGCGTTATTCAGCATCTCTTGGAAATCGTCGGCGAAATCCTTGGCCGACCGTTTGCCCTCGGCGAAGCCCCGTATGATACTGTCAGCGATACTGTCGGTGGTGGTACCGGTCAATACCTCCCGCATGGACTCCTCCTGGTCATCCAGCATCCGGTCGATATCGGCTCCCTCGTCCCTCAGCGCGCGCAGCTGCTCGAACAGCTTGGCCACCTTCTCCTCCAGCTTGCCCTCGGTATAGAGTTTCTCGATGTCCTCGTAGCTCTTCCCGGCGAGGCTGGCGTACTCGTTCCACGTCTTCGCCTTCCGGAACCAAGTGCCGTGGCGGTAGCCTACGCCGCTGATATACTGTTCTCCCTGTATCTGTGCCAGCAACCGGTCGTACTCGCTTCCGGATGCCCGCCGCTGCCGCTCCAGCTCCTCGGAGATCCGCTTGTTGTAGGCCAGCGTCGTCTCGCCGATCTCTTGCTGGGTACGCAGCCGCTCCCGGAGCAGCCGCTGGTACTCCAGCTCGCCCGTGATGGCCTCGTCGTAATATTTTTGTTGCTCCTCCCGGGCCTGCCGGTTCATCTCCTTGACCTGCCTGCCCATGGAGAAGATCTTGCCGATCCCGCCGATCACGGAGGTGACCCCGCCGAGGATATCCCCCTTGGCGATCTTGGCGGCCCCGCTTACGAAACCGGACAGGGCGGAGGTCAGCTCCGCCACCCGCTTGGCGGCGTATCCAGCCTCGTCGCCGAGGATGTCGCCGATACCGCCGGCGATCGTGTCGAGGCTGGATGTCAGGGATTGTACGGAGGTATCCATGCCCTCTAACGCGGCGGCCATGCCATCCCTGTCACCTTTCCCGATGGACTCCAGCAACTTCTTCCAGTCATCCCGGATCGCCTTGAATGGCGAGCGGGAATGGATGGCCTCCTCCAGCCGCTTGATGGCGTCCTGGTATTCCTTCACGTTCCTGGGATCCCACGCCGAGGTATTGACCTCCCGGGCCTGCTTGAGCAAGGCTTCCAGCGAGGGCGTCGCCATCCTGTCAAGGTCGCCGAACAGCCTGTCCCACAGGCCGGATCCTTTCAGCTCCTCCATGGAGAGGTCGGACAGGTTCTTTTTTAAGGTTCGTCTCGCCTCCTCGATGGCCGCGTCGATGGCCTCGGCGTTCGCCTCCGTCCGTTGGGCGGTGAGGTAGGCCACGTCCTCGTTGTATTTCTTCTCCAATTCCAGCCGTTTGGCCGTGTGGTCCTGGTATTGCCGCAATGTCTTCTCCAACAGGTCGGCCTCCGCCTTCTCCCGGGCGGTAGCGGCGATGGTGGCGGCCTCTTCTAATTTCTTGCGCTGGGACTCGGGGAGCTGGGATACGGAGGTGGTCGATGGCCGGAACGACAGGCCCTGTCTTTTCCAGTCCGGGTTGTCCTTCTCCCATACGGCCCGCTCGATCTCCTGTTGGGCCCGCACGTATTCCTGTCCCTTCCGCTCGACCTCGTCGATCCTCCGGTCGTAGTCCAGCCGGATCTGCTCCAACTCCTTGTCGGCGCCCTCCCGCATCAGACCGATTCGTCGCTGACGGAGATCCAGTTCCGCGTCCTTCTCCTTTTCCGCCAAGGCCTCCTTTTGCCGCTCGATCTCCCGTTCCCGCCGGGCGGTCTCCGCCTTGAGGGCGTTGGCCGCCTCGATCTCCTTCCGCTCATCGCCTTGGGCCTTCTCCGGAGAGCGGGAACCTTTTCCCTCTAACGTGTTGCTCTGCCGGAGCATCATGCGGCGGGAGGCGTAACGTTGCGCCTCCAGGCGGTTCACCTCGGCGAGAGCTTCCGCCTCGGTGCGGAGGTCGGCCTTGTTGGAGTTGGCCAGCGCGTTCTGCGCCTTGGTGATCTCGTATTTCTCCTTGGCGATCGCCTGTTCCTTGGCGAACAGATCATCGGTCAAGCGGATCGCCTCCTTCAACGCCTTGGAGCGTTCCGCCTCTGGGAGGCTCATGTCGTAGGCCTTATCTCTAAGCTCACCGATACGGGCCTCCAGGCGGCTGCGTTCCACCAAGAGGTCCCGTTCGGCCACGTCGAGGGCGTTCCTGCGTTTCTGCAACTCGACCGACTCCTTGATCTTCTCATTGGTATCGGCCATCCACGCGGAGGCCTTCCGTCCGGCATCCTCGATACCGGTCAGGCCCTGCGCCCAGGCGTTGGAAAAGTCGGCGATCCCTCCCTTGAGATCGCCCGTCAATATCTTCCAGACCGCCTCGCCCGCCTTGCCGATGGCACGGAGGCGGTTCATTAGTTGCCCGGAGAGGAAATCGGCCAGATCAGATAGAGCCTTCTTAGGTTCGGTAAAGGCCTTGTAGAGCCATTCGCCCACCTTGTCCACAACATCCAGCAGACTGCCCAATACCTGGTTGAATGCCGCCGTGGCGACCGCCAACGCGTTCTCGCCCTCCTCGGTACGGTGGAACCAGCTGTTTACGGCGGCAAGGCCGGCGGCGATGGCGGCGAGCGCCATGCCAAGCGGGGTGGCGATAAAGGCGAGAGCCGCCTTGGTCACTTTCCCGATGGCCGCCGCGGTTTGGCCGAGCGGGCCGGGAACGGACTCCAGTTGGGTCTGGAACTGTCTCAAGCCGGAGGTAGCACCACCGGCGTCACTCTCCAGCCCGGAAAGCTCTTCTTTTAGGGATCGTATTTTTTCTTGCAACTCCTGTCCGGCGGCCGATTCCCGTTCGGCGGCGGACATCTTGCGCCACGCCTCCTCCATCTTCCGGAGGGAGGAGTGGAGGGATTCGATGCTCCCCTCGGCCATCCGTTCCTGCTCGATGGACTCCTGGAGTACCTTGATGTTTTCTTGGATTCCGGTACGGAGGTCGGTTTCCTGGATGGCGAGCTTCGCCTTGCCCTCGGCGTACTGGAGGGTCGTGACCGTACCGCGGGCGAACCCCTCGTCCAATGCCTTATTGGCCGCGTCAAGCTGGCGGAGGCTGTTGATGTCCTCTTGGATGCTGACCGCCAGCCGCTGGTTGCCCTTGCTCATGGAGGCGAACGCCTCGTCGCTGTCGGCGATCAGGCGCTGGTAGGTCCGCGCGGACTCGTTGCGCAAGCCCGCTATCCCTAACTTCACCCGATCGACCTCCTCGGCGAGGTTGCCGCGGAACTCGAATGTCACGTATAAAGGTTCGTCCGCCATGAACTGTTAAATTGTGAATTATGAATTTTGAATTATGAGTCAGGAGAGGCCGAGAAAGTCAAGCTCTTCCTCCTCCGTTTGAATGATTTCCTCTTCCTCCTTCTTTTTCCGTCTCTGTCCCGGGTCGTTGATCATCGTGAGGATGACGATCCATGGTATCTTTCGCATCACCTCGTCGTAGGTGAACGCCCCGGAGGCAATCAGCGCGTAGATACGTCCGAAAGGGCTATGGGGAGGCTCGTATTCCTCCCTTAACTCCCTTTTCTCATCGGTTGGCTCTCCGTCGGCGCCATCAGGTTCATCGTGGCGAGCGAGAAGATAATATTCAGAAAATCCTCCGGGTAGGCCATGACCAGGAGCACCTGCGCCAATTCCGCCATTCCACGCATGGTCGTATGGCAACGGATGTACCACGCCAAAGGACGGACCAAAGGGCGGGAAAAAATACTATTGCCCACCATCCCCTCGGCAATCACCCTCGATACCCGTTTTCCGTTCCGGGCGATGCACTCCAGCGTGGTACCGAGGTCGCCTGCCTTCAGCTCCTTCAGGTCGAGATCCATCCGGCAGAAGATCGCTGCCATCCGGCAGAGGGTCTCGCCTTTCGGGAAGGGTATTCCGTAACGGATCGTCTTCTTCCCCAACTTCCGGAGCAACCACGGGGCCGGGAGGTTGACGGTCAGCCGCCGGTCCAGCAGGGCGTCGGCGGCGTGGGATTCGATGGTTCGCTTCTCCATACGGGCTTACGCTTTAGGTTCGCCCAACTTATAGATGGCGTACGGCCCCTCGTTCTCTCCGATCGGAGCCAGCGCCTTCGCCGTCACCTCGATCTGGGCGATGTCGGTGCGGGTCAGGTTCCATACGAACCGGGCGGTCACCTGCGCGTTCGGGATCTCGATCACCACGTTGTGCAGGGAGATCGCCCGCACGGCCTTCCGCACCGTCACGATGTCACGCGGGGCTTGGTATTTCGTCACGTTGTAGGTCTTCCCGTCGATGGTCACGTCCTCGGGCTCCGATACCGTACCGCCGAAGGTCTCCTTCAAGGTGTCGTTGTCCCATTCCAGGAAGTTCAGCTTGATCTGCTTCAATCCCGGCTCGTTCCCGATGCTCTCCACCGGGGCGGCGGGCTCCTCCTCGCAGTAAAAATCGGTGGTCGTATCGGCCTCGGTGGTGAAGGAGGCCGTTCCTTTCATGGTACGTGCCAACTGTTTCATCGTGTCGGGCATACCTCCGGCCGGGTTCACGTCACCGAACTGGGCGACCTTCAGGCCTATGGATCTTGTCTTGTTTTCTGCCATGATCTTTTGAATTATGAGTTATGAATTATGAGTTATGGGGGATGGTTTCCCTTTTTTCGTTTTCCACGTGTCCAGAGGAGGGCGGCGATAAGTCCTGTCAGAACGCCGCTCGAATACCATTTGAGGCGTGTCCGAACAGGAGTTGCCGATGGGGCTTTTATCTCTTCCCTCGTGGTCGCTTGCTCCCGTTGGGCGGACAGTCGCTCCTCCAGCTCATAGACCAGCTGCTGGAGGCTGTCGCATTCGGCATGGACGACCAGCGTCCCGTCCTTCACCGTGGCCGAAACCGTCGCCCGTCCGTCCCGCTTTTGGTAGACCGCCCCGGTGGGTAGCCTACGGAGGCTGTCCACCGGGATCGCCAGCGTCGCCAGGCTGGACGGGATTGTCACGGGGGTAACGTACTCCCTTCTGCTCCATAGGAGATTGTCGATTACGTTGGTAGCGGTAACTTTCCTTGTACTCTTGCAACTTGTTACGAGCGGGGCAAGTGTCATAATGCTTGCAACGCACCAGCTTGTACAGTGCCTCCTCCAATGCCGCCAACCGCTCCAGTATGTCCCTGTTCTTGTCATATAGCTCAATGATCGTCTCGTTATCGCGGGCCGCCATGTGCCGGGACACGTCATCCTTGTCCATCCGGGCTTTCTGGCGGCTCACCTTCAGGTTGATCAGCCAGTTCACCAACCCGACCAGTCCGCCGGATCCAATCATGGCCAAGAGCGTGTTCCATTCCATGGGGTTACGAATTATGATTTATGATTTAACTGTCCACTGTTAACTATCCACTGTCAGCTCCTTCAGCCACTTCTGCACATCAAACGACGGGCAGACTTTTGCCGCCAGTTCGTTGTGCCCGACAATGAGGACCGAGGGGAAGCGGCGGTGGAAGTCCCTCACGTAGGCGGCGAGGGCTTCCCGCTGCGCCGCCGTCCGGGTGTCCTTGGGAGTCTTGCCGTTGGAAGCGACTCCGCCGACATAGACAATGTGCCGGGCTGTCCGGTTATGCCCTTTCGCCCCATTGGTAACCTCCCAAGGATCGACCTCCATGTCCTCGTTGTTCTCGACCAGCCGTTCCACCGTCCCGTCCAGGTGGATCATATCAGTATAGCCCACCTGCTTCCAGCCGCGGCCGCCTTCATTGGGCGGGGCTGTGTGCCAACGGCGGATGTCGTCCGCCGATACTTCGCGGCCGGGAGGGGTGGCGGTGCAGTGGATGACCAATAACTTGAGTCGTGCCATGACAAATTATCCTATGCCGGAAGTTGCCAGTTCCGCATACGCATTCCCGTCCCACATCAGGGTAGTCACCTTGGAGGCAGCACAGTTCGCACCGCCGACAGTAGCGACGGCTGTTCCTTCATTGCGGACAATCAGGAGCGACCCTGCTTGAACCTTCGTTTCCACCTCAATGGTTTCTGCGGCTGCCGGAGCGACAGTAACCAATGCCGGATTGGCATCATGCACGATGCCGCTCTCCTCGACCTTCCGTTCTACAGCTACCGGGAACGGTACTGTCACAAGGCGTTCGCCTTCCTCGTTGTAAGGGGCGTAGAAATCGAAGCTCCTACGCGATTTCATATTGACGTAACTCATTGTCGTATATGTTTTTGAATGTGAAACATTATGCCTTCGGCGAATAGATGGCTCCTAAATATTTGCCGGTTACCGGAGTGGCGACACCACGCATATTGAAGCCGACCACGTCACCACGGTATTCAGGATCGTTCAGGCGGTAATACATATCTACCGTACCACGGGCACGGGCCACGGCCTCCTTGTAATAGAAAAGCGAGGAAGGAGCGTCCGTTGCCGCTACCGCCGCATTCCAAGGGGCTTTCTGGCCTGTCGTACCGTTGTACCTCGGAGTAAGGGACGAACGGACTACGGTAAAGGAGAACAATTTGTTCTCGTTATAGAATGCCTTATACATGTTCAAGTCCTGCATTCTAAGGTCCATAGCATGTAGCGGGTTAAGGATCAAGATACGACCTTCGGTCGGTACTTCCAGCTCATCGAAAGCCAGTTCCATATCCATTACCATCTCGTAGGTCATGGCTTTGTAGCCACGGGCGTTCTTTGCCCCGGTAGCGGCTTTCACCGTGGTGAAATCGCCGTTCCCTGCCGGTGCCCAATTGAAGGCGGCCAGACGGGCAAACTTCTGCCGAAGTGAATTGCGGTGCCCCTCGGTCACGCTTTGGCGTTTTTCCGCGGACTCCTCGATCTCGATAGCGTTGATATGTACCGTGTTCTCGGTATCGAAACGCTTCAGCATGATCTCGTGCGGAATGTCGGTACGCGTCACGATAGGAATCGGATACAGCTCGTTGTCGATATACACCTCCGGATCCACGCCGGCCTCCTGCAAATTCAACTTGTTGTTATCCACCCAAGCGTCCAGGCTCTTCGAATGCGTGAGGAACGAGTCCGAGGGGTAAAACTTCTCGATGATCTCAGGAATCCAGATCTCGCGGTTCAGTCCTTCAGCGAGGCATCCGGACAGGTTCAGAGGGATCAGGGACAGCCCCGTCTGTACGGCGAACATCGCCCCGTGGCTGACTTCCAAGCAGGAGGCGAAGGCTCCGCTTGTCAGGGCATTGAACAACAATGCCGTAATCAATGAAATAATAAATTTCGTTTTCATTCTCGATCGTTTGTTTTATAGGGTTTATACTTGTTTTCAGGCAGGGTATTTGCCGTATGCCTCGAAAAACTTCTGTTTGTAGAGCTCCCCGTCTTTTTTCAATTCTTTCAGGCGGTCCGCCTTGACGATTTCGGAGAAGGTCATGTCGGCGAGTTTCACGCTGCCCGTACCGCCCGGAGAAGAGGTCTGTATCTGCTTCGTCACGCTGGCACGTGGCGGGATTGCGTCAAGCTGTGCCTTGGCACGCTCAAAGTCGGAGTCGAACATACCGATCCATGCATCCTTGCCCTTAGCGTCCAGACGACCTTCCTTGATCGCTTTGTCCACCAAGGCGACCGCGGAAGCCTTGCGCTCATCCCTTTCCTTTTTCTCGAAGGCTTGCACTTTGGAGGACAACGCCTCTTTCTCTGTTTTCAGCGTGGCGTTCTCCGCATGGAGCTCGTCACGGAGCCGGATAATTTTCCGGACCTCGTCGGCAATGGCCTGTTCGCTCGCATTGTCCGACAGTTTCAATAAACCTGTTAAAATTGTCATTTGCGTTTCATTTTTATGTGATACATGGATACCGGAAGTGGTATCGAACAGTTTGATCAATGTGCCTTTGTCGTTCAGGTCCATCCGCTTGTTTTCCTTGTCATATAAGGCCAGCGCGTTGTGATTGCTTCCTATGGTACAGATAGAGGCCTCACGCGCTTTCCATGTGACCATGGTTGGATAGGTCTGTCCGGACAACATCAACGACGGGTCGTCCGAACTCTTTCCCGGCCACGCGCCTATACTGGCGGCCTTCAGGAACCCGCGCTCCACTTTGCCCATGACAGCGGCGGCCCTTTCGTCATCCTCGTCAAACACGGCATCGGCAAGGATCCGGGTTCCCTCGATACGGATGTTCTCCCATCGGCCTATCGGAAGATCCCAGTCGTCATGGTTGAGCAGCATGACCGGGTTGTTCTCGAATACGGACAGGTCGGCTCCGGATGTCAGCATGCGGAATCCTTGCGTATTGACGGTCTCATCGTGTAATATGAATGTCTTTTTCGGCATCGTTTTTTTGCTTTTTCACCCCAAAGTTGCGGGATAAAAACGAACTGAAAAAATCACATTGTAACGGTTACGTCCAATAAGAAGTTTGTTTGCATCTACTTGTATCGTAGCACTTTGTGATTATTTCATCCGGAAAATCACACGTACTTTTGAGGGTGCGAATCAGCAAAATATAGATGAGTATGGGTACGGATTTAAGCATAAAGCAAAAAAAGGAATGGGCAAAGATGCTCTACCTGAAAGAACACCTGACACAGGTGGAAGTGGCCGAACGTGTCGGGGTCAGCAAACAGACGCTTTGCAAATGGGTGAAAACGGAAAAATGGGAGGAACTAAAGACTTCTGTCAGCCTGACACGCGAGGAACAGCTGGCCAACCTCTACCGGCAAGTAGCTGAAATCAACAAGGCCATCGCCAGTCGTGAGGAGGGGGAACGGTTCGCTACCTCCAAGGAGGCCGACACGATCAACAAACTGGCCGCCGCAATCGAGAAAATGGAAAAGGAGACCGGGATCGCCGACATCATCAGCGTATCCAAGGGCATCCTCGACTGGATACGCAAGACGGACACGGACAAGGCAAAGGAACTCAGCTTTCATTTTGACGCATATATAAAGGACAGGCTTAAATGAAACCACTTAAAACCATAGACAAGCAGGCACTCGAAGATTGGGACGCCTACCTGAAGTCCATCCGCAAGGATACGGCGGTCGATCTGGATATGCCCTACGAGGAGAGGCAAAAGCGGTTGACCTATCTGGAGAAACATCCGTTGCTCTGGATCAAGGAGATGTTTCCGAACTATGCCAAATATGAATTTGCCTCCTTCCATAAAAAGGCCATAAAACGGTTGATCTATAGTCCCAAGAACTGGTACGAGGTCTTGTCTTGGGCACGCGAGCTGGCCAAGAGCACGGTTATCATGTTCGTTGTCCTCTTCCTTGTACTGACCGGGAAGAAACGGAACATCATCCTCTGTTCCAACAGCCTCGACAACGCGATCAAGCTGCTTGCCCATTACCGGGCGCAACTGGAGGCCAATCAGCGCATCCAGTTTTATTACGGGGATCAAAAAGGATTTAAATGGACGGAAGACAACTTCATCACCAAGGGGGGAGCCTCCTTCATGGCGGTCGGTGCACGGCAAAGTCCGCGTGGAGTAAAGATCGAGGAGGTACGTCCGGACACGATCCTCGTGGATGATTACGACACCGACGAGGAGTGCCGTAATCCGGAGATCGTGAACGACAAGTGGAACTGGTTCGAACAGGCGTTGTATTTCACCCGTTCCTTCTCGGAACCCCTGCTCACGATCTTTTGTGGGAACATCATCGCCAAGGACTGCTGTGTGGCACGGGCCGGTAAGAAGGCACTCGAGCTATCCCGTCGGGAGAACCCGATCGGGAACTGGGACATCATCAACCTGCGCATGGTGGACATCAATCACCCAGATCCCAAGAACGATTTCGCCTACGGGACCTCCGTCTGGCCGGAGAAGAACGATGAGGAGACGATCGACGATGTCCTTGCACAGGTGAGTGCCGCCAGCGCGCAAAAGGAATGTTTCAACAATCCGGTGACGGAAGGCCGCTATTTCAAGGAGATCAAATGGGGACTGGTACCGCCGCTCCACAAGTTCCCGTTCCTGGTCAGCTACGGTGACCCCGCCCCGTCAAACAAGGTGTCCAACAAAAAGGGGGTAAAGAAGCTCGGCTCTTACAAGGCCAACTTCCTGATGGGCGTTCTGGACGGGAACCTGTATGTCATCACCGGCTACCTGGACCACGTGAAGAACGAGGAGTTCGTCAATTGGTATTATTATATGCGCAACTATGTAGCCGATCGGACACAGGTCTACAACTCCATCGAGAACAACAAGCTACAGGATCCCTTCTACGAGCAGGTATTTGTCCCGCTTTTCCAAAAGAAATGGGAAGAGACCGGATACATCATCCCCATATCGCCCGACCTCCGGAACAAACCGGACAAGTTCGCGCGTATCGAGGGAAACCTGGAACCCCTGAACCGGGCGGGACGCATGATCCTGAACATCGCCGAGAAGGACAACCCCAACATGGCACGCCTGGAGGAACAGTTCCTCCTTTTTGATGACGGGCTACCGGCACCGGCCGACGGCCCCGACGCGATAGAGGGAGGGTTCTTCATCTGCCAGCAAAAGGCGATGGCGGTCAAGGCGGGAAGTTGTACCGTCGGAACACGCCACAGGAACAGGAAAAGATATTAACTCCCAAAACATACATCAAATCATGGCATTTTTGACAATACAGGAATTAAACACCCATCTGCATGACGAACTGGTCGAGACCATCACGCGAGGGGACGCTGCCATAGCGGAAGCCGCCATCGACGCGGCGATAGCCGAGGCGAAAGGCTACCTGACACGTTTCGACTGCGCACGTATTTTCTCCGCTTCAGGAAGCAAGCGAAATCAGTTGCTATTGATCTTCGTCAAGGATATCGCCATTTGGCATCTCATCAACCTGTGCAATGCCGGGACGGAACTTCAGTTCCGGCAAGACCGCTACGAGAGGGCTATCGATTGGTTGAAGGCTGTCCAGCGGGGCGATGTCTCGCCCGACCTGCCCGACCGGGAAACAGAAGAAGAAACGGGAAGCAACACCCCGATCGGCCCTATTGCGTATGGAAGCAATCCAAAGCGGTGCCAACATTTTTAAAAGACCGTTAGAACGCTGTTTAAACGGCCGCACAATCAAACGAAAATAAAAAGACGAATCATGGCAAAGAAAAAAAACAAAGTGGCCGTAAAAGGCGCAGATTCGGTCGTGACTAGACAACGGCCGGTCTATACTGAAATATTGGTCCGCCCCATTCACCGGGGCGTGAACGACATCGGTTCCTGGCGAAGCGCCCTCCGGCTGGCGGACTTAGGGAACCGGACGAAACTGTACGACCTGTTTACCGACCTCCTGATCGACGGTTACCTGTCGGACGCCATCGACAAACGCATCGATGCGGTGACGGACGCGGATCTCGCCTTTACCATCGACGGCAAACGGATCGATGAGATGGACGCGCTCATGGACACGCCGGAGTTCGAGTCACTCTTACGTGAAATCATGCTCTCTCGTTTCTGGGGGGTGTCGCTGGTCGAATGCCTGTTTATAGACGGATTCAGTTTCAATTCCATCCCTCGTAAGCATATCCGGACGAAGACCAAGGAGGTGGCCATCCGGGAAGAGGATGAGCACGGGATACCCTACGCGGATAACGATCTGATCATCCAGTTCGGGGGAGACGATGATTTCGGTATCCTCCTGCGTGCCGCCCCCTTTGTCATCTACAAGCGGGGAGGCTTCGGCGACTGGGCGCAGTTTGTCGAGCTTTTCGGTATGCCCCAGCGTATCGGGAAATACAGCAGCATGGACGAACAGAGCCGCCGGGCGTTGATCCAGGCGTTTGAGGAGGCCGGATCGGCTCCTTACCTGGTCATCCCCAAGGAGACGGAGGCCACGCAGACGACACTCAGCGGTTCGGCAAACGGTGCCCTTTATGACGATTTCCGCAATGCTTGCAACGAGGAGATTCTGATCACCATTTTAGGGCAGACCATGACCACACAGGACGGCAGCTCGCTCGCGCAGGGACAGGTCCACATGGCCGTACAAGAAAAGAAGCACCGGGCGGACCGACGGTTTGTCGAACGAATGTTGAACAAGTATTTCGTCCCGCTCTTAGAGAAACGGGGGTATCCGGCCGGTGGCGGCAGGTTCAAGTTCCTGGACAAGGCGCAGGAGATTTCCGTACAGGAGACCGCCATACTCTCCGATATCCTGCCTATCCCGCAGAGTTACCTCTACGAGAAATACAACATCCCGCAACCGGAGGGCGACGAGGCCATCGCCCGGAAAGAACAACATCTCTCATTCGTATTACCTCCGGAACAGGATGATCCGGAAGGCCCGGAAGGGAAAGCGGCAGCGATCCGGAACAACGACCGGGGATGGATCCTTCGCCTTTGGGATTTTTTCGCGGGAGCCCCGCAAGCCGGGGCGACAGATGGCAAAGCCCGCATTCGCCTCAGTGACGACACGATGCAGAACCGGATCATCAACCGGGTAGCGGACGGAAATGGAAAGACATTGTTCGACGTAGAACTGTTCGGATTCTTCTCAGACGACTTTGTACGTGCCGTCGGAGAGGGTTGTGCCAAGGTAGTGGGGCTTGCCGATACCACTTTCACCTACAGCGCACGGGACGATGCTTTCATTACCTCCATGGAGACGAACGTGTTTCATTTCTCTGCCGCCAAGACGCTGGTCGAGCTTCAGGAACTGAACAGCCTTTTCCGTGAAAGCGGCAGCTTCGAGGAGTTCCACAAAAAGGCCTTACAGATAACGGACGTGTTCAACAAGCGGTGGCAGCAGACCGAATACGAGACGGCCGTACTGACCGCCGAGTCGGCAAGCAACTACCAACGGCTGGTCGGGAAGACGAGGCTTTTCCCTTATTGGGAGTACAAGACGGCCGGGGACGACAAGGTGAGGGAGGAACACCGGAAACTGGACGGTCTGGTCCTTCCGGCCAACGATCCGAGGTGGGACAAGATATTCCCGCCGAACGGGTGGAAATGCCGTTGCTACGTGGTTCCCCTTATGGGACACGAGGCGGCAGGCGTGGACATGGAAGCGGAACAAGCCCGTTGCGAGGCGTTTTTTGATACCCCGGAATGGAAAAAGGCCCAAGCGCAGCATTGGGACACGAACAGGGGGAAAAGAAGCGAGGTGTTCAACAAGGACCAGATGTACATACGTAAATTCCCGGATGTGGCGGGAAAGCTGCTCGGCAACATCCCCCTGGATACATGGGGAGTGACTCCCTCGTTGAAAAAGAGGATTGGAGAGAGCACCGTCCCAATGCCTGTATATGAAGGCGATGCGTCTACATGGTGGAACCTGCATTGCCAATATATAAATGGGAAGGAGGCGCTTCCCGTTACTGACCATAATGGCCGGACTTGGTTTATGGGCAAATCGGATTATGACGCACATACATCCAACAAACGGAAGAAACGCGAGTTCAGGACAACGTTCCTCTCCTGCATCCAGGACATCATGGCCGATCCGGACGAACTTTGGTTGGGACAGGAATACAAGGACCGTGACAACAAGGAGTCGAAGCTGACCAATTATATATGGATCAAGTACTATAAGGAAAGGGCGGTCGCATGCGTTTCCAAGGTGGAGAACAACCGTATGGTTTTCAAGTCGTGGTTCGAGGTACGCAATCCAAAGATCAGGAGCGGGTTGCTACTAAGGAAAAAGAAGTAGGTTTCTCGCGAAAGGCCTGTGCATGCTGGTGAGCCTGATAGCTATGGTCCCTCCACCTACCTCAAAGGAATACCTCGCCTTACAGTACCTCTCGTAAGCATTGCAAACATACAAATTATTTCAATATGAATTTCAACGAATTGGAAAATTATTTGAGCTCCCTGCCGGACAAGATACTGGACAATGCCGCCGAGATCGTGGCCGAGACCGCCACGTCCTATTATAAGGAGCGTTTCCGCAAGAAGGCTTTCGACGGGAATCCGTGGGCGCCGGCAAAGGTACCGCGCCAGAACGGGTCGCTCCTGATCGACAGCGGCAACCTGCTTGGCTGTATCCGCCCGGCATACGTTGGGCGCGACAAGGTGGTCATCTCCGCCGGCAACGACAAGGTGGACTATGCCAAAGTGCACAACGAGGGGTTCACCGGCCGGGTGACGGTGCCCGCCCATGTGCGCCATACCTCCAAATACGGGAATGTGGAGGTAAGGGAACACACCCGTCAGGCGAACATCCCGGCACGTCCCTTCATGGGGCGGTCGGACGAACTGGCCGAAGAGATACACAAGCGGCTGGAAGGATATATCGACACATTAAAATAACAGCTTATGAACAAAGACATCTTTGTCGCGCTATGCGACCATTTGGAAAAGGAGGTCCCGTCCCTCCGTTGGATTGATGAAGACCTTGGACAGTTGGGCATGACCGGCTCGATGCGCCCGGCGGTGGATTTTCCCTGCTGCCTGATTGACATCGAGTACTCCGATTGCCGCGACCTGACCGACCTCTGCCAGTTGGCGAAAATAAGAATCACGCTGAAACTGGCATTCCCGTACAAGGGGGAATCGTACAGCAAGGCGCCGGAAAAGGTAAGGGAAAAGGCGTTGGAGCGTTATTCCGTCGTCGGCGAAGTACATGATTGCCTGCAAGGGTGGACGGCGGATGAGATGTTCTCGCCGTTGAGCCGCCGGAGCGGACGGCCTTCCGTCATGGCAAGTGGCATCAAACTGTACACGCTTGTCTACGACACCACCTTTGAGGAATACCAATAAAAAAAGCGGGGTGACAAATGCCCCGCTTTCAGTTTTCCCAGTTACGTCCGGGATATTCCCGCTTTAACTCCCGAACCCCTTTTTTCTCCTTGTACAAGCCATCTAGGTAATCACCGAAGTCAAGCAAGGCGTTGCTGATCGTTCGATCCTCCACATGGAACTCTTCTGAGAGGATGCGCATCACGTCATCAAAACGCCTACGCCGTATTTCCGTCCAGTAGTAATAACGGGCGATCAGCTCCCGGTTACGTTTGTACACATGCTCCTGGCGGCTGGTCTTTCCGGTAGCCGTCCGCACGGACGCACGGGTACGTCTGCGCTTGAGGATCTCGCCTTTTATCTCAACATCCAAATTCAGTTCACACTGTCGCATGGGTCATTTATTTTTTCGCAAAATTACAAAACCAACCCCACACTTCCCACTACTTTCTGCATAATTATGCAATATGAATTGTATATACAATCTCTATATGCGCTGACGCTCCCACTTTTGCGGCGAATCAGTTGACAGTTGACAGTTAGGGTCCCGGACAAATAACTGTCAATTGTCAACTATCAACTTTCAACTAAAAACAAAGTTTTTTATGGCACAGAAGTACAAACTGATCGAAAGAAAGAATCTGGGCAAGGACCAGACAGAGAACCCGCACAAGATGTACGTGCAGGCAGTGAACAACGGGTATGTGTGTGGGGATCGTAGGAAAAGAAAGTTCTTTTTGACGGTAAAATAAATCAAATATCAGACAAATTGTCTTTTTCTTATAAAAAAATGAACAACGGTTATAATATTTGAAGGATAATTTTGATTGGCATGGGATTTGTTTGTATTTGGGTGTTAAAAAAAAAAATAACGATGAAAACATTTTCTATTAAAAGAGAAATCCTTGAAAAAGGTGCGATTATTTCTACAGAGGAAATAAATTGCAGTGCAATAATTGAGCAAGATGCAATAGAAGAATTCAATCGATTAGTTGATGATGCGGAAACTCAAAAGGAAAACAATTTATTAATTAAATTTACGCTGATTCGACAAGCAAATCAAACTGTTGTTACAGACAGATGCATCTAATCGTTGTTTGAAAAAAATCGTGATAGTTTTGCGAGAGCGTTGACCGTCAAGGATTCGCAAAGAACTTCCGGGGGCATTTAGGGTTTCCGGAAGCTCTTTGCTCTATATCAATCCTCCACAATCTTCTCGTCTTGTAAGAGTCGTTTCATGCTCCTGTCTCGTTCGGCCTTGCTGGGATAGCTATTGCCGTATTTCTTCCATGTATACGGATTGGCATCACTCTTAAACTTAATTTGTGGTTGCGGATAATCCATTCGGCGAAGGATGATATAACCCATTTTGCATAATTTTGCTTGATCCGTTGCGTTCATAGGCATGTCTTCTTTAATAGATATTAAACCCATCCGACTGTTCGCAGAACTCAGCCAGATTCTCGACCTTTTGTAAGAATTCTTCAGACGGGGGTTCCGCTTTCTTCCCCAATACACTTTTAATCATGACCTGTTCGTTTTCCGGCTTTTTATCCCATTCTTCTCGCAATGCTCTTTTCACGAGGACATATCCCCGGAACAACCTCGCCATGATAATAGTGTCTTCCTTTGTGACTTCAAACCCGTCATTGCTTACCGGACTGCCGTCTTTTCGGGAACCGTCATAAATATATTTCCCTGGAGAAAATGTACAGTCCCCATAGCCGAATAGGTAGCAAGCACCGGTTTCGTTCAGTATGACGGGCCATGTGAATATCATTCCATGTTTACTATAGATATCTTTATTTTTAGGTAGTAAATCATATCCCATAATTAATTGCCTTTTTTGTTATTCATTATCCTGCAAGCACCCACAAGACTGTACGAGATGATCGCTATCTCAATGCCAATGATGAGAAATCCAACCGTCCAATGTACCAAGAAGCCTATATAGGCGATCATGGCGGCTACGATCAGCACGCCGATTGCGAACAAAAAACTAAAAAACAACTCTGTCTTTTTCATGTCATATCCTCCTTACCATTTAATTTTCAAACTCAATCCCTTCAAACTGAAACTTGTCACACAATATCCCAATACCACCAATTGCTCCATGATCGGGGATATCAGGCCGGGATCCGATATCTCAGACTGGATATCCAACTGGAAACGGCCTTCTTTGGCCGCACGCTCGATCTGCTTGTAAATTACCGTCAACTGTTGCTGGATCTCCACCGAGTTGCCGTTCGCGATGCGACGGGCCTCTTCCGCTTTTATCATGACTATCCCTCCTTTTATTTTTCACACTTCGTTTTCCGGCACATAAGCCGATACATACGTTGTTACCTCACACGATACGATCACACGCCCAGAACCTTGGCACTGCGGGCAAGTCACGCCCTCATTCGTCCCCTTGCCTTCGCAGACCTTACAGACTACGATATGCGGCGGAATCGTCTTTTCCCGCTTTGGCACGGGGATTTCAACGGTGGTTGGTTGTTGCGATTTAGACCGCTGACTTTGCTGTTTCCTTCTAATTCGTTCTAATATATTGTTCATTTTTTTCGTTTTATATTATTTGTTATTACCTGTTTCGTCTGCCTTCCAATCGATTGTCACGACCGCCTTCAGACGTTTGTTCCCTTTACACACGGGGCAATCCTGTTTGACGCGCTCCCCGTAATCATCCACTCCCCAGAACCAGCCGTTGCCATGACAATAACTACAGGGGAAGCCGCCGAACTCGACCCGTTCGACAGGACACTCTTTCGGGAAGAGCGGCGGCTGGATCAATAGCGCATGTTGTTGCTTGCTCATGCCTCTGTCATTCCTAATGGTATCGCTATCCATGCCCCGTTATCGTTCTTGACCTCGGCCCGGATGAACCGTTTGCTGATGGCCGGCTGGTAGGCCTCCTCGATGATCTGCACGCCTTCCATGAAACGCTCGTTTCCCGATTCCTCGGCTATCTTGCGGAGCTGGACGATACGGCTCGCCTTCAGAGTGCCTTGGGCATTACGGGCCAACAGACGGAGTACCATCTTAACGAGCGCCTTCGTTTCCTCGTTATTGGCAAGCCCCTCGATATACTCCTTCACGATAGCGATGCCGTCCTCCACCGTGTCGCGATAACCGTCGGTCTCATAATACCCTACGGTGATACGCTTGTCACCAGCGGAATTGGTAAAGGTGTCTGTACGTTGGCCGTCCTTTTTCAGTTTCAAGACTTCCGACTTCATGTCGATCATGCGGCGGAAGTTATTCAGTACGCCGTTCTTTACGGTCTTGATGCAGTCGCTGACCGCTTGCAAGTCCGGGATCGCCTCCTCGATCGTTTCGTCCACCAGTTCCTTGTAGGCCTCGCGGTCGCGCTTGGCTTGTTCCTTAGCTTTCTTCTTGGCTTGCGCCGCCTTGAACGCTTCATACTCCTGCCGTTCTTGGGCTGTCATTTCGATTGTCTGTTTTACTTCTTCCATGTTTTCTTTGTTTTTGGATGGTTACACATCTGTCTGTTCTGTATCTCTTGTACTCACTCCGTAGGTAAGCGATGGATCGCTCCAGTCTCTCGATCTCCTCGTCCCACTCCCGCAGCAGCCGGCGTTGCGCCTCCATGTCCTTGGTCGGGCGGGTGAGCAGCGTATCGACCAGGAAATCCCGCTCGCCACTCAAGTAGTCCAGCCGGCGGCGCAGTCGCTTGCCCTGTTCCTTGATCTCGTCGAGCTTGTCTTGTAATGGTATATATTTCCCCATGTTGATCTCTGATTTCCGATTGTCAATAGGGCAAGACGGGGAAATCCAATTCCGGGTTGCCGGTAATATCCACGCTGTTGCGCTTGCGATAGAGGTTATAGATCGCCGATAGGCGGCTCTCCGGGATTGCGTTGAAGTTGCCGCAGTTGGCGGCGCGGCAGGCGATGCCCATCACGTAGCGGATCTTCGCCTGGTCGCTCTCGAAGGTGTAGCCCAACTTGTCCACCCACTGGCAGATGGCGGCGATCACCCGTTTGCGAGCGAGGTTCGCGCTGTCTTCGTAGCGTTTTTTCTTTTGCTCGGGCGTGCCCTTCATCGCCTCGATCATGAGGCTGTATTCTTTCGGATACTTCTCATACATTTCCGACAGCGAGGTCGTGCGACCACCGCTGTGCTCATGCACGATGCCCTCCTTGATCACGTCTTTATAGTGCGGATCGTAGCCCGGAACCTCCTTCAAGAGCGTCCAGAAGAGGGCGTGCGAGGGGGCGCATCTCTTGGTTTGTCTTTTTGTTGTTGCCATAAATTTTCAATTGTCTCGTTCCCGGAGGCGGAATCGAACCGCCTCGTGGTAACCGTTCGGGATGTCTTAATCGGCCGTCTCCTCCAGTAGCAGGAAGCCGTTCAGCCGCTCTTTCATCAGCGCGGAGGCGATTAGGTTGATCTTCTTGGCGACCACCGTCTCCCCCTCCAGCGAGAGTCCGGGCTTGAGGGTGCCGAGGCCGTCCAGCAGTACCGGCTCTCCATCCTCCAGGTGGTTGTAGGCCATTTCCACGAAGGCGTTCAGCACGCTCATGGTGCGGATGGCCGGTATCCCGACCGTTTTCTCTATCTCAAGGGCGATCTCCTTGCTCGAGACGGTTTTTCCCTGTATCGGACGTACGTCAATGCTGGGGTGTCCGAAATTCCCCCTTACCGTTTTCTTGTACTTGATCATGATTATAATCTATTTTGAAGGTAAAACATCGATTCGAAAAACTCCTTGGTGAGCGGATCGCCCCGGCGGTCGGCCTCCCGGATGGCGGGCTCGAGGTAGTCGGCCAGCTCGCCGTAGTTGTCGGCGTTCAGCCGGAGCAGCTTCATGAGATCCTTACTATAGCCCCGTCCCTCGAGGAAGCGGGCGAAGGTGCGGTCGATCGGGCGTACGTGGCGGATCCCCGCCTTAAAGCGACGGATGAACTGGGGCATGCCCTCCTTGCGCTTCGTTTTCTCCAGCTTGTTCAGTATATCGTCGGTACCGATCATGACGATTGCGCAGATGCCTTTCAGGTAGTCGTAGATCGTCTTGATGGAGAGCAGACCACGCAGGGAAAGATACTCCGCCTCGTCGAACACGAGGATCGGCTGGTTGCCATTGTCGGCGACGCGGCTCAGTTCCATGCTGATGCGATCGATACGGTAGGAGACGGAGCCGTCGAACGATACCTTCAGCACTTTCTGGATCTTGCGCACGAGGTCGCTGATGGAGTCGTTCTGGTTGCAGGTCACGACGTATGTCCCTTGCGGGTAGGCCTGCCGGAAACGCTCGACCGTATAGCTCTTGCCGCACCCCGTCTCGCCCACGATGATGCGGGTGGTGGAGGTCTCCTTCGCCTCGGTCAGCTCCTTGACGATGTCGATGAACTGCTCGGTCTCCACTAATGGCCAATACTCCTTCGCCACCTTGTGGCCGATGCGCCCGGCGAGGGCGAGGAACCATTTGTCGTCGATCTCCGACTCCTTGCCGGTCCGGCTGTTGACGAAGGTGAACACGCCCTTCATCATGCCGCTCAGGTAGCTGACGTTCACGCCTGTCAGCTTCGACAGCTCGTTCTGGCTGATGCCTTTCTCTTCCATGTAGGCCTGCGCGGCCCGTATGATGGATTGCTTTTCTTCTACTTTCATAAGTCTCTGAATTTATCTAGGTCTATTCTTGATTTGGCATACTCCTCGTAGGCCATTTCCTTTTGTCTTTTCTCTGTTTGAGCGGCTTTTTGACGCTGTTTGAGCAGGGATTTGGCGAGTATCTTTTCCGCCAACGCTTTTTCCTTTTGGGCGTTGGTGATCTCCTTGGCATGTTTACCGCCAAGAAGACGGGCAGTCACATCATAAGGCAGCTGCTCGTCGATCCAGCCGGCGACCTCTTTCGCCTCGTTCTCATACTGTGTGACGGCTTCCACCTGAGCGGTCTGCCGCCATACATGGTGGCCAAGGTTGCGAACACTCTGTTCCGTCTCTTCCGCGCTACTGTTGCTTGCCTTTCGGGCGGCGAAACAGGTGAACATGAAGCGGTCGTCCATCGTGTAGAGGTCGCATTCCTCCTCGTCCCAATACATGCAAGCCTTTACCTTGGCGGCATATCCCAAGTATTCCCGGATCACCTCGCCGACCGATTCCACCTCGGGAATCTCGAACATATATTTCCGGTCGCCTTTCGTGATCACGATGTTGCCGCGCTGGCGGGTGATCTCCTGCTCCGTATAGTTGCCGGCTATGTGCCGCCATACGCGCGGGTCGATCTCCTTGGCCTCCGGATGGATGCTTTCCGCATAAAGTTCCGAACGGCTCTCGCCACTGCGCATGATACGGTTGTTCCAATCCTCGATCTTTCGCCCGACTTGCTCGATCACTTCCTGGTATGAAGGGAACGTGGCGGCATCGAGGTATTCGTCGTTGGCCGTGTTTTCTATATCCTTGCTGTCCCAACTGGAACCGAGCCAGTTGAACTCATCGCGGATCGTTTTCTTGAATAGGCGGAATTGTGTCTCGGCATAGTTGGCCTGTGAGTTTCCCGGCTCGATGGTACGTGTCTTCCTGCATACCTGTGCCAAAAACTCCTTACTTTCCTCTCCGGTGAACGCCCCGTGGTTGTCGCTGACGAACTCCATGATCTCGCGCTTACCGCAATCACGCAGTCCCATCAAGACCGCCTCGCGCACCATTTCGGGCGTTTCCTTGTGCTGTCCGACCGACGCAGGAGCCCAGCCGACGATTTTTCCTGTGGCCACGTCCGACACCATCATGATATACAGGCGCATCGAACGCAACTTGCCCTCTTTGTCCAAATAGGAATAGGCAAGCGTTCCGGAACCGTCGGCGCACCAGAGCGAGTTGCCGTAACGCAATTTCTCCGACGGGATATAGGACAGGAAAGTCGATGAGAACGCTTTCCAGCCGTGTCGCTCGCGGTAGGTCATCCGCTTGGTATTATACATATTCGTATAGTGGCAGAAGGTGGAATAACTAAGCGGTTTTTCGCCTAGATAGTCGATGTCGCACTCGTATTTTTCCCAAAGGGCGATCTTGCTCTCCTTCGCCGACCCGCCAAAGTTCATCCACAACTTCAATATCAACGCCTCATGAAGGTCGAAACGCTTGATCTCGCCGGTCTCCTCGTCCACCAGCTTGCATTTTCCGATCTTACGGGCGTTGTCGTTACCATAGCGTCCGGAGACGAGGAAGTCGTATTGTTCCGACTCGTCCGCCGGGAAATAGTGGAGTTTCTTCCGGAGGCTCTCGCCGGTTGTCACCGTGAAGCCCTCCAGCCGTTTCTTGTGCAGGATCAGGGCGCACGCCTTGTAGAACTCCTCTTTCGTGCGGTAGCCGAATTCCTTGTAGCCGCCGTCCGCCACCAGCCTTTTGACGCAACGTGCCCAGGCGATGGCCTCGGCCAGTTCCCCGGCCTTGTCCTTATTATATTTGCAGGTACCGTTCACCTCGTAATAGCGGAAACGGAGGAGGTCGGTGTTGCTGACCCGCTCCTTGACATATTCCTCGATGCTTCTTCGGGAACATTGCTCCGCGATCCGTGCCTCTGTCGAACGTAGCTCATCCGCCTCCAGCATCAACGTCTCCTTGTCGCCCAGCCGGGAACGATAGCGGGTATCCTTCCGGTCGGGGATATAATCGTAATCGTAATAGAAACGACCGTCGATCCGGGCGTAACGCCAAGACTTGCCGGTGGCGGGCAGGATGTCTTTTGTGCGGTGGCAGGGGGAGACGGAAGATTTATAATTTGAACGGCCTTTGGTTCTCAAATAGTCGTTCATCCCTTCTCCCAGCGTATCGCAGATCAACCGCTCCGACACCCACACCGTCGGCGTGTTCTGGAACGTCCTCACTATTATGTCACCTTGTCCGATACTCATCGTTTAAATGCTGTTTTATTTGTTCCCGGAAGCGGATTCGAACCGCTGACCATATCGCCTGAATTACCAGTTCCAACTGTTCTACCTGACTGAACTATCCGGGATACCACCCTCGTACCGCGGGCCGCGTACCGAAACCAAACCTAAACCAATCTTAATTGAAACCTAAACCCTGATTGTTATCCTTGTCGCCGCCATCCAGTATCCGTGCCATCGTTTTATCTATCCAAACCACGAAGCGGTCCACCTCCTTACCACATTCTACCTCATTCCCGATCAGCAATAAGCTGAACACGAACCAAATCGTGCAAAGCAGGCTTCCCTCCAGCTCGTTCCCGTATTCTATCGTGTCGATCCCGGCAAAGAGGAATATCCAACTGATCACCCATCCGTATAGTATCACTTTTGCTTTCATGATCAGCCCTCCGCCAATTGCGCTTTCGCCAACACCCTCGTCTCGTACACCAATCCCGGATCCAACCCGATGATGCCCCAAAACTCCTTGCCAGCCGCCCCGATACGCACCTTGCACTCGCCCTTGGCGATCACCACCCGGAACACCGGCCGTTCCTCCGCCTTCCGCCCGGTATATACCAGTATCCGGAAGTTCACCTCATACGCCGAACCCATGTTGAACGGAGCCTCGCACAATGCTTTGTAGTCGATTCTCTTTGTCTTTTCCATTATTTCGCCATTTTTGATTTTTTCAACTCCTCTTTCCAACCTTTCAGGTGTTCGATAATTTCATCAAAATCCTCTGGGGTACTGATGTCCTCGATCGTGGCATCGATAGATATTACCCCGTAAATATTTTGGGCAGGTTCGCCAATCTTGCCGTATTCTTTCCTGTCACCATAGACCTTTACCGATGTGATTTTCATACAAATTCCTCCTTCCTTTAAAGTGTTATCACCCGTTCTTCTTTCTTCACCGATCCACCCAGCTTGATCGCCATCGCCCGGATCTTCCTTGCCAGCTCCGTATCGATGTGGCAGTTCAATGCCTGACTGATCGTTTTGTCACTACACCGAAGGATTTCCTTCACCTTCTTTCTGATTGCTGTGTCCGCTAAAACTTTTGCCATATTCAATATTTAATGATTAATTTTCATTACGACGATGCAATATTACAAACTTCTTTGAAATAAGTCAAGTTTTTCGAGAAGAAATTACAAACTAATTTGAATTTGTATTCTATGAGCAATGATGTTGTCTCTCGGATAAAAGAGTTAATGTCTTATTATTCAATAAATAGCTTAACTCTATCAAAAGAACTTGGTTATAAAAGTTCAGAAAAGATTTCTCGTCTATTTAGAGATGGTGGTGCTAAACCTTCCTATGACATCATATATGATATTTCAAATAAGTTTGAAATTAACACCGATTGGTTGATTACCGGTCGTGGCTCCATGTTGAAAAGCGAGGGAGTGCCGCTGATGGGCGACAAGGAAGGGGAGAAAGATGAGAATTTGCCGGAGGTCAACTACGAGCATAAAGGTGCACCCTATTATAATGTAGACTTTATTGGAGGCTTTGATGTCGTATTAAATAACCAGACTCGTAATCCAGACTATTATATCGATTTCGCACCTTATAACAAGGAAGGTGTGGTGTGGTGCAACATCACCGGCCACTCGATGGAACCGGAGCTGAACAACGGAGACTTCATCGCCATGCGGGAGATGCACGATCCCATCGAATATTTGCCCTACGGCGAGATATACGGGATCGTGACCGACAGTTACCGAACTGTCAAGCGTATACGCATGGCCGAGCGTGACGGCTTTGTCCGCCTAATTCCCACCAACAAAAGCCCCGAATACGGCGAGCAGGAGATTCCTGTCTCTATGATCCGCAAGGTTTATGCGGTGCTGGGGAGTATGCATAGGTTATTTTGAAATACATAAATATTATATCATGATAAACATTGAGTTAATTGACTTCAAAAGAGTTATAATGCATGAGATTCTTAGAAAAACAAATCAATCTGATGCTATGCCAAGTTGCGTAGACAGCTTAGTCGTATTGGACGATGATGTCGTTAAGACATTAAAAGACAGGCTAAATATAGCATTTGGCAAAAGAACCAGGTGCTTTGAGATGAATATTGCTAATATAGCTCCGAACTCTTTTTATGATTTGTGTAAAGACCTAAAATTGCAAGAAGACAATGTCTTTATTGAAAACTCGAAGCAATTGGCTGGTCTATTAGCAAAATCTCAAAATCAAAAGAAAATACCGGGTGGTTATTTCCTGTTTATAGAAGGAGTAAATCGGACAAATCAAGCTTCGGTATATATTGCGATAAAAGCGGATTTACAAGAAGCCTTATTAAAGGACAAGGTAACAGGCGTTATATCGGTTTTGAAAGAGGTCTTTTTATCACCGGCACAAAAATTCTATAAGGTGGGGTTAATGAAAGAGAAGCTCAATGAGGCACAATCTATTGATCCAAATGATCTTTTTACCTGTTTCTTGTTTGATGAACAATTCAATACGTCAGAAGCACTTCCCGCGACATACTTTTTTAAAGATTTCCTTGGTTTCTCAGAAGATAAAAATGCCAAGATAGTAACGAAACGTTTCTACGATCAATCGTCTTCTTTTATCAATATGAACTTTCCGAATATGGAAGAAAGGCTAAATCTTTTAAACGCCTTGAAAGTAAATTTGGTGGACTCAAACAATCAGCTATTTGACCCTAAAGAATTCGGAGATTCTTTTATTGGCGATTTGGATAAAAGAAATCAATATTCAAGTACAATATTATCTCAATTCCCGTCTTCTTTCTTGAAAAACACAGCTTTATTAGATGCAACATTTAAGCATTCCAGTATGTTCTTCCCGAACAAGATTAAGGTATCAGGGCCTTCTACCGACTTTGATACTTATGTTTCTATTGTTTCGGATGAAGAAGAACTAAGGCATATAGATAGTTTGTTTGAAGAGTACACTGTCTTATTGGTAAAAGGGAAACCTCGGAGAAATGTCTGAAGAAGAGATAAAGAAAGAGTTTGGAATCTTGAAGCCTGATTTAGAGGCTTGGGGGAAATTTGTAGATCAAACTATTAAAAACATCATACATAACTACAGGTATGGTAAAATACAAATATTTCCCAAATACAGGCTAAAGAATGAACAATCATTCATCAATAAGGCTTTATATAGGGGAAAGGGGTATGATGACCCATTGGTTCAAATAGAAGATAAGGTAGGGACAAGAGTTGTAGTTTTAGTTACAGATATAGTAGATCGTGTATCAAATGACTTGAAGACCTACGATCAATGGAATATCAAGGAGTCTAAAACAAAGCATGAGATCTTTGAGGAAGTGCCGGACAAGTTTGGCTATCAATCCATTCATTACATTGTTACTCCTAAGGATAATTGTTGTAATTTTGCCTCTGGTTCTTTTAGGCTGAAACAATTAACCTGCGAGATACAAGTCCGGACACTCTTGCAACACGCTTATGCGGAGATAAGCCATGACAATGTTTATAAAGGACCCTATAAAAACGACCCTGTAATTTTGAGGCAATTGGCAAAATCCATGGCACTTATGGAAGCTGCTGATGACTATTTTTGTAAAACACTGGAGCAGGTATCGGCTCCACAAAATAAAGAGAATATGCTACTGGAACATTTGGTCAAGGTATTTATGGAGATCAGAGGTCTCGATGAGCCTCCTGCATTCGACCGAAATTTAGCCGAAGAAATACTATCTTTGGTTGCTGACGAGCATATTTCAAAAGACGATATAGATGTTTTCCTTAAATCGAATCCGGATATTGTAGATGCCATTCGATATGGTAAAAGTGTAATAATCCAACAACCAATTATTATCCTGTTAGCATATTGCTTGGATAAAATCCCGTACTCTTTGGAAAAATGGGATATTGATTTAGATGTTTATGATGATGTATGCAGAAGTTTAGGATATGCACCGAATCGCTAACGGGGGGTACCTTACTAACAAAAACAAACGGTACATAAAATGTCCTATAAAAAAAGTAGGACAAAAAGTAGGACATTTTTTAGTACAAACCAACGGTACAACAAATGTCCTACTTTTCATTCATTCCCTACTGTCCGCTCCGTATCAGATGCGACTGGATGATCATCGCCCGTTTGGTCATTTTGCAACTTCCGTCGGTCATTCCGGCGTGCAGGAGGCTGTTCTTGGTGATCCCGACCTCTTCCTCGCTCAGCACGTCGAAGATGGCGGAAATGGAGCCAAAATAGTAGTTCTTTTTCTCGAAGATCAGATGCACATGGATTACTTTTATCATAGCGTATATAGCACTTTTTTTGATGCAAATATACTAAATAATGCGTATATGGAATAATTGCACTTTACATTCTTCAAATTTCCGGAAGCCATCCACAAAGAAAAAGAGGCCATATTTGATCCATCTTTCTTTCCCGTCGGCTTTATGCCTCATTCCCTTCAATCGACCATATTTTACCCCTCTCATGCAGATATACCGCATTTGCCCATTTCCAGCCCCACAGAACCATCCAAATTAAAGCAACGTTGAATTTATCCCATAAAAAAGCAGCCTCGTTTAAAATCAAATTCAAATCGATTCAACTTTAAACGGGGCTGCCTGTGAAAGGGATATTTTTTGGTTATCTTTTGGTTTACAGTTATTTATATGGTTTTAATCGTTGATAAGAGAGTTGTACTTTTGGTTTTGCCCCCTATACTATTCTACAAACCACGGCGTGGTCTTTGTAAACCACGCCATGATCTGTAAAGACCACGCCGTGGTTTATAGGATTCACGACGAGAATCAAGGAATAGATACAGATACGATTATCTTTATTCATAAGAAGATTTCCCTATTCAACCGTATATTCGCATATATGCGTTTGTAATACTTTATTCACCTCAAATCCACTTAAATCTCGTAAATTCTTGTTACCTTTGATGCCCGGTACAAAATAAAAGTAATACAAAGGAAGATGATTTCAGAAGAATTGAAGAACGACCTAAAGATAAAATGGGATCGGATGAGAGATGGTATGGCAAAAATGGGTATGGATGCCTGTTTGCTTACCGTAGATGTAAATCTTTATTATACGACAGGACAAATCTATAGTGGTTATTTTTATTTGCCGGTAGACGGTGAGCCGTGGTTCCTAATCAAGCGACCGAACGGGCTTTCTGGACATCAAGTGGAATACATCCGTAAGCCGGAAGACATCCCACCCTTATTTGCGGAACGAGGGATTAAGATGCCCAAAAAGCTCTTGTTAGAGGCAGATGAGTTAACTTATAATGAATACATCCGTTTAGATAAGGTATTCCAACCGGAGGAGGCCGGTAACGCCACCGCTTTCATGCGAAACCTTCGCCGGGTAAAAACCCCTTGGGAGATCGGGCAATTCCGTATCGCCGCCCGCAAGCACGAGGCTACTTATAGCGAGATCCCGGAATGTTTCCGTCCCGGTATGACAGACTTGGAGTTTCAGTACGAGATCGAGAAACGTATGCGCAAGAACGGATCGATCGGTCTTTTCCGTGCTTTCGGAGCCAATATGGATATCTATATGGGCAGTATTCTCGCCGGGGAAAACGCCGAGACCCCATCCCCTTTTGATTTCGCTTTGGGCGGAGGCGGCATAGACGCTTCTTGTCCGCTAGGCGCTAACGGTACTTTATTAAAAGAAGGTACCGCTATCATGGTGGATATGGCCGGCAATTATACGGCTTATATGACGGACATGACCCGTGTCTTCTCCGTAGGCCGCCTGACGGAGGAAGCTTATCGGGCGCATCAAGTGGCCCTTACGATACAGCAGGAGGTAGAAAACGCTACCCGTCCGGGAACTGCTTGTTCGGATTTATATAATATAGCGGCGAATATCGCTAAGAAAGAAGGTCTTTCGGCTAACTTTATGGGAACCGAGCAGCAGGCTAAATTCGTAGGACATGGCATCGGTATACAGATCAATGAGTTACCTGTGCTTACCCCTCGCTCGAAAGAGGAGCTTTTACCGAATATGGTGTTCGCCTTGGAGCCCAAATTCGTGATCTCGGGTGTCGGTGCCGTGGGTATCGAGAACAGTTTCCTTGTAACGGAGACGGGCGTGGAGAAGTTGACACGGTTCAACGAGGAGATCATTCCACTTGGAAATTAAGATTTAATAGAAGAATTTGTTACACATTATTAAATTAAAGCACATGAAAAAAACATTAGCTTTTCTACTTTTGCTGGCTATTATCATTATGCCGGCCAATGCCGTGGAAAAGGAGAACGTGAAGCCTGTCAAGAACGTGATTCTCTTAATCCCGGACGGAACCTCATTGGCGACTATCTCTATCGCCCGTTGGTTGCAATGGTACCAAGATCCCAGCAAACCGAAATTGAACATCGACCCGTATTTGTGCGGAACGGTGCGTACGCATTCTTCTAACGCCCCTATCGGCGACTCCGCTCCTACTACATCATGCTACATGACCGGACAACCGAGCCGTACGGGTTATGTATCCACTTACCCGGAGAACGACGGTAATAACGATATCTATCCGACCGATCCGGCCCGTGCTTTCCAACCGCTTACCACCGTATTGGAGGCTGGAAAGATGCTGCAGGGTAAAGCCACGGGATTGGTTTTCACTTGCGAATTCCCACACGCTACCCCGGCGGACTGCTCCGCTCATAGCTACAACCGTGGTAAATACGACTGGATCGCTCCGCAGATGGTTCATAATGATATCAACGTCGTTATCGGTGGCGGAGTGTCTATCCTTACGAAGGATATGGAAGATTATCTATTGGCGAACGGATACGGCGTATATAGAAACGACCTGAAAGGTATGCGTGCCGATAATAATCAGAAAATGTGGGCTTTATATGGCAACAAGGAAATGGCTTACGATATCGACCGCAATCCGGAAGAGCAACCTTCTATCGAGGAAATGACTCGTAAGGCGATCGACAAATTGTCCAAGAACCCGAATGGCTTCTTCTTGATGGTAGAAGGCAGTAAGGTAGACTGGGCCGCTCATGGAAATGACCCGGTAGGTATGGCTACCGATTTCTTGGCGTTCGATCGTGCCTGCGGTGCCGCATTGGAGTTCGCACGCAATAACGGCGAGACTGCCGTTGTCATCGTACCCGACCACGGAAACAGCGGTATCAGCTTAGGTAGAAGAGATTGTAAAGGTTACGATAAATTGACGAAAGACCAATTGTTCCACCAATTCTCCCTGTATAAATTGACCGCCGAGGGTTTCGCCAACAAGGTAAACAGCGTTCCTAACTCAGAAGTGCAAAACGTATTCCGCACCTACGCCGGCTTCGAACTGACTCCGGAAGAGATGAACGCATTGAACAATTGCAAGGACTACAAGAACAGCCCGATACCGGAAGACCAGCGCGGTAAGGAAGACAACTCCTCCATGTACAGTGGCTCGTTAACCGGATTGATGGCGCATATCATCACTTCCCGCACTTGCTTCGGTTTCACGACCGGCGGCCATACGGGCGAGGAAGTATTCCTAGCCGCTTACCATCCGCAAGGAACCTTACCCCTAGGTATGAATACGAACATCGAGCTGAATGAGTACTTATGCAATTTGTTCGGATTGACACACGGAAACTTGGAAGATCTTACAAGCAAGAACTTCGCACGCCACACGGACGTATTCGAGGATTACACTTGCGAGATCATCCCTGCCGCCGACGAGAAAGGTTCTCCAACCTTGATCGTTAAGAACAAGAAAGATAAGAAAAAACAGCTAACGATCACCCCGTTCTCCAATATCGTGAAGTCCGGGAAGAAAGGCCAAGATGAGATACGGTTAAACTCTGTCGTCGTTTATGTCGATAAAAATAACACGTTCTATCTTCCGGCAAGTCTAGTTGATTTCTTAAAATAAAATATAAAGCGGAGGCCCTTCGGTCTCCGCTTTTTTTATACATTCGCGTACATAAGACAGAATATACACAACCTATGAAAAGTAAAAGTTTAGTTTCTATCGATCAATGTTCCAAAGAGGACATTCTTCGTATTCTGGATAACGCAAGGAAGTTTGAGGAGAATCCGAACCGGAAATTACTGGAAGGCAAAGTCGCCGCCACCCTGTTCTTCGAGCCCTCTACACGTACGAGACTGAGTTTCGAGACAGCCGTAAACCGTTTAGGTGGACGGGTGATCGGTTTCTCGGACGCTTCCACGACTAGTTCCTCCAAGGGCGAGACCTTGAAAGATACGATCTTGATGGTAAGCAATTACGTGGACTTGATCATTATGAGACATCATCTGGAAGGAGCCGCCCGCTATGCTTCCGAGGTGACGGATGTCCCTATCATCAACGCTGGTGACGGGGCAAACCAACATCCCTCGCAAACCATGCTGGACCTGTATTCCATCCGCAAGACACAAGGCAAACTGGATAACCTCACCATCACGATGGTCGGCGATTTGAAGTATGGCCGTACGGTTCACTCCTTGATCGTGGGAATGTCTCACTTCCATCCGACCTTCCACTTCGTCGCGCCGAACGAGCTGCGCATGCCGGACGAGCAAAAGAACTTCTGCGACAAGCACGGACTCAAATACGAGGAGCATACCGATTTCACGGAAGATATCATCAACCAGACGGATATCCTTTATATGACCCGTGTACAACGTGAGCGTTTCACAGACTTGGAAGAGTACGAGCGGGTAAAGAACGTGTATATCCTGCGTAACGACATGCTGAGAAACAGCCGTGAGAACCTGCGTATCTTACATCCGCTACCCCGTGTGAACGAGATCGCTTACGATGTAGATGACAATCCAAAGGCTTATTACATCCAGCAGGCACGCAACGGGCTGTTCGCACGCCAAGCTATCATTTGCGAAGTTTTAGGTATATCTATCGACGAATAAAAACGAAGTTTTATGTCAGCAGAAAAGAAAAAAGAATTGCAGGTAGCCGCTTTAGAGAACGGTACCGCCATAGACCATATTCCTCCCAGCCAATTATTCAAGGTAGCCTCTTTACTGGGACTGGAGAAAATGAACAATACGATCACGATCGGCAATAATTTCCATAGCAACAAGATGGGATGCAAGGGTATGATCAAGATCGCCGACAAGTTTTTCGAGGAGGACGAGATCAACCGTATCGCCATGATCGCCCCGAATATTATATTGAACATTATCCGTGATTATGAGGTTGTAGAGAAGAAGACGGTTACTTTACCCGACGAGCTGATTGGCTTGGTCAAATGTAACAATCCGAAATGTATCACCAATAATGAGCCGATGCTTTCCCGCTTCCACGTGATCGACAAGGAGAAGGGAACCATTAAATGTCATTATTGCGAACGTAAGATTAATAAAGAAGACATAATCATTAGATAATTGAAAATTAAGAATTGAGAATTGAGAATTAGCTTTACGGAATCTTTAATTCTCAATTCTCAACTTTCAATTATAAAAACGCAGTTTTTATTATGAAGCATGATTGGAAACCGGGAACCATGATCTATCCATTGCCTGCCGTAATGGTGAGTTGTGGGAATGAGCCTTCCGAGTACAATATAATAACAGTCGCATGGGTCGGTACGATTTGTACGAATCCGGCGATGTGTTATATATCCGTACGTCCGGAACGATTCTCTTATCCGATCTTGAAGAAGAATATGGAATTCGTCATCAACTTGACGAATCGTGAGCTGGCCTACGCCACGGATTGGTGCGGGGTAAACTCAGGGAAAGACCATCATAAATTCGAGGAGATGAAGCTCACTCCCGGAAAAGCGACCGTCGTTAACGCCCCTACGATAGACGAGTCTCCGCTTTGTATCGAATGCCGGGTAAAAGAGGTAATCGCTCTCGGAAGTCATGATATGTTTATCGCTGATGTCGTAAACGTACAGGCCGACGACCGATATCTAGACCCAGAGACAGGGGCTTTTGATATGCAGAAAGCGGATCTTTTAGCTTACTCGCATGGTAAGTATTACGGGTTAGGTGAATTTGTCGGTAAATTCGGCTGGTCCGTGAAAAAGAAAAAATAACGATATGAAAAAAGTCTACCTTATAGGAGCGTTGCTATCTTTCGGTCTGTTAGCAGAAGCCCAGAGCTTCATGCGTTTCGAGGACAAGGCATTCAACTTTGGAGCCAAAGTGGGATTCAACGCCACTTTCCCAGTCATAAACTCCCTTTCCATCAATGGGAAGGAAGCGGAGAATATAGACATCGAATATAAGGTAGGTTATCTGGCCGCGGTCTTTTGCCGGGTCAATATCGAACGGTTCTTCCTCCAGCCTAGTTTCTCATGGCATCGCTCCGAGGGAAATATCCGTTTTTCCATACCTCAAAGTTTGCCGGAAAATAATATGATGTCCAATACATCGGCAACTACCGACCTCTTGATGATGAAAACCAGTTCCTTAGAGGTTCCCATAATGGTAGGCTATAACCTAGTGAAGAAAGGGCCTTACGGACTTAGCCTTATGGTCGGCCCCAAATTAAAATACAACTATAAGATCGCCTATACGGTAGAGTCTTCCACCACGCACGTAGAATACGTGAATGACAACACCCCGTTCGGAGTCAATATCGCTACGGGCGTAGGGGTTAGCATCGGACGGCTATTCTTCGACTTTGTCTATGAGTTCGGATTGAATCAAGTGGAATCCGATTTCGAGAAAGTCAACAACCCGGTTCCCGAGATTAATTATGATATCAATATTGACAAGCGAACGAACGTGATGAGTATCTCACTCGGCGTACTCTTCTAAAAAGACATTTTACCCATTTTTCAAGTACTTGACCAAAACCTTATCGATCCGGGCGCCATCCATATCTACGATCTCAAACTCAAAGTCCAGCCACTTTAATTTCTCACCCGTCTTCGGTACACGCTCCAATATCTCTAGGATCAAGCCGCTCAAGGTATTATAATCATGCTCGGCATACAAATCCTCCATGTCGAAATATTCCAAGAAATCATAGAAAGAATATTGGCCGTCCACCAACCAAGTACCATCCTCACGTTGTATGATCTCGGACTCCTCTCCGACTTCCGGTACTTGCCCGATCAAGCCTTCCATGATATCCTTCAAGGTTACGATACCTTGAATGCCTCCGAACTCATCCGTAACGAGTCCATATTTCACGTGTGTCTGCTTGAAAGATTCCAAGGCGTTATATACGCTCTGGTTCTCGGGAACGAACTGTGCCGGGCGGAGTACTTGGTTGATCGAGAAATCCGGTTGATCGATCCTTCCGAACAAATCTTTCAGATAAACGACCCCTACTATATTATCGAACTTCTCCGAGGCCACGGGATATATATTAAATAAGTTCTCCTCCACTTTCTCCCGAATCTTCTCCGTACTATCCGTCACATCCAGCCAAACCAGCTCGCTACGATGCGTCATGATAGAACCCACGTTACGGTCTCCCAGATTAAAGACCCGCTCTACGATGTCCTGCTCTACCTCTTGCACCTCGCCACCATCAAAGCCCTCTTTCACGATCGCCTTGATTTCTTCCTCTGTTACCCTATTTTCCTCTTTCGTATCCACGCCCGTCATCTTCACAGCCAACGCCGTACTCTTTGATAGTAACCAAACAAAAGGAGAAGATATCAAGGAAAGAAAATTCATGGGTTTAGCAACTAACATAGAGACCTTCTCGGCACACCCCATGCCGATCCGCTTCGGTACCAACTCTCCGAATATAAGTGTAAGATACGTCACGATAATAACGATCGTCGTTTTAGCGATCCCCAACGCATACGGTTCTAGGGCCGGTATTTGCGCTATTATAACAGCGAAATTATGAGCTAACGCCTCGCCAGAGTACAAACCGGTCAAGATACCGATCAAGGTAATTCCGATCTGGATGGTTGAGAGAAACTTATCCGGCTCATTTGCCAGCTTCAAAGCAGTACCCGCAGATTTATTACCACGTTTCGCTTCGGTTTCCAACCTAGCCTTCCGGGCCGAGACCAAAGCGATTTCCGACATCGCAAGAATTCCATTCAGTAAGATAAGGCCAATAATAATGACTATTTCCATTAATTAATTTATAGTTTGATTATGCTGCGAAGATATATAAATACTTTAATATATAAAACAAGACACCTAAGTGTCTGCGCTTACATTTAACTAAAAAACCTTACGAATCCCTTGCGGTTTCAAAAGAAAGGCGTACTTTTGCATGACAAATACAAAGTGTGATTAGAAATGCTCGATAAAATTAAGGCTCTGCTTCAAGAAGTAGAGAATATGAAAGCGGCAAATGCCGAGGAACTAGAAGCTTTACGTATAAAGTATCTCAGCAAAAAAGGCGAGATATCGGCGTTGATGAATGATTTCCGTAATGTAGCGGCTGATCAAAAACGTGAGGTTGGTAAATACTTGAACGAACTGAAGGAAACAACCCAGAGCAAGATCAACGAATTAAAAGAAAGCTTTGAGAATGTACAGACCGCAAACGATGATATCGATTTGACTCGTACGGCTTACCCGATCGAACTAGGCACTCGTCATCCTCTATCACTTGTAAAGAAAGAAATTTGCGATATATTCGGACGGTTAGGATTCAGCATCGCTGAGGGACCGGAAATCGAGGACGATTGGCATGTCTTCTCTTCCTTGAATTTCGCCGAGGACCATCCTGCCCGCGATATGCAAGATACGTTCTTTATCCAGCATAACCCGGATGTATTGCTTCGCACACATACTTCTTCCGTACAGACCCGAGTAATGGAAAAGCAAGAACCGCCTATCCGTATCATCTGTCCGGGACGTGTATATCGTAATGAGGCTATCTCCTATCGTGCTCACTGTTTCTTCCATCAAGTAGAAGCGTTATATGTAGATAAGAACGTCTCATTCGCCGACTTGAAACAAGCCTTGTTGTTCTTCGCCAAGGAAATGTTCAGTCCGGATACAAAAATTCGCTTGCGTCCTTCTTACTTCCCATTCACGGAGCCATCCGCCGAGATGGACATCTCCTGCAACATTTGTGGAGGTAAGGGTTGCCCCTTCTGTAAAGGAACCGGTTGGGTAGAGATCCTCGGTTGCGGTATGGTAGACCCGAACGTGCTTGAGAACTGCGGTATCGATAGCAAGGTTTATTCAGGCTACGCGTTGGGAATGGGTATCGAGCGTATTACCAATTTGAAATACCAAGTAAAAGACTTACGCATGTTCTCGGAAAACGATGTTCGTTTCTTGAGACAGTTTGAGTCGGCCAATTAAATTGAAAACCTAAATCATTTACCATCTCCCCGGGCCTTAACCTAGCCCGGGGGAAACACACTAGGTTAATTATGATAAAGGTTTTTCTTTTAATAATAGGAGGAGCTATCGGATCTGCGCTACGGTTCGGAGTTTCCACGTGGGTGCAACGATCGATGCTTTACTCCTTTCCTTTTGGTATCTTGTCGGTCAATGTGATTGGCTCCTTTTTAATCGGCTTCTGCTGGAGTATAGCGGAAGCCTATAATTTTTCTATCAATACAAGAGCTTTCCTATTCACTGGTCTTTTCGGTGGTTTCACGACTTTCTCTTCTTTCGCTCTCGACACGATGGTACTTATGCGTACCGGAGAATACAAGATGGCACTACTCAATGTACTTGCCAGTAATATCCTTGGTTTGATAGCGGTCTTCCTTGGGATCATACTTGGGAAGAATATCATTGCAATGATCAAGTAAATAAATAAAAAAACACGGCACAAGTCAGTCATGACAAGGCCGTGTTATATCGAATAAAGCTGTTTCCAAATTATCTATTTACTAACCTCAAGAATACTTTCTTAGAAAAATAAGAAGGTAAAAACAGAATAAAGAAATACAGATACGAAGCCATCGGGGAATATCCGAGAACCGTTCTATAAACACGTAAATTATACTTTATGAGAGACCATTTATTCCGAGAGATAGAACTTGAGTGAATTCGGTAAATCGCCAATGGCTCTTTCAAGCCGTAAGCGACCTCACAACGCCTAAGTATGGTAAGCCATAACCCCCAATCTTGCCGTTTACGTAATTCCGGCATAAAGACCTTTCCCACTTTCTCCGTATCATAGACAGCGGTCAAGCAGCCAATCCCATCATCACACCGCATAGAGAAATAGGTCTCCCTTCTTTTTCCGATAACAATGCTGGAAATCTTGCCACTCTCGTCGCAAGTCATATACGAGGTATAAGATAAGGCACAATCCTTCTCTCGCATAAAAGCCAACTGTTTCTCCAGCTTTTCCGGGCACCATCGATCATCACTATCGCAAAAAGCGATAAATCGTCCTTTGGCCTCCGAGATAGAGCGATTCCGGCAAACACCCGCCCCACAATTCTTTTCTAACCGGAACAACTTAATACGGGAATCCCTTTGAATATACCGCTCTATGATCTCAACAGAACGATCCGTAGAGCAATCGTCGGTAATCAACAGTTCCCAATTAAGATAAGTCTGAGAAAGAATCGACTCAATGGTTTCCGCTATAAAAGACGAAGAATTATAAGAAGGAGTAATAATGGAGACCAAACCGAAATTATCCATAACTATTTTCCGATGCATTCATAGGTAAAGCCTAGCTCACCCAATTCCTTCGCGTCATAGATATTGCGACCATCCAGCAGCAAAGGTTGCCTCATTACTTTCTTGATCACGGCCCAACTTGGCAAGCGAAACTGTTTCCACTCGGTCAACAACAACAATGCGTCTGCATCGATTACCGCCTCATACATATCCTTCGCGTAAACAACCCGATCAGCAACTCTACGTTTGCACTCGCCTATCGCCACAGGATCAAATACCTTGACCACGGCACCCGCTTTCCGTAAAAGATCAATCATCACCAAAGAGGTAGCCTCACGCATATCATCCGTCTCCGGCTTGAAAGACAAGCCCCAGAGAGCGATCGTTCTCCCCTCCAAAGAGTCAAAATGTTTTCTAAGCTTCGTATAAAGGATCGTCTTCTGACGTTCATTCACCTCCTCCACGGCCTTTAGCACTCCCATCGGATAACCATTCTTTTCCGCCGTCTTGATAAGAGCCTTCACATCCTTCGGAAAGCAACTGCCTCCATAGCCACATCCCGGATACAAGAATTTATTACCGATTCGACTGTCCGAACCGATCCCCTTCCGGACCATATTCACGTCAGCGCCAACCAACTCGCAAAGATTCGCTATATCATTCATGAACGAGATACGAGTAGCCAACATGGAATTTGCCGCATACTTAATCATCTCCGCCGAGGGAATATCCGTAAAGATCACCCGGAAATTATTCAGGAGAAACGGACGATAGAGCTTGCTCATCATCTCCTTCGCCCTCTCCGACTCCACACCGACCACTACCCGGTCCGGACTCATGAAATCCTTGATGGCCGCACCCTCCTTCAAGAACTCCGGATTCGAGGCCACATCAAAGGGGATATCCATCCCACGTTTACTCAACTCCTCTTGAATCGTAGCCTTTACCTTCCGTGCCGTACCCACGGGAACCGTACTCTTGGTTACCAATACCGTATATTTCTTAATATATTGGCCAAACGTACGAGCCACCTCCAGCACATAACGCAGGTCGGCGCTACCATCCTCGTCCGGTGGCGTACCCACGGCGCTAAAAACGATATCCACGTTATCCAGACAAGAGGCCAGAGCCGTCGTAAAATGCAGCCTGCCTTCCTTGGAATTACGCAATACCATCTCTTCCAACCCCGGCTCATAAATCGGGATATTCCCCTCCAACAAGCCATTTATTTTCTCCCGGTTGACATCCACGCAAGTGACATCAACCCCCATCTCGGCAAAACAAGTCCCGGACACCAGGCCTACGTAGCCGGTGCCGATAATTGCGATATTCATAAGTTATAAGATTATATATTTCAGGAAATCTATAGAGAAGTCAAGTTTTGGTATACGTATATTACGCATACCAAGCCAAATGATATGCGATATTCAATTTTTTAAACTATTTACGGCAAAGAAGACAAGGATAGCCTCATGCTTTTCCCTCTATCAACGAAAGCAAGGTATTCAAATAATTATCAACAGAATCCATCAAGGGAAGAATCTCATTGGCATCGATCACAATCCAATCATCATAATCCCCACTTTGTCTCAACTCAAATAGTTTACTATAAAAACCAAGTCTTTACTGATTATTCCTGTACTTACAAAATGAAGACCTAATAAACGAATCACTCCTGAATGCGTAGAAGCCTGAAAGCCATTTTTAATTAACAGTGCCGTGGTCATATAATAACAAGCATAATACATTCTATTAGCGGCCGCATGCCAATAACCACACTCTACGATCCCTTTGGTTTCCTCCCAAGTATCAAAAGCTCTAGCCTTTCTTGCTATAACAAGGGCTTCCCGTTCTTCATCTGTTAGATTCATAGTTCTATACCATCTAATTCCACATTCTTGAAAAAAGGAGTACCTTTACGTTTCATCCATTCAGTAAAGGTATATAACTTAGTGCTAAAATATTCGCCAAATTGCCATCCTAGGTCGATTAAAGGATAGGCATAGGTATCAAAATCCGCAGAGGTTATCTTTTCCTTGTCCAACAATATTAGAATATCCCAATCCGATTCATCATGGACATCTCCACGGGCTTGCGAACCAAACAAAAAAACCTTTGTTCCAGCTGGCATCACTTGCTTTATCAAAGCCCTAAGAGAATATAATATATCGTCCTTCCTCATTGTTGTACAAAATAAACATATTATCATACGATCGATCATATTGATTTACAGCCATCGCACAATAGTTACCACCACAAATATACTTACTTTTAGCTAGGCCACAAATATTCTTCTTGATTTTGATCGTATAAGACACCTTGCCTACATAGCCGGTACCGACAATGGCATTATATACAACCCCCGTTTTCCAGTACGAGGCGAATCAAAGCATAGGTACTTTCCAGAAGGGGATACTCTGGGATGTAAATCGCAAGCTATATGGCATTTAAAATCTTTCGTTTGAAACTCTTTGGGAGAATAGATACTTAGCAACAAATCCGCACTTTGAGTATTGATATCAGCCTTATAGATTTTTGCCATCCTATATTTATCCGGATAAGTATCCGCCACAAAAGACGTATCCGAGATAAAGGACTGATGACCATCCGAATTCAACACATCCCCTGCTATTATTTGATAATGAGCTACATCTTTCATGTCATACAATACATGACAACTGTTACCATTTATAATGCAAGACGCTATCAATTGATTCCTGTTATTCCATACATAATGAGAACCGGACTCTTGAGTAGGTAAGGTAATAAGTCGCCGGTCAAGCAAATCATAAACCATGATCTTGGTATGCCGCCTCATATAATCCCCATCGGTTGGTATTTTCCGGTATAAGAAAGAAAGATACCGACCGTCTTTCGAGAACTCCGAATGGGTTACAAAATGCATATACCCCTGTCTATAGGATTCATCTTCCATCTGTGCCAACTCAGACAAAGAGATTAGCAACTCTGAAGTATTCTCCTTTAAATCCACCAAGAACAAACCGCTATCTTTAGGTGCCGGATCATCCAATTTCCCTCCATCCCGATAAGGATAACCATACCCGGGCATACAACGCTCCAAGCGCTCATAACTAAAAGAGGAGGCCAAAGATCTTTGTCCGTCATGATAGACCGCATCAATCGGGCTGTCTATCACTTGGAATTCACCTATCGCTAAATCATGGATCTTAGACACAAGCCGGTTCGCTATTGCCGTATTATAAATCATCCGGTTCTTATCCAGCCATTGCAGCCTGCATCCTTTATGATAATTCCATGCGTAAGAGGTATCCACTCTATGAAAGTCTTTTATAGTGCCTTGTTCCAAATCAAAATATCCGACATCCAGTCCTTCCGTAAGTAAAGGCATACGCAAATCCAACCTATTTTGATTCGACAATAGCTTGGTCTCATCAAAAGAAAAAGGCGTGACATCGTGAAATCCGAAAAAGAAGCCTTCCCGGTATTGATAGGGAGAGGCGAAATACTCCTTCTTCCTTGGCAGCAAATCAAATATGCCTTGATACATATTCCGCACGAACTGCTTTAAGGCTGGATTTTTACGGACGAGGTTATAGATGGTAGATTCTAGTTTATTCATAAATCAACATGATTATTTTTTCAATTCAGAGACAACCGCCTTAAACTTCCCTGCCTTTGTGCGGGGAATCTCATCCACGTACTCAAATTTCACTTTAATGGAAGGACTTATCCATTGAGATATATTTACCAACAATTTCTTCTCCGTAGCCATACTATAGGAATTCCTTCTGACAATACGTAAAATCATTTCACCAAATACTTTTTGGACTACTTGACACTCCTTCACCTCCGACGTATCTTTGAAGATATAATCCAGACGCTGAATGTGAAGCCCCTCTGGTGTAACTATATAGTCTTCATTGCGACCAACAATATCTTCTATAATTTGGCTATGTAATCCACATCCACATTCCCGGTCGGAGAACACTGCCGTATCCCCATTTTGATAACGGATAAAAGGCATACCAAGATTAGCGAACCCGGTAGCCAAAATCTCACCCTGCCTCCCATTCTCTACGGGAACAGCTTGATCCAATTCCATATGACCAATCTCGAAATCCTCGTGATAAACCGAGTGGATACAATGGGTAGCGATAGCGGCTTGCTCAGAAAAACTATACAACTCATGGATTTGGACACCTTTAAAAACAGCCTGTAAGATATTTTTCTGATTCTCGTATAACTTCTCGGCACCCGTGAATATGTGTTTAGGAGGAAAATCCAAAGCCATACCCACATTCATCAACTCATTCGCAAATGTGGTCATAATAGATGGATAGCCTATGAACATCTCTATACGTTTCAGATTAATCCAATTTACGATATCCCGAATCTTCTGTTCATTCAACTGATGCATATTTATGAAATAACGGTTCAAGGCTCTATCATATCTCCAAAAGGGAGGTCTCGAAGTTGAAATAGGAACAATAGGACGACCGGAGAAATTTATACAAGCTTTTCCGAGATCAAAGCCAAATCTATTTTTATATCTTTGGTCTACCGCCCAATAATAGGCTGCACTATATTTAGTCCAATAGAAGTCCAACGCTTTTCCCGTTGAGCCACTAGTATTAAATAGAATAAGATCTTTTTGAGGAATATTATTGGCAACCAAGCCAAGCCAATTCTCTCGAATTTCCTCTTTCGTCAGAATCGGGAACTTTTGCAAGTCTCCTAATTGTTTAAAATCAGAAGGAGATAAACCAGCATTAGCATATTTCTTTCGATAATAAGGACAGTGATTATAGGCCTGTTCCAATATCTTAAAAATATGTTCTTCTTTGTAAGAACGAATCTGTTCTTTTGACCAACCCTGGGTTGAGTTCAAGAAATCCAAGATCTTATAAAAGTCATCGTTGAAACGCTGTCTCTTTAGTTTGTAGCCGTGAAGAGAGACTGCGATATTTTGAAGCCAATAAGGGAGGGAAGAGTAAATAGATATAGTGTTCATTTGTCATTTGTCTTTTGATAATTAGGTAACTCGATATACCCCTTCCAGCCAAAATAAGGAACAAAATCAAAATGCTCCTTCTCTCTCAGTTCATCCAAGCTACCCCTCCAATCTTTAATATCACTAACTATATTTATAGTTTGTGGGTCAATTTCAGATATAGGCATTTCATGCTTTGAGAAAGCCTCATATACCACAGGTAATTTTCTCCAGTCAAAACCCATCAATGTCGTAGCCACAGTATCTACACTAGCGGGATCCTCTCCCGATATATAGACACCACATTCCTTTGGATCTCCTTGCATCGGACCAGCTCCTTCCATGGCAATAACACCATCTATAACTGAATAATAACGTTTTTTTGTTTTCCGAAACGTACCATCCGGATTCCCATATATCAGACAACGATTCAAATCCAGCGTCATTCGCCAAGTGGTATCATTCCCATACCAGTTCCCACTCCGGATTGTATTGTGCGTAGCGCCAAATACCTTCTCCCCTTCTGCACGAAGTATTTGAGCCATCTTAATTCCTATAAATGGAATATTGATTATTATCCTTTTTACGAACTTGGATCCCCATGTCTCGAACTGTCGTTTAAATGATGTATCAGGATAATCATCACCTCCATGTTTAGGAGATCCCCATGTGTGATGGGGCAAATAATTCTTATCAGCCGTTATCCCCACAAAATTCTTAATGCTTAAAGTAACACCTGTTTTTTTATGTGTTTTCATCTTCGGCAAAGAAATCACCACATCTGCCATAATAGGAGTAGCGCAAAGTAAATACTCTTGTATTGTTCCCTGATGATGTTTATTCAACTCCTCATAATTGGAGTCTGCTCCAAAATAATTACCTTCTCCCTTATGCCCATAAAACAAACTGTTCTTTTCTAAATTAAAAAGAACTGTTCCATTTGGGTCACCGGCCAATTTCTTTTTATGCGTGATAATCCCTTTCTCACTTGTCCACTCTTCATTCCGCAAATCAATTATTCGTACCGGCACTCCATACTTAGAGGTACAATCCGAAGCTATTTTTGTTAAGCCTAATTTTTTATCAATCTGCTCAAAAGAGGAATCGGTTTGAGGAGCGTCACAAATATAGAGTTCTCCCTTTCCTCCTAATTTCTCACATACATAATTCGCTACATACCGAATCAACTCCGGAGATGTAACAACACATTTCCATTCATTTTTATCCGTTTCTTTTCCCTCTTTCACCAAATTTGGCTTCAATACCACCCGATCTCCCGGACGGATATCCATGAAATCAAGATAAGGAAATTGTTCATTTACATATACGTTCATATTCATTACGAATTAATATTCATCTACACAAGGATTGATACAATTGATTGTAACGATTCCCCATAACGGATACATCATATTTTTCACTCCGTTGTTTACATTTTTCAGAAACACTTTTATAGAATAATTGATCTTCCATCAACAGCCTTATTTTAGCCGCTAAATCTTTCTCATTATGAGGCTCAAAAAGAAGTCCTGCACCTTCTACTATATTCGACAGACCTTCCACATCCGAAGCGATAACAGGTTTTCCCGCAGCCATACCTTCTACTGCCGCTAAACCAAAACCTTCAAAATTGGATGACATAACAACAATATCTGATGCCTTCAAGATAGAAATAGCATCCTCCCTTACACTCAAAAATAAAATTCGTTTCGATAGATTGTAATATTGAGCAAGTTTTTGATACTCATCTAACAAGGGGCCATCTCCGACAAACAGAACATAAAAATCATCTGGTAAAAGAGCTAAAGCCTTTATAAGAGTCTTTTGATCTTTTTGTGGATAAAACCGACCTATTTGGACTATCAATTTTGCTTGAGAGGAAAGATTCAATTGTTCTCGGCCAATAATCTCACATTGCCGAATATTTTTTACATTAACACCATTGTTAATCACAAAAAACTGATACTTATTCCCTAGATACGATTTAAAAAATAGAGAAACTCCCTCTGAAATAGCAACAATTGCATCATATTTAGAATAAATAAATCTCTCTATAGGCTTCAATATCTTAAAAGACTG
>OHBF01000243.1_pt1 | contig 39192 bp, 37 predicted proteins | sample 1577301 | NCBI WGS metagenome assembly OHBF01 (sample SAMEA3879575, study PRJEB24766) | human gut metagenome | biome: human-associated habitat; feature: feces | place: USA | collected 1985/1987
CGCCGAGGCTGTCCTGACCCACCGGCTCACCGCTTCCAGCCTCACCGTGGGCTGAAGCACCTCTCTCCCCTTCCCACAGGCATAGAAAGGCCCCGCTGCCCTGCACATTTCATGCAGAGCGGCGGGGCCTTTTCCTGTTTTACCGCACCCCAGCCGCAGCCGGGACACGCTTTTCGGGCTTTCTGCGCTGCTCCAGAGTGGCAGCGCGGGAGCGGTCGTAGCAATAGCGGATGATGGCCTGACGGCGGACGATGCCGATGAACATCCCTCGGTCGTCCACCACGGGGACGAAGTTCTGGTTCATGGCCGCCTCGATGAGCTGGTCCATGCTCGTCGTGACGGTGACGGCCTTGTAGTCCCGCTTATGGGCGAAGTCCCGGATGGGCACATCCTCCGCCGCCTCAAGGTCAAGGCCATGGAACTTCTTCAGCCCCCACAGGATGTCCCCCTCCGTCAGGGTACCCACATACTCGCCCTTGCGGTTGAGCACCGGGATGGATGCGTAGCGGTTGTTCTCCCATTTTTCCAGCGTCTGGCGAAGGGTGAAGTCATCGTACACATACATCAGGTCCTGCTTGGGGGAAAGGAAAAACAGAATATTCATGAAAACAACTCCTATTATGAACTTTTTCCGCCGCCGGGGCCGCAGCTCCTGTGCAGCCGCAGCAAATTCCTGTCTTCATCACCTTGATCAAATATTCCTGCATCCTGCGCCGGATGCAGTCCTACTCTTTCCACTTTAGATTTTAGCACTTTTTCATAGTAAGATAAAGATGTCTGCGCCATGTTTTATATTTTATTCACAATCACTTTTTGTTCCGTCGGATAAATATTCACGAAATGGATGCACAGCGAAGGATTTTGTGCTATACTAACACTAGGAATACGGCCCTTGGCGGCTTCGTCTGTCTTCCAGTATACCGGCTCGCGGTGTCGAAACAGGCCGAAGCCGGCGATCCGTGCCAGACTTTTCCCCTTTGCATCTGCAATTATGTGCTGTACAGCTTCCGAAGAAAGTTGTATAATAAGAGCGGTACGCCGCCCTTTGGGCCTGCGCGCCGCCCCGCCGCCGTGCGGACAGGGGTACAATCATGAATAAAAGGAGCAGAGCGACTATGATCACTTCCCGTTTTCCGCTGGGAGATGTCAGCTTCTCAGCCGAGTATTTTTCCACGCTCGTGGGCGAAGCAACCAAACAATGCTACGGCGTGGCCGCAATGGCCCCCCGTGATCTGACCGACCGCGTCCGCTGCGCCGTGCGCGGCGTGGACGACTCGGCCAAGGGCGTCCGTGTCACACAGGAAGAGGGCCGTCTCGTGATCGAGCTGCACATTGCCGTCAGCTACGGGCTGAACATCTCCACCGCCGCGCGTGCCATCTCGCACCGCGTGAAGGACGAGGTGGAGCAGGCCACCGGCCTGAAGGTCGCCCGCGTGGTCGTATCGGTCGATGACGTGGTTGCCTGACGAGACAAAGCCCGCCCGGGGGATACCGGGAAGATATAAGGAGTAAAAAGCAATGATTTCTGGTAAGATCCTGCGCGACGCCATCATTTCCGGCGCAAACAACATCAACAACCAGCGGTCCCGCGTGGACGAGCTGAATGTCTTCCCTGTCCCCGATGGCGACACCGGCACCAACATGGGCATGACCGTCGGCGCAGCCGTCCGTGAGCTGCAGGCCATGGACGACAGCTGCACCGTGGGCGAGGCCGCAAAGACCGCCGCCTCCGCCATGCTGCGCGGCGCCCGCGGCAACTCCGGCGTCATCACCAGCCTGCTGTTCCGCGGCTTCTCCAAGGCTCTGGAGGGCAAGAAGGAGGCCGACGCCGCCGACATCGTCTCTGCGCTCAAGAAGGGCGTCGAGGGCGCTTACAAGGCCGTCATGAAGCCCACCGAGGGCACCATCCTGACCGTGGCCCGCGTCGCTTCGGAGGAAGCTGCCGCCTGCGGCAAGGAGGATGTGGCCGAGCTGTGGGACGTCGTCCTCGCTGCGGGCCAGAAGGCTCTGGAGGATACCCCCAACCTGCTGCCCGTCCTGAAAAAAGCCGGTGTCGTGGATGCCGGCGGTCAGGGCATCATGATCATCTTTGAGGGCATGGGCAAGGTCTTCCACGGGGAGGACATCGTGGCCGGTGGCGAGGCTGCCCCCAACAAGGCCAAGCTCTCCACCGCGAACGCGGGCAAGGGCGTCTTTACCGATGACCTGATGAAGGTCGAGGACATCAAGAACGGCTACTGCACCCAGTTCCTCATCAACAAGAACGAGGGCGCAAGCGCTGCAAAGATGCGTGCCTTCGCCGAATCCAATGGCGACAGCGTGGTCTGCATCGAGGACGACGACGTCATCAACCTCCATGTCCACACCGCCGATCCCGGCAAGATCCTGAGCGAGGCCATCAAGTACGGCTACCTCACCAACTTCAAGATCGAGAATATGCACGAGCAGTTCCTTGCCCGCCAGAAGCAGGGCAAGAGCCTCGAGAAGCAGGCTTCCGCCGAGAAGAAGCCCGACCCGGCCAGCGAGTTCATCTACGCTGCCGTCGATCCCAGCCGCGACTACGGCTTTGTCGCTGTCGCCGCCGGCGAGGGCCTGAAGGCCGTCTTTACCGACCTGTCCGCTGACGCGGTCGTCTCCGGCGGTCAGACCATGAACCCCGCCACCGAGGACATCCTCGCCGCCGTCCAGAGCGTCCCGGCCAAGACCGTCTTCGTCCTGCCCAACAACAAGAACATCATCATGGCTGCTGAGCAGGCCCAGAAGCTGGCCGACCGTCAGGTGGTCGTCCTGCCCACCCGCACCGTCCCCATGGGCATCACGGCTCTGCTGAACTTTGACCCCTCCGCCACCGTCGAGGCCAACACCATCAACATGATGTCCGCCGCCGACAAGGTATCCACCGGCCTCATCACCTACGCCGCCCGCGACAGCGAGTACGACGGCAAGCGCATCCGGAAGGGTGAGATCATGGCACTGGAGAACGGCAAGATCGTCTCCACCTCCAACGACATCACCAAGGCCACCTATCGTCTGGCCCGCGGTATGTGCAAGAAGGATTCCAGCTTCGTCACCATCATCTCCGGCTGCGACGTCTCCGACGAGGATGCCGAGAAGGTGACCGAGATCGTCAAGGCCAAGTGCCCCAACCACGTTGAGGTCAGCCACATCCGCGGCGGTCAGCCGGTCTACTATTATATGATCAGCGTGGAGTAAGCCTCTCCCCTGCTCAAAGCAATACCCGCAACACAAAACGACCTCTGCTTCCGGTCATCCGGTCGCAGAGGTCGTTTTTATTGATTTTTACCCGGCGTGAAGGGCGTCATTCTTCGCCAGAAGGTACACGCAGTACTGGTTCATGCTGATGCCCTCCCGCTGCGAATGCTCTGCGAGCGCGCGGTGCAGGCTTCGGGGCAGGCGCAGCTTGAACTGCCCGGAGTACGCCTCCAGACTGTCCGGCTCAGGAATTTCAATGTTCTCTTCCAGCGCGGCCTCCAGCCATGCCTTTTTGGCGTCCAAAGCGTTTTTCAGCGCCTCTTCCTCCGTCTCTCCGCAGGTGATGCAGCCCGGGAGGTCCGGATAAGAGGCCACAAAACCGCCCTCGTCACTGTCCCTGATAATTTCCATCCGATAGGACAGCGCCAGATAATCATTCAGCGTCTTCATCGTTCTTCGCCTCGCTCTCTACGATCTGTCTCACCATTTCGACATAGACTTTCTTGATCGGTTCATGCTTCGGGATCGTAATGGGATAGCAGCCTGCCTTGCGGAAGGTGTAATGGCTGCTGCCGCTCCGGGGTGCGCTCATCTCATAGCCATAGCTTTCCAAGACCCTGCGCAGTTCGTCGAACCGGAGGTCTTTGCTCAAAGAGCATATCCTTGCCAACAGTTTATCCCATTTTGACATCCTGATTCTCCTATTTCCATTATATATGGTGTCGCATATGGTGTCAACATCTTTTTAGAAGAAGCTCACCTGACTGCTCTCTGGCAGGTCGCCCAGAGCGCCCACCTGACGCAGGCGGTCGATGATGCTGCTGCCGACGCCGGAGGCCTGCTGCAGCTCCTCGATGGAGAGGTATTCTTCGCCGTGGATGGTCACATTTTCCAGCGCATCGGCGGCGGCACCGCCCAGACCCTTCAGGGAGCAGAAGGGCAGGCGCACCTTGCCGTCCTCCACCACATACTTCGAGCCGCGGCTCTTGCCCAGCTCGATGGGCAGGAACTCGTAGCCCCGCACCAGCATCTCGTTGACCAGCTGGAGCGAGACGAGGACGTCCTCGTCCTTGGCGTTTTTCTCCTCCTTCAGGCGGCGCTTGACCTCGTTCATGTGGGCGCGGGCCACCGCCGCACCGCCCACGGCGGCTTCGTAGTCGATGTCGTCGCCGCGGACGGTGAAATAGACCGCATAGAATGCCTGCGGATGGTAGAGCTTGAACCACATGAGACGGATGGCCGACATCAGGTAGGCCACGGCATGGGCTTTCGGGAACATATACTTGATCTTGCGGCAGCTCTCGATATACCAGTCCGGCACCTCGTGCTCCCGCATGGCCTCCTCCCAGCCGGGCGCGAAGCCGCCCTTGGCCACCTTGCCCTTACGGACGGCCTCCATGATGTCGAAGGCCATCTTCGGCTCGAGACCCTTGCGCAGCAGGTAGAGCATGATGCTGTCGCGGCAGCCGATGACCTCCGCAATGGTGCAGGTGCCGCTGCGGATGAGTTCATCGGCGTTGCCCGTCCAGACGTCGGTGCCGTGAGACAGGCCCGAGATCTGGATCAGCTCGGAGAAGTTCTTGGGCCGGGCCTCCACAAGCATCCCGCGCACGAAGTTCGTGCCCATCTCGGGGATGCCGAAGGTGCCGGTCTGGCTGTCGATCTGCTCCGGTGTGACGCCCAGCTCCTCCGGGCTGGTGAGCAGGCTGTAGACCTTGGGGTCGTTCATGGGGATACTGTCCACCGGGATGCCGGTATATTCCTCGAAATACTTGTAGAAGGTGGGCATATCGTGGCCCAGCTCATCCAGCTTGAGCAGGGTGTCGTGGAGGTATTTGAACTCGAAGTGGGTGGTCAGCAGACCGCCCGCCACGTCATCCGCCGGGTGCTGGATGGGGCAGAAGTCGTAGATCTCGTAGGTGTCGGGCACAACGACCATGCCGCCGGGGTGCTGGCCGGTGGTGCGCTTGACGCCGGTGCAGCCCAGCGTCAGGCGGTTCTCCTCGGCGTGGTTGACCGTTCTCCCCCGCTCATCCAGATATTTTTTGACGTAGCCATAGGCTGTTTTGTCCTGAATGCCGGAGACCGTGCCCGCCTTGAAGACGTTGGCCTTGCCGAACAGCTCCTCGGTGTAGCGGTGGACGTTGGACTGGTACTCACCCGAGAAGTTCAGGTCAATATCCGGCTCCTTGTCGCCGTAGAAGCCGAGGAAGGTCTCGAAGGGGATGTCGTGGCCGTCCACCAGCATCCGGGTGCCGCACGCGGGGCAGTTCTTGTCGGGCAGGTCGAAGCCGTCCTCCACGCTGCCGTCGGTGATGAACTCGCTGTGCCTGCACTTGGGGCAGCGGTAATGGGGCGGCAGACTGTTGACCTCCGAGATGCCGGAGAAGTGGGCCACAGCCGACGAGCCGACCGAGCCGCGGCTGCCCACCTGATAGCCGCCCGCGTTGGAGTAGGCCACCAGCTTGACCGCGATGACGTACAGGACGGCGTAGCCGTGGCCGCAGATGGAGTCCAGCTCTTTTTGCAGCCGCTTCTCCACGATCTCGGGCAGCGGGTCGCCGTAATCCCGCTTGGCGTGCGCCCATGTGGCGTCCCGGAGCTGCTGCTCTGCGCCCTCGATGCTGGGCGGATAGGTGCCGCGCGGGATGGCGCGGACGCTGCCGTCGATGCTGGCCGCGATCTTGCGGGGGTTGGTCACGACGATCTCGTAGGCCTTCTCCTTGGGCAGATAGCGGAACTGGTCCAGCATATCCTCCGTCGTGCGGTAGAACAGGGGCGGCTGATTGTCCGCGTCCTTGAAGCCGTTGCCTGCCTGCAGGACGGAGCGGTAGATGGCGTCCTCCGGCTCGGTGAAGTGGACGTCGCCGGTGGCGATGACGGGCTTATGGAGGTCTTCGCCCAGCTGGATGACGGTGCGGTTGAAGTCCTTGATGACCTCTTCGCTCTCCACCTTGCCGTCCCGCACCATATAGGCGTTGTTGCCCAGCGGCTGGACTTCCAGAACATCGTAATAGGAGGCGATCTTCTTCAGCTCCTCGTAGGAGCGGCCCTCCACGATGGCGCGGTACAGCTCGCCCGCCTCGCAGGCTGAGGTCAAAATCAGGCCGTCGCGGTACTTGTTGAGGAGGCTGCGGGGCACACGGGGCTTCTTGAAGAAGTAGTTGACGTGGGCCTCGCTGACGATCTTGTAGAGGTTCTTCAGGCCCATCTGGTTGCGCACGAGGATGATGAGGTGGTAATACTTCTTTTTCAGCACCTCGCGGTTGCCGCCGAGTCCGGTGTTGATGCCGCTGACGGCCGTGACCTGCTTTTCCTCCAGATCTTTCAGCATGACGCAGAAGATGCGACCCAGCGCGGCAGAGTCCTCGCAGGCGCGATGGGCTTCGTAGGCGGGCAGCTCGAGATGTTTGTTGATGGTCCCCTGCTTGTAGTTGTGGAGTCCGGGGTACATGGCCTGCGCCATGGTCAGGGTGTCGATATAGGTCGGCTCGAACTCGATGCCGCTCCGCTTGGCGGCAGCGCGAAGGAACCGGATGTCGAAGGAGTGCGCGTTGTGGGCCACGAGGATGCGGCCATCCACGAATTTGAGAAAGGCTTCCAGCGCCTCGGCCTCGCCGGGGGCGTCGGCCACCATCTCGTTGGTGATGCCGGTCAGCTCCGTGATCTTGGGCGTGATGGGCTTGCCGGGCTTGACGAAGGTGTCGAATTCCTCCACCACCTCGCCGTCCCGCACGATGACTGCACCGATCTCGGTCAGGTACTCCACGCCCGGGTCGAGGCCCGTCGTCTCGGTGTCGAAGACGCAGAACTCGCCGTTCAGCGGCTCATCCTTCACGCCGTAGACGCAGGGGATCATGTCATCGACGAAGTAGGCCTCACAGCCGTAGATGAGCTTGAAGTCCGGGTCGGTCTTGTGGATGGCGTCCGCCGCCAGCATGGCTTCGGGATAGCCCTGACAGACGCCGTGGTCAGTGATGGCGATGGCCGGGTGGCCCATCCGGTGGGCCAGCTTGACGATGCCGCCGGGGTCGCAGAAGGCGTCCATGCTGGACAGCTTGGTATGCAGATGCAGCTCCACCCGCTTGACGGGAGCATTGTCCTCCCGCTTTTTGCGCTCGACGAAGAGGACATCGTAGGGCCAGACGATATAGTCATGCTCGTACTTGTCGTAGGAGCAGTCGCCCCGCACCACGACCGTCGTGCCCTTGGGGATGGACTCCCACTTGGAGCAGTCCTCCCCTTCCTGCGCACGGATCTTCAGGTTGATGGAGCCGGTGTAGTCGGTGATGGAGACGGTATAGATCTTGCGGAAGCTGCCCTTCACCTCGGTGAAGAAAACATCGCCCCAGATCATGCACTTTCCGCCCTCGCCGCCCAAGTCCTTGAGGGGGGTGAGGTTCTTGGGGGAGAACATCTTGCCGTGGAAGATGGTGACGGGCTTGTCCGTGAGGTCGAGGCCCTCCACCTTGATGGAGGGCGCCGTATTCTTCCGCTCGAATTTGACGACAGGAGGAGCAATTTTGCGCTCCAGCTTTTCTTCCATCTGGCGCTGCTCGGCCTCGCCTACGCTGCTTTCCAGCGTCACCTTGGGCTTCACGCCAGTGTGGGCGGCGATACGCTCCGCCAGCAGCCGCTCGAACTGCATCTCCTGCAAGAACTTCGTGCCATGGCAGACGCCGATGGTGATGTTCTGGCCGGTGATGGCGATGCGGCATCGGTCGAGGAAGCCGTTGATGGGCACGCCGTCCCGCTTCATCTCCTCCATCAGCTCCCGCAGTCCGCTCTCGTCCAGCGCGGCGTAGCCGAAGAGGTTGTGGATGCGAAGCTCAAAGCCCTCATAGTCGGGCGCGAGGGAGGCCAGCAGCCGTGCGCACAGCCCCTTGTCCAGCGGGGCAGAACTGCGCAGCGTGAAAATGACCTGCCGCTCCTGCCGCAGCATCTGGGCGTGCTCGACGACCACGCGGCCAAAACAGGCCGCAAAGTCCGGATCCGCCATAAACTGCGGCCATAGCTGGGAAACAAGTGGTGTCACAGTGGTACTCCTTTTTTCTATCAGATAACAGCACAAACTGCCGCGCCCGGGATGGGCGTGGCAGTAAGTTGCTTTTAGGTCAAATCTTCTGTCTTGAAGACATGGTAGCCTTCGTAGTGGTAGCTGGCGTCGATGCCTTTCATATAGACCTCGCGGTCATTGATCTTTTCGGTCAGGGCGGCGCGCAGCAGGGCCTTTATCTCCACATCCTTGACCGGGCTGCGCTCCATCGCAAGGAGATAGTCCCCCTTATCGACGCGGCTCCAGTCGATGACCTGATGCAGCTCCTTTTTGAGGATCGCATCCAGCCAGATGCGGGTGCTGCGGCCGTTGCCCTCCCGGAACGGATGGGCCACATTCATCTCCACATACTTCTCGATGATCTCATCGAAGGAGGATTGCGGCATCGCATCGATGCTTTCCAGTGCCGGGCGCAGGTACATCACAGGCGCAAAGCGGAAATTGCCCTTTGCGATATTCACCGTCCGCATCTGTCCCGCAAACTCGTAGACGTCTCCGAACAGATACTTATGGATGGCCGCAAGCCCCTTGAAGGTGCCGACCTCGAAGGTATCCAGCAGACCGGTGTCATAAAGCTCGAGCGCCCGGGTCTTGCTGAGTTTTTCTTCTGCCCGGGCCAGCTCGGCCTCATTCGTCAGCCCAAGCTTATTCTGCAAAATCACAGTTTATAAATCTCCTCCATGAACTGGTCGAGGATATTCTCTCCCGTCAGCTTCCGGACGGGTTCGCCGTGGACGAAAAGCACCGCCTCGCCCTTGCCGCCGGCGATGCCGATGTCGGCCTCCCGGGCCTCGCCGGGGCCGTTGACGACACAGCCCATGACGGCCACCTTGATGGACTTCTTGCAGCCCTGAAGCCGCCGCTCCACTTCGTTTGCGATCTCGGTGCAGGGGTACTGGGTGCGGCCGCAGGTCGGGCAGGTGATGACCTCCGGGCCGGCCACCGGGAAGCCGACGGCGCGCAGGATGTTGTAGCCCGCTTCCACTTCCTTCTCGGGGTCGGCCGCCAGCGAGACGCGGATGGTGTCGCCGATGCCCTCCAGCAGCATCCCGCCGATGCCCATGCCGCTCTTGAGCAGGCCCATCTGGTAGGTGCCCGCCTCAGTGACGCCCACATGAAGCGGGTAATCCGTCACGGCGCTGAGCTGGCGGTAGGCCTCCATCATGCGGGGGACGTTGGAGTTCTTGATGGAGATCACGATGTTGTTGAAATCGAACTTTTCCAGCAGGCGGACGTGGTAAAGCGCGCTCTCCACCATCGCTTCGGGCACAGGCGCACCATATTTGGCAAGGATGTGCTTTTCCAGACTTCCGCCGTTAACGCCGATGCGGATGGGGATGTTCTTCTGCTGGCAGGCGTCCACCACCGCCTTCACCCGGTCGTCGTCGCCGATGTTGCCCGGATTGATGCGGATCTTGTCCACGCCCACGTCGGCGCAGGCGAGAGCCGCCTTGTAGTCGAAGTGGATGTCTGCCACGATGGGGATATTGACGGCGTTCTTGACGGCCTCGATGCACTTGGCGTCCGCCGCGCTGGGGCAGGTCACCCGCAGGATCTGACAGCCCGCCGCCTCGCAGCGCTTGGCCTGTGCCACATTGCCCTCGATGTCCTCCACCGGGACGTTCAGCATGGTCTGCACGGCGATGGGATTCTTGCCGCCGATGGTCACATTTCCGATCTTGACTTCACGCTTCAGCTGCCGCATGGTACTTCCCCTTTCAGATCACTCCGGTCACAAGCCGGACGATGTCATTGTACGTTGCAAAGAGCATCAGGCCGAACAGCAGCGCGAAGGCGGCGACGGTCAGACTGCCCTGAATTTTTTCCGGCACAGCATGGCCGGTGACTGCCTCGATGAGCAGGAAGACGATCTTGCCGCCGTCCAGCGCCGGGAACGGCAGCAGATTTAAGACGCCGAGGTTGATGGTGATGAGCGCCAGCAGCTCGAAAACATCCTCCCAGCCGTAGCTGGCGGCCTGCCCGATGGCGGTCACGATGCCCACCGGGCCGGACAGGTCGTTGATGCTCTCGCGGCCCCGCAGCAGGTCGGCCAGCGAGGTGTAGATGATCCGGCCATAGTAGATGACGCTGTTGGCCGACTCCTTTAAGACGTTCTTCGGTGTTTTTTTGAGTCCGTAGACCGTGAAGCCCAGCGTCATATGGGTCTGGCCCTGCGCATCCTGCCATGTGTCGAACTGGACGTCGGGCAGCTCCACCAGCTTCCCGTCCCGGCGGACGGTGAAGGCCGCACGGTAGCTCTCGGTGCGCATCAGCTCGTAGAGCATATCGTTGGCCACGAAGCAGTGCCGCCCGTTGACGGCCACGATCTCGTCCCCGGCCTGCAGGCCGGTCTGGCCGCAGAGGGCATTGTCCTCCACGGCATAGATGACCTTGCTGGTGATGGGTTCACTGCGCAGCGAGATGAGGAGCAGCAGCACCACAAAGCCCAGCACGAAGTTCATCACCGCGCCTGCTGCCATCACCAGCATCCGCTGCCAGACGGCGGCCTCGTTCAGAGGCTTGCCCGTCCGCTGTGCCAGCACCTCCGGCGGGATGGCCGGGGCGGCGTCCTCGTTCCCGCCCTCGGCCTGCGTGCTCTCGGGGCTTTCCTCCCCTTCCAGCGCCACGAAGCCGCCCACGGGCAGGAGCCTCAGGGTGTACTGGGTGCCCTTACGGTAGGTCTTGATGAGGGCCGGCCCCATGCCGATGGAGAACTCGTTGACTTGGACGCCGCAGAGCTTCGCCATCGCAAAATGGCCGAACTCATGGATGGCGATGACTGCGCCGAAGATGAGCAGCGCAGCCGCAAAGGTGATGAAAACTGACATTCTTTCTCCTATCTCACAGGTGTGCTCTCACAAAGGCGCGGGCCATGCGGTCGCACTCGTACACATCCGCGAGGCTGTAGCTGCCGCCGAAGCCGTCGCTGTCCACGACGGCCTCCACCAGACGGCCGATGTCGAGGAAACCGATCTTGTCCTCAAGGAAGAGCCTGACGGCCTCCTCGTTGGCACCGTTGGCAGCGCAGGGGCCGAGACCGCCCTTCTTGATGGCCTTTTTGCAGGCGGCAAGGCAGCGGAAGGTCTCCTCGTCGGCCACATCGAAGGTCAGCAGCTTGAGGGTGGTGAAGTCCAGCTCCGGCACGACGCCCGGCACACGGGCCGGGTAGGTCAGCGCATACTGGATGGGGATGCGCATATCCGGCACGCCCAGCTGGGCGATGATGGAGTTGTCGCTGTACTGCACCGCCGAGTGGACGATGCTCTGGCGCTGGACGACGATCTGGATCTTCTCGGGGGGGAGGCCGAACAGCCACACTGCCTCGATCAGCTCAAGGCCCTTGTTCATCAGGGTGGCGCTGTCGATGGTGATCTTCGCGCCCATGTTCCAGTTGGGGTGCCGGAGGGCGTCGGCCTTGGTCTTGCCCCGCAGCTCCTCGGTCTTCATCCCGAAGAAGGGGCCGCCGGAGGCCGTCAGCAGGATCTTCGTCAGGCTCTTGGCGCTCTCCCTGTCCTGCAAGCACTGGAAGATGGCCGAGTGCTCGCTGTCCACCGGCAGCAGCCTGACGCCGTGCTTCGCCACCGCCTGCGTCACGAGATGTCCGCCGGTGACGAGGCTCTCTTTGTTGGCGAGGGCGAGGTCATGGCCGCTCTCGATGGCGGCAAGGCTGGCGCCGAGGCCCGCGATGCCCACCACGCTGTTCAGCACCACGTCCGGGCCGTCCATCGCGGCGAGGGTCTTCAGCCCCTCGGGGCCGGTCAGGAGCTTGGGCGCGTCGGCGCGGCCCGCCAGTGCAGCCGAGAGCTTCTCTGCCCCGGCCTCGCTGGTCATGCAGACATACTTGGGGTGGAACTCTTCGATCTGCTGTAAGAGTTTATCCGTCTGGCTGTGGGCCGACAGACCGAACACCTCATACCCTTGGGCGCGGATAACGTCGAGGCTCTGGGTGCCGATGGAGCCGGTGGAACCCAGCAGCGTGATTTTTTTAGCCATAAAGCTCTGCCTCCTGTTCTTTTTAGTAGTAGAACACTGCGATGACCACCATCGTGACAAAGGGCGCGATGAACATCACGCTGTCAAAGCGGTCGAGGATGCCGCCGTGCCCCGGGAAGATGGTGCCATAGTCTTTGATGCCGCACTGGCGCTTGACCACGCTGGCGAACAGGTCGCCGTAAATGCCCAGCACTGCGGCCACGCAGGCCAGCAGCGCGATGATGATATACATGGACACGCCGATGTTGGAGCGGGTGAACGCCTCCATCCGGTCTGCCGCCACCGAGTAGATGACCGTGACCAGCACGCCGAACACCATCGTGCCCAGCACGCCGCCCACAGCGCCCTCCACCGTCTTTTTCGGGCTGACCACCGGGCAGAGCTTATGCTTGCCGAAGGCGCGGCCCGCAAAGTAGGCGCAGGTGTCGCCGCCCCATGCGAAGCAGAGGATGAGCAGGATGAAGAAGATGGCGTCGTAGCCGAACTTCTCTACCGGCAGCAGCTCCTTGAGCTGGATGAAGGAGTAAAAGCAGAAGATGACGATGCCCGAAAACATTACAAGGCCGCTGGCTTTCTGGTAGCTGATGACGCCGTTGCGCACCACAAGATAGATGGCGTAGAACAGCACCACCAGAAAGGAGGCGGGCATCACCATCGCCCGGCAGATGCTGTAGCTCGACAGCATGATGAGCAGGGTGTAGGGCACCAGAATGCCCAGCAGCGGCCAGTCCTGTTTTTCGAAGCCCAGCGCAGAGTAGATCTCATGGAGGGCGATGAGGGTGATGGCCGCAATGACCAGATTGAACACCAGCGTATTGAAGGTGAACAGGACGCCCGCAAGGACGAACAGGCCCACCACAGCTGTGATGATTCGTGTTTTCATAGTTTCATGTTCTCCTTTGTTTCGTCCGGGAGCCGCTCCCCTGCTGCGGCAGAGACAGCGGCATCAGCGCCCGAGGAAATACCGGACGCCCGCCGGGGGCCGCGCAGGCTGCGCGGCATCTGGGTGTGAAACGCCTTACAGGCCGCCGAAACGGCGGGAGCGCCGGTTGAACTCCGTGATGGCGGCGTCAAGGTCGCCGCGGGTGAAATCGGGCCACAGGACGTCCATTTCCACCAGCTCCGAATAGGCCGCCTGCCAGAGCATGAAGTTGGAGAGCCGCTTCTCCCCGCTGGGGCGGAGGATGAAGTCGGGGTCCTTCTGGCCGGCCGTGTACATCTGGGCCGAGAGGGCATCTTCCGTGATGTCCTCCGGCTTCAGCTCGCCCGCAGCCGCCTTGGCCGCGAGGCGCTGGGCTGCGCGGACGATCTCCGGCCGACCGCCGTAGTTGATGGCGATGTTGATGGTCAGGCCGGTCTTGCAGGCAGAGTCCCGCTCCAGCTTGTTCATCAGCTCCTGCAGCTTAGGCTCCAGCACCGTGCGGTCGCCCATGAAGCAAATGCGGACGTTCCGGTTCTCGTAGTCGAAGCCCTTGATGAGGTATTCGCCGAACAGCCGCATGATGGCGCCCACCTCTTCGGCGGGGCGCTTCCAGTTTTCGGTCGAGAATGCGTAAAAATACACCGACTCCACGCCCAGCTCATCGCAGTAGTCCGCAATGTCCTGAAAGACCTGTGCGCCCTTCTTGTGCCCGGCGGTGCGGGGCAGGCCCCGGCTCTTGGCCCAGCGGCCGTTGCCGTCCATGATGATGCCGATGGACAGTCCCTTTGCAAAATCCTTTGGATGTTCCATTCTCTTCTTCCTCTACGATTCGTCTGGCAAAAAGTGCCGCGCACCTTCTCTCAGCGCACGGCACCTTCCTGCTTACAGCGGTCAGGCTCAGACGGACATGATCTCCTTCTGCTTCTCTTCCACGGCAGCGTCGATGTTCTTCACATACTTGTCGGTCAGCTTCTGGACATCCTCTTCCATGGTCTTCTGGGTGTCCTCGGTCAGCTCACCGGCCTTCTTCATGGCCTTGGCCTTATCCATCGCGTCGCGGCGGACGTTGCGGACGGCGACCTTTGCCTCCTCACCCATCTTGGAGACTTCCTTTGCCAGCTGCTTGCGGCGCTCCTCGTTGGGGGCCGGGAAGTTCAGGCGGATGGTCTGGCCGTCGTCGATGGGGTTGATGCCCACATCACTGGCGAGGATCGCCTTGCTGATGGCACGCAGAAGCGTGCGGTCCCACGGGGTGATGGTCAGGGTGCGGGCCTCGCTGACAGCCACAGAAGCCACCTGCTGGATGGGGGTGGGAGAGCCGTAGTAATCCACGGTCACTTTGTCCAGAACGCCGGGGTTGGCACGGCCTGCGCGCACCGTCTTCAGCTCGCGCTCCAGATGCTCGACTGCACTCTTCATCTTGTCTTCAAATGCCTTGGTGTTGCTGCTCATTGTCCTAGTCTCCTGTTTGTTATCAATTTTCACCAGCCGCAGGACGCGTCTGGTTCATTCTATTGTCGGAAGCGGGGCGGTATGCTCAGCCCTCGTAGACCAGCGTGCCCACATTCTCGCCCTGCACAGCGCGGGCGATGTTGTCGGGGTCGGCCAGATCGAACACGAGGATGGGAAGCTTGTTGTCCCGGCAGAGGGTGGCTGCGGTGCCGTCCATGACCGCCAGACGGTCTTCCAGCACCTTGGTGAAGGTGAGGGTCTCGTACTTCTTGGCGTCGGGGTACTTGTGGGGGTCCTTGTCGTAGACGCCGTCCACCATCGTGGCCTTGAACATGATGTCGGCGCTGACCTCAACGGCGCGCAGGGCCGTGGTCGTGTCAGTGGAGAAGAAGGGGTTGCCGGTGCCGCCGCCAAAGATGGCGATCTTGCCCGCGTCCATCGCACGGAGCGCATCCTTGCGGGTGAAGGCCGGGGCCACCTGCGGCATGGTGATGGAGGTGAACACCTCCGTCGGCACGCCCAGCTGCTCCAGCTTGTCGGAGACGGCCAGTGCGTTCATCACCGTTGCCAGCATGCCGATCTTATCGGCCAGCGTGCGCTCCATCTTGCCGCTGGAACGGCCGCGCCAGAAGTTGCCGCCGCCCACGACGATGCCGATCTGGACGCCCAGCTCATGGGCCTTCTTCACGCCGCCGCAGATCGCGTCCATGGTCGGCTCGTCGAAGCCGGTGCCCTTCTCGCCGCCGAGTGCCTCGCCGCTGATCTTCAGAAGGATACGCTGATATTTCAATGCCATAATAACATACACCACCTGTATCAGATTTGGCCGCGCTGTGCGCTGCCGTTTTTATCTCCTGTCTATTTTACAATAAAACTGCTCCAAAGTAAACAGGCAAACGCCAGCTCTTCGGCAAAGGTTTCTCCCCCGGCCCTCTTTGCGCAAAAAAAGACTGGACATTTGCCCCGGAACATGCTATAATACTGCTTGCATCCCGGCAAAATCGAATATGCGGGCATCGTACATCGGCTAGTATATCAGCCTTCCAAGCTGAGGAGGTGGGTTCGATTCCCATTGCCCGCTCCATCCTTTTTAGACGCTGGTTCGTAAAGAACCAGCGTCTTTCTTTATCCTCTGGCCCCACTTTTGGCCATATTCCATTCCGGAGACCCAAAAGCGGCCCTTTCCCCGAGAAACAGGGAGAGGGCCGCTTTTCTGTTAGATTATAATGTTATTGTCCTCACATACTTCACCGGCTCTTATCTGCCCGGGTGTCGAGATGCACCCAGCCGGTGCGGCGCTTCGGGTGGGCGGCGTCCTTCGGGTAGCGCCCGATGCCGCCCCGCCCGGGCAGCAGGGTCTCGGCGTAGGCGGCGACCGAGGCCACCGGGGTGTCCTCCACCCAGAAGTCCGCTGCCCGGCCCAGCAGGTGCTGGCTGGACTTGCTGCCGCCGACGGCGGCATTGTGGGCAGCGGTGCGGTAGCCGCTGGTGATATGCAGGGGCTTTCCGAAGTGCTCCCGGATGCACTGGAGCAACACCACAAGCTCCTCGTCGAGGAGCACGACGTCGCTGCCCTTGCAGCCGAACTCCCGCACCCGGAAGCTGGGCGAGAGCTGCCGAGTGGAGTCCCGGCGGAGGCTGTATTCACAAATCGACATCTTCAGTCCTCCGCTCCGCCCTTCTTCCCGCAGATCTCTTCAAGCTCCGCCTTGGAGAGGATGCCCTTGCGGACATACACCCGCAGCATGGCCTCCGAGATACGGCCCTGCTCCCAGCGTTCGGCCAGTTTTTCCTTGTTGCTCATGTTTTCGTCTCCTTTCTTATTCTGCGTCCGGCAGGCTCAGGGCCACCATGTCTTCCAGCGCGTCCGCAATGCGGGTCTGATCGGAGATGCCGGTGTCCGCAGGCGGGGCATCCTCAAAGGCCTCCATGGCGGCGAGGTAGTCCTCGTCGGTGGTGCAGCCGCTGAAGTCACAGCCTGCCTTCCGGCAGCGCTCCACGGCCTCGTCGAAGATGAGGGCCACGCTGCCGTTGATGACGCCGCCGCCCACGATCATCTTCGCAAAGCGGCCCCACGGGTAGCGGTCGAGCCACTGTTCGGCGGTGAGCACCTCGCCCACCGGGGTGATCACATCGGAGCTGTTGTCGTAGATCTTATAACGTGCCATTCTGAGTTTCCTCCTATTTCTTATATTGTATAAACGTCAACGGTGTCATGGTAGAGGCTTTCCGCATTCCTGCCGCCCGCGAACAGCACATAGTCCCCGACGGCGGCAGCGGCCATGCTGTCCCTCGCCTCGCTCAGAGCGGTGAGGGTCGTTCTGGTCAGCGAGGCGTCACAGACATCCACCGTGCTGGACTCATCGCCGCCTGCGAAAAACGCATACCCACCGGCCGTCACCGCATTCGGCTGTCTTGCCGCGCTGAGGATGCTGACCGTTGTTTTGGTGAGGGAGGCGTCGTAGACATCCGCATCGGCCGTATCGCCCGCAAAGAGGGCATATCCGCCCACCGCCGCTGCGGCATAGCTGTTCTGGGCACTGCTCAGGTCTGCCGCTGCCGTGAGGGTCAGGGAAGCATCGTAGGCGTCCACCACAAGACTGCCATCCTTGGGGGTGCCGCCTGCAAAGAGGGCATGGCTCCCGACGGTCGCGCCCGCCGGGAAGAACCGTTTGGTGGACAGCGGCGTGCCCGCCGTCCGGGTGAGGGCCTCATCGTAGACGTCCACGGTCGTGAAAGCGCCGCCCGTGGTAAGGCCTCCATGACCGCCTCCGGCAAAGAGCGCACGGGAGCCAAGCACCGTGCAGCCCATCCTCGTCCGCATCCTGCTCAGCGCGGCGGCTGACGTCCGGGTGAGGGAGGCGTCGTAGGCATCCACCGTGTTATAGCCCCCTCGGGCGGTCGGCGTAGCAGTCCCGCCCGCAAACAGAGCATGCGCCCCGAGCGGCACGGCGGAATGCAGATACCTCTTGTCCCCCAGCGCCGCCGGGGCCGTCCGCGTGAGGGAGGTGTCGTAAGCGTCCACCGTATTGCAGACTGCGTTCGAGGCCGTGCCAGCGAAGCGTCCGCCTCCGATGAGCGCAGTGTTCCCTGCCGCTGCGGCCTTTGCGCCGTACTTCGGGGCCGCGAGAGGCACACCCGTCCCGGCATACTCCGGCTCTGCGCTGTAGCACAGCCGCGCCCTGTTCCCGACGCCGACGTACATCTTCCGGACTGCACGGGCCTTGCCCGCCACCCCGACATAGGCTTTTTTCATCCTGCGGGCGACGCCGCCCGCACCTACATAGATCCCCTTTGCCATCTTCTGCCTCCTTTACGCATACACGATGAGCACCTTGTTGGTGGCAAGGCTGCTGCCTGCACCGGGGTCGGCCGTCTGGGCCGCAAAGGTGAATCCGTTGACACTGTTGGCCGTACCGCCCGCCGAGGAAGAACCGGCGTAGCTGTGAGTATGGCTGGCAGCGGCTTTCCCGGCCAACGCGCTGCCGACGGCCTTGGCATCTGCCGCTGCGCCTGACACGGCGAGGGTGGCATCCACCTCCACCGTCTTTCCCGCCGCGCCCGTCTGGCCCCTTGGGCCTTGCGGGCCGGTCGCACCGGCGGGGCCTGCCGGGCCAGTATCGCCTTTTTCGCCTTTCGGACCCTGCGGGCCTGTGTCGCCCTTCGGGCCTTGTGCGCCCCGTGCACCGGGGTCGCCCTTCTCGCCCTTGAAGTTTCCCGAGGCGATGCCCTCTTGCAGAGTCTTCAGGCTGCGGGCCGCAGCGGCGGCGCTGTCCGACGCGCTGCTCTGGGCCGTCTCGGCCCGCACAGCACTCTTCTCCGCGTCGGCACCGGCCCCTTCCAGCTGACCCACCAGCTGCTGCCATGCCGGAGTGCCCGGCGGCGGCAGAGTGCCGTCCTCTGTGCCGGAGTTTGCGGCCACCCGGTAGCGCAGGTCGGCACTGGTGAGGGTGCGGACGCCGTCGCTGCCCTCGAAGGTGATGCATCCTTCGCCGGGCACTGCCGTGACCAGCGCGGGTACCTCCACCACCCCATCCTCCACCAGCGATGCGGGCGGGCTGCCGCCCGGCGTGTGCCAGAACGCCCGGAGGGTCATCCCCTTCCACTCGTCGGCGGCGCTCACCCTCAGCCGGTAGACGCCGCAGTTCCTGCTGTAGCCGAGCTGCAGCGCATCCATGCTGCCCGGCGTCTTTACTGCGCCGGAGGACGCAAGCGAGAGCTTGTATTCTATCATCCAGAGACCTCCTTTTTTGATTCGGCAGATGCTTTTCCGGCAGGGGCACTTCTGCCATCGCACCTGCCGGGACAAAAATGCCAAGCGGCTCCCGGGCGCAGTTAACAACCATTGCTTGTCATTTCCATCTTTTCTTGTGCCATATGGTAGCATCCTGCCGCTGTGAAGTCAACAGATTTTGCGAAATAGTCGGAAACTTGTGCGAAAACGCGCAGAAAATCGCGCTTTGCCCCTGTCGCAGGCAAAAAAAAACGGCCCGGGCCGTGTGCGTACACATCGGCTCGGGCCGGAGGCATCCGATTCGATTTTACTGTGGCCGGGGCATCCTGCTCATCTGTCCCACTTGTCGCAGAGGGCGTTGATCTGGTCGGCGAACTTGGCGAGGTCCTTGTTGGCGCCGCCCTCGTTGTGCTCGATGACCCGCAGCAGGCGCTTGCCTGCGCTGAGCAGCCGCTGGAAGACGGTGGCCGCACGGGCTGCACCCTCGCTGACGCGGTGCTCGATGCGGGTGCGGGTGCCTTCCTTCAGGCAGACAGCACCCTCAGCCCCGATGGCCCACTGCTCGCCGTTGTAGGGTGCACAGGCGGTGAAGCCCTGCTCGGTGAGGGTCTGGGTGAAGATATTCTCCACCTCGTCCTCGCCATGGATGACGAAGACCCGCTTGGGCTTCGGCTCGAAGGAGTTCACCCACTTCAGCAGGCCCTCCCTGTCGGCGTGGCCCGAAAGGCCGGTGAGCTGGCAGATCTCGGCCTGCACCTCGATGGACTCGCCGAAGAGCTTGACGTTCGTTGCCCCCTCCAGCAGGGAGCGGCCCAGCGTGCTCACGGCCTGATAGCCCACGAAGAGGATGGTGCACTCCTTCCGCCAGAGGTTGTGCTTGAGGTGGTGGCGGATACGGCCCGCCTCGCACATTCCGCTGGCCGAGATGATGACCTTGGGCACGGGGTCGGTGTTGATGGCGCGGGACTCGTCGCTGGTAACGCTGACCTTCAGGCCCGGGAACTGGATGGGGTCGATGCCCTTGGCCAGCAGGGCGTTGGCCTCCTCGTCGAAGCAGGAGGGGTCGGTATCCTTGAAGATGCGGGTGGCCTCGATGGCCAGCGGGCTGTCGATATAGACCGGGAAGCAGCCGTGGCCGGTGACAAGGTTCTTCTCCTTGATCTCACGGATGAAGTAGAGCAGCTCCTGCGTGCGTCCCACCGCAAAGCTCGGGATGACCACATTACCGCCCCGGTCGAAGGTGCGCTGCAAAATTTTCGCCAGCTCGCCCACATAGTCGGGCTTGGGGCCGTGGCAGCGGTCGCCGTAGGTGGACTCCATAAAGACATAGTCCGCATCCTTCAGGTAGGTAGGGTCCTTGATGATGGGCTGATGGAGGTTGCCGATGTCGCCGGAGAAGACGAGCTTGGTGGTCGCGCCGTTCTCCGTCACCCAAATCTCGATGCTGGACGAGCCGAGAAGATGGCCCACATCCACAAAGCGGATGACGAGGCCGGGGGCAAGCTCGACCTCTTTGTTGTAGTCGAACCCCCGGAACAGCGCGATGGCCGCCTCGGCGTCCTGAATGGTGTACATCGGCTCCACCGGCTCCGCGCCGGAGCGCTGGCCCTTGCGGTTCTTCCACTCGGCCTCGAACTCCTGAATGTGGGCCGAGTCCCGCAGCATGATGCTGCACAGCTCTGCCGTGGGCTTGGTGGCATAAATTCGGCCCCGGAAGCCGTTGCGCACCAGCAGGGGCAGCAGGCCCGTGTGGTCGATATGGGCATGGGTGGCCAGCACGCCGTCGATCTCGCCCGGTGCAACAGGGATGGGCTGGTTCTCGTAGACATCCTTGCCCTGCTCCATCCCACAGTCGATGAGGTAGCGCTGTCCCGCCGCTTCCAAAAGGGTACAGCTGCCGGTCACTTCGTGGTTGGCACCCAAAAACGTCAGTTTCATAGACACACCTCCAACGGGTTTATCCAACTTTGGTATACTAAGTATAACACGTTTTGCCCCGCAATGCCGCCCAAATCGAAGGCCGATTCTCGGGCAAAACGCCGAAACCATCAAAAATTTTTTATACAATCTTGACAAACCACCCCCGGATGATATAAACTTAAATCGTATGACGTAACTTCTACAGAGATTCCAAATAGAGAGGTTGTATTTTATGGTTCGTAACGATTTGCGCAATGTCGCTATCATCGCTCACGTTGACCACGGCAAGACCACGCTGGTGGACGCGATGCTGCATCAGAGCGGCGCTTTCCGCGACAATCAGGTCGTGGCAGAGCGTGTCATGGACAGCGGTGACATCGAGCGTGAGCGCGGCATCACCATTCTGGCCAAGAACTGCTCCTGCACCTACAAGGGTGTCAAGATCAATATCGTCGATACCCCGGGCCACGCCGACTTCGGCGGCGAGGTCGAGCGCGTGCTGAAGATGGTCAACGGCGTCCTGCTGCTGGTGGACGCTGCCGAGGGCTGCATGCCCCAGACCCGCTTTGTGCTGCAGAAGGCTCTGCAGCAGAACCTGAGCCTCGTGGTGGCCATCAACAAGATCGACCGCCCCGACGCCCGCATCAAGGAAGTCATCGACGAGGTGCTCTACCTGCTGATGGATCTGGGCGCTACCGATGAGCAGCTGGACTGCCCCATGCTGTTCTGCTGCGGCCGTGAGGGCACCGCAAGCCTTGACCCCGATGTGCCCGGCACCGATCTGGTCCCCCTGTTCGACACCCTGCTGAGCACCATCCGGCCCCCCGAGGGCGACCCCGAGGCTCCCTTCCAGATGCTGGTGTCCTCCGTGGACTACAACGAGTTCGTGGGCCGCATCGGCATCGGACGCATCCAGAACGGCGTCGCCAAGGTGGGCGAGGAAGTGGTTGTCTGCGACTGGCACAACCCCGACCTGAAGATGCGCGGCCGTCTGACCAAGCTGTATGACTTCCAGGCCAATGGCCGTCAGCCCTGCGACAACATCACCGCAGGCGACATCGTGGCCTTCTCCGGCCTGCCGGACGTCACCATCGGCAACACCCTGTGCAGCCCCTCCAGCGTGGAGCCGCTGCCCTTCGTGAAGATCAACGACCCCACCGTCGAGATGACCTTCTCCGTCAACGACAGCCCGCTGGCCGGCCGTGAGGGCAAGTATGTCACCAGCCGCCAGATCCGCGACCGTCTGCAGAAGGAACTGCTGAAGGACGTCGCCCTGAAGGTGGAGGACTCTGCCACCACCGATTCCTTCCGCGTCATGGGCCGTGGTGAGATGCATCTGTCCATCCTCATCGAGACCATGCGCCGCGAAGGCTATGAGCTGCAGGTCTCTCCCCCGCACGTCCTGACCAAGGTCATCGACGGTAAGACCTACGAGCCTATGGAGCACGTCGTCATCGACGTCCCGACCCAGTATCAGGGCGCTGTTATGACCGGTCTGGGCCAGCGCAAGGCCATCCTGCAGCAGATGGAGTCTCTGGGCACCGACCGCGTGCGTCTGGAGTTCCGTATGCCCAGCCGCGGCCTGTTCGGCTACCGCAACCAGTTCCTGACCGACACCCACGGCGAGGGCATCATCAACCAGATCTTCGACGGCTATGATGTCTGGGCTGGCATGATCGCCAACCGCTCCACCGGCTCTCTGGTCAGCTTCGAGACCGGCGAGGCCGTCACCTACGGCCTGTTCAACGCCCAGCAGCGCGGCACCCTTCTGGTGGGCGCGGGCGAGAAGGTCTACGAGGGCATGGTCATCGGCTACACCGCTTCCGGCGAGGATGTGGACGTCAACGTCTGCAAGACCAAGCACCTGACCAATACCCGTGCTTCCGGCTCTGACGACGCCCTGCGCCTCATCCCCATCAGCAAGCTGAGCCTTGAGGGCTGCCTTGAGTTCCTCGCTCCGGATGAGCTGCTGGAGGTCACTCCCGAGAACCTGCGCATCCGCAAGCAGATCCTCAACCACGAGCAGCGCATGAAGGCAAAGAGCAAGCTGAAGTAAGCTCTTCCCCTATAAAAGCAGCAATCCCGTCCCCTGCATCCCGGATGCAGAGGGCGGGATCTTTTTGCAGCAAAACATCCGCGGCGGCCCGGAACGGGCGCACTGCGGATGTTTTTTCTTATTCCGATGTTCAGCCTGCGTAGGCGCTGCCCGGCGTCCAGATGTTGTCCGCCGCGTACTTGGCGTGGTTGCGCAGATACGTCACCCACGCGCCGTAGCCGTTGCCCGCCGAGAAGTGGACACCGTCCGGCGCAGCCAGCACCTCTTTCAGGTTGCCCTCGCCGTCGGCCAGCGTCTCCCACAGGTCGAGGTAGACGCAGCCCTTATCGGCGGCCAGCAGGGCCAGCTGCTCGTTCACCGAGCGGATGATGTCCGAGGCAAGGCCCGGCTTTTCCACGGCCGCCTCGGGGCGGACGGGCGGGATGGACTGGACATAGATGACGCACCCCTCGCCCAGCGTCTGGCGCAGGACATCCAGCATCTGACCGTAATAGGCGAGGAAGCGGTCTGCCGCGCCCACGGTGGTCAGGGTATTGGTGCCCAGCAGGATATACAGCTTCTTGGGCTGGGCGGCAGCCAGCACATCCAGCGCCACCTCCGGCCCACGCACGCTGCTCTTGACCGCGCTGCGGTTGACGATGGCGTCCGGGCCGACGCCGGTGTAGCCGCAGATGAGCGCACCGCCGAGGTTGATGCTGTAATCCGAGAAGCCCACGGTCAGGCTGTCGCCGAGGAAGGCCGCGTCGGAGAAGTAGCTCAGATCGACCTGCCCGCAGGCGGGCTGGCGGATGACGCTGCTGTCGTAGGCCCTGACGCTGTAGGCCCCCGCCGTCTGGCGGGCCGGGCCGAACTGCTCCAAGGTCACGGCGGCGGTGCCGTCTGCTGCCGGGGCGGTGCTGTCGGCGCTGCTGTCCGCCCCGCCCTGCATCGGCAGGGGGGCGAGGATATTCTGCGCCGTGCCGTTGGCCGTCACCGTCGGCAGCTCTTCGGTCTGCTTCTGCCCGTGCTCGAGGATGACCGTGATGGCGAAGCTCACCAGCAGGATGCCCGCTGCGGCCCCTGCGAGCCGTGCGAGGCCTCCCGCGCCGCCCCGCCGTCTCCGGCTGGTGCTGTGATACTCATGTGAAATGCCCATAAAGGTGTTCCCGCTTTCGTTTGGTTCTGATGATAGTCTGCCCGGGATGGGGCGGGTTATCCCCCCGCTGCGGCCCGTCAGCGCTGTGTGAACCCTATTTTATCATAATTTTTTTGCCTCTGCAACCAATTAGGGCTTGCATACAACAGGCAAAACGGTTACAATAGGAGTAGAGCAGGTTTTTGCACACATTTCTCGAAGTGCTTGCACGACCTGCTAGAATTTTTGTGCGAGTTGCGGCTGCCGGTTGTTGGCTCTGCCCCCGCCTGTACACTGTGCAGGGTGTGCGGGCCTCGGAAGGGACAGGGCGCGGAGCGGCGCTGCGGCGCACAGGAAGTCCAATTTATCGGTAAATGATACAAGGAGGTTCTCATGGCCAAGAATGTGATCATCGGCCAGAGCGGCGGCCCCACCGCCGTCATCAATTCCAGCCTCGCGGGCGTCTACAAGGCTGCCTGCAGTCTGGGCGCAGACAAAGTCTACGGCATGAAGCACGGCATCGAGGGGCTGCTGAAGGAGGAGCTTGTGGAGCTGAACGTCCTGCTGGACGACCGGCTCAGCATCGAGCTGCTCAAGCGCACGCCGTCCAGCTATCTGGGCAGCTGCCGCTACAAGCTGCCCGAGCCGGAGGCAGACTCCACGCCATACGTCAAGCTGTTCACCCTGTTTGACAAGTACGACATCTGCGCAGTGTTCTACATCGGCGGCAACGACTCGATGGACACCATCGCCAAGCTCAGCCGCTACGGCGCACAGGTGGGCAGCGCGGTGCGGTTCATCGGCGTGCCCAAGACCATCGACAACGACCTCTGCCTCACCGACCACACCCCCGGCTACGGCTCTGCGGCCAAGTACATCGCCACCATCCTCAAGGAGGTCATCCGCGACTCCTCCGTCTACGACATCCGGAGCGTGACCGTGGCCGAGATCATGGGCCGTCACGCCGGCTGGCTGGCCGGTGCGGCCTGTCTGGCGGGCGGCGACGACTGCGATGGCCCCGACCTCATCCTTCTGCCGGAAGTCCCCTTCGAGCCGGACAAGTTCCTCGCCAAGGTGGACGAGCTGCAGCGGGTGAAGTCCAATGTCATCATCGCGGCCAGCGAGGGCGTCAAGACCGCCGACGGCACCTACCTGTGCGACCTCGTCTCCACGGCAGGCCAGCTGGACGCCTTCGGCCACAAGGCCATCCTCAGCGGCACCAGCCGCTATCTGTCCGACCTCATCCACGACAAGCTGAACTGCAAGAGCCGCGCCATCGAGTTCTCGACGCTGCAGCGCTGCGCCAGCCATCTGGCCAGCCGCACCGACGTGAACGAGGCTTACGCCGTGGGCGGCGCTGCGGCGGCAGCAGCCTTTGCCGGTGAGACGGGCAAAATGATCGCGCTCAAGCGCGTATCCGAATATCCCTACCAGTGCATCACCGAGGCGGTGGACGTCCAGAAGGTGGCAAACCTTGAGAAGAAGGTGCCGCTGGACTGGATCGCCCCCGACGGGATGCAGGTGACGGCGGCGTTCGAGGAGTACGCCCGCCCGCTGATCCTCGACGAGGTCACTCCCGTCTACGTCAACGGCACGCCCCGCCACATCCATCTGTAAGGATCGCCTTTTTCCTTTCCCCGCGTCTGTTTTCGTGCACCTGCACGTTTATAGCAATTCAACTTTTTAATGCAACAGCAACAGCGTTGAATTGCATATCGCAAATATGCTGTTTGACTGTTGCACTAATTTCTTGCCTTGCGATAAAATTTGCCGAAACAGAAAAACAAAAAAGGAGAAATCATCATGGGTAAAAATGCAATCGTTGGCCAATCCGGCGGCCCCACCTCTGTCATCAACGCAAGTCTGGCGGGCGTGTTCGAGAGCTGCAAGAGCCGTGGCGCAGACATCGTCTACGGTATGTGCAACGGCGTGGCCGGTCTTCTGGAGGAGCGGGTCGTTGACCTGTCTACCCTGCTGACCGATGACCTTGACATCGAGCTGCTCAAGCGCACCCCCTCCAGCTTCCTCGGCAGCTGCCGCTACAAGCTGCCCGACTGGCACACCGACGAGACTGTGTACAAGAAGCTGTTCGCCATCCTCGAGAAGCTGAACATCGGCTACTTCTTCTACATCGGCGGCAACGACTCGATGGACACCATCGGCAAGCTGGCGGAGTACGGCGAGCGCATCCAGAGCGACATCCGCTTCATGGGCGTGCCCAAGACCATCGACAACGACCTGATGGTCACGGATCACACCCCCGGTTACGGCTCTGCGGCCAAGTACATCGGCGTGGTGATGAAGGAGATCATCCGTGACGCCACCGTCTACGGCACCAAGTACGTCACCGTCGTGGAGATCATGGGCCGCAACGCCGGCTGGCTGACCGCCGCCGCCGCGCTGGCCAAGAGCGACGACTGCGAGGGCGTGGATATGATCTGCCTGCCGGAAGTCCCCTTCAACGTGGAGCACTTCGTCGAGAAGGTGCGGACGATGCAGGAGAAGAAGCCCAGCATCGTCATCGCCGTGTCGGAGGGCGTCAAGCTGGAGGATGGCCGCTACGTCTGCGAGCTGGCAGATGACGTCCACGCAGTGGATGCCTTCGGCCACAAGGCCCTGACCGGCACCGCCCGCTATCTGGCCAACGTGGTGGCCCGCAATCTGGACACCAAGACCCGCTGCATCGAGCTTTCCACCCTGCAGCGCTGCGCCGGACACCTGACCAGCCGCACCGACATCACCGAGGCCTATCAGGTCGGCGGTGCTGCTGCCAAGGCTGCTTTTGAGGGCGTCACCGGCCAGATGGTGGCCCTGAAGCGCATCTCCAACAGCCCCTACCAGTGCACCACCGAGCTGCACCCCATCAGCGAAGTGGCAAACCTCGAGAAGAAGGTGCCGCTGAGCTGGATGAACGAGAATCATACCCAGATGACCGAAGATTTCCTCGCTTACGCACGGCCTCTCATTCAGGCTGAGCTGACCCCGCTGTACATCGCCGGTCTGCCTCACCACATCTACATGAAGACCCAGAAGTAAGCTTCTGTTTCGCAATGGCACCCCCGCATCTGCGGGGGTGCTTTTTTGTACGGAAACGACTCGAATTCACCTGTTTTTTGCTTGTGTTTTACACAAGCCTGTATTATAATATAGGTATATCTGCGTCGTCCGCTGTTGGACGGCGCGTTTTTTCGTGAGTGATCTTCTGATCTTCGAGGAGGCAGAGTATTTCCATGACACAAAATTCCCGGACCGGCGATCTGACCAGCGGCCCCATGCTGCAAAAGATCATCCTGTTTTCCCTGCCGCTGGCGGCATCCAGCATCCTGCAGCTGCTGTTCAATGCGGCTGACGTGGTGGTCGTGGGCCGTTTTGCGGGCAGCACGGCGCTGGCGGCCGTGGGCTCCAACGGCGCACTCATCAACCTGCTGGTCAACCTGTTCGTGGGCCTGTCGCTGGGCGCGAACGTCGTCGCAGCCCGCTGCTTCGGCGCAAAGGACGAAGAGGGCGTCCACACCACCGTCCAGACGTCGGTGACGCTGGGCCTCGTCAGCGGCCTCTTTCTGGCCGTGGTGGGCATCTTCGCGGCCCGGGGCCTGCTGGAGCTGATGAGCTGCCCCGAGGACGTCATCGACCTGTCCACCCTCTACCTCAAGATCTACTTCATCGGGATGCCCATGACCATGCTGTACAACTTCAGCTCGGCGCTGCTGCGTGCCGTGGGCGACACCAAGCGGCCTCTGTTCTGTCTGGCCGTGGCGGGCGCCATCAATGTGGTGCTGAATCTCGTCTTCGTCATCCTCTTCTCCATGAGCGTGGCGGGCGTCGCGCTGGCCACCATCATCAGCCAGACCGTTTCCGCCTGCATGGTCACGGCCCTGCTGGTGAAGGAGAAAGGCCCGCTCCACCTCGACCTCGGCCATCTGGGCTTCCACGCGGGGGCACTAGGCCAGATCCTGCGCATCGGCCTGCCCGCCGGGCTGCAGAGCACCGTGTTCAGCCTCTCCAACGTCGTCATCCAGTCGGCGGTCAACTCCTTCGGCTCCACTATCGTGGCGGGCAACTCGGCCGCCTCCAACCTCGAGGGCTTCGTCTACACGGCCATGAACGCCTTCGCGCAGGCCGCCGTCACCTTCACCAGCCAGAACATGGGCGCACGCCGCTACGACAACCTCGACCGCGTCATGCGCAACTGTCTGCTCTGCGCCGCCGTCACCGGCCTCGTGCTGGGCGGTGGTGCCTCCCTGCTGGGCGAACAGCTGCTCCACTTCTACTCCTCCGACGAGGCCGTGGTCGCGGCCGGTCTGGCCCGTATGCACATCATCTGCACCACCTACCTGCTCTGCGGCTGCATGGACGTGCTGGCCAGCTGTCTGCGCGGCCGGGGCTACTCCGTCCTGCCGATGGTGGTCAGCCTCGTGGGCAGCTGCCTGCTCCGTCTGGTCTGGATCGCCACCATCTTCCAGCTGTTCCGCTCGACCACCACCCTCTATCTCAGCTACCCCATCAGCTGGATCCTGACGGCGCTGGTGCACCTCGGCTGCCTGCTGGTGGTGCGGCATAAGATGAAGCAGGAGATCTCCCTGACGAAGGCGGCGTGACCGCAGGCCTCGTCCCCATAAAACAGCAACACAGCGATAAGCATCGGCTTTTTCAGAGCCATCTTATCGCTGTGTTTTTTGTTTTTCGGCAGCATCCTTGCCCTCTCCTAAGGGGAGAGGCTTTAAGCGGGCCTCTTACTTCAGGGTCTTCGCCAGCAGATACCGGTCATAGCCGCCGTACATCTCCCGGCGGCAGACGATCTCGAAGCCGCAGGCGAGGGCGTTGCGGAGGCTGTACTGGTTGTCGGGGCTGACGGTCGCCCCGATGCCCACGATGCCGGGGCGGAGCCGGGTCAGGGCTGCTTCCAGCAGCTTCCGCTGCAGGCCGTTGCCCCGGTAGTCGGGGTGGACGATGGCGCTGTCCGCGTTGGCCCAGCCGTCCCACGCGGGTCTGGGGATGCCCATGAAGGCGGCATAGTTGTGCTCGTCCTGCCCGCAGTAGCGCAGGATGAAGTAGGCCCCCAGCCGCCCGCCGTCCCAGCCGCCGATGCACAGGTCGTCCCGCAGATAACGGGCGATATTTTCCAGCGTGTCGGGCACGAACTGCTCCGGATGGGGCATCCCGGCCCGCACCTCGTTCTGCAAAGCGTAGAAGGCGGCGGCATCCTCCGGCCCGGCGGGGCGCAGGGTCATGGTGCGGCTTTCGGGCCTGCCGCACCCTTTGTGCAGAAGAACTTCCATTCTTGCTCTATCCCTCCAAAATAAAATCATACTTTCCGGTCGATTCCAGTATAAATGCCGTTTGAAACATTGTCAATTTATGTTATAATATTTGTAGAAAAAGTTTCTGCCGGGCATCCTTGTGCCCGAGCAGGGCTTTTTCTGAAGTCCAGGCAGGGCCGCCCTGCCCGTGTACCGGAGGAAACGAACCATGAGAGATCCCAGCTTATCCCCTTCCAGCCGCTTGGGCGGCGCTGTCATCAGCGACCGCATCGTCAGCGCCTTGCTGGAGGAACTGCGCACCGGCCGCTACGCACAGGCCGACCGTCTGCCTGCGGAGGTGGACCTTGCCGCCGAACTCGGCGTCAGCCGCACCGTCATCCGAGACGCACTGAGTGAGATGGAGCGTGCGGGCTACATCGAGCGGGTGCGCGGCATCGGCACGGTGGTCAACCGGAGCGTGCTGGGCCTGCGCAGCCGCTTGGACCAGAAGCTGGAGTACTACCCGCTCATCCGCAGCTTTGGCAGCTACCCCCACGCCGACGGCATCCAGATCTATCCCGTCCGCGCCAACGAAGAGCTGGCCCGGGAGCTTGCCATCGAGCCGGGCGACGAGGTGATCTGCATCAAGAAGCGCATCCTCGCCGACACCACCCCCGTCATCTACTCCATCGACTACCTGCCCCGCGCCCTCTTCGGCAGCCGGGACTTCACCCGCATCGACCTGTCGGGCGACGTATTCGAGGTCTTGGAGCGGGAGTGCCGCCAGCAGGTGGCTTCCAATGTGGCCCACCTCAAGGCCAGCTGCGGTGACGAATCCATCCGCGCCGCCATGCGTCTGGCCCCCGGCGAGGCCATGCTGCTGCTGGATGAGATCTGCTACAACCGGCTCTGCCATCCCGTCATGCGTTCGCTGAGCTACTACACGAATTTCTTCGACTTCTCGATTCTTCGAAAGCTTCTTTGACGGAGGGAAACAAAACACTATGCGTCATCTGATCGATCCGTTGGATCTCAGCCAGCAGGAGATCACCTCTCTGCTGGACTTGGCCGACCACATCTGCGCCGACCCGGCCGCTTATCAGGATGTGGCCGCCCACAAAAAGCTGGCCACCCTGTTCTACGAGCCGTCCACCCGCACCCGCCTCTCCTTTGAGGCCGCGATGCTGAACCTCGGCGGCCATGTCCTTGGCTTCCCCAGTGAGAACGTGTCCAGCGCATCCAAGGGCGAGAGCGTGGCCGACACCATCCGCGTCGTGTCCTGCTACGCCGACATCGTGGCCATGCGCCACCCCAAGGAGGGCGCACCGCTGCGGGCCAGCCGGTACTCCCGCATCCCTGTCATCAACGCAGGCGACGGCGGACACCAGCACCCCACCCAGACCATGACCGACCTGATGACCATCCGCCGCCGCAAGGGCCGTCTCCACGACCTGACCATTGGCCTGTGCGGCGACCTGAAGTTCGGCCGCACCGTCCACTCCCTCATCAAGACGATGGCACGCTGCGAGAACATCCGCTTCGTCCTCATCAGCCCCGAGGAGCTGCGCGTGCCCGACTACATCATCACCGACGTCCTCGAGGCCAACCACATCCCCTACAAGGAGACCCGCAGCCTTGAGGAATCCATGCCCGAGCTGGACATCCTCTACATGACCCGCGTCCAGAAGGAGCGCTTCTTCAACGAGGAGGACTACATCCGCCTGAAGAACAGCTACATCCTCACCAAGGACAAGATGGCCTTCGCCAAGCCCGACATGGCGGTGCTGCATCCCCTGCCCCGCGTCAACGAGATCGCGCTGGACGTGGACGACGACCCCCGCGCCGCCTACTTCGAGCAGGTGCAGAACGGTGTCTACGTCCGGATGGCACTTATCATGACACTGCTGGGCCTCAAGGACCCCAAAGCAGACAAGGAGGACAACTGAAATGCTGAACATTGATGAGATTCAGAACGGTATCGTTATCGACCATATCAAGGCAGGCACGGCCATCGGCCTGATGGACCTGCTGGGCATCAAGGGCAACCGCACCTCCAGTGTGGCCCTCATCCAGAACGCCCGCAGCCACAAGGCTGCATCGGGCCGGAAGGACATCATCAAGGTGGAGGGCGATGCCTCTTGGCTCAACCTCGACGTGCTGGCCTATCTCGACCCCGACATCAGCGTGACCGTCATCGAAAATGGCCGGGCCATCAAGAAGGAAAAGCCCCAGCCCCCCAAGCGTCTGGTCAACATCGTGCGGTGCAAGAACCCCCGCTGCATCTCCTCCATCGAGGAAGAGTGCGACCAGATCTTCGAGCTTAGCTCCAACGGCAAGTATCGCTGCATCTACTGTGAGCAGGAGCTGCAGGTCAAGCCGGAATGATCTCCCACTGATCAAAGCGCCCCCGTCAGTGCATAGCTGACGGGGGCGCTTTTGTCTCTATTCTATCTCAGACCTTCCGCCGCAGCAGGCTCAGGGGCGGCAGCTCGGGGGTGGGGATGGTGTAGTGCTCCATGGCGTGGGGGGTGGACTCCACCAGCTCACCGGCCTCATTTTTGATCCACGCGGGGGTCAGCGGGATGCTGCGGCCATCCGGGCAGAGGGCCTCCAGCGTGTCGCCGAGGCTCCACTTGCCCCGCTGCTGGCAGCTGGCGACGCCGTTCTCCCAGCCGTCCACGGTGCCCACAAACTCCCACTCGCGGATGTAGGTGGCGCTGTCGGTGGCCTGACGGGCCTGCTCCCGGCCAAAGTAGAAGCCCGGGGAGTAGTGGCGGTGGCTGGTGCGGGTCAGCTCGGCCAGCACCTCCTCCGGCAGCTCGAAGCTCTCGTTCATGGGGTCGGCCAGATACTGGTCGAGGGCGCGGCGGTAGGCGGCAGTCACGCTGGCGACGTAGTAGAAGGTCTTGGCGCGGCCTTCGATCTTCAGGCTGTCCACGCCCGCCTTGCAGATGAGGTCGAGGAAGGGGGCGGTGCACAGGTCGTTGGCGTTCAGGATGTAGCTGCCGTCCTCGTTCTCGCCGATCTCGTAGAGCTGGCCCGGGCGGGTCTCCTCGCTGAGATAATACTTCCAGCGGCAGGGCTGGGCGCACTGGCCCCGGTTGGCGTCGCGGCCCGCCATGTAGTTGGAGAGCAGGCAGCGGCCCGACACGCTCATGCACATGGCACCGTGGACGAAGGCCTCGATCTCCAGCTCCGGCGGGGTCTTGTCCCGGAGGGTGGCGATGTCCTGTAAGGTCATCTCCCGGGCCAGCACCACCCGCTTTGCGCCCATGTTGTAGGCGGCGCGGGCTGCGGCCCAGTTGGTGATGCCGGTCTGGGTGGACATATGGACATCGATGTCGGGCGCAAAGGTCTTGCAGGCGTCCAGAACGCCGAGGTCGGCCACGATGAAGGCGTCCACACCGGCGGCAGCCGCGTCCTTGATGGCCTGCGGCAGGCGGTCGGCCTCCTCATTGGTGGGCAGGGTGTTCATGGTCAGGTAGACCTTGCGGCCCCGGGCGTGGGCGTAGATGACGCCCTCTGTCAGCTGCTCGGGGGTGAAGTTGGTGGGTGCAGAGCGCATCCCGAACTCGGGCAGGGCGCAGTAGACGGCGTCCGCGCCGTAGTTGATGGCGTACCGCAGGCGCTCGAGGTCGCCCGCCGGGGCCAGAAGTTCCGGTATCTGTAACATGATATTCCTCTTTTACGTTAAGCTTTTATTTACTTTTGCCGCCACATCGCAGTTTTTCTGATGGTCTGCGTAGGTGCGGGCGTAGTAGTAGTTCCCCTTGCGGTCGGTGACGAAGAAATAGGCGTCCTCTGCCTCCTCGTCGGGCTGGGGGGCGAGGGCGGCACGGAGGGCCGCGATGCCGGGGTTGGAGATGGGTCCGGCAGGCAGGCCGGTGCAGGTGTAGGTGTCGTAGGCCGTCCGGATGTTCTCCGGGATGCTGTCCCAGCTGCCGTAATAGGGCGCGACCCAGTTCCAGAGATAGTTGTTGTCGGCGTCGCTCTGGACGTAGCTGGAGGTGTTGCTCTGGAGCTTGGGGTAGGGCGAACCCTCGGCCAGACGGTTGCGGAACACCTGCGCCACGTTGTCGTCCTGCGCGTTGCCCGCCTCCTCCTGCACGAAGGACGCCAGCGTCACCACCTCAGGCAGGGTCATCCCCTGCTCTTCCATCGCCGCATACATCTCGTCGGTGATCTGCTTATCGAAGTGGGCATAGAACGTCTCCACATAATGATGGACGGTGTCGTCCTTCAAAAAGTCGTAGGTGTCCGGGAAAAGATAGCCCTCACACTTGAGGAAGCGGTCGGGGGCGTCCTTGTCGTCCGGGACGTACTGCCAGAACCGGTACGAGCTGAAATCGCCGGTGTTGGCCTCCGCAAGGAAGTCCTCGGCGCTGCACAAGCCCGCGTCCTCCATCTTCCGGGCAATGGCGATGGCCGTCGTGCCCTCGGGGAAGGTCAGCCGGACGCTGTCGGCCTGCGCGTAGGCAGAGAGGGCCGCGATGATGGCATCGTAGGAGCTGCCGGGGGCAAGCTCGAACTCTCCGTATTGGAGCTTCGCTGCCGCGCCCTGCCGGCCCACATACCAGCGGAAGAGGTGGGGATACCGGATGACTCCGGCATCCTTGAGCCTGTTGGCGATCGCGGCCACGCCGCTGCCCTGCGGGATGCTTACCGTTACTTCGGTGCCGGATTTCAGGCCGTTTCCGTTTATCTCCCGATAGGCAAACAGCGCCATGCCGCCCGCCGTCAGGATCACGACCAGCAGCACAGCCAATATAACTTTCGCTGCTCCGCCTTTTTTCTTCTTTCCTTGTTGTGCCATACGCACTCCTTTATCGTCCGTTCAGCTCTCCATCATCAGCCGCATATAGCTCTCTTCCACGTCGAAGGGTTCGGCGTCGAACCGGATCATACCGTAATCCTGCCGTCTGCCCTCGCCGAGGAAGAGGTTCTGGGCCGCGCCCACCGTGATGACGGCGCGCTCCACGATGACCTCCTTCTCCCGGGCGGCTTCCATCAGCACCTCGGCAGAGCGGTCGTCCTCGGCCATCATCTCCACAAAGTAGAGGGTGTCCTCCCGGCGGAAATAGACGCCGTAGCCCTTCCCGCTGGACACGATGGTGGCACCCCGGGCGTAGAGGTCGCCCAGCACGACGGCCATCCGCTCCGGCGGGAGCTGGACGGTGTCGGGGCAGAAGCGCTCCCGCAGCTCACAGAGTTTGCGGGCGGTGACGGAGTCGAACTCGGCCTGACTCCACAGGTTGCGGGACACCTCCCGGGGCAGGCAGCGGAGGGGGAAGGCCCAGCGGAAGCCCTTGCTTTCCAGCAGAGCGGCCTGCTCCTGCCCCTGCGGCACAGCCACCGTGAAGCCCGCCCCCCGCAGCTTCTGCTGGGCGCAGAGATAGTCCACGAGGCCCGCGAGGAGCAGCTCACCCTTCCCGCACAGGCCATAAAGATAGCTGCCGCTGCGGCCCCTGAGGGTGACCGGCACGGCCAGCGCAGCGGCCTCGAGCCGTCCGTTCTCCTCGGCGACATAGACATTCTCCACCCCGGCGAACTGTTCCAGAGCGGTCTTGGCAAAGGCGGCGCTGTCGCCCCGCTCTGCCTGCCACAGTGCCACGACTGCCGCCTCTTCAGACGGCTGCATCAAACGATACATCGATAGTATCCCTCCCTTTTTCGCGGTTATCCGAGCACGTTTCCGGCCAGCGCCTGCACCTCGGCCTGAATGTCCTCGATGGTGCGCATGGCCCCGTCCACCGTGCAGTGGACGGTGGCCCAGCCCAGATGCTCCGCGCAGTACTCGGCGGCGCGGCGGCTGCGGGCCAGATATTCGGTGTCCTTTTCGTGGACGTCCTTCCTGCTCTCGTCGCCGTGGTAGCGGCCGGTCATGAGCTTCTGGCTCACGGCGGGGTCTACCTGTAAGTAAACGACGGCGTCCGGCGCGGGCAGGCCTAAAAGCTGGTACTCATATTCGAAGGCCCAGCGGAGGAAGCCGTCCCACTGGTCGGGCGGGAGCTTGGAACACTGGTGGACGGCGTTCGACGTGGTGTAGCGGTCGGCGATGACGATGCCGCCCGCCTCATAGAAGCTGCCCCATTTGGTCTTATAGCTGGCGTACCGGTCCACGGCGTAGAAGCTGGACGCGGCGTAGGGGTTGACGTCGTCGGGCCTGCTGCCGAACTGGCCGGAGAGGTACATCTTTACCAGCGCGCTGGAATCGCTCTCGTAGTCCGGGAAGGTGATCTCCATCACCCTGCGGCCGCTCCCGGCCAGATGGGCGGCCAGAAGCTTTGCCTGCGTGGCCTTGCCGGAGCCGTCCAGACCCTCGAGGACGAGAAGCTTGCCCTTGCTCATTCTGCTCTCTCCCCTTTCAGCGCGGCGTACCGGGCGCGGACCTCAGCGGTGCGGCCACAGCACATCCTGCCCTCCGGGCAGGGGCCGGACACGCAGGCCGGGCCAGCGGTGCGGAAGAGATGGGGTGCCACCGGGTAGACCAGCCGCAGCATCTCCTCGGCCAGCTGCCGGATCTCCCACTGGGCGCGGCTGCAGCAGCGGAGGTGGAAGAAATTCTGGAGGCTGCGGGCGTTCATGGTCACGACCATCTTGGTCTCGCAGGCGTTGGGCAGGACGAAGCGGGCGTCCTCGTTGGCCTGCTTGGAGGCCTTGGCCCGGGCCTGCTTTTCGGGCAGGCCCTCGGCCATCAGGCGGGCGGTGTGGCCCTCCTCCAGCTTCTGCACGAGGTCGAGGTAGCGCTTGGCATCCTCGTCCATGCTCTCGAGGAAAGCCGCCTTTGCCTCGGGGATGGCCTCGATCTCGGGCGGGATGACGTAGCGGAAATCGTCCAGACGGACGTACCGCTGGCTCTGGACACTGAAGGACGCGATGCGGTGGCGGGTGATCTGGGCCAGCAGGGTGCGGCTCACCCCCTCGATGCCGAAGGTGAAGCTGGCGTGCTCGGTGGGGCTGGCGTGGCCCACGTCGCTGAGCATGGTCAGGAAGCGGGCGGTCTTTTCCTCATCCAGCCCATCCAGAAGGTCGGTGATGTGGGCGTCGGAGTAGCAGAGCTTCGCCGCCGCCGCCACCACCTTCTCCGGCTCCGGCGTGTGTGCGATCAATCGGACAGTCATCATTTTTTCTCATTCCTCCGTCGTTATCTTCACAAGGGGCGCATAGTTTGCCATGGTCTTCTTCACGCCCACCTTCTCGAAGCGGATCTCCACGATCTGGTCGCCTGCGGCGGGTTTGACCTTCAGCACCTCGCCCCGGCCAAAGACTTTGTGCTCCACGATGTCGCCCGGCTCGTAGTGCTTGGGGCCGGTGGAGGCGGGACGGGGCGCGGGAGCCGGGCTTACGCCGCCGCCTGCGGGCCGGGCCGGCGCTTTGGGGGCCGTCGGGCGGCCATAGCCGCTGCCGGGCCGGAGCTGCTGCCATAGCCCGACGCGGTACTGCCCCGGCCCGCATAGTCCGCGCCGAAGCCGCGGTTTCCGGACGAAGGGGCGTTGTATTCCTGATTGAGGTAGCCGCCGCGACCGGAGGCCGAACGCCCCCAGCCGGAGGGGCCGGAGTAGCCCGACGCGCCGCCCGGGACGGTATCACTGCCCCAGCTGCTGCCCCAACCGCCCAGACGGGAGCGCTGCTCCAGCACCGGGCTGCGGGTCTCCTCGAGGTACTCCGGCTCGATCTCCCGGAGGAAGCGGCTCGGCTCGTTGCGCTGGGTGCGGCCATAGAGCATCCGGGTGACGCTGTTGGAGATGAACAGCTCCTTCTTGGCGCGGGTGATGCCGACATAGGCCAAGCGGCGCTCCTCCTCGAGGTCGGCCTCAGAATACTTGCTCATTTCACTGGGGAAGACCCCCTCTTCCATGCCAATGAGGAATACATAGGGGAACTCGAGGCCCTTGGCGGAGTGGATGGTCATGAGCACCACCTGATCGGCGCTCTCGTTGTAGCTGTCGATGTCACTGATGAGGGCGATGTCCTCCAAGTAGCCCTCCAAGGAGGCCTCCTCCCCGTGCTGGTCGCAGTAGCTCTTGACGTTGTTGACCAGCTGGCCGAGGTTCTGCAGGCGGTCGGCGGCATCCTCATGGCCCTTGGCGGCGTCGGCCTCCAGCATGGCGCGGTAGCCCGTCAGCTCGATGACATCGGCGGCGAACTCGTCCAGCGTCTTTGTTTCCAGCGACTCCTGCAATTTCTGGTAGATGTCCCAGAATTTATACAGCGGCGCGATGGCGCGGCTGAGCTTGGCGTACTGGTCGGCCTGCGAGATGACGTCCAGCATACTCACGCCCTGCTGGGCCGCGAGGTCGGCAATGACCTCGACAGTCGTTGCACCGATTTTACGCGCAGGCTCGTTGATGATGCGGCGGAGGCGGATGTCGTCCCGGGGGTTGGCCACGATGGACATATAGGAGTGGATGTCCTTGACCTCCTTGCGGTCGTTGAAGCGCTGGCCGCCCACGATCTTGTGGGGGATTCCGGCGCGGGTGAAATAGCTTTCGATGGGGGCCGACTGGGCATTCATCCGGTAGAGGATGGCGTGGTCGGCCAGATGGCCGCCCGCCTTGAGGTGCTGGCCGATGACGTCGGCGATGTGCATGGCCTCATCCTGCTCGTTCTCGGCGGTGTAGACCTGCACCTTGTCGCCCTCGCCGTTCTTGGTCCAGAGGGTCTTGCCCTTCCGCTCGGTGTTGTGCTGGATGACGCAGTTGGCGGCGTTCAGGATATTGGAGGTAGAGCGGTAGTTCTGCTCAAGGCGGATGGTCTTGGTGCCCTTATAGATGCGCTCGAAGTTGAGGATGTTTTCGATGGTCGCGCCCCGGAAGCGGTAGATGCTCTGGTCGTCGTCGCCCACGACGCAGATGTTCTTCTCCGGGCCGGTGAGGAGACTGACGAGGCGGAACTGGGCCACGCTGGTGTCCTGATACTCGTCCACCAGCAGGTATTTGTACTTGTTCTGGTAGAACTCACGGACGTCCTCGTGCTCCGACAGCAGGATGACCGTCTGGTAGATGAGGTCGTCGAAGTCGAAAGCACCAGCTTCTTTGAGCTTCCGCTCGTAGGCGGCGTAGACCTTGGCCGCGAGGGCGCCCTTGGTGTCCCGGGCGGGGGTGCGCAGGGCCTCTTCGGGGCTGATGAGCTGGTCTTTCCAGCGGCTCATCTGGTTGATGGCGCTCTTGATAGGGAAGAACTTGTCGTCCACGCTCAGCTCCTTGTACACCGTCTTCATGACCCGCTGGGCGTCGTCGGTGTCGTAGATGGTGAAGCTGCGGGGGTAGCCGATCTCCTCGGCCCAGCGGCGGAGGATGCGGACGCAGGCGGAGTGGAAGGTGGAGGCGAAGACCTCGTCCCCCTCTTCCCCGCCCAGCATCCGGCGCAGGCGCTCTTTCAGCTCTCCGGCGGCCTTGTTGGTGAAGGTGATGGCCATGACGTTCCAGCTGCGGACGGCGTTCTGGCGGAGCATCCCGTCCAGCCACACCGGGGCGTCGGTGCCGGTCATGATGGCGGTGCGCAGGGCCTTCACGTCCTCCTCCGTGACCTCCCGGGGCGTCCATTTCGAGCCGTGGGCCGAGCCGAAGCGGATGAGGTTGGCGATGCGGTTGACCAGCACAGTGGTCTTGCCGCTGCCTGCTCCCGCGAGGATGAGGAGCGGGCCGTCGGTGGTGAACACCGCCTGCCGCTGCATCTCGTTCAGCCGTCCGAACTGCTTTTCGATATAGGTATCACGCAAAGCGCAGAATTGTTGTGCGAGATCTGTTGCCATTGTTTCACCTGTTCTTTTCGTTCATTTCTGGATAAACCACTTGATTTATAGTATATCACATTTCGAAAAAGTTGTACATAAAAACAGCCGGAAACGTCTGTGCAAGCCGGGTGCTTGCGGGGCTGAACCTCTCCGTCATCGCTTACGCGATGCCACCTCCCCTATCGAGGGGAGGCCTTGGCATATCGGAAACTTTCCCTCCTCGCCAGAGGCTCCCCTACTAGGGGAGCTGGCTGCG
>OHBF01000371.1_pt1 | contig 31031 bp, 28 predicted proteins | sample 1577301 | NCBI WGS metagenome assembly OHBF01 (sample SAMEA3879575, study PRJEB24766) | human gut metagenome | biome: human-associated habitat; feature: feces | place: USA | collected 1985/1987
CTTCCGATCTATTCCGTAAGCGTCCATGCTACGTATCCACCAAAAGGATCGAATAGCGGAAAGAGACGCAATATGCCGTCTGCCCCCGCCCAAGACAACAAGAACAAGGCCGTATATTTCCCTACATTCTTCCAATACAGGAATACCGGCATCCGGAAACCTTCCTTGTACAGGAAATAGGCTTTCCATACGCAAATGATCGTCAGCGAACTGGCTATATCACCCAGTAAAACCCCCGACAACCCCCACAGGCTACCCCCTATCAAGGCCACGATCACCGTAATGGCAAGCGTAGTGACAGGTGCCCACGTATCATGAAACAAGCCATAGCCGTTGATAAACTGGTCGATAGCTCCCCGATACTGGCTCACGAAAAAGTTGGCCAAGATAATAATCAACACGGAACGTGGCAATACATACTCGGCTCCCAGCCAAACCGTAATGAACGGATCAATCAAGTGATAAAGAGCAAAAGCAAAGAATCCGGCTATCACGAAACGCAACGAGTTGAGCTCCCAAAAGACCTGCAGGATCCGCTTCCGGTCACCCTCGGCGATTAAATTGCCCACGCCGGCGCCAGTACTGCCCAGAAAGTTATTCACCAATTGGCTGAGTTTCGTGATCAGCAACATATAATTCCCATAATAAGCCACCAGCTTCAAGGAAGTAAAGGCGTAAATCAAGAACGGGAGCAATTGCGTACGACCTGTCCCTGCCAAGACATGCACGAATAACTGGCGTGATTTTTGCATGATAATCTTGTTCTCAGGGTATTTCTCTTTCCCGAGGGCGACACTGCACTTCAACCACGGATATACTTGATTGATCTTCCAATTCAATATGACCGAATATAGGATACCAAAAGCCAATTCGACCGCTATCCACAGATAATAGCTGCCGACATAACAGACCAATGCCATCTGCAACAAGGTCTTCACCAGATTCGCCGTCTGCGAGTAAGCCGTAACCACGTAATTCCGCTGGTCCGCACCCAAAAGAAACTGACGATAATTGATAAAATAACCAATCAAGGAAGAGACCAGAAAAGAGAAATAAGCGAAATAAACAACACCTATTCCTATACTCGTATCCTCAAATATAAGCGGTAAAAAAAGCGCTAATATTCCACCGGCTATCAAAATAAACAAACCTACATAACGATACAAATACCCCAAGACCGAGATAATCTCACGCAATTTCTCTTGATTTTTCTCAAACAAAGGTTTATAGAGAATATACCCCATAGAGGCCCCGATACCCAAGTCCGCCAGATTCAAGAAACCCAACAAGTTCTGCAACGTACCCGTCAACCCGATGAAATCAGCTCCTAATCGCTCCAGGAATATCTTCCGTGAGAAAAAAGACAAAAACAAGGTGATGAGATAAAAAAAGACATTCACCTTGGCGTTCTGGAAACTTTTCTTTACCCGAGATTCAGACATCAATGATACCGTGTTTTCATTTAAAAATCTGTTTTACCTTATCTCTCAGCAAATTCTTGAAAGTCCTCAAGACAAGCTCCGGGCGCTCCTCCCGCACATAAATCCACAGCGCCTTGTAATACTCCTTTCTCCCGAAACCGGTCTTGCAAGCATGTACGTAAGTAAAGCTTCCGCTATACCTGTCCACCACCCCCTGTTTACGCAAGAAATGATTCAACCGGCATGACTTAGAGACACGCAGCAGCAAATGATCCAGCACTAAACCATATTCCAAGGAGCCCTGACGAACCGTAGCGCAATAGATGCTACCTGAGCATACGGCAACCCGACAGGCATAATAATCCGTGTAAACCGAGAACATCATGTCATTCGCCACGGGGATTTCCTCAAACGATAATTGACGAGCCACCTGAAAACGCCGTGATATCATCTTTGCCCAAGGTGCATATATCCTGAAGCGGATCCGCTCCCAATCCACGTTCTCCGACAAGTCATCATGACATCTCTGTCGAGGCCTCATGGGTTCAAGAGATTCCGAGTCCGCACTTTCCGCCCGGAACACGATAAGCTCCAGGTCCGAGTCTTTATATCGATCCGCCATCTCAAGGAAATCAGGCAAAAAATAATCGTCAGCATCCGCAAACAACAACCAACGCCCTTTCGCATGCCTCAGCCCCACGTTGCGGGCATATCCGGCGCCTAGCCCTTCACGGGTATAGACAATCTCTACTCCCTCTCTTTCCCGGCCCGGGAAATGAGCGAAGTCTACCTTATCGGAACAACTATTGTCATCCACTACGATGATCTGTATATCCGGCCTTTGAGGGATGGAATCCAAGCAGCGCCGTAGCAAGTCCGGGATATTTTTATGAGGGATGATTATCGAATATACGATCTCCTCCTTATTGGCAGGCACGATCTCCGGCAAAACTGATTCTTTTTTCATTTTCTCGCTCCAAACATATATTTAAACCTTATACCTGTCAACAAGCTCATCCAAGCATCGAAAGCACCAGCCCCAACATGCACCAGCAAGAACTTACCGAGTCGGTCTGCCTTATATTGAGGTAAGAAATACTCCCTAATCCAGCTTCCATCGGAAAAAAGCAATTGCCGCAAGAAGAACAAGCGTTCCTCTTGCGTATAGGCATTCTCCTCTTTGTAAATCGCCAGCAATATCTTATGGAAAAATACGGTCAAAGAGTCCCATGTTTTACTCAAGGAGCGATCCTCCAGACGATATCTTTCCTTAAAAAGGCAAACCCTGCTCAAAAATTGAGAGAAAGCGCCGTACTCGCTCGGGAAATCCTTAATACATCTTGAGAGCGTATCCATGGAATAACCTACCCGATATACATAGCCGGAACAGTCGCGGATCGATACAAAATCCGCATAGGCAAGATAGTCCAGCATGAAAAGCATATCTTCCAAACCAGATATGGAAGGGACGAACTGAAGTTTCCATTTCCGGATAAGCCGATTATCGTAGAGCTTCATGCAAGCGTACATCACATGCTTGCCCATTAGTTCCGTGAGGAAGCAACCATACATTTCAGGAGATAGATCCCTCTCCGGGACATGGATCCTTTCCAAGCTACCATCAGGTAATAGCTTGTCAAATCCCCCTACAACAACACCTATACATTCTTTATTCGCCGGCAGCATTTCACATAAGCTCTCCAAATAATCCGCGGTTATGTAGTCATCCGAATCGACAAAAGCTATATAAGTACCCCTAGCATGCCGTAATCCCGTATTCCGGGCGCAACTCAATCCTGCGTTCTCTTGATGAAAGACCCTTACCCGCTCGTCCCTCCCGGCGCATTCGTCACAAATCTCTCCGCAACGATCCGGGCTGCCATCATCTATCAGAAGCAACTCGAAATCCTCAAAAGTCTGCGCTAAAATACTATCAAGGCATTTGGGCAGATAGGATTCCACCTTGTAGACTGGAACGATAACCGATATCAAAGGGCTTTCATTCATGACCGCATCCATTTAACCAGCATTAAACACCACATTTGACCAATCATAATTTTTGACAAAAATAATAAATTAAAACCGGAAAAACAGAAAACTTTCTTAGAAATTCAACAAATCTATCGGGGTACGACCTATTTAACAAGTATCGGTATCCTACTTTCCAAAAAAATATGACAAAAAAGCAGTCGCCACTAAAGACTTGTTGAAAATTATATTACTTTTGCGAAAAAACGAATGCGATTGTTAATCTATATCGATATATTCTTCTTTACTCTTACAGCCCTTCTCACCGGCTATGACCTATTCTTCACGCTCGCCTCCTTTCTAAAGAGGAAGCGCAGGAAAACCCAATATATCCAATTCCAGACTTTTGCCGTGATATTCGCCGCCTATAAGGAAGACGCCGTCATACTCGAATCTGCCAAGAGTTTTATCAAGCAAGATTACCCAAAGGATAAATACCGGGTAATCGTAGTATCCGATCATATGCTCCCGGAGACGAACAAGGCACTGGCCGAATTACCGATCGAGCTGCTTACGCCCGACTTCGACCATAGCATGAAGCATAAATCCGTCACGTACGCATTGGAATATATAGGCGATAGCGCAGACAAGGTCGTAATCATGGATGCTGATAATATGACGGATACCGATTTCCTGACCCGCATAAACACGATCACCCAAGATAGCATCGTCCTTCAAGCACATCGGACCCTCAAGAACGAGAATACGTCTATAGCGATCTGGGATGGACTTTCGGAGGAAATCAACAACACGATTTTCAGGAAAGGACGTGTCAATGTGGGGATATCTTCCTCCTTGATCGGTTCCGGTATGGTATTCGATCTCGGATGGCTCAAGACACACATGAGGAAATGCGAGACATTCGCCGAGGATAAGGAACTGGAGATATTCTTGGCCGCACAAAATATCTTCGTCGACTATGCGGACAACATATATGTATACGACGAGAAAACCTCCCGGCAGGAGGTGATGGCCCGCCAACGCTCCCGCTGGTTCCACGCCCAATTGGTAGCGTTCGGCCTTATCTTGAAGCATTTCAACAAGCATTCGCTAAACAGGAATTACATGGATAAGCTCTTTCAATGGATTCCTTTTCCACGGATACTGAAAATCCTTATCCCTGTCATCTTCATGCTGATCTGGAGCATACAAGATATCCACCTCGCCTATAAGTGGCTCGCACTGATTACAGGAGGGGCCCTCACCTATTGGCTGGCCATTCCCCGCAAGATGCATACACGGAAGCTCTACAGGAACCTATCGAAGCTTCCCTTCCTTTTTTTCATACTGACAAAAGGATATATAGCCTCATTCATCCGGATAAAAAACAAGGACACGAGCTTCCAGAACACTCCTCATGACATAACGACAAAAAAAGAAGAAAGCCATGATTAAAAAAGTCTCCATTATCACTATCAATTATAACGGATTGAAAGATACCGTCGAGATGATCGAATCCTTGGCTATCCATGAGACTTATCTTCATGAGATTATTATCATAGACAACGCTTCCACCGATCCTCTGGAACATAAGCTTCTCCAATCCAAGTTTCCAGACATACAGGTTATACGGAGTGAGAAAAACATTGGATTCGCCGGTGGCAATAACCTCGGGATATCACAGGCTAAAGGTGAGTACTTATTGTTTCTTAATAATGATACGATCATTACTTGTCCCATATTGGAAAACTTGGTGAACGCACTGGATAGCGATCCGCAAATCGGGGCCGTATCCCCGAAAATAACTTGTTGGCCAGAGAAACAGAGGTTACAATACGCAGGCTCCACGCCAATGAGTCCAGTCACCCTCCGTAATAGTAATATAGGGCATGGACAAATCGACCAAGGACAATTCAACAAGTCTGGCGAGACGGCCTTTACCCATGGTGCCGCCATGATGATCCGTACCTCTGATATCCGGATGTATGGAAAGATGCCGGAATTTTATTTCCTTTACTACGAGGAGCTGGACTGGTGCGTGCAAATAAGGCGGGCCGGGCTGAAAATCTGGTACGAGGCTACCTCCACCGTCTATCATAAGGAGAGCATGAGCGTAGGGAAACAAAGTCCGCTTCAGGTCTATTATCATACCCGCAACCGCCTTTTATTCGCCAAACGATCGATCGATAAAAGGGATGAAAGGATTTACTCATACATCTACCAAACCCTAGTGGCTTTCCCGAAACGCCTCTCGATCTATCTCGTAAAAGGGAAATTCCGGCTGATCGGGGCGCTAGGCAAGGGATTAATAAACGGATTAATCGCAATCAACAAGGATATGAATTATGGAAAAGAGCTGTCAAGTCATTGAGATCCTCTTCTGGATCGGCATCGGGATCGTTTTCTATACCTATCTGGGGTATGGGATCGTATTATACCTTATGGTAAAGATCAAGGAGCTGTTCGTTAAACCCCGGCTCCCCCGCCTTCCCGAGACACTACCGGAGGCCACGTTGCTGATAGCCGCCTACAACGAGGAGGCAATCGTGGCGAGCAAGATGGTGAATTGCAGACAACTGGATTATCCGGCGGATAAGCTGAGACTGGTCTGGATCACCGATGGAAGCAATGACAACACGAATGAAAGACTGAAAGAGTACCCGGAGGTCACCGTACTGTACCAACCGCGGCGACAAGGAAAGACCGCCGCCTTGAACCGGGCCCTCCCCTACGTCAATACCCCCTACGTCATCTTCACCGACGCCAACACGATGCTGAACAAGGGCGCCATCAAGGAGATCATACGCCAGTTCAGCGACCCACGGGTAGGCTGCGTGGCCGGAGAGAAACGGGTAGAGATACAAGCCGAGCAAGGAGCCACCGCCGGAGAAGGCATATACTGGAAATACGAGTCCGCCCTCAAGCGACTGGACTACCGCCTATACTCCGCCGTCGGAGCGGCAGGCGAGCTCTTCGCCATCCGTACCTCCCTCTTCGAGCAGATGCCCCCGGATACCCTGCTGGACGATTTCATCCTCTCCCTGCGCATAGCGATGAGAGGCTACAAGATCGCCTACAGCAAAGAGGCGTACGCCCTCGAGAGCGCCTCCCTGAACATGCGGGAGGAGGAGAAACGTAAAGTACGCATATCGGCCGGAGGATTGCAATCGGTATGGCGGCTACGGGGATTATTGAATATGTTCCGGTATGGGATACTGAGCTTCCAATACGTCAGCCACCGGGTACTGCGCTGGACGCTGACGCCGGTCGTGCTCTTCGCCCTCCTGCCCCTCAACCTGCTCCTAGCCTGTACCGGGCATACCCTTTACACCGTCATCCTTGCCCTGCAACTAGCGTTTTACCTGATGGGATACTTGGGGTATAAAATGGAACAACGAAACCTCCGGAACAAGCTATTATTCATTCCTTATTACTTTTTATTCATGAATATCAATGTCATACGAGGGTATAGCTATCTCGCTAAGCATAAAGGCACAGGCGCTTGGGAAAAAGCCAAACGAGGTGCGGGATAAAAAAATAAAAAAATAGATGGATAAATAGTCGTTATATGTCGACTTTAATTAATACTTTTGCGCTATTGATACTATTTGAATATCAAGAAAACTAGAACACAATTTAGATACAATGGATAAATTGGCCTCAGAGTATAAAGTTCTTATCGTAGATGATGTCCCTACAAACGTCATGCTAGTACAAGCCATACTGAAGAAAGAGGGATATACGCTTTTGACTTGCGACAGCGGGACAAAAGCGCTACGCATAGCTAACGAGAAACACCCAAATCTGATATTACTCGATATCATGATGCCTGAGATGGACGGATATGAGGTCCTCCAGCATCTGAAAAGCAATCCCGAGACTACGGATATACCCGTGATTATCATGTCCGCCCTAAGCGATATGCAAAGCATCGTGAAAGGTTACCAATTGGGCGCCACCGAATACGTCACAAAGCCTTTCCAACGTGAGGAGCTGGTGAAGAGGGTGGCCCACCGCTACGAGCTTTACAGCATCAAGCGCATCAAGGCCGAGCTGGAGAACACGATCGAGTCTAGGGATACGTTATATTCCGTTATCGCCCATGACCTGCGTTCCCCGCTAGGCTCGTTGAAAATGATGAATAACGCCATCTTGATGATGGTGGACAAGGAGCGGGTAGGCGACGAGGTGTACGAGATGATCCAGATGATGAACAAGACCTCCGAGGAGATCTTCCTCTTGCTGGACAACCTGCTGAAATGGGCCAAGAACCGCTTGAACAAGCAGCACGTATATAAGCAACAGACCGACATAAACAGTATCATCGACAGTACCGCCGAGATGTATGTCCCGATGGCGGCGCAAAAAGGCGTGAAGATTATCCTAGAAAATCTGGATAAAGAGCTGGTAGGCTTGGTCGATATCGATATGCTCAAGACGATTATCCGTAACCTGATCTCTAACGCCATGAAGTTTAGTTTCGAGGGGGGCACGATCACCTTATCCTCACGCTCCGAGGGGGATTTCGTAACCGTTAGCGTGAAAGATACCGGCAAGGGCATCAAGAAAGAGGATCAAGACAAGCTCTTGAAACAAGACTCGCATTTCACGACCTACGGGACGAAGAACGAGAAAGGCTCCGGTCTGGGATTGATGCTTTGCAAGGACTTCGTGGAGCTTCATGGAGGAAAGCTTTGGTTCGAGTCCGAGGGCGAGGGCAAAGGAACGACCTTCCTGTTCTCGATGAAGGCGCTGAACCAAGAGGCATAGCCGATCGACATACCGCCTGTCTCTACCGATCGTAGACAAGTGTCGTACCAACAAACTAAATATTTCGTATATTTGCATCCCGGATTAATATCCGGGATTTTTTTGTGTGCCGAGGTGACATTAGGTACATTATTATTTATCGTATAAACATTATTATCGTATGTATACCGTAATTAAACGTATGGAGATCTCCGCTTCCCATAGCTTGAGATTGTCCTACCCCAGCAAATGTGAGAATCTACATGGTCACAATTGGATGATCACGGTTTATTGCCGCTCCAAGGAATTAAACGCCGATGGCATGGTAGTCGATTTCAGTCATATCAAGAGATCGGTGAAATCCCTGTTGGACCACCAGAACTTGAACGATATCTTACCTTTCAACCCGACGGCGGAGAACATAGCCTTTTGGGTATACGAGCAGATCCCGTCTTGTTTCAAGGTAGAGGTAAAAGAGTCTGAGGGTAACACGGCGATCTATGAGGAAGATTAACGAGATATTCTACAGCTTGCAAGGCGAAGGGTTCCATACGGGGACTCCCGCCGTATTCGTCCGCTTCTCCGGTTGCAACCTGAGATGTAGCTTCTGCGACACCCGCCACGAGGAGGGCGTAATGATGACGGACGAGGAGATCGTGGAGAAGGTATCTTCCTTTCCCGCACGGATGGTAATCCTGACGGGAGGAGAACCTAGCCTGTGGATCGACAAGGCGCTTATATCCCGCTTACGTGAGGCGGGGAAACAGATCTGTATCGAGACCAACGGCACACGCCCCTTGCCCGACGGCATCGACTGGGTGACTTGCTCGCCCAAGGAGAACGCCCCGGTGGTATTGGAAAGAGTCGACGAGATAAAGGTGGTTTATACCGGGCAAGACCTGTCCGCATACGCCGAAATCCCCGCACGGTACCATTTCCTGCAACCCTGCTCCTGCCAAAATACGAAAGAGGTAGTGGATTACATCCTCCGGCATCCCCGGTGGAGACTAAGTCTGCAAACCCATAAACTGATCGATATCCAATAGATAGGATGAGACGGGGGCATGCCCCGTCTCTACTGCTATAGATAACGGACTTCTTTACCTCTCACGGCGTCATTCACCACTCCATCGCCATAGGCCAACTCGCCATTCACGAAAGTCTTCCATACGCCATGGTGGAACGTATAGCCCTCGAAAGGAGACCAGCCGCAGTTGTACAAGATATTCTCCTTCGATACCGTCCAAGTCCTCTCCGGATCGATCAATACGATATCGGCGTAGTATCCGGGACGGATGTATCCCCTCCTATCGATACGGAACAGCTCCGCCGGCATATGCGCCATCTTCTCGACCACCTTCTCGTACGTGAAACGGCCTTCCATCGCCAGCTCCAACATCGTGATCAAGGAGTGCTGGATAAGCGGTCCTCCGGAAGCCGCCTTCAAGCAAGAGCCTTGCTTCTCCTCCGGTAGATGCGGGGCATGGTCGGTAGCCACGATATCGATCGTATTGTTATTGACCGCCTCACGCAGCGCCGCGCGATCCTCGATCGTCTTGATAGAAGGATTCCACTTGATACGATTACCGAATTGGGCGTAGTCGCCGTCATGAAACCACAGATGGTGCACGCAGACCTCGCCGGTTATCTTTTTCTCGCTCAAGGGAAGATGGTTACTGAGCAACGATAATTCCTTCTCCGTGGAGAGATGCAGGATATGCAAACGGGAATCCAAGCGGGTAGCCAGTTCAACCGCCTCGGCCGAGCATTGGTAGCAGGCCTCCTCGCTACGGATCTTGCTATGGAAAGAGATATCCAGATCCTCGCCATGCAGGTTCGTGTAATACTGGATATTACGCCGGATCACCTCCTCTTTCTCCGCATGGATGGCGATCAGCATACCGGCCTCGCCGAAGATACGCTCCAACGAGTCTTTCTTGTCCACCAGCATATTTCCCGTAGACGAGCCGAGGAAGAGTTTCAGTCCCGGCACACGGCTACGATCCAGCCTGCGGATCTCGTCCATATTATCGTTTGTCCCACCGAAGAAGAAGGAGTAATTCGCACGGGAGACCTCGGCGGCACGGTTGAATTTCCATTCCAGATCGGCGATCGTCGTGGTCTGTGGCTTCGTGTTCGGCATGTCCATGAAGGTCGTCACGCCACCGGCCACGGCCGCACGGCTCTCGGTCCCGATATCCCCCTTATGGGTAAGCCCGGGGTCCCGGAAATGCACCTGATCATCGATGACGCCCGGTATCAACCATTTCCCCGTAGCGTCGATCACTTGGTTCGCCTCGGCACGCACGTTCCCGGGAACCTCTCCCTCGAACACCGCCGCGATCTTATCCCCCTCCACCAACACCGAGCCGATAAAAGAACGGCCCTCGTTGATGATTCTCGGATTTTGGATTACTATTTTATTCATCTTTCTTATTCTATTATAAATTGTCAAACTCTGTTTTCATTAGGCATGGCTCGCATGTTTCCTCGGATACTTCCTGAAGAAACTCCACCATTTCAATTGAAGGACGCCGAATAAAGCCTCCCCGAATATCGAAGAGTTCATCTTGGAGACACCCAAGGCACGGTTGATAAAGATGATCGGCACCTCCACGAGCTTGAAGCCGCACTTATAAGCCGTAAACTTCATCTCCACCTGAAAGGCGTATCCCTTGAAATGGACACGGTCCAGATCGATCGTCTCCAGCACCTCACGGCGGTAACATTTAAAGCCCGCCGTCGTATCCTGTATCTTCATACCCGTGACGATACGGACATACACCGAGGCGAAATAAGACATCAACACACGGCCCAACGGCCAGTTCACCACATTCACCCCGTTGCAATACCTCGACCCGATGGCTACGTCGGCACCCTGCGCGGTACAAGCGGCGTATAGCTTCGGCAGGTCATTGGGATTATGACTGAAATCGGCGTCCATCTCGAAAATAAAATCATATTTATGCTCGATAGCCCATTTAAAACCCCGGATATAAGCGGTACCCAATCCCAGCTTCCCTTTACGCTCCACGATAAAAAGACGCTCCGGGAACTCCTTCTGCAAGCCCTTCACGATAGCCGCCGTCCCATCCGGAGAGCCATCATCGATCACCAAGATATGAAACACTTTCTCCAGCCCGAACACGGCACGAATGATATTCTCAATATTCTCCTTCTCGTTGTATGTAGGAATAATGACGATACTGTCTGACATATACTTTAATCAATTAATTTTTAGCTCATTATATATACGACTGTAAACCATTTGTAAATTACTCTCCAAAGTTACATATTTTTTCTGTGTAAATCTATCATCCAGTTAGCCCATTCGTCTGTTCCATGATAAGCAAATGTATTTTGGCTTTTCACCCAACTTCCCCGATTTCCCCCTAAATGCCTAATACTCAAATTAAGTTGCTTTATTCTTCCACTTTTATTCGATTATTCCAGCGTTTTTCCGTAAGTTTGTCTTCATTAATTTCTAACGCTTGTAAAATTAAGTACTATGAATATACAGCAACTCGAATATATCCTAGCGGTGGATACTTATCGTCATTTCGCAAAGGCAGCAGAGCATTGTAGGGTGACACAACCGACATTGAGTATGATGATCCAAAAGCTGGAAGACGAACTAGGTATTAAATTGTTCGATCGAAACCTGCAACCCGTTCGCCCCACACCTGCCGGACGTAAGGTTATTGAGCAAGCGAGAAATGTCCTCTATCAAGCTTCTCTTATCAAAGATATCGTGAACGAGGAGGAACAGTCATTGAAAGGTACGTTCCGCTTAGCGGTGCTACCGACTATCGCCCCTTATTTGCTACCTCGCTTTTTCCAGCAATTATCGGAAAAGCATACGGATCTTGACATCCGTATGCTGGAAATGAAAACCGCTCCCACTATGGCCGCCCTGCAAAACGGGGAAATCGATGCCGCTATCATAGCGAACCAACCCACAGAATCCTATTTACAAGGAGACATATTATATTATGAGCAATTCTTCGGATACGTGGCTCATAATGAATCTATCTTCAAAAAGGATTTGATCCGTACCGCCGATATCAACGACGAGCGGTTGTGGCTGCTGGACGAGGGACATTGCTTCCGTGACCAGCTGATGCGTTTCTGCCAGATGGAAAAGGTAAAGGTTCGCCAAGCCGCTTACCGTTTAGGTAGCCTAGAGACATTTATGCGTATGGTGGAAAGCGGTAACGGTATTACGTTCATCCCGGAATTGGCTACCCTGCAATTAAGTAAAGAGCAGAAAGAATTGGTACGTCCGTTCGCCATTCCCAAGCCGACACGGGAGATCGTCTTTGTCACCCGTAAAGATTTTATCCGGCATACCGTAGCGGGTATTTTAATAGAGAGCATCAAGAAAGCGGTACCTAAAGAAATGTTGACTTTGCAGCCCGGACAAAAGGTTGTGTGATTTTTTCGATAAATCCCATAGGGTATTTCTTTCCTGGGCGATCATATAAGTACAAAGTGATTATTTACCATTAAAACAATACAAATATGAAAGCGCTCTGTAAACAAACTATGGGATTTATCCTGATGATACTGTTGGCTTGCGGTGTAACCTCTATAAAGGCACAGGATAGCGCAGACGATGAGTTTATCACTGTCAGCGGTGTAGTAAAAGACAAGCAAACACGAAAAAAACTGGAATACGTAAATATCTCTATTCCGGGAACCAACGTGGGAACGATCACCAATAATGACGGTGAGTTCTCTATCAAAGTGAAAAACGGCCTCCATGCCAGACAAGTAGAAGTATCGCATATCGGATATTTGAATGGCTTGATCCCCGTGAACGATAAGGACATATTAGAATGCACGGTACTACTCGAACCGAACATGAATACGCTTAGCGAAGTCATTATCCGGGCCGGAGATCCTCGATATATCGTAGAGGAAGCGATTGAGAAAGTAAATAAGAATTACATCGCCACAGGTAGCATGCTTACCGGGTTCTACCGGGAGACCGCACAAAAAGGCCGTCGTTACATCAATATCTCGGAAGCGGTTATCGATGTTTACAAAACTCCCTATAAGGACAGGAACGTGGAACGGGATCGGGTACAGATCTATAAAGGACGTAAATTATTGAGCGAGAAGGCTAGCGACACATTAGCCGTGAAATTATTGGGAGGCCCTAACCTATCCGTTTACGTGGATGTGGTGAAGAATCCGGATTTATTGCTCGACCCGAATATCTTACCTTATTACGCCTTCCGTATGGAAGAAAGCGTGATGTTAAACGACCGGCCGCATTACGTAATCAGTTTCCAACCTCAAGCGATCTTGCCTTACGCTTTATATTACGGCAAATTATATATCGATAAGGAACGGCTTTCCTTCAGCCGTGCGGAATTCGCCCTCAGCATGGATGACCGGAATAAGGCTACCGAGGCCATCCTCCGCAAAAAGCCTTTTGGCTTGCGATTTAAACCCGTGGAGGTAGCTTTCCTCGTAACTTACAAAGAACGTGACGGCATGAGCTATCTGAGTTATATCCGCAATGAGGTTCGCTTTAAATGCGACTGGAAACGAAAACTCTTCTCTACCAACTACACGATCGTATCCGAGATGGTCGTTACCGATGGTAAAGAACAAAATAACTCCATCCCCTACCGGATGTCTTTTAAAGCGGATCAGTCTCTATCCGACAAGGTATCGGACTTCGCCGACGAGAACTTCTGGGGAGCTTACAACATTATCGAGCCTACCGAGTCTTTGGAGAATGCGGTATATAAATTAAAGAAGCAACATAAAAATTGACCGTGTAAATATACTATCGACAATGATATGGACAAATCATTATCTTTGTCCATTATCAATTATCTGTTGAAACCAAATTATTATGGATTTGTTCGTACTCAAAAAGATCAAGGAAGGGGATATTAAAGCATTCGAAAGTATTTTCAGGCTTTATTATACCCCTCTTTGCCTGTACGCGACCAGTATAACAGGAGAGCAGGAAGTCGCGGAGGAGATCGTTCAGGACTTGTTTTATGTATTCTGGAAAGAAAGAGAATCTCTTCCAATCTTACGTTCCATCAAGAACTACCTTTATGGAGCTACCCGGAACCGGTCCTTACAATATCTGGAGCATCGGGAAGTACGATACCGATACCGGAATACGGTTTTAGCCGGAGAGAATCCGGAATCCGAATCGTATACCCCGCAAGATCAACTTGAGTACAAAGAATTGCAATCCTTGGTCAACCGGGCATTAGGTAAATTGCCCGAACGCCGCCTCCGGATCTTTCGGATGCACCGTTTCGAAGGAATGAAATATGCGGAGATAGCCTCCAGCCTCTCATTGTCCATAAAGACAGTAGAAGCGGAAATGACCAAGGCACTACAAACACTAAGAAAAGAAATCGAGAATTATACCTAACAGTTATGAATCAAATAGAAAAAAATAAATTGAAGACAGACCAAGCATGGGAACAATTATATACTCGCTTGGAGCAAGACGGGCTGCTGGATAAGCCAATTTCCGGTACACAAATCCCATACCGGATCGGACTCATGAAATGGGCCGCCGCTATCATTATACTTTGCGTATCGGTAGCTACAGCTATTTTCCTTGGACAAGAACGGACACCGGAGACCACTCTGCTCACCCTGCATAATAACGAGGCTTCCACCACCTTGGTCACGACTTTGGAAGACGGGTCTATCGTTTATCTGGCCGATAACAGCCAATTAAGCTATCCGGAACATTTCCAAAGAGAAAAAAGAGAGGTGTCTCTACTAGGAAACGCCCTTTTTGATGTAAGCGGGAATAAGGAACGTCCTTTCTTAATCGAGACAGAGCAGGCCCGGATCGAGGTATTGGGAACCTCATTCAATATCAAAAGCTCGGATAAAAGCGCCTTTGAATTGGCCGTTCGCCGGGGATTAGTGAAAGTGACACTCAAGAAGAACGGAGAACAAACGCTGGTAAAGGCCGGCCAAACCGTATCCTTATTCTCCAACCGTTTACAAGTAGCTCCGACTCAAGATAACGAACAATTTTCCGATTACACCCGCCGTATCCAGTTTAAGGATGAGCGCTTAGGAGATATCTTGCATGTAATTAATCTGGAGTATCCGATGATGCCATTGAAGACAACGGCTGATTTAGAGAATAGACGGCTGACCGTTAGTTTCTATAATAACTCACCCGCGACGATGGCTGAACTGATCTGCGCGGCGTTAAAACTAAAATGTACGCAACAAAATAATATATGGATGATTTCCGAACCTTGAGACAGTTGATCGTAGGATGGTTGCTGTTACTCGTAGCTCTCATCCCTATGAATGCCCAGAATGGTAACGTACTGGGACAGGTCATACGATTGCCTAAATCAAAAGGAAATATCTACCAATTGCTGGGACTCGTCACGGAACGTTCCGGCTATCTTTTTATATACGACAGTAAGATTATCGATAACGAACAAACAACATCGATAAAAGGTGGAGATTATACGATACAAGAAGCTATATACGCTATTACCGGTAATAAAAATCTGGCGATCCGTGCGATAGAGAACCATCTCCTACTTTATATGCCAGAGAGTCTCTCCGCTCCCAAAAGTGTATCCGTAACTCCCGATTCCATACAAACCTATTTCTCGATAGAAGGTTCTTTACAGGATCAATATACCCATGAGCCAATCGCATTCGGATCGGTAGGAATCGGTGAGGCCGCTATTGGCACCATCACCAACCAGAATGGAGAGTTCCGATTGAAATTACCGGACTCACTCCGGTTATCCAAGGTACGTTTCTCTCATATCGGCTATCTTCCCCAAGAGATAGATAGTCGGGAGTTAATAGATAAACATACCGTCTTATCCCTAGAGCCTAAAGTAATCTCTATCCAAGAAGTTATCGTGCGTCTAACCAATCCGAAACGCTTATTACAGGAGATGCTGGACAAGAGAAGAAGCAATTATTCCCAGCACCCGATTTACCTTACCACATTTTACAGAGAAGGCGTTGAACGTAAAAAAGGACTCGTAGGACTGACCGAGGCTGTTTTTAAGGTATATAAGGCATCTTACCACAGCAATGCCTTGGCCGATCAAGTGAAACTACTAAAGATGCGCCGCATTAGTAACGAGCAGGAAAAGGACACGTTGATCACAAAAATGAAGTCGGGTATCTACTCCTGCCTTGTCTTGGACTTGATGAAACAGTTACCGGAGTTTCTGGATCCTAGCCCAGATTCACCCTATACATACGCCCATACCGACATCACGGTAGTGGATGATCGACTTGCTAACGTCATCTCTTTCGAGCAACGAAAGAGTATCAATGAACCGCTTTATCGGGGACAGATATATATCGACATGGAAAATAATGCCTTATTAAGGGTGGACTTTGAGGTCAATCCCCAATATATCGAGCAAGCGGCCGGCATGTTCGTCGAGAGAAAAAGCCGGAATTTACGGATCACGCCCCAGAAAGTAGCCTATACGGTATCTTACAAGCAATGGAATGGCACCTACTACATTAACCATATCCGGGGAGATCTGCATTTTAAAATTAAAAAAAGAAGACAACTTTTTAACACAAATATTTTACATACTTGGTTCGAAATGGTTACCTGTAAGATAGATACAGCCAATGTGAACCGCTTCTCACGCATTGAATCCCTTCCCACCCGCACGGTTTTCTCGGATACTCACTTCAACTACGACGAGGGTTTCTGGGGAGATTTTAACGTAATATTACCCGAAGACAAACTGAATGAGGCTATTAGCAGAATCACCTCAAAGATAGAGGAAACGAACTACTAATCCCCTGAAAATCATAAAGAGAGCCTTTTCGCAAAGGCTCTCTTTATAGGTTTTTAATAGGTATTAGTCTTTAAGGCAAAAAGATTGTTTAGGTTATCTGCATGCAAAGATGGGCTAATTAATATAATTGAGCAAATAAAAAAAGATATTATACAACACATTTTTTTAAGTTTATCGAAACTTCTTTGCAGCTTGTGTTACTTTTTAACAATTACAGACTCCAATAGATCATCTGATGGATGCTACCTCGATAGACTCCTTTTACGTCCGCCAACACGGCATGTTCATTCGTGATCGACATGAAGTAGGACTCATCTAGCTTCAAATAAGTCGTATGAGCGACAGCTACCACTACCGCGTCATATTTCTTCCCGGGCTTCCCGGGCTTCTCTACCAACCGGATACCATACTCTCGCAATACTTCCGAGGGGGAAGCGAACGGATCCATCACATCGACCTCGGCTCCGAAGTCCTTAAACTCATTGATAATATCGGCTACTTTCGAGTTACGTATATCCGATACGTTTTCCTTAAAAGTCATACCCATCACCAACACATGCGCTCCTAGGATATTTTTCCCCTGCGAGATAATCTTTTTCACGACCTTCTTTCCGATATACCGTCCCATGGAATCGTTCACGTAGCGACCGGAGTTGATCATCTTCGTGTGATATTGCAATTCTTTGGCTTTATGCACCAGATAGTAAGGATCTACCCCTATACAATGCCCACCTACCAATCCGGGAGAGAAAGGCAGGAAATTCCATTTTGTTCCGGCGGCTTTCAAGACATCAAACGTATTTACCCCCATTCGATCGAAAATAATGGAAAGCTCGTTCATAAGGGCTATATTCACATCACGCTGGGTATTCTCGATAATCTTGGCGGCTTCGGCTACCTTGATACTAGGCGCACGGTGCACCCCCGCTTGAACGACCAGCTTATAGACTTCCGATATCGTTTCCAAAGCTTCGGCATCGCAGCCGGAAACGATCTTCACGGTATTTACCAAGGTATGTACCTTATCACCCGGATTGATTCGTTCCGGTGAATATCCAACCTTAAAGTCCTCTCCTACTCTCAACCCTGAAACCTCCTCCAAGATCGGGATGCAATCCTCTTCCGTACATCCCGGATATACGGTAGATTCGTATACTACATAATCGCCTCGTTTAAGGACTTTGCCTACCGTGCGAGTCGCACCCAACAAAGGGGATAGATCCGGCTCGTTATGGCTGTCTATCGGGGTAGGAACAGCTATCACGTAAAAAGAAGCCTCCCTTAGTTTCTCTATAGAAGAAGTAAATGTGATGTCCTTATGTTCAAATATCTCAGAGGAAAGCTCACCACACGGATCTATACCGTTCCGAAGCTTGTCCAAGCGATCCTTGTTGATATCAAATCCGATAACGGAAACATGTTTAGCGAATTCCATCGCGATAGGAAGCCCGACATATCCTAGTCCGATTAGGGCAAGTTTTGTTTGTTTATCTAGTAACTTTGTATACATCTTATTATTTCATCATTCTACTTAAAAAGTCCGGATTCCGACGAGTGTCCCAAACAGACAAGATTGTATGCAAATGTAGCAATCTTCAGTTTACCTAACGGTATAAAGGGAGTTTTATTTCATAGAGAAGGTCCCTTATCTCGTTTTCAAAATAAGGGACCTTGTCTTCTAAGTATAAATATGTTTCTTTTACTGCAAACGGCGGATACCTATAGCCTTGTTATATTGGGCTAAAGAAGCCTTTTGCTGATACCAAGTCTGGATCAAGCTACTGTAAGACTGAATCCATGACAATTGGGCGGAGAGCACATCCAAGATCGGTAGTTTACCCTCGTTGTAGCTGAAGGTATTCAAATCAAGGTTCTCCTCGGCAATCTTACAAGCCTCTTCTGCGACAGTAATTTGTTTCGTATACTCGGTTAGGCTTGTCCATGCGTTCGCTGAGCGATCTTATCACGCGTATTGTCCAAGGCGTATTCCTTACTACGAAGGATGGCCTTCTGGGAATTTACCTCCTTGAAACGGGCTCCCCAACGGAACAAAGGTATCTTCAAGGAAGCGAAGACGGCCGGAGTCCACAACTGGTCCGAACCTTTCACGTTCAACATCGGCGTACCCCAAGTACCTTGAAAACCGATCGCCAAAGACGGGTTATATTTCGCCTTCGACAAATTGATCTGTCTCTTTTGATACTCTATGTTCAACTCGGAAATAGCGTAGTCCGGACGATTCCGAAGAGCTACATCCTCTCCTACTTGCAACGGCAAGGCCAGATAGGTCGTAATGGAATCTTCCACCTCGATCGGGTCTAACGGAGACACACCCATCAATGAGTTCAAGTTCTGTAACGCGATCTGATATTCCTTATAAGCCGAGCTTTTATTCAATTCCGCTTCTTTCAAGCGGGACTCCACTTGCAATAAATCGGTCTTGCTGATCTGGCCGTCATTGAAACGGATCGTCAACACGTTCGCCAACTCCCCGACAATGTCTACATACTGACACATCACATCGTACATACCTTTACGTGCGGCGGCCGTCCAATAGTTCAAATCGGCGGAATAAACGATATTATCCGTTGTCAATTCTTCCGCTTGCTCGGTGATCTTGCCTTGTACCTGAGCTGCCTTATAGTTATTATAGATCTGTCCGCCGGCATAGATGGGCTGGCTCACCGTAGCGCCTAGGCTATACGTATTATGGTCCATCTCTACGGACATGCCCGGTCCGAAATCCAAATCATATTTATTGATACGGTACTGATAACTGCCGGAGAAGTCCACCGAAGGGAAGAAACCGGTCTTAGCGGCCTTGATCGCATGCTGCATAGCGATACGCTCCTCAGAGCTTTGCTTGATCTGACGGCTGTATTCAAGGACCCGTTCCTTATATTCCACAGCCGATAGCCGGGTGTCTTGCGCTTTAGCGGACAAGGCACCCAACAATAAACAACCTATGATTATTTTATTTCTCATACCTTTTACTCTGATTTAATCTTAAAGAAAACACAATAAGTAACCGGAAGCACGAAGATCGTCAAGATCGTAGATACGAACAGACCACCCATGATGGTAGCCGCCATACCGGCGAACATAGCGTCACCCAACAACGGCAACATACCTAAGATCGTCGTACCGGAAGCCATCGTCACCGGAACGATACGGGTTTTCGTTGCCTCTATCACGGCATTCACCGGAGACAAGCCCGCGTTCAATTGTAAACCGATCTCGTCCACCAGCACGATCGCATTCTTGATATTCATACCGATCAAGCCCAACAGACCCAGCATAGCAAAGAAGTCGAGAGACTTACCGAACACCAACAATCCCAATACCACACCAATGAAGATCAACGGCAGCATCGCCATGATCAATACCGGTTTCCGGTAATATTTCGGGAACAAGAATAACAAGGTGACATAAATCAAACCGAACATCAACGGGATATTAGCGGCGATCGCCTTATTACCTTTATCTTGCTCGGATTGCTCACCGAAATACGTCATCTTATATCCTTCCGGCACCTGAATCTTCTCCTGTACCTCTTTCCACAAATGACTGAAAGCAGCCATCGTATTGGCACCACGCTTCGGCTCACACTGCATAAGCATACACGGCTCACGGTTGAATCGTCTCACTACGTTAAACTCATAATCCAGCGAGAAATCATCGATCACCTGCTCCACTTTTACCGAACGGCCTTTAGCGCTATAAACCGGCAAAGTCTTTATATCATTCAGACTGATAGAATCCTTATCCGCATCTTTCAGTAAGATCGGCATAAACACGTCACCCTCACGATACTCACCCAAAGGTACGCCATTCGTAGCCGAACGCAAGGAATAAGCCACCTGCTGACGGGTAATACCTAGACGCAAACCTTTCTCTTGGGAATATAGCGGCTTCCATACCGGAACCTTGTTACCCCAACTATTGCGAACCTCCATCACCTGATCATAATTCCGGGCGATCTCCTGCGCCCTTTGCGTCAAGGCAACCAACGTGTCTACGTTATCGCCGATAAAACCGATCTCGATCGCCGCATCCGGAACCGGAGACAAGGCGAACAAAGCCGAACGGGTCAATATATTCGGATAGTTAGCGACCATATAATCGTAGAACTTACCCTCTTCCGCTTGCGCATCCTCCGGATCTTGTGTCTCGATCAACACATTGGCGAAGTTTGGCTTCGGACCGATAGAAGAACTGGCCAAGTAATAACGCACCGGCGAACCTCCCAAGGTAAACGAGTATGATTTGATATTCTCATTCTTGCTGAGATATTCCTCCTCTATCTTCTTCACGTTCGTCTCCACGTCGTAGATGCTATATCCTTCCGGGAAGATCAAGTCCGCACGGAAATAAGGCTTGCTCATGATCGGGAAGAAACTCTGCGGCATGATGCTCATCACGAACAAGGAAAGGAATAACGTAGCTACCACGGTAGAGATCGTTACATATCTACGCTTGATCAAACGGCCCAATACCGACTCAAATTTATGATACAGCTTCGTATCGTACGGGTCTTTGCTCTCACCCGGTTTCGCCTCTTTCAAGATAAAATTACCGAAGGTAGTCGTTTGCGTCAAGGCCAAGACCCAGCTTAATCCCAAGGATACCGCCAATACGATAAACAACGGTTTCACGATCTCGGCCACGGATGCCGGTGCCAAGTACATCGGCAAGAAAGAACATACGGCGATAAAGGTAGCGCCCAACAACGCCCACTGCGGTTTCGTCGCGCCATCGATCAACGCCTGATAACGGGAAAGTCCCCGCTTGATACCGACTTGGGCATTATCCGTCACCACGATAGCGTTATCCACCAACATACCCATAGCGATAATAAAGGCCGCCAACGAGGTTCGGTTCAAGCCGACACCCCAGATCAACATGATCAATAAGGTACCACCTACCGAGAACAACAACGAACTACCGACCAACATACCGGCACGGGACCCCATCACGATAAAGATAATCACGATAACGATCAACAACGACTCGATCAAGTTCAAGATAAAACCGTTGTTCGCCTCATCCGCAATCTTGTTCTCCGGATAGATCGTTTTCAGGTCCATACCCACCGGGAACAGCTGCTCCATCTCCGCTAAATGATCCGCCACGGCGTTACCCACGGCAACCACATCGTCTTTCGAACCGGTAGCGACACCGATACCGATGGCACGCTTACCGTCCACACGCATCAGGTTCGAGGGAGGGTCCATATAACCACGCTCTACCGTAGCGATATCTCCCAAACGAACCTCACCGCCACTTTTCGTCACGATCAATTGGTCCCGGATATCTTGTATATCCTTATACGTACCTTCCGCACGCAAACGCAATTGATAATTACCGGTATTGATATCTCCCGTATTCACCAACAAGTTCTGCGTTTGCATCACCTGCTGGATAGCGTTCGGGTCGATACCTAGGTTAGCCAGTTTCGGGATAGAGATCTTTACGTTGACAACTTGTGTCTGTTCACCGAATAGGTAGACCTTCTGTACACCCGGTACAGGAGATAGCTCCGTCTTGATCTTTTGCGCCCAATTACGCAGGTCGTCGTAAGTATATCCCTCATCGGCCGTCAAGGCATAATAAATTCCGAATACGTCACCGAAGTCATCACTAACGGATATCGAGGAGGCGCCAGACGGAAGGCGGGGCTGTATATTCGCCACCTTACGACGCAACTCGTCCCACTTGACCGGCATATAATCCGGAGACAAGGTAGGCTGCAACTCAATAGAAATCTTGGACATACCGAAATAAGACTCAGATTTGATCTGGAACACATCCGACATAGCCTGAATCTCCCGTTCGATCGGCTCAGTCACCAGCTTCTCCACCTCCTGAGGTGTCGCTCCCGGATATTGGGTAACCAAAACCGCTTGCTTGATTACGAAGGGAGAATCTTCCTTCTTCGGCAATTTAAAGAAAGAATATATACCTCCTATCAGCATGACCGCTAGAAAAAAGTATATAATCTTCTGATTCTTTAAGGAATATTTTGGAATATTCATTGTTTATCTCTTAATCTGTTAATACTTTTACCTGTTGTCCATCCACCAAACGAGTGGCTCCGGCTGAGACAACCTGTTCGCCGGGTCGCAAGCCATCCGTTACGATCACGCCATCCTTGCCGATCAGCATAGACTCGGTAATCTTGCGACGCTCAACCTTTTGAGACTGCCCATTATAAACAAACACATACTTATCGCTATTGGCATCGTCAGCCACGACAGCGGCCAGCGGAACCAATACGGCGCCTTGCGTGAAACTCTCGCTATCCACGTTCAAGATCACACGGCAAGAGAAACCTACGGCTACCTTATATTTCTCTAAATTAAAGTTCGGATCGTCGATATACAGATATACGGGAACGCCGGAACCATCCGGAGAGGCTTCCACGTATTCTTTCACCTTCGCCTTGAAGCGAACGCCCTTGTAATTATCGAATTCCACATAAACAGAATAAGGAGAAGAGAAGTAATTGATATTACTCTCCGGCATCGTAAACACGACCTGTAACTTATTCGGGTTGATCAAGCAAACGATTCCTTGTCCGGCCTGTACCTTCTGGTAATTCTCCACATATTTCTTCTGGATAAATCCATCGAACGGCGCACGAAGCTTTGTCTGGTTCAATGTATTTTGCGCATACTCGAAAGCCGCCTTGGCATTTGAGTAAGAGGCTTCCGTAGACTCATACTCTTGTTTGGAGATAGCTTGTTTGGACAATAACTTCTTCGCACGTTGCAATTGCGCCTCAGCGGTCTGGAAAGACGCTTTCTTCGCCTCATATTCCCATTTAAAGTCCAGCGGATCAATCTCGGCCACGATCTGTCCCGTACGGACCTTCTGGCCTTCATCCACGTTTAATGAGATCAGCGGGCCGGACATCTTAAACGCCAAATCACTGAATTGATCGGGCGATACCACTCCACTGAATGATTTCTCAACCATGTTCAGAGAAGTAACGTCCGCTAATTTAACTGGACGAGGACCTTGCTCCTTAACGGGTGGTTGACTACAGGAAACCAATGCTGCCAAAACAAACACAGGGATTAATTTTCCTTTCATGATAACTTGCATTTTGTTATTTAATTATGATTTCTTTTTCTTCACAGTAAATATAAAACATTCTCGCCTAGAGATTGTTGAGCATAACGTGCCTTAAAAAGACCAACTACCATCATTCACGTATGCTTCCATCGGATTTTCTATCGAATCAGGCAAAGAAGGGAAAAAGTCAATTCCGGTAACCTTCTCAACGCTATCGATAGGGATCATCATCGATTTCAACGGAGTCTTTCCATAGTCTTTATTATCAAACAGAAAACCTACCCCTTCCGGTTTACCGTTCGTTATCGTACAGATTACCTTATAAAAGGTCTTTGGGATTCCCACCCGATTCTTGCCTAATCGTTTCAGGTCGTCCGTGATCACCGGGCCGGTCACGATCAACAAAGAGCCATTCTCTTTCGCCCACAAACGAGCCTGCTCTTCCAGATCTTTCCAGATACCTCGGTTCAAGCCGGGCTTTTGCGGACAGATATTACTTAGGTAGAACGATTCCCGCATGGCCTTGGCGGACCATTTCATATCGCCGGCAGGCGCCATATGCCCTCGGTCATAGCCGGAACGGGTATAGTCCTCGTTCATGGCGGTAGCCCCTTTCACCATGGGGTCCGAGACGAACTTATTAGACCGCTCGTTCTTCTTACTTGTCGCCTCTTTCGAGGTCAGTTCATAGGCTACCCAATTGGCGATCTTATAATCGGAATTATAAGAAACCGTATAGCCCTCATGCTTTATAACCTGCTCTTTTTGTTTATTCTTTAGTCTCGGTATCTCAGCTCCCTCTTGAAAAGTATAAGCGGAGGTCTCTTTCTTTGGGTTCGTCGTTTGCTTGTTTTTCGTCGCTTGCGCGGCTTTCTTACCCGATGTTCCGGAACCGCCCTTGTCCGAGATCTTCGGACGGACTATTGTCTCCGCCCGATCCTGTTTCTTCTCTACAGGCCGTGCCTTGGATACCGGATAAAACCAGTTATATATGAATAATACACCGATAAAACAAACAACTACCGCAAAAGCGCCAAGAAGCATCTTCTTTACAGAAGACATGAATGATGATGCCCGCTTCTTCTTGCTTTTCCGGGGTTGAGGCTTACCTTTCTTTTTTGCCATACCTAAAACTTCCTATTCTTAACCTTTCGTATTGGGCGCAAAAATAGATAAATCCGGCATGTTATACAACACTATTCTAGGATAGTATTGGTCTCGATTACTATAAAAGACGGCTTAATTTAATGCAGACAGCATCCGGTGCAAATTCTTAGGGAAAATCATCGGTTGAATAATAAATATCTGTAACTTCGCTTACGGTAACAGAGTGGTATTTAATTTGTCAACAAATATTTCTTATGGAAGAACTCTTTCGACTCGTACGGGATGAAAACGACATTGACAAAGCCTTGTCTATGATTCGTTCGGGCTACATGCTGGAACCGTCTTACAAGGACCAATACAATTGCAGTCTCTTGTTCCATGCCGTTTATCGGAAAAGCCTGGAGCTGGTCAAAACACTGGTGGAAAAAGGCTTTGACGTGAATGACAGGTTGCCCGATGGTGCGACACCCTTGATGTCTGCGGCCAAAAACAATGTCATCGACATTGCAGAATACCTGCTGGAGAATGGGGCGGAGCTGAACGCGTGTGACGAGGAAGGTTGGACTGCCTTGATGACTTCCGCTTCTTTCAAACATTTCGACATGATGCGTTTTTTGGTTGAAAAAGGCGCAAATATTCATGCAAGAGCCAACTGGGGATACACAGTCCTGTTCTATGCCGTGATAAAAGGAAGCCTTGCCGATGTCCGATACTTGGTAGATAAAGGTGCGGACGCCAACGATAAGAACGATGGCGACCGAACCGTACTGATGGACGCGGTAACAAGAAACGACCCGGAAATGGTACGTTTTCTCATAGAACGAGGTGCCGATGTGAAGATACGGACAACTGAAAACAACTGTTGCGTGTTGGGAGAAGCCGCCCGTTGGGCTAACGCAGAGATTGTGCAACTGTTAATTGAGCATGGCGCGGATGTCAATAATGTCGATACGATGGGAATGACCCCATTGTTGTATGCTGCCACACACGATAATGTCGAAGCTGCCCAAATGTTGATAGAAAACGGAGCTAACCTAGAAGCTCGCGAACGATATAAAGGTTTCACCCCTTTGCTGTATGCCTGCCATTTGCTCAAGCCGAAAATCATACCTTTGCTGGTAGAGAAAGGGGCAGATTTAAACGCAAAAAACAAGAAAGGCAAGACCCCATTGGGGAATGCCTGCAAAAAAGGAGGGCTTGAAATAGTGAAGTACTTAGTGAAACATGGAGCCGGTTTACAGGTCGGCAAAAAGAATGTAGCGGATGTGGTAAAAGACAAAGCGATCAAGCAGTATCTTTCCGAATTGCCATGAATCTCATATTGAATCAGACAATCCTTAATAAATTACTGTAGTTATGTCAATGCATGCAATAGAAAGTTTGGTGGAATATTCCGTAATAACCATAGCGACCGCTTCGCCTGTTCCGCCTACGGCACAAAGACTGCGGGTACACGGTCTTGCGAGTTCGTGACGAACTGGAAAAATCGGTTATCTCTCCCTGCTCTCACCGGAGCAATTGCCCGAACCCGAGCGTTCTGAACACTGAGCCACATTCTTTTGTACGCATCCTTTCCCTATCATTTTGACAATTCCCGATTGTAGAGATCATCCTTGTCTTATAGTCCAACTTACACAATTCAAACAGCCCTCGTGACGAATCAAGTCTTTTGCACTTATCATTTCAGCATATCCTTGATACATAGGCATAAGTGTTGTTATCTGTTTAAAGGCTTGCTCATCTTCTGGATAACCGAAAGAGGGGATAAGCAACACTTTGTCCGTTTGAAGCCAATTGATGTATGCCCAATTATGTTTGTGTTGGCGTTGTACGTTATATTCCAGCTTAAAAACCTCCTTGAAATGTTGTCGCAAAGCTTCAATAACCTTACGAGTAAAACTTTTGTCAAACCGATCGTAGTTGGTTATCAATACTCGGTCATTGCCTATATACCTAACCAATCCATCTGCATGGCCATAAATCTCAGATTCATCCCATGGCAGAACAATCAACTCAGCCATAAAATGTTCTTCTATGGCTTTGGCAAGATTGTCTTTTGAATAGTTGTTCTCTCTAAACACCTTTTCAATCATGATAATTTTATTATCACAGCGAATCACATTACCGCCATCTATTATCAAAGGTGTTGCAGGTTGCTTTACTTCAAGTCCCAAATCATGGCAAACCATGTTTCCGTCTGTTCGTGTAGCAAGTAACTCTTTTGACTCATGCAAATAATCGGGATCATAATCAAAGCCACAAAATGTATCTTCAGCAACTTGAACAGGCATATAGTCCCTGCACCAAATATCGTGAGTATTATCGAGAAAGCGATACTCAGCACCGTGTTTTTCAAGAGCAGAAACCAGTGAAGCATAAGTCTTGGGAGATTCTCTTCGTAACGAGGACGAGAGATAAACCATATTACATTGAAAGTCTGTTATCATATTTAGAGCTTTGGAGTATATTTTCTTGTTGTCTTCTTTAAGATAACATGATACTTTTCTTCTGTACCTTTTTTTTCTTTTGTTTCGACAATTCTTTCGGTAGGCATATCCCAATCCACATCATCAAAAACAAATCGCTGATGTAAGTCATCTTTTATACCTATGCGTTTCGTGGCATCACCAATGCTTCTGTCTTTCTTGAATGTATCAGGAATGGCAATGACATCTGGCATCCTAGAACAATGATTGAATATCTCATACATTGATAGTTTGGGGCCACCGACAACTCCAATCTGTTCCCATTGTTCCTGTTGGTTCTGCTTGTATATTTCAATACCTCGAATGAGAACGCCGCCGAATCGCATCAATTTATCACCATCTCTAACCGTTTCAAAGGCTATATCTACACCGCTGCCATGAAAGAACCATTCCACACGTTTGCAATCACGACTGTATGTACTTATATCCTTGTCCTGTTCCTTGATATCATATAGGTAAAACTCTATCTCTGCAAACCGATAAATGATATCGCTGTTATCTCTTGAATCATGTTTGAGAATGCAATAGTGGTTCATTAACTCTATTGCAGTTTCTCTGAAACACTCCCTTTGTATATCTGTAAAAAACTCAAATCCATAATAACCTTAATTCCGCAACATTTTAATTAAACATTCTTATAATATGCTGAACAACGAAAGATTGCAAAGGATATTACCATGTCAGAATAAACCAATTCATAATCCTCCCCTAACGTACGTTCCCTAAAATCTCCCATACCACATTATTCTATAATTTGCCAATACCCTTGTTTCCTACCACCTACACGTCTCAATAATCCAAGTTCTTGAAGACGTGAAAGATTATATTTAACACCATTCTCTGTAATATTAAGAAGTTCTTCGCTTATTTCCTTTCGGGTCGCTTCGGGATGTTCTTTTAGAAAAGATAGTATAGCTTGTTGCTGCCCCGTCAAGTTTTGTATAGTCTTTTGGGTAGTCTTTTGGGTAGTCTTTTGGGTAGTCGCTCTTTCCGGATACTCAAACTTGAATATAGTCCAAATACCCGAAGCGTCATAACGAAACTCCGGTGTAGAGAATCCGTCATTCTTACAAGCCATGATGATACGTTCAATACCACGTCCCCATGCTTCAATCTCCCCAGAGCGAAAGAACGTATTAGCTATGTCGGGGTTGTAAGGGAAACTTCGATGAGAAGATAACAATGTTTCTACAGTCCAACCATCTGGCAATACACCACCATTTACGATTTCTAGTTTATTCTCATATACACGGATTTGTATAGGAGAAGGCTCTGCATAATCTTTATTGATACAAGCGTTCAGTAACGCCTCACGTAGAGCTTCCCTAGGCATAGGTAATGTTTCTATTCGATGAATGCCCTCGTAGGTAATAATGGCTTTCATGTATTTGGTACACAGCAAATCCATCAATTTCCCAATTTGCTGAAACAGATTGCCATGTACTTCATCCTGATACACCAAATCCATACCTTCGCGAAAGAAACCGACTTTGACAAAAGCTCCAGCCACATATCGTTCTGGGTCAGGATGGAACAACAAGGTAGCGGCCCGTTTCAGATAACAGCCTTCATAAAGCCGAAGTTTCTCTAACAAGCCATGATTATCGTCCATCAAATCCGCATCCTCCATGCGTCCGCTTCGTTTGGCATATTTACGGAACAAATCGAACGTAACGTTATCCAAATCCTCTGCTTTTAGATAAGGTACAGGTACACCATCCCATGTCTTGCCTTGCTTGCGAAGCATAAAGCGATCGAGTGCGACTCCTTTCAATTCTTGATTGGTGGCACCGCTCCGCTGGTAATACTTACCACGAAAACTAATTGGATAAGGGTATGCCTCTGTCACAATTTCCAGATATTGCTTTTCATCTTTCTCTTTAAGGTTGACATCTACTAAGATACCGAGCATATCACGAACCTTGTTCGGAATATCCTCCATTAATTTCTGGGCATCCTTCACACCGCATACTTCGCCTTTGTCCTCAATACCGACAAATAGTGTTCCACCCTGTGCATTGGCAAAGCCACATATCCATTTCAGATATTCGTCACGCCAAGATTCTTTAAATTCTATGTTTTGGGATTCAATGCTCATATCTTATGTTTATATTACAAAATGCTTCCGTAAAGAAATTGCATAACAACTATGTTTATTTATCGGTCAATATACAATAATTATAGTTCACGACATATAGCTATTGGATCAATTATGCACTCTGTATCAAATCTTCGACAAATATTTCAAAAATACAAATAAAATCCGATAACTCACACCTTTTGGCAAAGTATTCTAAATTAGATTTTCACTATTGTCTGAACACTGAGCCACATTCTTTTGTACGCATTCCCTATTTGTATTGGCATAACAATAGACACAGAAATGGGAGCAAGTGTTATACCTACCGATATCTTTGCTTATCATGCAACCACAGGCTTTCCGTTGGCCTTTGTCTTTTAGGTCTTTGCGTTTGTCGAGTAAAGCGGGAAACGTACCAAAAAGATCCGGTTCGGGTAATTGGCCTGTTCGAAGATAATAAACCAATTCATAATCCTTCCCAAACACACGCTCCATTAAATCACCGTCGATACACCGGTTATGCTCAATGCCATAAACCGCAAGGTCAATATCCTCGGCACAAGTAGCGAGTGTCACATTCCAACCAGTAGAAGCCCAAATTTCCCTCAACTTCACCAATCCCTCTACAGTTTCTTGACGTTGCATCGCATTCATCTCAGCGGTTTCCACATCCTCTTTCGTAAAGCAATTCGTCTCTTTTATAAGATTGTTCTGTACCTTACGATACGCCTTTACATCTACGAAACTGAACACGAGCTTATCAGTATATCCTTTCAACTGATTGCCGATCTTCCAAATACGGCTAAGCAGGACACGAGGCGTGATAGATGGAGTTATAATCAATGGGTCGAATCGCCAGATCACCCGTTCCTTCCCTATCATTTCCGACAACTCCCGAAATGTCTCCACCCGTTGCGTAACGCTCGGCACATTCGGCTCAAAGCCTTCGCTCATATAGTCATTCAACGTGAACTGGAAATAATAATGGATACCCCTCCTATCCAACTCATGCAAATAAGGCAATATCGGCTTCGGGTTCTTTGTCCAAAACACGATTGCCTTACACCGCTCAAACGACACATACATCTTCCGCCGATTAAACGGATTATACCAAACACAATACCCCTTGGCCAAACGATTAAAGAACCACTTGACATAAAAGGCCGGGATATCCGTTGACCGGCTGGCCGAAATGATGATGGGAGCAAGTGCCTCGACTTGCTTACCGGAGTCGGTGGTGATAATAGATTTATGACTCATCTTTCTTTTCACCAATTAAAACAAAGATCATTACCTTTTTATTTTTTTAGTATATGCTTTGTTCCCGTATTGGAAATGTAAT
>OHBF01000435.1_pt1 | contig 28016 bp, 25 predicted proteins | sample 1577301 | NCBI WGS metagenome assembly OHBF01 (sample SAMEA3879575, study PRJEB24766) | human gut metagenome | biome: human-associated habitat; feature: feces | place: USA | collected 1985/1987
CGGCCAGCAGGATGCAAGCGACAGCGAAGCAGACGCTGGGAGCCGCAACCCGGGCAATGTCACCGAAGGTGACTGAGAGGGCAAGGACGCTGCCAAAAAACAAAAGCACAGCGATAACATCAGCTCTGGCAAAAGCCGATATTATCGCTGTGCAGTTGCTCTCGGAGGACGGGCTTGCCCTCTCCGTCATTGCTTCGCAATTCCACCTCTCCCAAAGGGAGAGGCTTTTCTTATTCGTACAGGGGGAATGCCTTGGTCAGGGCCAGCACGCGGGCGGAGATGTCGTCTTTCTTCTCGTCGTAGTGCCAGATGCAGTCGGCGATGCAGTCCGCGATGACCTTCATCTCGGCCTCGCCCATGCCCCGGGTGGTGACGGCCGGAGTGCCCAGACGGACGCCGGAGGTCACGAAGGGGCTGCGGGTCTCGCCGGGGACCGTGTTCTTGTTGGCGGTGATGTGGACGCTGTCGAGGCGGGCTTCCAGCTCCTTGCCGGTGCACTCCTCCTCCCGCAGGTCCACCAGCATCAGGTGGTTGTCCGTGCCGCCGGACACCAGCTTGACGCCCCGGGCCTGCAGCTGCGCGGCCATGGCCTGTGCGTTCTCGACGATCCTGCGGGCGTAGTCCTTGAACTCCGGCTTGAGGGCCTCACCGAAGCAGACGGCCTTAGCCGCGATGACGTGCTCCAGCGGGCCGCCCTGCGTGCCGGGGAAGACGGCGGAGTTGATGCGCTTGGCCAGCACGGCGTTGTTGGTCAGGATGAGGCCGCCGCGGGGTCCGCGCAGGGTCTTGTGGGTGGTGGTGGTCACGACATCGGCATAGGGCACGGGGCTTTGGTGCATCCCGCCGGCCACGAGGCCCGCGATGTGGGCCATGTCCACCATCAGGTAAGCGCCATAGCCGTGGGCGATCTCCGCCAGCTTCTCGAAGTCGATGGCGCGGGGGTAGGCCGAAGCGCCCGCCACGACCATCTTCGGGCGCACCTTCCGGACCTGCTTTTCCAGCTCGGCGTAGTCGATGCGGCCATCCTCACCGACGCCGTAGGAGACGAAGTGGTAGTTCTTACCAGACATATTCACCGGCGAGCCGTGGGTCAGATGACCGCCCTGCGACAGGTCCATGCCCATGACGGTATCGCCGAGGTCCAGCAGGGCAAAGTAGACGGCCAGATTGGCCTGTGCGCCGGAGTGGGGCTGGACGTTGGCGTACTTTGCGCCGAACAGCTTGCAGGCGCGCTGGATGGCGATGTTCTCCACCTCATCCACATAGGCGCAGCCGCCGTAGTAGCGCTTGCCGGGCAGGCCCTCGGCGTACTTGTTGGTGAGGATGCTGCCCATCGCGGCCATGACGGCGGGCGAGACGATGTTCTCGCTGGCGATCAGCTCAATGTTCTCCCGCTGGCGGGTCAGCTCACGGTTCATGGCCGCAGCCAGCTCCGGGTCGGCCTTGTCCACGAGGCCGATGGTATCCATCATATCGTTGTACATCATACATTACCCCTCTCTGATACTGATGCTGAAATCAGCTTTTTCTCCATAATACCAGACAACGTAAAATTCTTCAACAGCATTTCGCACAAACCGATACGCTTTGACCCCTTTCTTTTCGGTCGGATGAAGATATTTCACCCTTCGGCCCAAAGCCTTGCTTTTTCTGCGCCCAGCGTTTATTATACATCTATAAAAATCCGTTCCGGTTTTTGTGCAGTTCTGCCCGCCGGGCGCAGAGAGGGGCGTTTTTCCATGACCATCGCGGAGCAAAAAGCGGCGCAGCGGAAAGCGGGCATTGCAGCCCGCCGGGCGCTGTCGGAAGCAGACCGGACCTCGGCCAACGCGGCGCTCTGTGCCCGCATCGCGGGGCTGGACTGCTTCCGGACGGCGCAGAACATTCTGCTCTACGCCGCATTCGGGGGCGAAGCCGACCTCTCCGCGCTGGCCGGACAGGCCGCAGCACAGGGCAAAATACTGGCATGGCCCGTCTGCGGCGAGGGTTTCTCACTGACCGCCGCCGTGCCGGAGGCCAACGGCTGGGAGGTCGGCGCATATGGCATCCGCACCCCCGTCCTGCGCCGGTCGGCCCTCCTGCGGCCCGACCAGCTCGACCTCGTGCTGGTGCCCTGCACAGCTTTCGACGCCGCCTGCCGCCGGGTGGGCATGGGGAAGGGTTACTACGACCGCTATCTTCCCCGCTGCACCCGGGCTGTAAAGATCGGCGTCGCCTTTGAGGCCCAGCGGGTGGAGGCGGCGGCTGTGGACGCCCACGACCAGCGGCTGGACGGATTCGTGACAGAGGGAGGACTTTATTTTGGAACTGACACAACTGAGCTGTGAGGAATTTCTGAGCCAGCTTGCCAGCAAAGCCCCCGCCCCGGGCGGCGGCGGCGCAGCGGCCCTTGTGGGGGCGGCAGGCGCAGCGCTGGGCAATATGGTGGGCAGTCTGACCACCGGCAAAAAGAAGTATGCCGCCGTCGAGGCAGACATTCAGACCCTCAACGCCCGGGCCGAGGCCCTGCGGCGGCGGCTCGAAGCCCTCGTGCAGGCCGACGCGGAGGCGTTCGCCCCGCTGGCCGCAGCTTACGGCCTGCCCAAGGAGACGCCCGAGCAGCAGGCTCACAAGGCCGCGGTTCTGGCCGAGGCGCTGGATGGGGCCTGCGCTGTGCCTCTGGACATCATGGACGCCTGCTGTGAGGGCATCCGCCTCGCGGCCGACTACGCCGCAAAGGGCAGCGTGCTGGCCGTGTCGGACGCGGGCTGTGCGGCCCTCTTCTGCAAGGCCGCCCTTCAGGCCGCCGGGCTGAACGTCGCCATCAACACCAAACTCATGACCGACCGCCCCCACGCCGCCGGGCTGGACGAAAAGGCTGCCCGGATGCTGGCGGAGTATGTACCGCTGGCCGATGAAGTCTACCAGTCCGTGGCAAGCCGCCTGCGGGTCTGATCCAGAAAGGGGATCTCTATGTCTGTGATTTTGAAGGGTGCGCCCGTCGTGGCCGCCATGAACGAAGCAAACGCCGCCCGCTGCGCCGCGCTGCGGGAAAAGGGCGTCGTCCCCACACTGGCCGTCGTCCGGGTGGGCGCACGGGAGGACGACCTCTCCTACGAGAAGGGCGTCATGGCCCGCTGCGCCAAGGTGGGCGTCGAGGTGAAGCAGTTCCTTCTGCCCGCCGACGCGGCGCAGGAGGAGCTGCTGGGCGTCATCGCCTGCATCAACGCTGACCCCTCCATCCACGGCTGTCTGCTCTTCCGTCCCCTGCCCCGGCAGTTCGACGACCGCACCGTCCGCGCCGCCCTCGCGCCTGAGAAGGACATCGACGGCATCACCGACGGCTCGCTGGCCGGTGTCTTTACCAACACGGCCCTCGGCTACCCGCCCTGCACGGCACAGGCCTGCCTCGAGATCCTGAAGTTCTACGACATCCCCCTCTCGGGTCGGCGAGCCGTTGTGGTGGGCCGCAGCCTTGTGGTGGGCAAGCCCGCCGCCATGATGCTGGACCGGGAGAACGCCACTGTCACCCTCTGCAACTCCCGCACCCGGGATCTGCCGGAGGTCTGCCGTGAGGCCGACATCGTGGTGGTGGCCATGGGCAAGGCCGGCGCCGTCGGTGCCGAGCATCTGCGCGAGGGGCAGGTGGTCGTGGACGTGGGCATTCATGTCAACGAGGAAGGAAAGCTCTGCGGCGACGTCCGCTTTGGCGAAGCCGAGCCGCTGGTGGAGGCCATCACCCCCGTCCCCGGCGGCGTGGGTACCGTGACCACCTCCGTGCTGGTGAGCCATGTGGTGGAGGCGGCAGAAAAGACGGTATAACTTCTTTATAATAAAAACAGAGAGGACAGCCCGCGAAGGACGATCCTCTCTGTTTTTTGTTTTATCGTTCTGTCAGCACGAAGGTCAGCTCTGCCGAAGCGGCACACTTGCCGTCCACATAGGCTGAGGCCTTGCCGATGCCCACCGGGCCGCGCTGCTCCACCAGCTCACAGTGGAGGGTGAGCACATCGCCGGGAGTGACCTGCTTGCGGAAGCGGGCATTCTTGATGCCGCCGAAGAGGGCCAGCTTGCCCTGATTCTCCGGCAGACTCAGGGCCGCGACGGCACCGGTCTGGGCCAGCGCCTCAAGGATGAGGACGCCGGGCATGACCGGCGTGCCCGGGAAATGGCCGCAGAAGAACTCCTCATTGCGGGAGACGCACTTGCGGCCGATGGCCCACTGGCCCGGCTCGTAGTCCAGAATACGGTCCACGAGGGCGAAGGGATACCGGTGGGGCAGGATGGCCGCGATCTCCTCGCTGGTCAGGCAGTTCGGGGTTTCACGGACGGTGCGGGGTTCTGCCATCGCTCAGCCCTCCCACTTCTTGAAGGCCAGACAGGCGTTGTGCCCGCCAAAGCCCAGACTGTTGCTCAGGGCGTACTCCATCTTCATCTCCCGGCCGACGTTGGGCACATAGTCCAGATCGCACTCGGGGTCGGGCTGCTCGTAGTGGATGGTGGGCGGCGCGAACTGATCCCGGAGGGCCAGTGCGGTAAAGACGGCCTCAATGCCGCCTGCGCCGCCCAGCAGATGGCCGGTCATGCTCTTGGTGCTGACCACGGCGATGTCCTTGGCGTGGTCGCCAAAGACGGCATGGATGGCGGCCGTCTCGCAGCTGTCGTTCATGTGGGTGCCGGTGCCGTGGGCGTTGATGTGGTCGATCTGCTCGGGGGCGATGCCGCCGTCCTTCAGGGTCAGCTTCATGCAGCCGATGGCACCGGTGCCGCCGGGTGCGGGAGCCGTGAAGTGGTAGGCGTCGCAGTTGGCACCGTAGCCCACCACCTCAGCGTAGATGTGTGCGCCGCGGGCCTTGGCGTGCTCCAGCTCCTCGAGGACCAGCACGCCGCTGCCCTCGCCCATGACGAAGCCGCCGCGTCGTGCGTCAAAGGGTAGGCTGGCCGCGTCGGGGTCGGTGGAGGTGGAAAGGGCCTTCATGCTGGTAAAGCCGCCGATGCCCAGCGGGCTGATGCAGCTCTCCGCGCCGCCGCAGACCATGACCGGCTCATAGCCGTCCCGGATGCGGTGGAAGGCGTCGCCCACGGCGTTGGTGCCGCCGGCGCAGGCCGTCACCGGGCAGGTGCAGATGCCTTTGAGGCCGAAGCGGATGGCGATCTGGGCCGCTGCCATGTTGGCGATGGCCATGGGGACGAAGTAGGGGCTGACCTTTTCCATCCCCTTCTCCTCGCCCCGGGCGTGCTGCTCCTCAATGGTGGGCAGACCGCCGATGCCGCTGGACACGATGACGCCGATGTCCTCGGCCTCCGCCTCGCAGTCGATGCCGCTGTCCTGAATGGCCTCGGCGGCAGCGCCCAGTGCCAGCAGGGTGAAGCGGGCCATCTTGCGGGCCTCTTTTTTGTCCACGACGGTCTCGGGGTCGAAGTCCTTGACCTCGCCCGCCAGCTTGCACTTGAACTCGCTGGCGTCGAACTGGGTGATGGGGCCGATGCCGCACTTGCCTGCGCGGGCGGCGGCCCAGCTGTCGGCGGTGTTATTACCAAGAGGGTTCACGGTTCCCAGACCGGTGATGACGACTCTGCGTTTTTCCATAGAAAAAGCTCCTTTTACATTGCCATGCCGCCGTCCACACAGAGCACCTGCCCGGTGAGATAGCTGCTTTGTTCGGCGGCAAAGAAGGCCACCGCGTTTGCCACGTCCTCCGGCTGTCCGGCGTGTCCCTCCGGGATGGTCTTGCACATCTCGGTGCGGACAGCCTCCGGCAGGGCGGCGGTCATATCCGTAGCGATGAAGCCGGGGGCCACCGCATTGACGGTGACATTCCGGCTGGCCAGCTCTTTGGCGAGGCTCTTGGTCAGGCCGATCAGGCCCGCCTTGCTGGCGGAATAGTTGGTCTGGCCCGCATTGCCCCGCAGGCCCACCACGCTGCTCAGGTTGACGATGCGGCCATAGCGCTGGCGCACCATCCGGCGTGCAGCCTCCTTGCAGCAGAGGAACGCACCCTTGAGGTTGGCGTTCAGGACGGTGTTAAAGTCCTCCTCGGAAAGGCGGAGGATGAGGTTGTCGCGGGTGACGCCCGCGTTGTTGACCAGAATGTCCACCCGTCCGAAAGCGTTCACCGCCTCTTCAAACAGCTTCTTGCAGCCCTCGGCGGTGGAGACGTCGGCCTGCACGGTGACAGCCTCCACGCCCTGCTCTTTGCACAGGGCAGCCGTCTCGGCGGCAGCAGCCTCGCCGTGGCAGTAGTTGACCACCACATTGCAGCCCTGCTTTGCCAGCGCGAGGCAGACGGCCCGGCCGATGCCCCGGCTTCCGCCGGTGACGACGGCGGCACGGGTCAGCTTTTCTTCGCTCATGCCTGTGCCTCCTTCCAGCCGGTGAGGAAGGCTTCCAGCTCTTCTGCCGTCTCGACGGCAGTGCAGCGGACATCCGTTCCCAGCGTCTTTTTCACGAAGCCGCTCAGGGCCTTGCCCGGGCCGACCTCGAGGATGTCGGTGACGCCCAGCTCGCCCAGACGGCGGAGGGTGTCTTCCATGTAGACGCTGCTCTGCACCTGCTTTTCCAGCAGGGCCGGGATGGTGTCGCTTTCGGCTTTTTCATGGCCGAGGCAGTTGAAGAGGACCGGCGTTTCCATCTCGCCGAAGTGCTCGGCCTCAAAGCGCTTTGCCAGCGCATCCCCTGCGGGGTGCATCAGGCGGGTGTGGAAGGGGCCGCTGACCTTCAGGGGGATGCAGCGGCGGGCACCGGCGGCTTTCGCCAGCTCGGCGGCCTTTTCTACTGCGGCCTTCTCGCCGCCGATGACCAGCTGGCCCGGGCAGTTGTAATTGCAGATCTGCACGCAGCCCAGAGCGGAGGCCTCCTCGCAGCACTTTGCCAGTGCGTCGCGGTCGAGGTTCATCACGGCGGTCATGCCGCACTCGATGCCCTTGGCCGCGTCGGCCATGGCCCTGCCGCGGAATGCGGCCAGCTCCACCGCCTGCTTCGCGGTAAAGACCCCGGCTGCTTCCAGCGCGGAGTATTCGCCCAGCGACAGACCGGCCAAATAGTCGGCCTTCACACCGTTTTCCTTCAGGACAGCCGTGACACCGGCGGCAAAGGCCACCATGCAGGGCTGGGTGTACTGGGTCAGATTCAAAACGCCCTCCGGGTCGTCGAAGCAGACGCTCCGCAGATCAAAATCGAGGTCTGCGGCGTCGAACGCCTCCCGGAATGCGGGGTATCTCTCGTAAAGGTCTTTGCCCATGCCGGGGTGCTGAGAGCCTTGGCCGGCATACAGAATGGCAAGCTTCATTGGTGTTTCCTCCAATCGTCCATCAGTTCCTCCATCAGCTCCCGGACGCTCCGCATCCGGTCGAGACGGCTCACATTGGCTCCGCAGAAGAAGAGTCCCTCTTCCACGTTGCCCTTCACGGCCTCGATGAGGGCGTGGGTGATGCAGTAGGGCACCTTGGCCGGCTCGCAGGCTTTCAGGCAGCGGGCACAGTGCTTCGGCGGGAAGCGGAGTCCCTGCTCAAGCTTCTGCACCAGCGGGGTCGCCAGCGCACGGCCCGGCATCCCCACAGGGCTGTGGATGATGCGGACGTCCTCCGGCTTTGCGGCCAGCAGGACGTCTTTGTAGGTCTGGCTGGCGTCGCACTCATAGGTGGGGATGAACCGGGTGGCGAGCTGTGCGCCCGCAGCACCCATCTTTGCATAGTGGGCAATGTCCTCGCCCGTGTAGATGCCTCCGGCCACAAAGACCGGGATGGCGTGGCCGAACTGCTCTTCGAAAGGCTTTACCTCGGCCAGGACTTCGGGCAGGATCTCGTCGAGGGTCTGGCATTTCCCGGCCAGAAGCTCCTCCTCCGAAAAGCCCAGATGTCCGCCTGCCTTGCAGCCCTCGATGACCACGAAGTCGGCAGTGCGGCCAAACGCCTTGGCCCACCGGCGGAGGATGAGTTTTGCCGCACGGCCGCTGGACACGATGGGGGCCAGCGCCACATCGGCACATTTCACAAGCCCGGGCAGCTCCAGCGGGAGGCCTGCACCCGATACGATGGCGTCCACCCCCGCCTCCACGGCGGTGCGGACGGCGTCGGCGTAGTTCTGGGTGGCGACCATCGCGTTGATGGCCACCAGACCTGCGCCGCCTGCGATCTCTTTCGCTTTTTCGATCTCTTTTTTCAGGGCGCGGAGGTTGGCAGCGGCGGGGTCACGGGCAAAGTCCGGCTCCCGGTAGCCTGCATCGGCCGTGGAGATGCAGCCCATGCCGCCGCAGGCCGCGACGGCACCGGCCAGCCCGCCGAGGGAGACACCGACGCCCATGCCGCCCTGTAAGATGGGCACAGCCAGCGGCTTTCCTGCGAGGGTCAGCATAATTCGCCCAGCGATTTCATCCGCTGCCTCCCGCTCTCCCACAGCTCGTCGAGGATGTCGGCCACAGGGCGCACCTCGTGGAGCATACCGGCCACCTGACCGGCCATCAGGCTGCCGGTGGCGGTGTCGCCCTCAAAGACGGCGCGCCGCAGGCTGCCCAGCGTGTATTTTTCCAGCTCCATCTTGTCGACACCGGCCTTTTCCTGCCGGACGTACTCGCGGCTCATCCGGTTTTTCAGGACGCGGACGGGGGTGCCGCCGATGCGGCCGGTAACGATGGTGTCACTGTCCTTGGCCCGCAGGAGCGCGGCCTTGTAGTTCTCATGGACGGGGCACTCCTCGCTGACCAGCAGACAGGTGCCCACCTGCACGCCGCAGGCTCCCAGCGCAAAGGCTGCGGCCAGCTGACGGCCATCGGCGATGCCGCCTGCCGCGATGACAGGGACATCCACTGCGTCCACCACCTGCGGCACCAGTGCCATGGTGGTCATCTCGCCCACATGGCCGCCGCTCTCGGTGCCCTCTGCGATGACGGCATCCACGCCCAGCGGGACGAGGTGCTTGGCCAGAACGGCCGCTGCCACCACGGGGATGACCTTGATGCCGGCTTCCTTCCACATGGAGATGTACTTGCCGGGGTTGCCTGCGCCGGTGGTGACGACCTTGACGCCCTCCTCCACGACGATCTTCGCAAACTCGTCGGCCTGCGGATGCATCAGCATGATGTTGACGCCGAACGGTTTATCGGTGAGCGCCTTGCAGCGGCGGATGTTCTCCCGCAGGGTCTCGACGTTCATGCCGCCTGCGCCGATGAGGCCCAGCGCACCGGCGTTGGAGCAGGCGGCGGCGAACTCGCCGGTGGCGATGTTGGCCATGCCGCCCTGAATGATGGGGTATTTCGTGCCCAGAATTTCGTTCAAAAGTTTCATCTGATACATCCCTTATAAGTAATCAGCATCCCGCCCCATGTCAGGCCGCCGCCGAAGCCGATGCAGGACACCTTCTGTCCAGCCTTGAGCAGCCCGGCCTCGGCCATCTCGTTGAGGGCCACCGGAATACTGGCCGCACTGGTGTTGCCGTGGCGATCCATGTTCTTGTAGAATTTTGCGGCGTCGGCGTGAAGCGCTTTCACACAGTGGTCGATGATGCGGCTGTTGGCCTGATGACAGACCACCCAGTCCACCTCGTCCAGCGTCAGCTGCGTCTCCTCCAATACCTTGTGCAGGCAGCGGGGCAGTGCGTCCACCGCGAAGCGGAAGACGGCCCTGCCGTCCATGCTGATAGGGGCCGAGCCGGTGCGGCAGGGGCCGCCTGCGTGGATGGCCTCGTCGCCCCGTGCTCCCAGCGTGATGGCAAAAGGTGCGTCGCACCGTTCAAAGATCGCTGCGCCCGCCCCGTCGCCGAAGAGGACGCAGGTAGAGCGGTCGGTCTGATCCATCAGGCGGGACAGCGCCTCACAGCCCACCACGAGGGCATACCGCCCGCCCAGCGTCGCCAGCAGGCCGCGGGCCACGGCGGTGCCGTAGATGAAGCCCGAGCAGGCTGCATTGACGTCCAGTGCGGGGCGGTCCTCCGGCAGGCCGAGGGCACGCTGCACCTGACAGGCCACGCTGGGGGTCGCGTCGGGGGCCGAAAGGGTGGCGCAGACACAGCAGGCGATGTCCTGCGGCCCGAGGCCGCTGCGCTCCAGCGCCTGCTTTGCCGCTGCGATGGCCAGTGTGGCGGCAGATTCTTCCTCTGTGCACCAGTGGCGGGCGCGGATGCCGGTGCGGGTGGTGATCCACTCGTCGCTGGTGTCCACGGTGCGGCTCAGCTCTTCATTTGTGACCGTGCGGCCGGGCAAGGCCCCGCCTGTGGCGATCAACTGCAAACCGTTCATGCTCGTTTCGCTTCTCCGATCTGACGAAATTTTTTGTACCGCTGGTCGGCCAGTGCCTTGCCGCTCATCTTGCAGAGGGCGGTGAGGTGGTCTTTCAGGGCCGTGTCCAGCGCGGCAAAGAGGGCCGCGTGGCTGCGCTGTGCGCCGCCCACCGGCTCGGGGATGATCTCCTCCACGATGCCGTCCTTATAGAGGTCCTGCGCGGTCAGCTTCATGATCTCGCAGGCCTCGCCGCTGCGGGAGGCGTCTTTCCAGAGGATGCTGGCGAAGCCCTCGGGGCTGAGCACCGAGTAGACGGCATTTTCCAGCATGAGGATGTGGTTCGCCACACCCAGCGCCAGTGCGCCGCCGGAGGAGCCTTCGCCCGTGACGACGGCGATGACCGGGACGGTCAGGCCGCTCATCTCCATGAGGTTCCGGGCGATGGCCTCGCCCTGTCCCCGCTCTTCCGCCTCCTTGCCGGGATATGCGCCCGGCGTGTCGATGAAGGTGATGATGGGGCGGCCGAACTTTTCGGCCTGCTTCATGAGGCGGAGGGCCTTGCGGTAACCCTCCGGCCCCGGCATACCGAAGTTGCAGGCCATGTTCTCCTCCAGCGTGGAGCCTTTGCGGTGGCCGATGACGGTCACGGGCATCCCGTGGAAGCGGGCGATGCCGCCCAGAATGGCCCTGTCCTCCCGGCACTGACGGTCGCCGCACTGCTCAAAGAAGTCGGTGAACAGGGCGTTGATGGTCTCATCGATGTGGGGGCGCTCGGGATGGCGGGCCAGAAAGACCCGGTCCTCGGCGGTCAGCGGGCCGCAGCAGCGGAGGATCTCATCCTCCTCCACGGCCAGCTCGGCCAGCTCAGAGGCGTGGGCCGTGATGGCGGCCATCTGGCTGTCCTCGTCCTGTGCACCGCCCCGCAGGGCGGCGATCTGGGCGTCCAAAGGAGCAAGCTGCTCCAGAAGTTCTTTTATCATTCCGTTTTCCTCCCGCCTGCATGGAGCTGCAGCAGCTGGATGAGGGTGGCGCGAAGCTCACTGCGGGGCACGACCTTGTCCACAAAGCCGTGTTCCAGCTGGAACTCGCTGCGCTGGAAGCCCTCGGGCAGGCGCTCGCCGATGGTCTGCTCGATGACGCGGGGACCGGCGAAGCCGATGAGTGCCCCCGGCTCGGCCAGCATGATGTCGCCAAGGCTGGCGAAGCTGGCGGTGACGCCGCCGGTGGTGGGGTGGGTCAGCACGCTGATGTACAGCCCGCCCTTGGCCGAAAAGCGCTCGATGGCGGCGCTGGTCTTGGCCATCTGCATAAGGCTGAAGATGCCCTCCTGCATCCGGGCGCCGCCGCTGGCCGAGAAGATGACCAGCGGAAGCTTTTTGGCAGCGGCATATTCGATGGCGCGGGTGACGCGCTCACCCACAGCCGTGCTCATGCTGCCCATGAAAAAGCGGCTGTCCAGCACTGCGGCCACCACGGCCACGCCGCCGATGCGGCCCACAGCTGTGACAGCAGCCTCACTGAGGCCTGTCTTCTGGGTCTGGGCGGCGAGCTTGTCGGTGTAGCCGGGGAAGCCCAGCACATCCTGCGGGGCAAGCTCTTCGTCCAGCTCCCGGAAGCTGCCGCTGTCCAGCACGAGGCTCAGGCGGTAGTACGCGCCGATGGGCTGGTGATTGCCGCAGTTGGGGCAGACGAAGAGGCTCTTGGCCCAGATCTGGCGGGTAGCACGGCGTCCGCACTGCTTGCATTCCACAAACTGCGGCTCATGCCACGCCACACCGGCGTCCCGCCGGGCTTTGAGCTGGAAGGTGCGCTCCCGCATCCGGCCCGGGAGCAGGTCTCTGATGTCGTTCATCGTTATGCCTCAGCGTGTGCGGTCAGGTAGTTGAAGATGTCGCCGACGGTCTTCATGTTGGCCAGCTCCTCGTCGGGGATGGAGACGCCGAAGGCATCCTCCAGAGCCATGTTCAGCTCCACAGCGTCGAGGCTGTCGGCCTCGAGGTCCTCGGTCAGGCTGGCCTCCATCGTGACCTTCTCCTCCTCGCAGTTCAGGGTGTCAACGACGATCTTCTTCATATCCTCAAAAGTCATGGTAAGCTTCTCCTTTTATCTTGTATGTGTTGTGATATTGTGTCTGATACGGACGAATCATCTCAGGCTGTTTAGTTAAATGTTTTGAGCGATTCGATAAGGTCATTATACTCGACCGTCCGGGATTGTCAATAGTTTTATCTAAAAAGTTTTAGCTTTCACGGTTCTTTCACAGGTTTTTACGCAACTTATACACTATATAAGTTGTGTAAATCGAGGTGAAAACAGAAAAGATCCCCCTGAGCAACCACTCAGGGGGATCTTTGCATTTCTTATACCGTGATCTCGATCTGATTTCCTTCCACCGCGAGGACACAGCTTTCATAATATCCGTCGCCGGTGGTGCGCGGGCCGCTGAGGACCTCGCAGCCGTCCGCCTTGAGGCGTGCTGTCAATTCCTCCACCTTCTCTCGGCTTCCGACGCTGAACGCGATATGTGCGTAGCCGGTGCGGACGGCAGGCTTGGGCAGGTCGGACATACCGGGCTTATTCATCAGCTCGAGGCGTGCACCCTCCCCGAAGGTAAGGAAGTAGGAGCGGAAGTCCGTCCGCGGGTTGTGGTAGCCCTCGTTCGGCACAGCGTCGAGGTAGCGGACGAAGAAGTCCTTCGCGGCCTCGAGGTCGTTGACATACAACGCAGCGTGTTCGATTTTCATTGTGTCACCTTCCTATGTTTTACCAGATAGTATCCGATGCCGATGACATCCGCCAGCGCCCAGCCGATGGGGACGCTGAGCCAGATTCCGGTGACACCCAGCGGGGCGGCCGACAGCAGGTAAGCCAGCGCAACGCGGGTGCCCAGAGAGGCGATGGTCAGCACCACCGACATTCCCGGCTGGTTGACGGCGCGGTAGTAGCCGTAGAGCAGGAAGAGGAGGCCGATGCCGATGTAGCACGCGCCCTCGATGCGCAGATAGTGGACACCGGCGGCGATGATGTCCGCCTGCGAGGGGTCGATGAAGATGCCCATGAGGGGGGCGGCAAAGAGACAGACCATCACGCTGATAAAGATGCAGAAGAGCGCCGAGGTCAGCCCTGCGCTGCGGATGCCCCTGCGGATGCGGTCGGTCTGGCCTGCGCCGTAGTTCTGGGCCACATAGGTGGAGAAGGCATTGCCGAAATCCTGCACCGGCATATAGGCAAAGGAGTCGATCTTCACCGCCGCTGCGAAGGCCGCCATGATGACCGTGCCGAAGCTGTTCACGAGGCCCTGCACCATCAGGATGCCGAAGTTCATGATGGACTGCTGGACGCTGGTCATGACCGAAAGGTTCAGGATGGCCGCGAGATTCTGCTTATCCCAGCGGCAGTCCTCCCGACGGGGGCAAAGCTCCGGGAATTTTTTCAGGGTATAGACGCCGATGCCGACGCCCGATACGAACTGTGAAAATACCGTCGCGCCTGCCGCCCCCTTGATGCCCCAGCCGAGGACGATGACGCAGAACAGGTCGAGGAAGACGTTCAGGATGGCCGACACGGCCAGAAAGACCAGCGGCACCACCGAGTTGCCGATGGCGCGGAGAAGGTTTGCAAAGTAGTTGTAGAGGAAGGTGGCCGTGATGCCGAGGAAGATGATGAGGAGGTAGTCCTTCATCAGAGGCTTCAGCTCTTTGGGCACCCGCAGCACCCAGAGGATGCCGTCCAGCCCCAGATAGACCAGCAGGTTCAGCACCAGCGCGATCCCCGCGATGAGGACGAAGGACTGGAACACGCTCCGGCGCATTTTTTCGGATTCGCCGCTGCCATACTGCATCGAGATGGCCGCGCCGCTGCCCATGCACAGGCCCAGCAAAATCGAGGTGAGGAAGGTCATGAGGGTGTAGGACGAGCCGACCGCCGCCAGCGCGTCGGCGCCGAGGAAGCGCCCCACCACCCATGTGTCGGCGATGTTGTACATCTGCTGCAGCAGGTTGCCGAACATGAGAGGCAGGGCAAAGAGCAGGATGCTGCTGGTGATGGGGCCTGAGGTCAATGTATGCTGCATGGGACAAATTCTCCTTATTTACAGTTCAACAGAATTTCATGCGGTATTCTTTGGGGGTACAGTGTTTGATCTCCCGGAATATCTTGATAAAGTAACTGCTGTCTGTAAAGCCGCACTCCGCGCCGATCTCGCCGGTCTTGAGCCGGGTAGAGCGAAGCAGCTCGGCGGCTTTTTCCACCCGGTACTGCTTGACGTACTGGATGGGCGTGATGCCCAGCATCTGCCGGAAGCTGCGCAGACAGGCGCTCTCACTGAGGGCCACGCTGTCCGCGATGAGCTGGACGGTAAGCTCCTCGGAATAGTGCTCCTCCACGAACCGAAGCATCTGCTTCATCCGCTCAGAGGCGATCTGCTCCTGCTGGGACACCTTCGTCCGCCCGCCCACGCACTGGGTGCTCAGCAGCCGCAGAGCCAGCGAAAGATGATAGCGCACCCGGTTCTCGTAGTCGAAGGGTTCGTCGGACACTTCCTTCCAGCTGTCGTGCAGGCAGCCCAGCACCTGTCGCTGCCACGGCACCGACTCGTCCAGCAGAAAGAAGGCCGGGGCGTCGGGCTGGGTCATGGGGCGGATGAGCTTCTGCCAGAAGATGGTATCCATGCCCCCCGTGAGCCGCGGGTGGAACACTCCCGAGTGGAGCAGGGCCGTGCCCTCCGATGCCTGTTCCACCGCGTGGAGGGCCCCCGAGTTGATAAAGACGCCCTGCCCGGTCTGCAAGGTCAGGCGGGTCTTGTTCACGTCCACATGGAGAGGGCCTTTCATGCAGAGCACATATTCAAATTCCTCGTGCCAGTGCCACGCCACCGAGTAGCTGGACAGATCTTCGGCGTAGCAGGCGATGGGAAACAGGGCGCTGCCGTGCTGTGCCAGCTCCCGGCCCCTCTCGCTGTCCACAATAACATCGTGGCAGATGTTTAGTGCCATATTCGCCAATTCCTTTCCCCAAGGCATTGAAGTTTTTTTGTCAAAGCCGATTTTGTTGTACAAAAAATCTGCTTTTGTTCTATCTTATCCGCCGGTTTCGTGGTATTATTTCATCGGAGCGGATAAGCTCAGTATAGCACCGTTCCCGGGCGGTTACAACCCCTGACGCCGGTTCTTTTCCGCGCGGGGTGATCGCTCCCCATGCAGCGGCCGCGATGTCCGATCTGCACCACGACCCGCAAAAACATATCAGTTACGGAGGTATTTATTATGCTTCGCATCGAATATTTTGATAAAAACCGCTTTATGAAACAGGTTGCCGCAAGCCGCGGCAGCATCATCCTCCATCTGGACAATGGCACCACCTGCGACCTCAAGAAGGACCGTGAGGCATCCGCCATCTTCCAGACCATGGACGCCCCCAAGAAGGGCTTCAGCATCAGCGTCAGCGACCCCGCTGATGTCACCGGCTTCCTGCGCTATATGCTCGAGGCTGGCCGCGCCTGCTAAACAGTCATCTACTATTCTTCATTATTCATCATCACAGCAAAACGGGACGGCCCGCTCTGGCATTTGTCAGAGCGGGCCGTCCCGTTTTGTCCTATTTTGATGTCACAGGATGCACCGGCTGATGGCGCGGGCCACGGCCAGAAGCTCCTCCTGCCCGATGAAGCCGAACTTCATCTCGTGCTCGTCGGCGTAGCAGACCGTCAGCTCCGAGGTCTGCAGCGGGTCGCCGAAGCCGGCGGTCTGGATGCCGAAATGGACGATCTTCCGGTAGGGCAGGACGAAGATCTCCTGCCGGGTGCCGGTGACGCCCTGCATATCTACGATAAAGATGCGGTGGCTCGTGAAAACGGCCTGATCGCGCACCGTCTTGTATGCGCCCACGATGCTCTCGCCGTCCAGCAGGAGCGCCTGCACATTCTTGCAGATCTCCTTCTCCTTGATGCGCATAAGGTTCTGCATCGGCTTTTCCCGAAATTCCATACAGCGTCTCCCCTTCCTTTATCCTTTATAATAAGGTATTCTGGGCTAAGTATAGCATTTCTACCCTTCCGCTTCAAGTCGTTCTCGCCTTTTGGGCCGGGTTGTGCTATACTGAGAGCTGATTTAGAGTTTCAACCTCTCCGTCATCGCTGGCGCGATGCCACCTCCCCTATCGAGGGGAGGCTTTGGCAGTACGTAAAGCCTAATCTCTTCGCCAGAGGCTCCCCTCGGTAGGGGCAACAACGACGACCGCCGCCAGTAGCGGAAACAGGGAGTCGCTGTTGGGGCAGCGGCCAGCAAGACGCAAACGAAGTGCTGCGGATGCTGGGTGCCGCAACCCGGCCTTGTCGAGCGAATGCGAGACTGAGAGGTTATTTCCTTAGAAAAGAGGTTTATCATATGGAGATCATCGTTCATCAGGCCATTCTCCACGTTCTGGACACCACGCTGGACGCACCTGTTCTCAGCGGCAGCTGCATGGAGATGACCGCCGAAAAGACAGCCTATTTACAGTACCACATCGAAAAACTGCTGGCCAGCGACGACATCCGCCAGTGCCGCCCCCTGCCGGACTCGGCTTTCCGGTACGAGCTGGAGCAGAACAAGGACTTTATCGACCTGTCCTGCCGCATCGCGGGCGTCCTGTTCGACTATATGCACGCCCACACCACCATCCCCGGGGCCGACCTCGCCGTGGTGGACTTCACCCGGGACGGTCAGCCGTGGCTCGCCATCCTCAAACTGAACTACAAAAACGGCTACACCCACTACACCGAGAGCGTGGACGGTGCGCCTGTCAACTCCATCATCCAGCAGCGGGCCTGCCTGCCCACCCAGAGCGGCAAGGTGGAGGAGGGCGCACTGGTGGACCTGACCGACTACTCCATGAAGCTGCTGGAAAAGAAATTCGACATCGACGGCCACAAGGAGTTCTATCTCTCTACCGTCGTTTTCCAGTACACCACCGCCGAGCCGGAGAAGAAAAAGCTTCAGGCCATTCAGGATGCCGCCGTGCAGGCCGTGCAGGAAAACTATCAGGGCGAGCCCCATGTCGAGGCGCAGGTGGCCATGCTCATCGCCAATCAGGCCGCCGACAACGACAACAAAGTGACAGTGGAACAGGTGCGCCAGCAGCTGGCCGAGGAATACCCGCTGGCCGCCGTTCCCTTCGACGACTATGTGGAAAAGAGCGACATCCTCGAGCCGGCGCAGGCTCAGCAGCCCGTCACCGTCTCGCCCTCCCGCATCCGCCGGATGGAGAGCCGCAGCATCCACACCGCCAGCGGCATCGAGGTGAAGATCCCCACCGAGATCCTCTCCGAGGACTCGGCGGTGGAGTTCCTCCACGCCGAGGACGGCAGCATCTCCCTGCTCATCAAGAACGTCATCCTGTAACAGAAAGGAGTCCCCCTCATGGACCTCGCCCTTATCACCGCCCAGCAGGTGGCGGAGCTTTTCATCCTCATGGGGCTGGGTGCCCTCGGTGCCAAGACCGGCCTGCTGCGCCCCGAAGGCAAGCAGACCCTCTCGAATCTTCTGGTCAACCTCGTCGTGCCCGCTATGATCATCAACTCCTACCGGATGGATTTCAGCCCCGAGATCCTCCGCAATCTTCTGGCTGCCTTCGCCCTGAGCATCCTGTCCAGCCTGCTGGGCTTCGTCATCACCCTGCTGTTCACGGCCCGCAGCAAGGACAGCCGGACCCCCATCTTCCGGTTCGCCTGCATCTTCTCCAATGCAGGCTACATGGGCCTTCCCCTCATCTCGGCGTTATTTGGTTCCGAGGGCCTGCTTTACGCCAGCGCCTACTTTACCATCTTCAATCTTCTGCTCTGGACGCTGGGCTACAGCATCGTCAGCGGCAGCTCTGACCCCAAAAAGGTGGCCGGAAGTCTGCTGCGCTGCCCGGCCATCTACGCCATCGTCGTGGGCCTCGTCCTCTACCTCTTCCAGATCCCGCTGCCCACTCTCATCACCCAGCCGATGGAGCTTCTGGGCGACATGAACACCCCCCTCTCCATGCTCATCACCGGAATGCTCATCGCCTCGGGCGACCTGCGCCGCATCCTCACCGACAAGCACATCTGGGAGCTTACCGTCGTCCGGATGTTCTTTATCCCGGTGCTGACCATTGCGGCCTTTGCTGCGCTGGGCCTTTTCCGCTATGGCATGGCCACGCAGGTGGTGCTGCTGCTGGAATGCTGCCCCGCCGCCGCCATCACCTCGGTGTTCGCCGTCCAGTTCCGGCACGATGAGCAGTTCGCCGCCGGCAGCGTCGTCCTGACCACCCTGCTGAGCATCCTGTTCCTGCCGCTGTGTGCGCTCGCACTTACGATGTTCTGATGCCCTCTCAGGCGCTTCGCGCCAGATTTCCCTTTTTGTCGCTTGCGCGACATCTTCCCCCGGCCGGGGGAAATCTTTCCTCAAAGGAGTAGAAACCATGTCCGATATTACCATCCGCAACGCCACCTTAGCCGATGCTCCCCGCATTCTGGAGATCTATGCCTACTACGTCGAGCACACGGTCATCACCTTCGAGTACGATGCGCCGTCGCTGGCCGAGTTCGAGGGCCGGATGCGGGACATCATGCAGAAGTACCCCTACCTCGTCATCGAGCGGGACGGCCGCATCGAGGGCTACGCCTACGCCCACGCCTTCGTGGGCCGCGCGGCCTACGACTGGGCCGCTGAGCTGACCATCTACCTCGACCACGACGCCCGCCGCGGCGGACTGGGCCGTACCCTCTACGAGGCGCTGGCCGACCGGCTCAAGGGGATGGGCGTCCTGAACCTCTACGCCCGCATCGGCTACCCGCAGAAAGAGGACGAATACCTCACAAAAAACAGTGCCCAGTTCCACGCCCATCTTGGCTTCACCCTCGCGGGCACCTTCCACAACTGTGGCTACAAATTCGGCCGCTGGTACGATATGATCTGTATGGAGAAGATCATCGGCGAGCACAAGCCAGACCAGCCGGATGTCGTGCCGTATCCGTATTGACCCCAAACCAAAAAGCAGGTGCATCCAATCGGGTGCACCTGCTTTTTGCGTTATTCGTTCTCCATCTGCTCCTTATGGTATTGCAGCGTATACAGCTGATAATACCGGCCATGGGCGGCGAGAAGCTGCTGATGGGTGCCCTGCTCGAGTATTTTGCCGTGAGACAGGACGATGATGTTGTCCGCGTGCTGGATGGTGGAGAGGCGGTGGGCCACGATGAGCATAGTACCCACGCTCCGCATCTTTTCGAGGGAGTCCTGAATGAGCAGCTCCGTCTCGGTGTCGATGTTGGCGGTGGCCTCGTCCAGTATCATAACGCTGGGCTTATGGAGGATGGTGCGGGCAAAGCTGAGCAGCTGGCGCTGGCCCGCCGAGAAGTTGTTGCCCCGCTCCCGCACCTCCTCGTCAAGGCCGTGCTCCAGCTTGTCGATGAAGTGGTCAGCGTTGACGTACCGGCAGACCTTCATGATCTCGTCGTCGGAGATATTCTCTTCCCGCAGGACGATGTTGCTGCGGATGGTGCCCGAGAAGAGGAACACATCCTGCAGCATCTGGCCGAAGTGGCGGCGGAGGGAGGAGATCTTGATCTTCCGGATGTCGATGCCGTCGATCAAAATTTCACCCTTCTGGAACTCGTAATTGCGGCAGATGAGGGAGAGGATGGTGCTCTTGCCCGAGCCGGTGGAGCCGACGAAGGCCACCGTCTGGCGCGGCTCGACATGGAAGGAGACGCCCTGCAGCACCCACTCGCCGGGGACGTAGCTGAACCAGACGTCGCGGAACTCGATGTCCCCCTTCACCTCGTCCAGTTCGATGGCATCGGGGGCGTCGGTCATCTGGGGCTGGATGTCCATGATGGAAAAGACCTTCTCCGAGGACGCCAGCGCCGACTGCAGCCAGTTGAACTGCTCGGCGAGGTTCTGGATGGGGGTGAAGAACTTGGAGATGTACATATAAAAGGTGACGATAGTGCCGCTGGAAATGGTCTGACCGAGGAAAGAAACATGGTCCAGATGGCCCATACCGCCCAGATAGAACAGGCAGAGGATGGAGCTGATGTACAGCATATACACCAGCGGGCGGAAGACGCCGAAGACGAAGATCTGCTCCTGCGTGGCCTTGGCGAGGGTCTGGCTCTTCTGGCGGAACTCCTCCATCTTTTCGTCCTCGCGGCCAAAGATCTGGGTGACCTTGATGCCCGAGAGGTTCTCGGAAAGATAGGTATTGATGTCGGTGGTGGCGTCCTTCACCTTGCGGTAGGCACGGCGGGAGAACTTGCGGAAGATGACCGTGAAGAGGAGGATGAAGGGCACGAAGCAGAGCACCATCAGGGTCAGGGCGTAGTTCAGACAGAGCATCGCCGCCAGAATGCCCAAAATGACGAAGGCGTTCTTGGTCAGGTTGACCAAGAGGTTGGTGAACATCATGGAGATGGCGTTGGTGTCGTTGGTCACACGAGTGACCAGCTTGCCCACCGGGATGTCGTTCAGCTGGCCATGGGAAAGGGATTCGATGTGGGTAAAGAGGTCTTCGCGCAGGTCGGAGATGATGCGCTGGCCCACCCGTTGCAGGATGACCGCCTGCAAATAGGTGCTGCCCATCGAAAAGACCAGCACGCCCCCATAGACGGCCACGCTGACGTAGAGGCTCCGGAGCGCGAAATCGCCTCCCACAAGCTCTTCGATATAGCCCACGATGAGGGGCGAGGCGATGTCATAGGCGATGGAGAAGAGGACGAGAAAGCCCACCACGATGAACTGGTTCCGGTAGGGCTTGGCGTAGCCGAAGAGGCGGCGTAAAATCTCGCCGTCGGCCATGCTGCGCTCGAAGCCCATGGAGGTCTTCTTATCCTTGACGCAGACGTAGGCGATGAGCAGCAGCACCGACACGGTGCCGATGACGCCCCCCACCAGAAGAAGCGGATTCAGACTCATCATGCGTTGCCACCTCCCACTTCGTCCTCAAGCTTCTGCAGATCGACCATCCTGCGGTACTCCGGGCAGGAGGCATAGAGCTGGTCGTGGGGGCCGACGGCCTCCACTCTGCCGTCCTCGAGGAAGACGATCTTGTCCAGTCCTTCCACCGTCGAAATGCGGTGGGCGATGAGCAGGGTGGTCTTTCCGGCCCGGCTCTTTTTCAGGTTGTCCAGAATGATCTTCTCCGTCCGGGTGTCCACCGCAGAGACGGAGTCATCGAGGATCAGGATGGGCGCGTCCTTCAGCAGAGCACGAGCGATGGAGATGCGCTGCTTCTGGCCGCCCGAGACGGTGACGCCGCGCTCGCCGAGAACGGTCTCATAGCCGTCCTTGAAATCCACGATGTTGTCCCGGACGTCAGCGAGACGGGCCGCCCGCTCGATGTCCTCCGGAGAGGCTTCGTCCACACCGAAGGCGATGTTGTGGGCGATGGTATCCGAGAAGAGGAAGTTGTCCTGCGGGACATAGGCGCAGGCCTGCCGCACCGAGCGGATGGAAACGCGGTTGACGTCCTTTCCATCCACAAAGAGGGTGCCGTCGGGCACATTGTAGGTGCGGAGAAGCAGGTCCACCAGCGCCGTCTTGCCTGCGCCGGTCTTGCCCACGATGCCCACGCTCTCGCCGGGGGCGACGGTGAAGGAGATGTCCTTCAGCACATCGAACTCACCATCGGGGTAGCGGAAGGTCAGGCCGCGGAACTCGATGCCTCCCTTGGGGGATTCGAGGTCGGGCACGCCGTCCCGGTCGGCCACATCAATGGGGGCATCCAGCAGCTCGGTGATGCGGTTGAGGGAGGCCTTGCCGCGGGAGGTCTTCTCGATGAGCATCGAGATGGCCATAATGGGCCAGACGATGGCCTCGAAGTAGCCGATGTACTCCACCAGCTGGCCCGCGTTGAAATCGCCCTTGTAGACGAGGAAGCCGCCGTAGCCAAGGATGACGCAGACCACCGACTCCACGAAGAACGTCACCAATACTTCAAGTAACACCGAGATGCGGGTATACTCCACGTTGATCTCTTCGTTTTCTTTATTGAGCTTCCGGAAGGCGATCAGCTCTTTCAGCTCCTTGACGAAGGCCTTGATGACCGCAATGCCAGAGAAATTCTCCTGCGCAAAGTCGGACAGAGCCGAGAAAGCCTGCTGGCGCTTCTCCCACGTTCTGGTCATGGTCTTGCCCATTACCGTTCCGATAGCGAACATAAACGCCGCCGGGATGAGGGCCAGCAGGGTCAGGCGGGTGTCCATCCGCCACATTTTATAAAGGGCCAGCAGGCCCAGCACCAGCGCGTCGAAAAACATCAGGATGCCATCGCCGAAGCACTCCTGAATGGTGTCGAGGTCGTTGGTGTAGAGGCTCATGAGGTTGCCGACCTTATTCACCTGATAATACTGCTGCGACAGGCGGCGGCTGTGGTCGAACATCCGCTCCCGCAGGTCGGCCTGCACCCGGATGCTGGTGCCGAAAAAGCAGATACGCCACAGAAAGCGCCCCACCACCATGAACAGCACGATCCAGATCATGGGCAGACAGATGTGCTGGAAGAGCACCTCTCGGGTAAAGGGCATCGTTTCGCCCTTCACCACCACCTGCCCGAGGTTGACGCCGTTGATGACCAGCCGGTAGAGCTGGGGCACCAGCAGCTGGATGTAATCCACCATCAGCAGCGACAGGATGCCCAGCAGCAGCGTGGGCGCGTGGCGCAGGTAATAGCGGTTGATGTACTTGCCGAAGATCACTGTTTTTCCCTCCTTTTCCCAGAGCACGGAGGCGAGCCGACGCCCGCGGGCAGAACTCCCGCAGGCGGTCAGCCCGCCTCTGTTTGTTGCACGACAGCCCCAGTATACGGCCCGGGACACAGAGTTGTCAACATCTGCTGCCGGAAATGTTGAAAAAAGCCATCGTCGTGCATCACTGCACAAACGATGGCTTCATGTTGGAGCGGCCGACGAGGCTCGAACTCGCTACCTCCACCTTGGCAAGGTGGCGCTCTACCAGATGAGCTACGGCCGCAGATCCGGTGCAGCACTGCACCGTTTGGGGATGCCTCCGATCGGAATCGAACCAATGACACGGGGATTTTCAGTCCCCTGCTCTACCGACTGAGCTACAGAGGCGCACCGGACGATGATTATTATACCTGAAATTTCGATTTTGTAAAGGGGTAAATGCAAATTTTTTTGAGAATTTTTGAAATTTCTTTATTTTTGCCGTGCCATCGACCAAAATAAGACAGACTTTTTCGGCGGTTTTGAGAGGGCAGGAGGAAAGGAGCAGAATGAGAAAGAAGAATTGACATTGGCAACAACCTATGGTTTAATGAAAAGGAATGACAAAAATCGCTTTTTTCCCGACAAGGGGAGATATATACCTATATATAGCAAAAGCGTTTGAGACGGCCCCGCAGCAGACCATTCCGGGGCCGGGAGGAGCAGCATGGCAAAAAAACAGGAATATGGCAACGAAAGCATTACCTCGCTGAAGGGCGCGGACCGTGTGCGCAAGCGCCCGGCCGTCATCTTTGGTTCGGACGGCGTGGAGGGCTGCGCCCACTCCATCTTCGAGATCGTCTCGAACTCCATCGACGAGGCCCGTGACGGCCACGGCGACACCATCAACGTCACCCGCTGCAAGGATGGCAGCGTCATCGTCGAGGACTTTGGCCGCGGTATGCCCGTGGACTGGAACAAGGGCGAAGAGCGCTACAACTGGGAGCTGCTTTTCTGCGAGATGTACGCAGGCGGCAAGTACGGCGAGGGGGAGGACAACTACGAATTCAGCCTCGGCCTGAACGGTCTGGGCCTCTGCGCCACCCAGTACGCCTCGGCGTGGATGACCGCCGACATCTACCGCGACGGCTTCCACTATCATCTCGACTTCCAGAAGGGCGAGAATGTGGGCGGCCTGCACAAAGAGCCGTTCAAGGGACGCCGCACCGGCAGCATCATCCACTGGAAGCCGGACGACGAGGTCTTTACCGACATCGATGTGCCCGGCAGCTACTACAAGGATGTTCTCCGCCGTCAGGCCGTCGTCAACGCGGGCCTGACCCTCAACTTCACCGATGAGAAGGAGAAAGACCCGGCCACCGGCAAACCGTGGAAGGAGAGCTGGTGCTACGAGCACGGCATCGCCGACTACGTCGCTGAGACGGCGGGCGAAGACAGCCTGACCCCGGTGTTCAGCTGCGAGAGCGAGGCCACCGGCCGCGACCGCGACGACCAGCCCGAATATAAGGTGAAGATGAGCGCGGCGTTCTGCTTCTCCAACAAGGTGCAGATGTTGGAGTATTACCACAACTCGTCCTGGCTCGAGCACGGCGGCAGCCCGGAGCACGCCGTCCGCACGGCCTTTGTCTACCAGATCAACAAGTATCTCAAGGACAAGAACCTCTATAAAAAGGGCGAGAGCGCCATCAGCTTTCAGGATGTGCAGGACTGTCTGGTCTACGTCTCGTCCAGCTTCTCCACCCGCACCAGCTACGAGAACCAGACCAAGAAGGCCATCACCAACAAGTTCGTCTCGCAGGCCATGACCGACTTCCTCAAGCACTATCTGGAGGTCTACTTCCTCGAAAAGCCCGACGAGGCCCAGAAGATCTGCCAGCAGGTGCTGGTCAACAAGCAGAGCCGTGAGCACGCCGAAAAGACGCGCCAGAGCATCAAAAAGACCCTCACGACCCAGATCGATCTCGCCAACCGGGTGCAGAAGTTCGTGGACTGCCGCACCAAGGACGCTTCCCGCCGGGAGCTGTATATCGTGGAGGGCGACTCGGCTATGGGCGCGGTCAAGACCAGCCGCGACAGCGAATATCAGGCCATCATGCCCATCCGGGGCAAGATCCTGAACTGCCTCAAGGCCGATTATGCCCGCATCTTCAAGTCGGACGTTATCGTGGATCTCATCAAGGTCATGGGCTGCGGCGTCGAGCTGGGCGGAAAGCACAATAAGGAGCTGGCTACCTTCAACCTCGACAACCTCCGCTTCAACAAGATCGTCATCTGTACCGATGCCGATGTGGACGGCTACCAGATCCGCACGCTGGTGCTCACCATGCTCTACCGACTGACCCCCACCCTCATCAACGAGGGCTATGTCTATATCGCAGAGTCGCCGCTGTACGAGATCACGACAAAAGACCGTACCTATTTTGCCTACACCGAGCCGGAGAAGGCCACCTTCCTCGAGGAGATCGGCGACAAGAAATACACCATCCAGCGATCGAAAGGTCTGGGCGAGAACGACCCCGAGATGATGTGGCTGACCACCATGAATCCCGAGAGCCGCCGCCTCATCAAGGTGATGCCCACCGACGTGGAGCGCACCGCGCAGGTGTTCGACATCCTGCTGGGCGACAACCTCGCCGGACGCAAGGAGCATATCGCCCAGCACGGCGCGGAGTATCTGGATGATCTGGATGTGTCTTAAAGAGGATAGAAAATGGCAAAGAAATCAAGCAAAAAGACCCTGAAGCCTGTCCGCCCCCAGCTGGGCGAGGGCGTCGAAATACTGAACGCTGGCAGCGTGCTGGAAGACCCCATCACCCGCACGCTGGAAACGAACTATATGCCCTACGCTATGAGTGTCATCGTCAGCCGCGCCCTGCCGGAGATCGACGGCTTCAAGCCCGCCCACCGCAAGCTGCTGTATACGATGTATGAGATGGGCCTCATCAAGGGCGCCCGCACCAAGTCGGCCAATATCGTGGGCAGCACCATGCACCTCAACCCCCACGGCGACGCCGCCATCTACGACACGATGGTGCGCATGGGCCGGGGCAACGAGAGCCTGCTGGTGCCCTTCGTGGACAGCAAGGGCAACTTCGGCAAGGCCTACAGCCGGGATATGTCCTGCGCCGCAGCCCGCTACACCGAAGCCAAGCTGGAAAGCGTCTGCGAGGAGCTGTTCCGTGACATCGACAAGGAGACGGTGGACTTCGTGCCCAACTACGACGGCACCACCACCGAGCCGACCCTGCTGCCCGTGACTTTCCCCACCATTCTGGCCAACAATACGCTGGGCATCGCCGTCGGCATGGCCTGCAACATCTGCTCCTTCAATCTGGCAGAGCTGTGCAACACCACCATCGCCCTCATGAAGGATGCCGGCCACGACATCGCCACCACCATGCCCGCCCCGGATTTCGTGGGCGGCGGTCAGATCTTATACGACGAAGCCCAGATGCGGGACATCTTCGAGAATGGCCGGGGCAGCGTGAAGGTGCGCGCCCGCTACGCCGCTGTGCCGGGCGAAAATATGATCGAGATCACCCAGATCCCGCCCACCACCACGGTGGAAGCCATCATGGACAAGATCGCCGAGCTGGTCAAGACGGGCAAGGTCAAGGAGATCAGCGATATGCGCGACGAGACCGACCTGAACGGCCTCAAGCTCACCCTCGACCTCAAGCGGGGCGTGGACGCGGACAAGCTGATGGCCAAGCTCTTCAAGGCCACCCCGCTGGAAGACAGCTTCAGCTGCAACTTCAACATCCTCGTCTCGGGCCAGCCCCGGGTCATGGGCGTGCGGGAGATCTTGCAGGAGTGGACGGCCTTCCGGATGGAGTGCGTCCGCCGCCGCACCTACTACGACCTCCACGGCAAGGAAAAGCGCCTCCACCTGCTCAAGGGTCTGGCGGCGATTTTGATGGACATCGACAAGGCCATCCACATCATCCGCACCACGGAGGAGGAGACGGAGGTCGTGCCCAACCTGATGATCGGCTTTGGCATCGACGAAGTACAGGCCGACTATGTGGCGGAGATCAAGCTGCGCCATCTCAACCGGGAATATATCCTCAAGCGCACCGGCGAGATCGAGCAGCTGGAAGCCGACATCGCCGACCTGAACGACATCCTCGCAAAGCCCGCCCGCATCCGCAGGATCATCATCAAGGAGCTGGGCGACGTGGCAAAGAAGTACGGCCAGCCCCGCCGCAGCGAGATCCTGTACGACCTGCCCGAGGAAGAGGGCGGCGCCGAAGAAGAGGCCGTGCCGGATTATCCCGTCACCGTCTTCTTCACCCGCGAGGGCTACCTGAAGAAGATCCCGCCCCAGAGCCTCCGCACAGCCGGTGCCCACAAGCTCAAGGAGGGCGACGAGATCATCCGGCAGGTAGAGACGCGGAACAATGTGGAAGCGCTTTTCTTCACTGACCGGCAGCAGGTGTACAAGGTGCGTCTGGCAGAGCTGGAAGACGGCAAGGTGGCCCAGATGGGCATTTATCTGCCGGGCCGGCTGGGCATGGACGAGGGCGAAGCCATCCTCTCGATGGTCATCACCTCCGACTACAGCGGGCAGATGCTCTTCTTCTTCGCCAGCGGCAAGTGCGCGAAGATCCCGCTCAGCTCCTACGCCACCAAACAGAACCGCCGCAAGCTGCTGAAAGCCTACTGCGACAAGGAGCCGCTGGCGGCGATGCTCTTCCTCCCGGAGGAGACGGAGCTTGCCATCCGCACCAGTGCGGGCCGGATGCTGCTGGTCAGCACGGCGCAGATCGCCGCCAAGGCCACCCGTGACAGTCAGGGTGTGGCGGTCGTGACCCTGAAAAAGAACCAGACCATCGCCTCCGTCGTCCCGGCGGATACGCTGGAGCTGGCCAACCCCCACCGCTACCGCGTCCGCAGCCTGCCCGCGACCGGTGCGCTCATCCGGGCGGAGGATGAAGGGGAGCAGATGACGCTGCTGTGATTTTATAATTTATAAGATAAACGGGTTCGCGCGCTTGTGGCGCGGGGTTAGAGCGCGGTTACGCGGGGCTAAGTTTTTATTTTCTTATGAACGGCTTTACGCGCCTGTGCGCGGGGGAGAGCGCTCTTACGCTAGGTTAATGTTCTCTTTTGCGTGCCAAAAGAGAACCAGA
>OHBF01000476.1_pt1 | contig 26117 bp, 18 predicted proteins | sample 1577301 | NCBI WGS metagenome assembly OHBF01 (sample SAMEA3879575, study PRJEB24766) | human gut metagenome | biome: human-associated habitat; feature: feces | place: USA | collected 1985/1987
TGGGTACACAATCTACTTTTGAGTTGTCTACAGGAAATACCTATCCGGCGATCGCTCGTCCGTGGGGTATGAATTTCTGGACTCCTCAGACTGGTAAGATGGGAGATGGATGGCAGTATGTATATACGGCTAACAAGATCCGTGGTTTTAAACAGACCCACCAGCCAAGTCCGTGGATCAATGATTACGGACAATTTGCGATCATGCCGGTGGTTGGTAAACCGGAATTCGACCAAGATAAACGTGCGAGCTGGTTCTCTCACAAAGGGGAGATCGCCAAGGCTTATTATTATAAGGTATATTTGGCGGAGCATGATGTGGTGACGGAATTAACGCCGACAGATCGTGCGGCTATGTTCCGTTTCACTTTCCCGGAAAACGAGCATTCTTATATCGTGGTGGATGCCTTGAATAAGGGCTCTTATATCAAGGTCATTCCGGAGGAGAATAAGATCATCGGTTATTCAACGAAGAATAGCGGCGGGGTTCCCGATAATTTCAAGAATTACTTTGTGATCGAGTTTGATAAACCTTTCACATACGAGGCTACATTTGCTGACGCTTCCTTGAAAGAGGGAACGAAGGAACAAACGAGTGACCATGTAGGAGCCGTTATCGGTTTCAAGACGAAGAAAGGTGAGATCGTCCACGCTAAGGTGGCTTCCTCATTTATTAGCTTCGATCAGGCCGCTATCAATATGAAGGAATTAGGTAACGATAACTTTGATACTTTGGTTCAGAAAGGTAAGGATGTTTGGAATGAGCATCTGTGCAAGATCGAGGTTGAAGGTGGAGATTTGGATCAATACCGTACTTTCTATTCTTGCTTCTATCGTTCATTGTTGTTCCCTCGTAAGTTCTATGAGATCAACGCTCAAGGCGAGGTGGTTCATTACAGCCCGTATAATGGTGAGGTATTACCCGGTTATATGTTTACCGATACCGGATTCTGGGATACGTTCCGTAGTTTGTTCCCATTCTTGAACTTGATGTTCCCGTCTGTAAACAAGGAAATGCAAGAGGGCTTGATTAATACGTATAAGGAAAGCGGCTTCTTCCCGGAATGGGCAAGTCCGGGCCATCGTGGTTGTATGATCGGTAATAACTCGGCATCTATCTTGGTAGACGCTTATATGAAAGGTGTGAAGGTTGACGATTTGGAGACTCTATATAAAGGCTTAATCCATGGTACGGAAAACGTTCATCCGAAGGTCTCTTCTACAGGACGTCTGGGGCATGAATATTATAATAAGTTAGGATATGTCCCTTACGATGTGAAGATTAACGAGAATGCCGCTCGTACATTGGAATATGCTTACAATGACTGGTGTATCTGGCAGATCGCTAAACAACTAGGCCGTCCGAAAAAGGAATTGGATTTATATGCCCGTCGTGCGTTGAACTATAAGAACCTGTACGACAAGGAAACCAAGTTGATGCGTGGCAAGAATGAGAATGGCGAGTTCATGGCTCCGTTCTCTCCGCTGAAATGGGGTGACGCTTTCACGGAAGGTAATAGCTGGCACTATTCATGGTCTGTATTCCATGACCCTCAAGGATTGATCGACTTGATGGGCGGTAAGGATTCATTTGTGATGATGCTTGACTCCGTATTTGCTGTACCGCCTTTGTTCGATGATAGCTACTACGGTGGTGTGATCCACGAGATCCGCGAGATGACCGTGATGAATATGGGTAACTACGCTCACGGTAACCAGCCGATCCAGCATATGATTTATTTATACAACTATGCGGGTCAACCTTGGAAGGCTCAATATTGGTTGCGTCAAGTAATGAATAAGATGTACACTCCGGGTCCGGATGGTTATTGCGGAGATGAGGATAATGGCCAGACTTCCGCTTGGTATGTATTCTCAGCGTTAGGATTCTATCCGGTCGCTCCGGGTACGACCCAATATGTGTTGGGCGCTCCGCTGTTCAAGAAGGCTACGATCCATTTTGAGAATGGAAACAACTTGGTGATCAATGCCCCGAACAACAGCGATAAGAATATCTATATCGAATCCATGACGTTCAACGGCAAGAACTACACTAAGAATTATCTGGATCATAACGATTTGTTTAAGGGTGGCGTGATCGACTTCAAGATGGGTGACAAGCCGAATATGAATCGTGGTATTAATCCGGAGGATATGCCTTACTCATTCTCCGTAAACGAGGAAGGGATCAATAAACTTTCCCCTATTTCTGTAAAACCTAGTAAAAAGAAGAAATAAGCAATTAAGATGAATTTCATTCATAAACCATTAATGTCAGGCATAGCGATATGCCTGACATTTTTCGCATACTCCTGTGCTACACCGGAGAAGGCGGAAAACAAGACAGACTTTACCGCATATGTAGATCCTTATATCGGATCGGGAGAACACGGACACGTATTTGTCGGGGCGAACGTTCCGTTTGGAGCTGTTCAAGTAGGTCCTCAGAATATTTTTAAGGGATGGGACTGGTGTTCCGGTTACCATTACTCCGATAGTATCATTATCGGATTTAGTCATACGCATTTGAGCGGAACCGGATGTTCTGATCTGGGGGATATCCTTCTGATGCCTTATACGGGCGAGGTACGTACCGCCCGTGGCGAGCAAGATAATATAGAGGGAGCCGCTTCTTCCTATTATAAACATGCCAACGAAGCCGTAGCTCCGGGATATTACTCTTTGCTGATGGATAATGGCGTAAAAGCGGAGTTGACGGCGACCGAGCGTGTAGCCTTACATCGTTATACGTATCCGTCGGGAAGCGAGCATCGCCTCTTGATCAACTTGAAGGAGGGTATCGGTGATAAAGCGTATGACACTTATTTGAAGAAGATTGATGAGTACACGATCGAGGGGTACCGCTTTTCCAAAGGTTGGAGCCCACGTCACAAAGTATTCTTTACGTTGAAATGTGATCAGCCGATCGAGTCTTTGGCTGTATTCAACGATGATGAGGCTGCGGGTAATGATGAGTTGACGGGCGAGTCCGTTAAGGGAGTGATTACCTTTAAGGGAGATTCCCCGACCGCCTTGGTAAAGGTCGCTATCTCTTCCGTAAGTTGCGAGAATGCCTTGGCTAACTTACGTGCGGAGCTTTCTCATTGGGATTTCGACGAGGTTCGTAACGAGGCTATCGATAAATGGAATGATCAATTATCTTGTATCTCCATCGATACGAAAGATGAGCGTGCCAAGAAGGTTTTCTATACCGCCATGTACCATGCGTTTATCGCTCCGACATTGTATTGCGACGCGAATGGCGATTTCCGTGGCCATGACGATAAGGTGTATACGAACAATACTTGGAAGAACTATTCCACTTTCTCTCTATGGGATACGTATCGTACCTTGCATCCGTTGTTCACGATTATCAAGCCTCAATATGTGTCGGATTTGGTGAACTCGATGTTAAGCATTTACGACCAGCAAGAGAAATTACCGATCTGGCCGTTGATTGGTGGTGAGACGGATCAAATGCCGGGATATAGCGCTGTGCCTATTATCGCGGATGCCTATCTGAAAGGTTTTACCGGCTTTGACGCTGACCGTGCGTATCGTTATATGGTTGCTTCCTCTGTCTATGAGAAGCAAAACGGGGTGCCGTACGTGTTGGAAAAAGGTTATATCCCTTGTGATAAGGTACGTGAGGCTACTTCTATCGCGATGGAATACGCAGCCGATGATTGGGGTATCGCCTTGATGGCGAAGAAAATGGGCAAGACGGAGGATTACCAGAATTACTTGAAACGTGGTAAATATTATACGCAGTATTTCGATAAGGATATCAACTTTATCCGTCCGAAAATGAATGATGGCAGCTGGCGTACGCCGTACGATCCGATTCAGTCCATACATAGCGTAGGCGATTTCTGTGAGGGAAATGGTTGGCATTATACATTCTTCGTGCCCCAGCATCCGGAAGGCTTGATCGAGTTGATGGGTGGCGACGCTCCGTTTATCTCGAAACTGGATTCTTTGTTCTTGGTGGAAGGTGAGTTAGGAGAGAACGCCTCTCCGGATATCAGTGGCTTGATCGGCATGTACGCCCATGGAAATGAGCCGAGCCATCATGTCACTTACCTTTATCCATACGCCGGCGAGCAATGGAAGACAGCCGAGAAAGTTCGTTACATCCAAGATGTGTTCTATACCGACCAACCGGAGGGCATCATCGGAAACGAGGATTGTGGCCAGATGTCCGCTTGGCATATCATGTCTGCCTTGGGATTTTACCAAGTAAATCCTTCCAATGGCGTGTTCGTGTTCGGTAGCCCGTTATTTGATAAGGCTTCCGTTCATTTGCCGGAGGGTAAGACTTTCGAGGTCGTAGCCCAGAACAACAGCAAGGAGAATGTATATATCCAATCCGTGTTGTTAAATGGTAAACCTTATAACAATTCTTATATCCTGTATGATGATATCGTGAAGGGAGGGAATCTTACCTTTGTGATGGGAAGTACACCGAATAAGGAGTTCGGAGCTGCCCCGGAAAATCGTCCGAAGACGGCTGAGTAAATAGCTCCCTTACTAGTGAGCGGTTAGCTCTGTTACCCGTGAGACAACGTCTCACGGATTGCCGGGAAAGTACCCGGCTGAGAAGCAAAGAATAATTAACGAATTAATAATCGACAAAATGAAGACAAAGCTTAAAACTTCGATGGCCCTTTTGGCTTCCGCTTTCCTGTGGGTGTCATGCGCCGGTGGGGGAGGGACTTCTCCTTCGGCGATGGACCCGGTGGATTACGTGAATCCTTATATGGGAAACATCAGCCATTTATTGGTGCCTACTTTCCCGACCGTGCATTTGCCGAACAGTATGCTACGTGTATATCCGGAGCGTGCGGACTTCACGGGCGACCGTCTGGGCGGTTTGCCTATTATCGTGACAAACCATCGTGAGCGTTCCGCGTTCAATTTATGCCCTTATCAAGGTGACGAATCCGGCTTGCGACCCGTGATCGCTTATAGCTATGACCGGGAGAAGATCTTGCCGTACCGTTATCAGGTATATCTGGATAATGAGGAAATCGACGTGGACTTCGCCCCGTCCCATCAAAGTGCCGTATATTCGCTCACTTTCGAGAAAGAGGGACCGGCTTATCTGGTATTTAACAGCCGTAACGGACAGCTACAAGTAAATGGTAATTCCGTAAGCGGTTATCAATATATAGATAAGAAAACGAAAGTCTTTTTATATGCCGAGACGAACCAGAAGCCTGTGAAAGCGGGTGTATTGTCAAACGGCAGTGTCAACTATAACGAGACCTCCGTGGAAGGTACCAATGCCGCTATCGCCCTTTCCTTCGGGGAGGACGTGAAGAAACTTGGCGTTCGCTACGGTATCTCTTTTATCAGCGAGGAACAGGCGAAGAAGAATCTGGAGCGTGAGATCGCCGCTTACGACGTGGATGTGGTAGCGAAGATCGCCCGCAACGATTGGAACGACGCTTTAGGTAAAATACAAGTACAAGGCGGTACCAAGGATGAGAAGACCGTATTCTATACATCTTTATATCGTTGCTACGAACGCCCGATTTGTTTGAGCGAGGACGGACATTATTACAGCGCTTTCGACGGAAAGATCCATGAGGATGGCGGACGGCCTTTCTATACGGACGACTGGATTTGGGATACCTACCGTGCTACGCATCCCCTGCGTGTCTTGATCGATAATGAGCGTGAGAACGATATCATCAACTCTTATCTCCTGATGGCGGAGCAGATGGGTACCGACTGGATGCCTACCTTCCCGGAGGTGACGGGAGATACACGCCGTATGAACTCAAACCATGCCGTCGCTACCGTGATCGACGCTTACCGCAAGGGCTTGCGTGGGTTTGAGCTGGAAAAGGCTTATATCGCTTGTAAGAAAGGTATCGAGGAAAAGACCTTGATCCCGTGGTCTGCCGCTCCCGCCGGTTGGTTGGACGATTTCTACAAGGAACATGGCTATATTCCTGCGTTGAGACCGGGAGAGAAAGAGACGGTGCCTAACGTATCCATTTGGGAAAAACGTCAGCCGATCGCCGTGACTTTAGGAACTTCGTATGATGAATGGTGCTTGTCCCAGATCGCTCAAGAATTGGGAAAGAAAGACGAGGCGGATTATTATTTGCGTCGCTCTTACAATTACCGGAACGTATTTAATCCGGAGACAGGTTTCTTCCATCCGAAAGATAAGGATGGCAAGTTTATCTATCCATTGGATTACCGTTATGATGGCGGTCTGGGTGCCCGTGATTATTACGATGAGAATAACGGATATATTTATCGTTGGGACGTACAGCATAATATCGGTGACTTGATCTCTTTGATCGGAGGCAATGAGGCGTTTACCTCTGCCTTGGATTCCATGTTCAATACGCCGCTGGGTATGTCTAAATGGCAATTCTATTCCACGCTTCCGGATCATACGGGTAACGTAGGTATGTTCTCTATGGCGAATGAGCCGAGCTTGCATATCCCGTACTTGTATAATTATGCGGGTAAGCCTTGGATGACGCAGAAACGTATCCGTACCTTATTGAATCAATGGTTCCGCAATGATTTGATGGGTGTACCGGGTGATGAGGACGGTGGTGGTATGTCCGCTTTCGTTGTCTTCAGTCAGATGGGATTCTATCCGGTGACTCCGGGTTCTCCTACCTATAATATCGGTAGCCCGATGTTTACCGACGTGAAAGTGGATATGGGTAACGGCAATACGTTCGAGATCCGTGCGAATAACGCGTCCGATGAGAATAAATACGTACAATCCGCTAAGTTGAACGGCGTAACCTTGAACCAGCCTTGGTTCAATCATAGCGATATCGCCGCCGGTGGTTTGTTAGAGTTAGAGATGGGGCCGAAAGCGAATAAGGAATGGGGATTGGGAACGCCTCCTCCTTCTGCCGCTCCGATGCCTAAGTAAATAAAAAAGCGTGTTGCGATTGTCGCAACACGCTTTTTTTATGCCAATACCTTAGCGATTAATTTCTTTAGTTCTTTTATATCAATGGGCTTCACTACATAATCCGTGAATTCACATTGTTTGGCGATCTCCTTTTCCCTTTCGAAAGCGAATGCCGTGAGTGCTATGATCGGAATGGTCTTGGATAAGGTGCGGATTCTGCGAGTTGCTTCGAATCCGTCCATAACCGGCATTTTTATGTCCATTAGGATTAGGTCCGGATGATATGTCTCGAACATATCGATAGCCTCTTGCCCGTTTAGCGCATGATAAAGTTGGTATTGCTTGCCAAACAAGGTTTCCAAAAGGAAATAATTCTCATAAACGTCCTCGGCGATTAAGATGGAATGATGCCTATCTGAACGGGGCGTTTCTTCGGATTGGACGAGGATGTCCGGTGAAAGCTCAATATCAGTCCGTTTTGTGTCCAAAGGCAGAGTGAACCAAAAAGTGGAACCCACCCCTTCTTCAGAGTCTACGCCGATTTTACCTCCTAATGCCTCGATAATGGTTCGGCTGATGGTTAATCCCAATCCCGTACCTTGCTGGAAAGTATCTACCTTGATGAATCGCTCGAATATACGTCTTTGGTTTTCCGCGGAGATACCGATACCTGTATCTTTCACGCAGACTCGGATAAAATCCCCTTCTATCTCATAATAAATCGTGATACTTCCTTTTGTGGTAAATTTGATAGCGTTATTCACGAAATTGGATATCACTTGCATAACCCTCCGCTCATCGGTTTTAACGATTACGGATGGGGAGTCGAGATCAAAGATCAGATCCACGTCTGAAGGCATCTTTATAGAGTCTGCCAATGCGATTTCGCCACATATATCCTTGATGTCCACTTCCTCGAAATGATAATCCATGGTTCCCGCCTCGATTTTAGAGAAATCAAGGATATCGTCGATCAGTTGCAGTAGCAAATCATTGTTTTTATGGATGATATCTAAATAAGATTGACGCTCTACCTCATCATCAATCTCGGCGATTATATTTGAGAACCCGACGATAGCGTTCAGCGGCGTGCGTATCTCATGACTCATATTCGCCAAGAACGCGGACTTCAATTTATCAGCTTCCTTTACCTTGATTAGCTCGATCTCCTTTTCCCGTTGCTGGGTTATGTTGGAGGTGTAGCTTACGATCCTGTTAGGCGTTCCGTCATCGTTGAATTTATAGGAGCGTACATTGGAGTTGAACCAGAATGTTTTGCCATTGAGGATACGTCTGTAAGCCGCTACGAAGTTATTGATCTTCCCTTGCAGGAGAGGTTTGAACTGTTTATTATATACCCGGTCAAAATCATCCGGATGGATTGAGGATTTATAGTCTTCTTGATTCTTGAAGTTGTAATCATGAATTGCTTTTAGCCCCTCATTATTATTAATGTCTTCATTGAGGCCAAAATCTACGGTCAATTTATCATTCTCTACATCGTATTCCCAAAGAATGGAATCCCCGGTATCTACCGATACTTTTAGCCGGGCTAGGCTATTTTCGATTTGTTCCCGCTTGATGTGATTCTCGGTATCGTCGAATACAATATAAATATAGCCGAATATATTATCAAGAGAGTCTTTTAATGTGACTCCTTTTACCAACAGATGCTTTGTTTTAGAATCATGATGACTATCGTAATAGCCGTTTTGAGAAGCAACCTTGAAATCATAATTAAGTGGAAAGAATATATCTTTTCCGTTTTTGAGGCTTTGGTTTACATATTTCGGGATATTAGGATTCTCGAACATATTCAGTCCCACGGCCTGCTCACGGGTAACACCAAAAATATCGAGATCCGCTTGGTTGATATCTACCAACACTCCATTCTCATCATAAAGTTCGGCGCCCCAAGGCATCTTGTCGAAAATGATCTTAAACTTCGTCTCGCTTTTCATGACTTGCATAGCCGTATGTTCTACTAATCCTTGAACTTCCCCTCTTTCAATGGCTATGGAAAGGATATCAGCCAACATATGTAAATTCTCTATATCTAAGGCACTCCAGTTCCGTTTCTTTTTTACAGAATCAAAGCCGATAAATCCGGATGGTTTGCCTTGCTTGAAAATAGGGATGACTAATAAGGATGAAACCTCTTGCAAAATCAGAAGATGCTGCTCACTCTTCGCCTCTTCCGGCATTTTAGAGACATCATGAATAACGATATCCATGCCCTTTTTGATACTATCGTACCACCAAGGAATCTCGTCTTGCGGGAGTTGACGCAGTAAATCCTCTCGCATAGAGATAATGCCATCACAAGTAACTTCATTCGTAAAGTCAACAGTATGAGTTTGTTCGTCAAATGTTCCGATATACACCCGATCCACATCGAAAAATTGTAAGATGCGGAATAGCGCTTGGTCAATAACCGAGTTTTCTTTGGCTCCAAGAAGAAGTGACAATACATCCGACATCGTTTTTCGCAAATCAATCATATTGGCCAAAATCAAGTCGGTCTTTTCATCTTCTACATCGGTCTTCTTGTCTATAGCCTCATTAAGAAATGTTGTATTGGAATGAATGTTATTCATGATAAATTGAGTGTACTAAATTTATTCGAAAACAAATGTAAGTATAAACTTTGATTATTTTTTGTTTTAGTGTTTATTATATTATTATCGTGGCTTTAAAAATAATTTTGTACGTTTGTAAATAGTTGAATTAAACTTGAAATCTATGGATAATAAAATCATATTGACGATAGGCCGCCAGTTCGGAAGCGGTGGCCGCGAGATCGGACAACGTTTGGCGAAGGAGTTGGGTATCGGTTACTATGATAAGGAACTGATTATCGTGGCGGCCCGTGAGAGTGGATTATGCGAGGATGTTTTCGAGAAGGCGGACGAACGTGCCTCCAGTGGTTTATCGTACGCTTTTACGATGGGGTACTCTTCTTTTATGGGAGGGATGTTTACGCCTTATAATGATATTTTGTCTAATGACGGTCTTTTTAAGATACAGAGTGACGCTATCCGTAAATTGGCGGAGACTGAGTCGTGTGTTTTGGTAGGGCGTTGCGCTGATTATATCCTCCGGGATGATCCGGCTTGTTTGAGCTTCTTTATCCATAGTTCAGTGGAGAGCCGAGTCCAAAAGACCGTGGAAAGGCATGGTGTGACAGTGGAAGAGGCGAAGAACATGATGGAGAAGACTGATAAATCCCGTGCGGCTTACTATAATTATTATACGAATAAGACATGGGGAATGGCCTCTTCTTATAATTTCTCGATCGATGTATCCGTATTAGGGATCGACGAGACCGTGGAATTTATGAAAAGCTTTATCGAGCGCAGATTGAATAAGCGTCCGTCTCATTTCGGATAAATCGTATTCTTGAGAAACCATTATTGAATAGAGATTAACCTATTAAAACTAAGAAAGTATGCGAAAACCTTTTATTACTGTTCGGCTGACCCATGGTATGTTGGGCGCCTTGTTAGTTTCCACCTGTGCTTGTTCGGGCACGAAGTGGACGGAGGTAGAGAAAGATTCTATCCGTATCGTTACCCAGCAAGAAGGAGCTGTATTAGGATATTCGGCCAATTCGGGGGTGAGACTTCTTGCCGTTGACGGATATGCCTTCAAAGATCTGAATCGGAACGGGTTGCTTGATCCGTATGAGGATTGGCGTCTTACCCCCGAGGAACGTGCCGTTGATTTGGCCGGGCAGTTATCTACAGAGGAGATCGCCGGATTGATGCTTTATAGCGCCCATCAATCTATCCCCGGTGCCTCGAAAGGGTTTGGAGCTTCTACCTACAATGGCAAATCTTTTGATGAGAGTGGAGCCCAGCCATCCGATCTTTCCGATGCGCAGCGTAAATTCCTCACCGAGGATAATGTTCGTCATGTATTGGTTACGAGAGTACAAAGCCCAGAAGTGGCGGCTCGCTGGAATAATAATGTGCAAGCTTTAGTGGAGGGCATCGGTCACGGTATCCCAGCCAATAATAGTTCCGATCCTCGCCATGGTACGGCTGCGGATACAGAGTATAATTTTGGTAGCGGAGGACAGATCTCCTTATGGCCCGGTTCTTTAGGTTTGGCGGCTACTTTCCGTCCGGAAATGATGAGACGTTTTGGTGAGATCGCCTCTGCTGAATATCGGGCGTTAGGTATCGCTACTGCCTTGTCCCCGCAAGTGGATATGGCGACGGAGCCCCGCTGGAGCCGTGTGAGCGGTACGTTTGGAGAGGATCCGGACTTGGTTACGGATATGTCTCGTGCGTATGTGGACGGTTTTCAGACTTCAACCGGTGGGAAAGAGATTCGTGACGGTTGGGGCTATGAGAGCGTAAACGCCATGGTAAAACATTGGCCGGGGGGTGGACCGGGTGAGGCTGGACGTGATGCTCATTACGGTTATGGTAAATACGCCGTTTACCCCGGAAAGAATATCGAGGAACAAAAGAAGCCTTTTGTGGAAGGCGCCTTTAAATTGGATGGAGCTACCGGCAAAGCTTCTGCGGTGATGCCTTATTATACGATTTCTGTTGGACTGAATCCGGATGGTGCGGATATTGCGAATAGTTATAACCGTTATCTGATTACGGATCAATTACGTGAGAAATATGGATACGACGGTGTGGTTTGTACAGACTGGGGAATCACGGGTGATGAGACGGGCATAGAGACCTTCGCAGGAAAACCTTGGGGAGCGGAGGAGCTTTCTGTTGCCGAACGGCATTACCGTATTTTGATGGCTGGCGTAGATCAGTTTGGTGGTAATAACGATAAAGGCCCGGTATTGGAGGCTTATAAGATGGGTGTGGAAGAGATGGGAGAGCCCGCCATGCGTGAACGTTTCGAGACTTCTGCCGTACGTTTATTACTGAATATCTTTCGGACAGGATTATTTGAGAATCCCTATTTAGACCCTGCCGAATCCCAAAAGATCGTAGGGAATCCTGATTTTATGAAGGAGGCTTACGATGCCCAGCTCGCTTCTGTCGTGATGCTGAAAAATAAGGGAAACGCTTTACCTATGAGTAAGGAGATGAAGGTGTATATTCCGAAACGTTATTATCCGGCGGTAGTCGGTTTCTTCGGAACGACTAGCGAGGCTCATAGGGATGATCCGGTGAATTTGGATTTGGTTCGTAAGTATTTTACGGTCGTTGATAATCCCGATGAGGCGGATTTCGCTATCGTCTTTATGACGAGCCCGAACAGTGGTACGGGGTATGATAAATCCGATCGTGAGAAAGGAGGAAACGGTTATATGCCTATCAGTTTACAGTATAATGATTATACCGCTACCTATGCCCGTAACCCAAGTTTGGCGGGGGGAGATCCGTTTGAGAATTTCACGAACCGTTCTTATAAAGGTAAGTCCGTGAAAACAGCTAATAAGCAGGATATGCTTTCTGTTTTGGAGACAAAGGCTAAAATGAAAGGTAAGCCTGTAATCGTATCTTTGGAGATGGATAAGCCCACGATTATGTCCGAGTTCGAGGGTTCGGCGGATGCCATTTTGGTGAACTTCGGTGTACAAAACCAAGCGGTCTTGGATATCATCAGTGGAAAAGCCGAGCCTTCCGCTTTGTTGCCTTTGCAGATGCCGGCAGATATGCGTATCGTGGAGGAGCAATTCGAGGATGTTCCCCGGGATATGAAATGCTATACGGACAGCGAGGGCCATCTGTATGATTTCGCTTTTGGTATGAATTGGAAAGGCGTTATCGATGATGAGCGAGTGACTAAATATAAATAGGGTAAATTACATTTTTGTGTTTTTGTGGTTACGGTATCTATATATAATGCCTAAATTTGCATGGTAATATTATTAAGTGCAGACCATGAAAATTATGACATTGCAGGGAACGGACAAATTGTTATATGAACTTGTCGCGCCTTTGGTCATGAATCCAGCCATTTTGCGACAAAATAACAATTACCCTTTTAAAACATCTCGTAGCCACGTTTGGTATATAGCCTTTCATGAAACGGCTGTTGTTGGTTTTATGCCTGTAAAAAAAGGACATATCTATTACTCTATAGACAATTATTTCGTGAGTGGTGACGATCCTTCGGTATTGAGTGAACTTCTTGAAGAAGTCATAAAGGATTTTTCATCTCAAGCTTCACTTATGGCTGTTGTGCATAAACGTCATGTAAAAGTGTTCTCACAAAAAAAGTTCCAGACATGTGTTGAGTGGAAAAATTATGATAAAATGCATTATTTACCGGAGGTAGAGTCATGATGCGAAGAATGGATGTGTACGAGGCGACAGAGAAAAGATTGAAGATCATTTTTGATTATTTCGATTACGTATACGTCTCTTTTTCCGGCGGAAAGGATAGTGGTGTACTGTTGAATTTGTGTGTAGATTATATTCGTAGATACGCTCCGGGACGAAAACTAGGTGTATTTCATATGGATTATGAGGTTCAATACAGCCAGACGACCGAATATGTGGAAAAGGTTTATGCCGCTAATTCCGATATCCTTGATATTTATCATTGTTGTGTTCCTTTTAAAGTCCAGACATGTACATCTATGTTTCAACAATATTGGAGACCTTGGAGCGAGGAGTGCCGGGATATCTGGGTTCGAGAGATGCCCCATTCATGTCTCCGGGCGAAAGACTTTGACTTCTTCAAGGAGGACATGTGGGATTATGATTTTCAGAATATGTTCCCTTTTTGGTTGTATCAACGGAAAATGGGCCGGCGTATATGTTGCCTTGTTGGTATCCGTACCCAAGAGAGTTTTAATAGGTGGCGGGCCATACATAGTGATAAGAATTACAGAAAACTAGCTAATTATAAATGGACTCGCAGAATGAATTATTCTGTATATAACGCATATCCTATTTATGATTGGAAAACTCAGGATATCTGGATAGCGAACGGAAAGTTCGGTTGGCCATATAATCATTTGTATGATTTGTATTATCAAGCAGGGGTGCCTTTGTCCCGGCAACGTGTGGCGAGCCCATTCATATCCCAAGCGATATCCACACTGTTCATTTACAAAGTTGTCGATCCCGACATGTGGGGGCGGATGGTTGGACGTGTAAACGGTGTTGGCTTTGCCGGTATATATGGGAATACCTCCGCTATGGGATGGAGGGCTATCAAGTGCCCAGCCGGGTTCTCTTGGGAGAAATATATGTATTTTCTCCTAAATACCTTACCCGAAGAAACTCGTGAGAACTATTTGAATAAGTTAAGAGTCAGCCGTAAATTCTGGAGAGAAAAAGGGGGATGCCTCAGTGAGGAGACAATCGCTAAGTTACGGGCGGCTAATATTCCTATCATTGTGGAAGAATGTACCGCTTACCATACGGATAAGAAACCAGTACGGATGGAGTATATCGATGATATCAATATACCCGAGTTTAAAGAAATCCCTACTTACAAACGTATGTGTGTTTGTATTTTGAAAAACGATCATACATGCAAGTATATGGGTTTTTCCCAGACAAAACGAGAGAGGGATATGAGAAAAGAAGTAATGGACAAATATAATTTTTATAAGCATGGGAAACTTTGTTAGTCCGGCATATGGTGTTAGGGCTGTCCCTATAGAAAAAATTGTAGCCAACAGCTATAACCCTAATATCATGGCACCACCGGAAATGCGATTATTGGAACTTTCCATTTGGGAGGATGGCTATACGATGCCTTGCGTCTGTTATTATCTTGAAGAGGATGATTTATATGAGATAGTAGATGGTTATCATCGTTATCTGGTTATGAAGCAATCTCAAAGGATTTATGATCGTGAGAAAGGAATGTTGCCTGTAACGGTGATTGAGAAAGATATTTCAAACCGAATGGCTTCAACCATTCGCCATAACAGGGCTCGAGGGATGCACAACTTGGAACTTATGACGGAGATTGTTACGGAGTTGGTCAAATCTGGGATGTCTGATAAGTGGATCATGCGTAATATTGGAATGGATAAAAATGAGTTACTTCGGTTCAAGCAGATTTCGGGATTAGCTGAATTATTCCGGGATAAAGAATTCGGTTGGTCTGATGACTGGTCGGAAGAAGATTAAGCTTTTTACATTTCTCAATATGTTGAGGAGCAATTTGTTTGTTCGCCGATATATCGAGTATATAATGTTCTTTCCCTTCCAACTCAGAGTCTGCCCAAAGCTCGATACCGAATTGCCTTTTGCCCGTAACCCTCCCATAATGGCGCTTTGCCCGAATCGTTCTCTCAATATGTCTTGCAACTCAAACAAGCAGGGAGCCTGTTTGGGCAAATTGGTTTTCACTACGGTTTGCGGAGTGATTGTAAAATTCTTCGCATCCGTTACTTGTCCCCAAGAACATACCACCACTAACAGCAGCGACAATATGATATTGATTTTTCTGACGGTAAAGCACATAACTTCTTTTATTTAAGATATTGTATCAAGGCATCGCATTGTTCCATATATCCTTGCAGCGTATCTGCCATTTGCGGCATTTCAGGAAGCAGTTCACCACATATCCGTTTGATGCCGGGTAGTTCCATCAATCCGGGAAAGCCTTTTCGCATCCATTCTTTCTTAGAGGGATAATCGTCCGGAAGATTAGTGTATAGCATTTGGTAGTAGCTGATGGATAATGCGATTTGTTGTATCTGTTTTGTCTCTCCTTCGGGGTATTGTTCCAGTTTGTCGATAGCTTCCGTAAACAGGGATCGCTGCATTTCGATGGTAGCCGGATAATCACCCAACAATACAAGTGTCTGTAACAAATAAATACGGCAAGTAGCAAGTTCCTGCTCAGTTAACGGCAGTCCGCTCAGGTACTCAAGCCCCTCTTTGACCTCAAGGAGAGAGAGCAGGCGTTCCGGTGGCAATGTGCCCGGTTCTTGTGCCTTCAGCCATTGGTGGCAAGCGAAACTGACCACGCAACGGTGGAGCAGGCGTGACGGATCATTTTCATTTCCTGTAAGGGAGGCATAACGGTCGGCTTCCGCAAAATCATGCTTTTCTATAAGCTTGTACATTATGCGTTTACAAAATTCTGGAAATAGAGATTCCTGTTTCTCTTTCCACTGGTTGTACGGGGTCTCCCAACCGGCAAGGAAAGACATTTCCTCTTCTTCAAAATCGAAATCCATCTCTTTCCCATAGGCTCCTGCCACTTCAAACGCTTCGGGAACTGCCAGCAGCCGGAGCAACGCTTGGATTCTTTCCGGTTCGGGTGCATTGTCATCGTCCAAACCTTCCACTACGCAAAGTAGCGGAAAGAATGCGTACCAATGTCCCAGCGTATCGGCTCCTCTTTTATCCCCTTCGGCAAGTGCCTTAGAAGCTAAGGGAACAATTTGTTCCGCCAATTCCAAAGGGTCTAGTAGCCGAAGTTCCGCCTTTGCCGATACAGGAAGAACACCCATCTCAAGCAGCTTTTTCCATAACGCAGTCCCTGCGGTGACACAACACTTTCCGGAACAACCGTCCACATAAGTACCATCTTTCAAGAAACCGCCCTCTATGGCAAGCCGCCTCGCCTCGCTACGCTCCGGCTCCGGCAATTGCTCCGGAGGCAAAAGAGAGAGATAACCGAGTTGTTCCAGTTCATCACGAACCCGTAATACCGTGTACCCGCAGTCCAGTTGATTCTGGATTTGGTAAAGACTATAACAAATACTTTGTGCCAAAGGTGGAACAGGAGAGGCGGTCGCTGTTGTTATCACGGAATATTCCACCAAACTTTCTATAGCATGCATTGACATAATTGCAGTGATTTATAAGGATTAATATGAGTCCTATTGGTTGATAAATTGAAAACCAGAGATAGAAACTATAAGTTTGAATTACCTAATTACAAGATTTACAGATTTAATACCACTACGTTTATCGTAAGCAAAGTTACAGATATTTATTATTTGACCGATGATTTTTGCAAAGAATTTGCATTGCAACAAGGAAAAGACTAACATACCGTGATAATTATACTGATAACCTATGGTTTTATATGAATGTTATTGGCTATTGTACCCGATGAAATTGGTGGCAAATCTTCAAGGCATCTTATACATTATCCATCCGAATGACGGAAAAATTGAGGGGAAACATAGAAGTGGAACCTGAAGGTGTACAGTTATACTAATTTTTTGTACATTTGCCCCCGACTTTTCACATAGGGGTGCCCGAGTCATACGGGCTGAGATTATACCCATCGAACCTGATCCGGGTAATGCCGGCGAAGGGAAAATAAGGTAGAACTAGGAAATGAAGGGGGCGTTACCTCTATGTGCTCCCTGATGTTTAAACTTTAATTAGTTATTAAGATGGAACAGATTGTTTCAAGTGGAATCATTGACTCTTACTTCGAGAAGTTGAAGAGCAACTTGTCTGTGGATGTAGCGATCGTGGGAGGGGGACCTTCCGGTATCGTGGCCGCTTATTTCTTGGCGAAAGCCGGTAAGAAGGTGGCGTTGTTTGATCGTAAGCTGGCTCCCGGTGGAGGTATGTGGGGCGGCGCTATGATGTTCAACGATATCGTGGTGCAGGAAGAGGCTATGCCGATTATCAAGGAATTGGGCGTAAGCTATAAGGAAGGTGCTAATGGTACGTATATCATGGATTCGGTACATACCACTTCTGCTTTGATTTATCAGGCGACGAAGGCGGGCGCTACGATCTTTAACTGCTATTCGGTAGAGGACGTGGTGTTTCATAACGATGCCGTAGCCGGTGTGGTAGTGAACTGGGCTCCGGTAATCCGTGAGGGGATGCACGTGGATCCGTTGACGATCATGGCAAAGGCTGTCTTGGAAGGTACGGGGCATGATTGCGAGATTGCCCGTGTGGTAGCCCGTAAGAATGATATCCAATTGAATACACCGACCGGAGGCGTGATCGGCGAGCGTTCCTTGAATGTGGAGCTGGGTGAGCAGACGACGGTGGAGAACACGAAGGAGATCTACCCGGGATTATTCGTTTCCGGTATGGCCGCTAACGGCGTAAGCGGTAGCTTCCGTATGGGACCGATCTTTGGCGGCATGCTGATGAGCGGCAAGAAGGCTGCTGAGTTGATCTGCGAAAAACTTGGGAATTGAAAATTGAGAATTGAGAATTGAAAATTATAGATTGTTGTATCTTTAATTTTCAATTCTCAATTCCCAACGGTTTTTCCTTGTCTCAAGAATAAGAATCCCGTTATGATCAACGCCGTGGATAATCCCGTATAGAATACGGAAATGAAAGAATTCGGCAGTAAATGGAACGTGCGGATCGTGATCCCGAAAGCGATCATGAAGATCATGATAATCCAACCTTTCACGTCGAAGAAAGAGAACGGGCAATGTTTCCCGTTTTTCCGGGAGATCCGTTCGGAATGTTTATAGAAAAGCCGTTTAAAGACCAAATTGAAGAAAAGCAAGAAAACGATGGTCGCTTCCCCGATCTTGAATAACCAATAATGGGTATCGTTTAACCATGTGATGATACCGATGCGTAAGATATTGATACCGGCGAAAATCCATACGCAACCGGCGGTATATAATAATACCTTTTTATTTACTCCAAACTTCATCTATCTTTTTATTTACCGCAAACTTACAACATTCATGTAAAAAACGGAAAAATATCCTTATCTTTGTGCCATGCGTGAGAAAATGAAACAGAGGATTGTACAATACGTGGTGCTGATGGCCGGCATCTTGGCATTGCTTTCTGTGGTTATCCCTCACCATCATCACCGGGACGGGATGCCTTGTTATCAATCCTTGACCGCGGAGCAAGCGCATGGCGATAAAAGCGCTGATACGCATGATTGCGGTTGCGACGGGCATAACTTGGCCTATTTCAGTACGCATATTTCTCATTTTATGGATGGAGATGTGGATATACATCTGATGCCGTTACTCGTCTTATTTGATTACATTTATCCACCTGAACCGGCGTTTTGCGGACAGCTCCTTGATCACGAGAATGCCCCCTACATTGAGTCGCTGCACGACACTTGGATAGTGAGTGCCTCGGGACTTCGTGCCCCTCCTATGTCTTGATATCTCGTTTGTGAGAGCGGGTGAGGACAGACTTGCCCCTATCTATTTATTATTAACGATATCAAGATTTTTTACACAATGAAGAAAATATATTTGGTAGGTGCGATGTGCGCTTACCTGTTTGCCGGTTGTGCGGGAAATGCGTCGCAAGCCGGACACGATGAGCATAATCATGAATTAGAGGCTCACGACCATGAGCATGAAGGTGAGGATCACGATCATGATCATGAGGGACATGAACACGAAGGCCATGACCATGAGGCTGGTGGTACCCATCCCGGCGAGATTGTCTTTAAGAAAGCCTTAGCCGAGGCCGTTGGTTTGCAGACCGTAACGGTTAATCCCGCTCCTTTCACAGATGTGATTAAGACGAGCGGACGAGTAATGGCGGCGCAGGGGGAGGAGTCCGTGATCGTCGCTACCGTCCCCGGCGTGATCTCGTTTGGTAGCTTGCCATTCGTGGATGGTACGGCGGTACGCAAGGGACAGGCCGTGTTGAGTATCGCTTCCAACGCCCTCTCGGATGGAGACGTGGCGGCAAGGGCTAAATTCGCTTATGAGACGGCGAAAAAGGAATACGAGCGTATGCAAGCCTTGGTAGGCGATAAGATCGTATCCGCCAAGGATTTCGAGCAGGCCCGCTTGAATTACGAGAACGCCAAGGTCGCTTATGAGGCGATAGCGGGAAAACAGACGGCGAAAGGCGTGTCTGTAGTCTCTCCCTTGAACGGTTACTTGAAGAACATCCAAGTGAAAGAGGGTGATTATGTATCCGTAGGTCAGCCTTTGGCTACGATCTCGCAAAACAATCGTTTGGTATTGCGTGCGGACGTGTCTGAGAGGTATTACAACGATCTTCCCATGATCCAAACCGCTAATTTCATGACTCCGTATGATAACGCTCTCTATAAATTGTCTGATTTGCGTGGACGGTTGTTATCGTATGGAAAGGCTTCCGATATGAACTCTTTCTATGTACCGGTGACTTTCGAGTTCGATAATAAAGGAGCGGTTATCCCCGGTTCTTTCGTGGAGATCTTTTTGCTGACAAAGCCGATGGAGAATGTCTTGAGCGTGCCTGTCTCCGCCCTTATCGAGGAGCAGGGCGTTTATTCGGTATTTATCCGTCTGGATGAGGAAGGCTATAAGAAGCAATGGGTGACGTTGGGAGCGAATAACGGCTCGGAGGTACAGATCCTTTCAGGATTGAAACCGGGCGATGAGGTCGTGACCCGTGGCGCTTACCAAATCAAGTTGTCTTCCGCTTCTAACGCGATACCGGCTCATAGCCATAGCCATTAATAGGAGGGACGTTGCATGTTAAATAAGATAATTTATTATTCATTGCACAACCGGTTGGTAATCTTGGTTTGTGCGCTATTGCTGATGATCTGGGGTACGTACACGGCGTTTAATACGGACGTGGATGTGTTCCCGGACTTGAACGCCCCGACGGTCGTGATCATGACCGAGGCGAACGGTATGGCTCCCGAGGAGGTGGAACGCTTGGTGACATTCCCTGTGGAGACCGCCGGACGTACGGCGTGTGCGTTCCTCGTCTACCACCGGATTCTCCGTGGTTTGGGTAGAGTTTGATTGGGGTACGGATATTTACCGGGCTCGTCAGATCGTATCCGAGAAACTGGCAGTCTTGGGTGAGAGCCTTCCCGGGAACGTAGGTAAACCGACCTTGGGTCCGCAGTCGTCCATCTTGGGTGAGATGATGATTCTCGGTTTGACCGCCGATTCCACGTCTTTGTTGGACTTACGTACGATCGCCGACTGGACGATCCGTCCCCGTTTGTTGTCTACGGGCGGTGTGGCGCAGGTTGCCGTGATCGGTGGCGATATTAAGGAGTACCAGATCTTGTTGGACCCGGCTCGTATGAAGCACTACGGTGTAGGGTTGAACGAGGTGTTGGATGTTTGTCGGAATATGAACCGGAACGCCAATGGTGGTGTATTGTATGAGTTCTCGAACGAATACATCATCCGAGGTGTCTTATCGACTTCGAAGGCGGAGGAGATCGCTCAGGGTGTGGTGAAGACCGTGAATGAGTATCCGGTTACGCTGGGTGATATCGCTACGGTTAAGATCGGCGGTAAAAGCCCGAAGCTGGGAACCGCTTCCGAGCGGACAAAGCCAGCCGTGCTGATTACCGTGACCAAACAGCCGGATACGAGTACGGAGAAGTTGACGGAGAAGCTGGACGAGATTGTTGTCGATTTGCGGAAGAACTTGCCGGCGGATGTACATGTCTCTACGGATATATTCCGCCAGAGTCATTTTATCGATAACTCTATTAATAATGTAAAGAAGAGCTTGTTTGAGGGTAGTTTCTTCGTGGTGATCGTCTTGTTCCTGTTCTTGATGAATATACGTACGACGGTGATCTCGTTGGTAGCCTTGCCGTTATCTTTGCTGGTCTCTATCATCGTATTGCACTACATGGGATTGACGATTAACACGATGAGCTTGGGAGGTATGGCGATCGCTATCGGTTCCTTGGTGGATGACGCTATCGTGGACGTGGAGAACGTGTATAAACGAATCCGGGAAAACCGGCTCTTGCCTCCGGATCAGCAACGCTCTACCTTGGAGGTGGTTTACGACGCTTCCCGTGAGGTACGTATGCCGATCTTGAACTCTACCTTGATTATCGTGGTGAGTTTCGTGCCCTTGTTCTTCTTGAGTGGTATGGAAGGCCGTATGTTGGTTCCGCTGGGTATCGCTTTTATCGTGGCGTTGTTTGCTTCTACGGTAGTGGCGCTTACCTTGACTCCGGTGCTTTGTAGCTATTTACTGAACCGTAAAGCGACGGGAATGAAGGAACTGCGTGAGGCTTGGATAGCCCGGAAGTTGAAAGTGGTCTATAAACGGGCTTTGGAGTTTGCGTTGGCTTACCAGAAATGGGTGCTAGGTACCACGATCGCTTTGTTTGTGGTCGCCTTGGTGATCTTCTTTCACTTGGGACGTAGTTTCTTGCCCCCGTTCAATGAGGGTTCTTTTACGATCAACGTAAGTTCGCTTCCGGGAATTTCCTTGGACGAGTCGGATCAGATCGGACGCCGTGCGGAAGCGTTGCTGTTGCAAGTGCCCGAGATAAAGACTGTAGCTCGGAAGACCGGTCGTGCGGAATTGGATGAGCATGCCTTGGGCGTGAATGTTTCCGAGATCGAGGCTCCTTTCGAATTGCAAGACCGTAGTCGGGATGAGGTGATGAATGATGTCCGCAAGAAGTTATCTACGATCAGCGGCGCTAATATAGAGATCGGGCAACCTATTTCCCATCGTATCGACGCTATGCTTTCCGGTACGGAGGCGAATATCGCTATCAAATTGTTTGGTACGGACTTGAACCTGATGTTTACGGTCGGTAACCAGATCAAGGCCGCTATCCAAACGATCCCGGGTCTGGTGGACTTGAAGGTAGAGCAGCAGATCGAGCGTCCGCAGTTGACAATCACCCCGAAACGTGAGTTGCTGGCTAAATATGGCATTCCTCTGCCGGAGTTCGAGGAATATATCAATGTGATGTTGGGAGGAGAGGCCGTCAGTCAGGTGTACGATGATGGCAAGAGTTTCGACTTGACCGTGAAGACCTCCGACGCTAGCCGTGCCACGATGGATGATATTAGCAATCTGATGATCGATGCCGCCGGACAGAAAGTGCCGCTAAGCTACGTGGCCGATATCCGTTCGGTGACCGGTCCGAATACGATCAATCGTGAGAATGTGCAACGTAAGATCGTGATTAGCGCCAATGTATCGGAACGTGACTTGCGAAGTGTGGTTAATGAGATACAGGATCGGGTAGAGGCTAATATCCGTTTGCCGGAGGGATACCATATCGAATATGGCGGCCAGTTCGAGAGCGAGGCGGCGGCCAGCCGTACCTTATTGCTGACGTCGTTGATGTCGTTATTGGTGATCTTCATGTTACTGTACAATGAGTTCAAGGACGTGAAGGAGAGTGGCGTGATCTTGTTGAACCTGCCGTTGGCGTTGATCGGTGGCGTGATTATCCTATGGCTTACTTCCGGCGAGATCAGTATCCCGGCGATTATCGGTTTCATTTCCTTGTTTGGTATCGCTACCCGAAACGGTATGCTGCTGATCAGCCACTATACGCATTTGCGTGGAGAGGGAATGGGATTGCGAGAGTCCGTGATACAAGGTTCCCTAGACCGTTTGAACCCGATCTTGATGACGGCGTTGAGTTCCGCCTTGGCGTTGATCCCGTTGGCGTTGAATGGCGATCTTCCCGGGAATGAGATCCAAAGCCCGATGGCGACGGTGATCTTGGGTGGTTTATTAACCTCTACGTTCTTAAACGGATTCATCATCCCGATTGTTTATCTGATAATGAACAAGAATAAAGAATAAGTTTTATGAAATCATATATTATAGTCGCCGCCTTGTCTGTATTGACAGGCGGCCTTTCCGCCCAGACTTCTATAGAGGACGTGCTCCGGAGCGTGGAGGCGAACAATAAGGATTTACAGGCGAACAGCCAGTTGGTCCAGTCGCAGAAGCTGGAGGCGAAGTTGGATAATAATTTGCCAGACCCTTCGGTCTCTTATTCGCATTTCTGGGGGAATAAAGAAGGGATGGGATTCACGGGCGAGTTCGTGGCTTCCCAAAGCTTTGATTTCCCGTCCGTATATGTCCGGAAGCATAAGCTGACGAAGGCGAAATCCGCGGGTTTGGATCGTCAAGGGATGGCTTTTCGTCAGCAAATCTTGTTGCAGGTGAAAGAGGTTTGCCTAGATTTGGTGCTGTTGAACCAGCAGAAGAACCTATTGGATACCCGTCTTAGGAACGCCGAGCAACTTTCCGCTTTTTATGCGACTCGTTTGGAGAAAGGAGATGCGAATATCCTTGAGACAAACAAGATCGATCTGGAATTATTGAACGCCCGGACAGAGGCCCGGATGAACGAGACTTCCCGTATTGCCAAGCTGCAGGAGCTGGCTACCTTGAATGGCGGTATCGCTATCGAGTTTACGGATACGGTTTACGCCTTGCCGGATAGGGAGGTGCTTTCCTTTGATGAGCTGAGAACGGAGGCGATGCAATCCGATCCGCAATTACAGACTTTGCGTAGCGACCAGACGACAGCCCTTCGGCAGGTGAGCGTGAATAAGGCGAAAGGTCTGCCCGGCTTTGAGTTAGGGTATCGTATGAATCCCGCCTCGGGTGGAGAGCGTTTCAATGGTTTCTTGGTAGGAATCACCATCCCGTTGTTCTCGAACCGTAATAACGTGAAACAGGCGAAGGCTCAGGCCCGCTATACGGAGATGCAGTTGGAGAGCGCTTCTTTCACGGTAGAGAATGGGTTGAGGCAGCTATATGACCAGTCTGTCTCCTTAAAGAAATCTATCGATGAATATAAGGATGTGCTGAAAAGACAGAATAGCTTGGTCTTGTTGAACAAGGCTATACAGGCCGGACAAATATCTATGATCGAGTATTTCGTGGATGTGACGACCTATTACCAAAGCGTGCAAAACTACCTGCAATTGCAAAACCAATACCAAAAGGTCATGGCACAATTGTATAAGTATCGATTATGATAAGGAACACAACTGTGTTTTCTCTTGAACACAGTTGTGTTTATCCACAGATACAGTTGTGTTTTCTTACGAACACAACTGTGTTTTTACGTTCTCTAAGGATCGCTTAAAGTCACGGATCAATTCTTTCATCACCTCTTCCACGGATAATTCCTCCCAGAATAAAGACGCTACCTGTCCGATCTCTAACTCGCCTTCCTTTAGGTCGCCCTCAAAGATTCCTTTCTTGGCACGTCCTTTGCCTAATAACTCACGTAATTCTTCCACGGACGCTCCCCGGGCTTCCGCTTCTTCCACTGCCGTAGCGAAATCTCCTTTTACCAGACGGGTAGGAGACAGTTTCTTTAATAATAACTTCGTATCGCCTTCCTTAAGATTCAAGCATAGTTTCTTGAAATTCTCGTGTGCCGAGCTTTCTTTGGTTAGGGCGAAACGAGTGCCTATCTGTACGCCGTCGGCCCCTAGTGCGAGTGCCGCTAGCATCGCTTGACCGTTTCCGATACCTCCTGCCGCCAAAAGGGGGAGAGAGGTCGCTTTCCGGACAGCGGGGATCAGGCACATCGTAGTTGTTTCTTCCCGTCCGTTGTGCCCGCCGGCCTCGAAGCCTTCGGCAACGATGGCATCCACTCCGGCCTCCTCGCATTTCGTGGCGAATTTAGAGCTGCTTACCACGTGAACGACCGTCATGCCATGATCCTTCAAATACTTTGTCCATGTTTTCGGGTTGCCGGCGGAGGTAAATACGATCTTCACTTTTTCCTCCACCAATATCCGCATCAAGGTATCGATTTCCGGGTACATCAGCGGGACATTCACGCCAAAAGGCTTGTCGGTCGCCGACTCGCATTTACGGATATGTTCCCGGAGCACTTCCGGGTGCATGGAGCCTGCCCCGATCAATCCTAATCCACCGGCGTTACTAACCGCTGAAGCTAGCCGCCAACCACTACACCAAACCATTCCCGCCTGTATGATGGGATACTGAATACCAAAAAGACTACAAATTCGATTCATATTATTTCTTGCGTTAATCTCGCTAAAATTAGTGAACTATTTTTATTGGAACAACAATTTCTTTGTCGAGGTTGTTGAATAGGCATATAACTTTAAAATATAAGAGATATGCCAGAGAATATAATGAAAACGTTATGGGATGAGAGCGATGATCTTCACGATGAGACCATGTCTACCAATTCGGTATTGTCGGATGATTACACGTCTAATGACATTCAAGATTTACAAGAAACGATCGAAAATGAAAATATCGAGGACGGTATAGAGAGCGATTCGATTGAACATTGAGTGAAAGCATATTGGGTCCCCGAAGGGAAGATCTCTCTTTGGGGATCTTTTTTGTGTGAATTGTGAAAATCTTTTTCCGGATTCTAAATAATAACAATTTGAAATAGAATTGTAACGCAAAACTTCGTTATCTTTGTCCATTGTAATTCTAATATAACAATGGCATGAATAAAACGCTTATGGCCGCAGGTTTAGCGGTTATTTTGGGAGCTTGTTCCTCCTCAAAGAAAAGCGATGTAGCGGAAGGCGCTACACCCAATCCGTTTTTTGCGGAGTATACGACACCGTTCGGGGTGCCTCCGTTTGACCAAATAGA
>OHBF01000480.1_pt1 | contig 25936 bp, 19 predicted proteins | sample 1577301 | NCBI WGS metagenome assembly OHBF01 (sample SAMEA3879575, study PRJEB24766) | human gut metagenome | biome: human-associated habitat; feature: feces | place: USA | collected 1985/1987
GCCACCGCCGCAAAGCGCATCCGCCCGGGTTCGGCGATCCAACGGGCCAGTTCCGCACACTCCCTGCGTCCGGCGGGCGTGAAAATCGTTCGGCGGGACTTGGGCACACGGACACGGCTTCCGCCATCGGGCACCTTACGGGCCACTGCCGCAAAAAACCCCTCGCCCCGGGTCCGGTGCGGATAGAAACGGAACGTCCGGAAAGGACCGACCCGACCGCAAACCACACCCCACTCCGGCGGGCAATCGAAAGCGGTCGATTCGACGATCTCTTCACCCGCTTCGGCCAGCAATCCCTCCAGCGATCCTTCGTTTTCCAGTCGGTTGAACGTGCAGGTGCTGTATATCAGCAATCCGCCGGGACGCAGCGTCTTCCACGCTTCGCGCAGAATCTCCGCCTGCCGGACGGCACATATCTTCACATTGTTCTCGCTCCACTCGTCCCGTGCCTCGGGTGTCTTGCGGAACATTCCCTCGCCGGAACAGGGGGCATCCACCGCCACGATGTCGAACCATCCTTCGAGCACCGCGATCTGTGCCGGCTCGTTCACCGTCACCGCCACGTTTCCCAGCCCCCACTTGCGGACGTTATCCGCCAGAACAGCCGCCCGCTGGCGATTGACTTCATTCGCCACTACCAGCCCGTCGCTGCCTGCGAGCGACGCATAGAGCGTCGTCTTTCCCCCCGGCGCGGCGCAAAGGTCCAGAATCCGTTTTCCGGCGACCTCCTCCCCGGCCAGCACGTGAGCCAGGAACTGCGACGAAGCCTCCTGCACGTAATAAGCCCCGGCATGGAAAGCCGGATCGAGCGTAAACGAAGGCCGCTCCGTCAGGTAACGTCCTGCCGGCGACCAGGGAACCGCCTCGGCTCCGTTCCAGCGGCAGGGGCGCTGCGGATGCAGGCGGACGGACGTCGGCGCCGGGCCTTCGAGCGCCTCACACAGCGCACGCCCCTCCTCCGGTCCCAGCTCGGCCATAACCCGCCGCGTGAAAGATTCCGGCAACATCGAGACTATTTTTTAGCGGTTTCGAGCTCCTCCCGCTTCCGGTCGAGACGAGCGCAGATCTTCTCCATCACCGCAGCATCCGTGACGAAATCCTCACGATCCTTATCGATCACGAGCACTTCGCCCCGGTAGATATTTTCGATCCAGTCGTCGTAACGGTCGTTGAGCCGCCGCAGGTACTGTTCGTCGATGTTCATTTCGTAGGCGCGACCCCGGCGGCGGATCTGCGAAATGAGCGTCGGCACGCTGGCCTTGAGGTAAATCAACAGGTCAGGCCGGGGCACCAGGTTGGTAATCAACCCGAAGATACTCATATAAGTATCGAAGTCCCGACCCGACATCAGCCCCATGCGATGCAGGTTGTCGGCGAAAATATAGGCATCCTCGTACACCGTACGGTCCTGAAAAATATCGACCGGACCGCTGCGCAGAATATCCATCGTCTGCTGAATGCGGCTGCCCAGAAAATACATTTGCAGGTTGAACGACCAACGATTCATATCGTTGTAGAAATCCCCGATGTAGGGATTGTCGCTCTGCTCGTAATAGGCCTTGGCGCCGTAGCGCTCGGTCAGCATCTCGGTCAGCGTGGTTTTGCCGCTGCCGATATTCCCGGCTATCGCAATGTACATAAATCGGATGTTTTGGCGACGTCACGCACTTCACGCCGCACGGCGAGGCCCCTTCCCGGTCCCGCCGCCCGGCAAGTCCGCCGACTGCGGCGGCACGGAAGAAAACCGCCTCCCGCCGCAATCCCCGGCCCCCGGCAAAGCGACGCGTGTCGTCGCGTTATTTATTGTTCAATCTTCAGTAACTGTTCCACAACCGTACGGTCGTTGCGCATGCGGGGCAGCTTGTTCTTGCCCGTCTTCTGCAACCAGCACAGCGTCGTTCCCGGCGGCACGGCATGGATGCGGGGCGGATCGAGCGCCGTCTGCCGCTTGGCGTCGTAATCCGAATTGACGCTGCGAAGCTCCCGGTCCAGCACTTCGGCAAAATGCTCCGGCGTATCGGGCCGCTCCGAAAACTCCAGCACCCATTCGTGCGCTCCCCGGGTATTCAGCCCCATGAAACAAGGCGCCACGGAGTACTCTTCGACCACCGCACCGGTTTGCTCGCAGGCCGCCGCGAGCGCCCGCTCGGCGTTATCCACGATCAGCTCCTCGCCGAAGGCGTTGATGAACTGACGCGTGCGGCCCGCGAAACGGATGCGGTAGGGATTCGTCGAGGTAAACTCCACCGTATCGCCGATCTCATAACGCCACAACCCGTTGATCGAGGTCACGATCATTGCATAAACTTCTCCGACCCGAACGCCTTCGAGCGGCACGATCTGCTCGCCGCTGCGAAATTCGTAATAAGTCCCGTAATCGAGCATCAGCAGCATATCGTCCCGCGTCAGATCGTCGGCCAGCGCGAAAAACCCCTCCGAAGCGTTGTAAGTTTCCAGATAGGTCATCCCCTCCGACGGGATCAGCTTGGCGAACGACTTGCGGTAGGGCGTAAACGCCACGCCCCCGTGCGCAAAAAATTCCAGATCGGGCCACACTTCGAGCAGGTTGCTCTTGCCCGTATATTCCAACACCCGGCGCATCAGCACCAGGTTCCACGAAGGCACGCCGGCAAAGGCCGTGATCTTCTCCCGGGTACACTCCCGGCAGATCCCTTCTATCTTCCGGTCGAAATCCGGAATCAGGGCCGTCTCCATCTTCGGCGCCCGGAACCAGCCGCTCCAGAACGAAGTCTGGCTGATCAGCACAGCCGACAGATCTCCGATAACAGCTCCGTTCTCCCGGACATACGAACCGCCGAGCGTCAGCGTCTTGCCGTCGAAGATCTTCGTCTGCGGCTTGGCCGAAGCATACACCGCTGCCACGTCCCGCATACCGAGCGTATGGTTCCACCACACGGACTCCCGCGTGACGGGAATGAATTTGCTGCGGTCGGACGTAGTTCCCGACGAACGGGCGAAAAGCGTCACCCGCCCCGGGGCAGCGACATTCTTCTCTCCGGCCAGCATACGCTCGATATAAGGCTTGAAACTCTCGTAGTCCTGCACTCCGACCCGTGCGGCGAACGCCTCGGGCGTAAGGTGCTTGGCAACACCGTGCCGACGACCGAACTCCGTATCGGCCCCCCGCGCGACGAGCTGTCGGAACATCTCGGCCTGCACTTGGTCCGGATGTCGCCGAAAACGATCTATCGCCTTCATCCGGCGGGCGAAATAGGTACGTAACAAACTGTTCCGAATCGACATCCTGCGCTGCTCCTCCTTATCGTTAATTAAAGAAATATCCTATTTTGGAAATCGACGCCGGCATGGCGAAAACCACCACGCGGTCGTAAGCGCTCAACTCCATGTTTCCCACGGCGATGAAAACCTTGTCACCGCGCACCACGCCGCCGATAATCGTATCCTGCGGCAACTTCAACTCCTTGATCGGAGCCTTCGTCGCCGGGGCGTTGGGCTTGACGATGAATTCGAGCACCTCGGCCTCGCTGCCCGTCAGACACTTGATCGCCTGCACGTCGGTTGACATCGTGAAGCGGAAGATGTTCGACGCCGTAACCAGTTTCTTGTTGATGATCGTATCGATACCGATACTCTCGGCCAGATTGATATAATCGAGGTTCTCGATCTCGGCGATCACCTTCTTGACGCCCATGCGTTTGGCGAGCATCGCCGCCAGAATATTGGTTTCGCTGCGCCCCGTCACCGCGATAAAAGCGTCCATATTGGCCAGCCCCTCCTCGAGCATCGCTTCGATATGGCGGCCATCCTCATTGATAATCAAAGTTTTGTCCAACAATTCGGCCAACCGATAGGCCTTCTCGGCATTGTAGTCGATCAACTTGATATTGACCTCGTCCTGCAATTCGGTCGCAATGCGTATGCCGATGCGCGAACCGCCGAGGATCATCATGTTGTTGATCTCCACGTTGGAATGCCCCGAGAACTCCATCACCTCCTTCACGGCATCCTGCCGGGCGATGACATACACCATGTCGCCCTCCATAAATATTTCGTCCTGTCGGGCGATGATGGTCTGACCGCCGCGAGCGATCGCCACCGTCCGATAGCTGAGCTGCGCCGCATCGTCCTTGAAACCCGAAAGCTCGCGTCCGATGAGCGACGAGGTCGGATCAAGACGGAAAACCACGAGCGAAAGCCGTCCGCTCGAGAAATCGACGTACTCCGTCGTCGAAGTGTGCCCCAACAGATTGATCACCTCCTGGGCCGCCACCTTTTCCGGATAGAACAGATAGTCGATACCCATGTTGATAAAAATCTCCTTGTTGTTGGGCTCCAGGTATTCGTTGTTGTCGATCCGGGCGATGGATTTCTTGGCCCCGAGCTGCTTGGCCAGCACCGCTGCCACTACGTTGTCGTTCTCGACATGATTGACGGCGATGAACAGGTCGCACTTTCGCACCGAAGCCTTCCGCAACACGGCAAAGGTCGTGGAGTCTCCCTCGACCGTCAGCACGTCGGCCAGGCTGGCCACGTCGGCCAGCAGTTTCGGATCGCTGTCTATGACCGTGATGTCGTGCCCGTTGCCGCTGAGCATTTTCGCCAGATGGCTTCCCATTTCGCCCGCACCCGCAATAACGATTTTCATACCGGATTCACTCTGTCAGCATACGCCCGGATCATTCCGGGCAGCATTTTTGCAATTAATAACACAAATGTATAAATTTGCATCGGAACACCCAAATTTCCACTATTAAATTTCAGTTACCATGCCAACCTGGTTAATCATAATTCTTTTGGCGATTCTGGCCGTCGGACTTTTCGTCCTGGCCATGTCGCTCACCCTGATTTTCAAGGGACACCACATCGACTCCGAAATTTCCACCAACGAAAACATGCGCAAACTGGGTATTAAATGCGCCGTTCAGGAGACCCGCGAACAGATGGCGGGACTCGAAGATTGCGCATCGGAGCCCGGATGCTCGGGCAACTGCGCCGCCTGCACCCCCGAAGCGACAGCCGCAGTACACGGCTCCGCAAAAAAATAATCGGCGACAAATTCTCCGCAAACCGAAAACACGGGTAATCTGAATCTGATTACCCGTGTTTCTATTTTCTCGGTTTCAACCCCACAATGCCGAGATGCGGTCAGTCCGCCGCAGAACACTCCCCGACCATCATCTCCGCCTCCGACCTGCAACCCGGCATTTTACGGGCGCGACAGAAAAACCAGGGATTAACCAGATCCGTCTTGTTGTAACGCAACGGACGATAATCCGGCAGCGAAAGCGTTTCGCCCCCCGCTTCAGAGAGAATCAACTCCCCCGCCGCAGTATCCCATTCATACGTGGAGGTAGTCCGAAAATAGTAATCCACCGCACCTTCGGCCAGCAAACAAAATTTATAGGAGCTGCCCTGCTCCACGACCTCCAAATCAGGATGGCTCTTTCGCAATTCCTCGATATACTCCGCGAGTTCGGGCGACTTGTGCGACCGGGACACGGCGACCCGGGGATGTTCATGCCGCGCCGACTCCGCAGGCAGGCGCCGCATACTTTCGACAATCTGCCCGTACGAGTATTCCGCGTCGGAATCGGCCGCCACCCCCTCTTTCAGGAAAGCACCGCCCCCGCGCCACGCGAGATACATCTTGCCCAAATAGGGAACATACACCACCGACGCCACGCTCCGGTTATTCTCCATCAGGGCGATATTGACCGTAAACTCGTTGTTTCCCTTGATAAACTCCACCGTTCCGTCCAGCGGGTCCACCAACCAGAACAGCTCCCAGTTGCAGCGCTCTTCGTACCGCATCTCACGCCCCTCTTCGCTCAGAATCGGAATACGGGTAGGTCCCAGATAGGTCTTGATCGTTTCGTGCGCCCGGCGGTCCGCGACGGTAATCGGAGTCTTGTCGCTCTTAATGCTGATGTCGTAATCCTCCTTGTTTTTGTAAACCTGCATAATGGCCGCACCGGCCCGCACCGCCGCATTGAAAAGGTTGGGCAAAAGGTATGATTTGAGCTCGTTGTCAAGCATAATGATATTTTTGATCGGTAAGACAGGATAAAGGTACTATATAATTCCCGGATCCGTAAAATTTCCGGCAATAAAAACCCGGCAGCCGTTACACGGCCCCGAGCGCAGCATTCCGCTTCCCGGCGGGAAAAGGTGCCGAAACAGCCCCGAGCCACAGAAACAGTCCCCAAAGCAACAGAATATCGAGCAGCAACAAAGTCATCGGCAGCCACCCGAACGACCACGCCGCAATCGCACATCCGGCCAAAAGCGCCATTCCGGTCAAAGTCAAAATCCAGACATAGCGGGACGGGCGCAACTCATAAAACAACGGTTCGTACAACGTGATCCTCTCCTTGCGGGACAATTCATACCCGTCGGCCCGGTCGAAACGACCCAACCGGCCGACATACTCCCGGGCATAAAGTCGCAGCGAAGGTCCTACGGCAGTCCGCACGAACGATATAGAGTGGATCGGATGAACCGCCAACTCCATCGCCAGACGGTCGATCGCACCCCGTTTGAGGCGCAGGTTGCGGCCGATCGGCAAAATATAATCGTACGACGCGGCTCGCACGGCCGCATCCGACGAAACGGCGGAAAACGCCTCCATCTGATCGAGCAGCGTCAGACGATTGACACCCCGCGTCTGGGAGCGGTAGAATCCCCGTACACCCAACTGAGAACAGGCTTCGAACGGATGATAATCCACCCGCATCATCCGGTAATGCCGGAGCATCTCGTGAAACAACTCCGGTTTCAGACGGGCGTCCATCACCACCAGCAATTCGTAACTGGCATACTCCACATCGAGCAGGTCGGCCACCTGGGAAACGGAATCTATGTCGTGGCAAATCGCCGAAATTCCGATAAAATCGGGCGAATCGGAAACCACGCCGAACATACGGGACAGCAAACGACGCTTGTTACGCGCCCTCAACACTTGAACTACCAGCCACCAGACACGCACCACGACGGCAACCGTCACGCAAATCGCACCTAACTCAATGAACCACATACTATCCGACGTTCAATTTATACGAATCGACCAACGACACATAATATCGCTTCTCCTCTTCAGGAATGAATACCTGCAAAGCGTTCGCGGAGTATCCCTGCCGGGCAATATAACGCAGCAGTACCCTGCGCTGAACGGGATTCATTCCGCCCACGAATTTTTCCACTTCGGGACGCGTAATCACACTGTGCAGCGTACAAAGAACGTACATCGCACCGACGGACTCCTCGGACCGGTTTTCGGCAACGATCCGCAGCAGGATCTCCTCCGCATCTTCGATTCCGAAACGCCAAACGACACTGAGTCCCAGCATCCGCAGATTCCGGTTCGGCGACAGGATCAACGGTTCGTAATCGACAGGCTGCACATTCTGGCGCAACATACGGAGCACCTCGGACAGTTCGAAATACGAAAGCCGATGGGAATAGGCGTCGATTTTCGAGGAAAGCGCCGACATATCGGCCATCATCTGCACGCTCAACGCACAGAAGCGGACATAACGGTTCCTGCTATGCGTATAACGTTCCACTGCCCGAACTGTTTTTTCATCGACGGGCATTCGGGAAAGCAGATGCAGGTAATAAGCCCTGCGGTAACCTCCATTGCGGCGAATACGACGCAGCAGGAAAACATCAAGCCTCTGACGCTCGACGATCCGACGCAACGGCGCCGGATCGAGCCCGTACGTAGAATCCACCAGGTCGGCAATATCCTCGGCGATAAGGCGCCTATCCCGCGAAGACATCGCCTCGGGACAGTGAGCGCACTCTTCGGTTCCGGAGAAGAGCATCCACAACACGCTGTTCAAATACTTTTCGCGGCGCTCGGCATCCCGCCTGAGGCAAAAACGACCTGCAAACCGTTGCACGCACCAGCTTCCGCACAGAACGGCCCCGGAACCCAAAACGGCCGCGATACACCACAAAAGCATCTGTTCCATTTATTCGTGATTGATTAACTCGTCGATGACTTTCCGCCGCAACCGATGCAAACTTACCGGCAAAGTCATGTATTGGTTCACCCCCATCCGATACATGCTCCGCACCATCTGTTCGGATTGAGGCCACGAGATAACAAAGACTTTCGTCGGCCGGGTTTTATCCGTCCGCAGCGCCTCCATCACTTCCTGACGGCACATTTCGGCTGCGGTCCCCATGACGATCATCAGGTCGAAGCGCGATTCCCGGTGAAGCACGAGCATCGCACCGACCGTATCAGCGCATTCGATATAAGCATCCAAGTCATTCAGAGAAAAAGCCACGGCCTTGCGCAAGACGAAATCCTCCGACACGATTAAGATACGATACATTTGATATACATACTGTTTACACGATCAAAGATACACCGAAAAACGTGCCAAAACAAATGTCTGCAAGAAAAAATTGCCCCTCTTTGTTTTTTCAATAAATATCCTTATATTTGCACTCTGAAATTTATGTACAAACACATACAATTCAATCAATGTACGTTATAGTAGAGATTGCAGGTCAGCAATTCAAAGCTGAAAAAGGTCGGAAACTCTATGTCCACCGTCTTCCCGGCGAAGAAAATTCGTCGGTGAGTTTCGACAAGGTCCTGCTCGCAGACAACGACGGTCAGGTCAAGGTAGGTGCACCTGTAGTAGAAGGCGCCTCGGTGAAATGTAAGATTCTCAAGCACCTGAAGGACGACAAAGTCCTCGTGTTCAAGAAGAAACGCAGAACAGGCTATCAGAAGCAGAACGGCCATCGCCAGTTCTTGAGCCAGATTCTCGTTGAAGAAATTGTCGCATAACCTTAAATTTAGAGAAACATGGCACACAAAAAAGGTGTAGGTAGTTCAAAGAACGGCCGCGAGTCGGAAAGCAAGCGACTCGGCATCAAACTTTTCGGTGGTCAGTTCGCTAAAGCTGGCAACATCATCGTTCGCCAGAGAGGTACTGTCCACAATCCGGGCGAGAACGTAGGTATCGGCAAGGATCACACGCTCTTCGCACTGGTTGACGGCACGGTTTCCTTCTGCAAAAAACGCGAAGGCAAATCGTATGTAAGCGTTACTCCGTTGAGCGAGTAAAAGAATCGCTATACAGATAAAAAATGCTACGAGTTTCGTAGCATTTTTTATTTTCCCAAAACTATCTATCATTTTCCTCCTTTAACGGAAATTTCTTGATTCAATGTATTCGTTATATCTGTTATAAATCTTCCCCGTTAGCACGATTGTATTCGTTATCGTAATACATTATTATGTAATATTTTCCGTAAAAGTCTGATATCATAAACCACACAGGTCTTTTTGAACAAGAATAAAAATCTTCCAACTTACGTCTTAAACGGACCGCTGCAATCTCTGTTTCAATTTCTGCGGTCGGATGCTCCAATTGTTCTTCCGTATATTTAGATAACAGTTCAGGGTCTGATTTTGCCGTCCAACCTTTTTCATCAAATGCGAGTTGATGGAAAATAGCCTCATAGCGTTTGTCATGAACTAACATTTCATAAGAAATATCTTCATCTTCAGGAATCATACAATTATCTGCCAATGATGTATATTTAGGATTATCAGCGAACTGTTCACAAAGGTTATTAAATCTTATTCGAATATTCGTCTCATCAACAGTATTAACATCAGCAACCATAATACGGCTAACTTTATTTTTGGTTGTCACTACATAAATATCGACTTCTAGACCATTAAATTCTCCTCTTAGAGCACCTGTCGATTGATTATATTGAAAACCTTTTTCCTTCAGCCTGTGGATCATCTCACTCTTGCTCCCATCGACCGGGATTCCGAGAAATCGGGTAACGTCTTGTTGCGCATGTGCAGCCATTGAAAACAGAAGCGACATTGTCATTAAAAATAAATTTTTCATATCATCAAGTTTTTTCTGTCCTCCAGCTGCCACAAGAACCTTTATAAAATACAAGAAGCGTGGAACTGCAATATCTGATATTCGAGAAGTCGAATAAAGACGAAAATGAAAAAAAGAGCTAAATAAGTGCAAATATAACATCTAATATTCAATACTTTATGTGGTATCATATTCGGGAATGACTTTTTAATTTGTCTTAATTCGTTGCAAGTTTCCTCGGGATATATGGGAACATATTCGGGAATTTATTTACCTTTGCCATGTAATCAAAAAGGTATAGCAAATGAAAATTTCCGTCTATCTGAAAAAATGTTCCGCGACCACTTCAAACATCTGCTTCCGGGTACGGGAGAAGAACGTGGATATCAAAGTGGTTTCACCCATCGTGGTCCATGACAAGTATTGGGATGCCGATACCTTATGTTACAGGCGAACGACTGCCGTGACGGCCATTGAACAGAAGCGGGTGCCCGAACAGATCGCCGCCATCATCGAGAGAGCGGAAAAGACCTTCTCGGAGAAGGCTGACGGCAAATGGATGAAACAGGTCATCGAGGATGTCCTGCATCCCACGCGGGCTTTTGAGCGTGATCACCCGAACCTGCTCCACCGCATCCACGAGTACCTGGAAAAATATGACGGTGCGGAAAGAACCAAGGAGCACATCGTCCGCTTCGAGCGAACGATGACCAGGTATCACGAGTACCGGCGTGAATTATTGAGCGATACAGACTTCACTCTTTTCGTTGAAACTGTCACCCTGGGGCAGATGAACGACTTCAGGGAGTACGTCGCCAACGAGTACTTGCTCCGCCAGGAGTATCCTGACTTTTATATTCCCCGTATGCTCATCAACCACAAGCCCAAGCCTCTCTCCAACACGACCGTCATCAATATCATGAACCTTTTCTGCACGTTCCTGCACTGGTGCAAGAGAATGAAGTATTCCGACAACGAAGTCTATGCTGTCTATGGATGCAAGGAGCCGACCTACGGCGACCCGTTCTACCTCACATCGGAAGAGAGGAATGTCCTGTACGACGCGGACCTGAGCGACTGCCCGAAACTGGCTGTCATCCGGGACATTTTCGTGTTCCACTGCTATGTCGGTTGCCGTGTCGGTGATCTCTACAGGATGACCAAGGAGAACATCAAGGACGGTTTTCTGGAGTATATGCCTCAAAAGACCAAGAAGTGTCAGGCGAAAACCATCAGGGTCCCATTGCATGAAAAGGCAGTCAGAATACTGGAACGCTATAGCGGGAATACCGGCAAGCTGCTTCCCTTCAAGCCCATCAACACTTACAATCTGGGTATACGGGAACTGCTGAAACATTGTGGCATTGACCGCATGGTCACTATTCTTGACACGCACGGCTACAACACCGTACAGAAGCCCTTGTACGAGGTGGCCAGCAGCCACACGGCACGCAAGACCTTTGTAGGTAACCTGTACCGGCAGGTTCCGGACCCCAACCTGATAGCCTCCATGTCAGGCCACGTGGAAGGCAGCAGGGCCTTCCGGCGTTACCGGACGATAGATGATGACATGAAACGAAAACTTGTTGAAATGATAAACTAAGGAGGATATATACATGAAAGTAACAGCATTTATCAGAAAGACATCGGCGAAAAACAACGTGACAGATCTTGCCCGGGTCTATTTCCGTGTCCGGGATATCGGTGGTGTGGACATAAAGGCCGCGAGCGAGCTGTCCATCAACCCGAACCATTGGAGTCCGGAGAGGCAAGGCTACAAACCACGTGTGGCTCTTGTCTCGGAAGAGAAGAAGAACGCTTTCGACAGGGATATCCAGCAAATCACCCACCTGATCACCAGGGAATACAGCCGTGGAGTTGACGGGAACTGGCTCAAGGGGCTGATAGAAGAATACCATCACCCCAACATCAATGCAAGGGGCGGCAACAAGGTAGAGGAATACCTGTTGTCATACCAGATACAAAAATATGTTGACGAGACCCCGCTCGCGTTCGAGAGCCGGAAACATCATCTTGACAATCTCAACAAGGTACTCCGTTACGAGCGTTTCCGCCATGAGGTCATGCACCAGAGGGGCTTCCATCTTTGCATTGACTCCATCACGGCAGATGACATAAGAGATTTCAAATTCTGGTTGCAGGAGGAGCACAAGTATGTTGACATGTATCCCGTGTTTTACCAGAACGAGGTCCGCCGCAATGTCGAGCAGGTACGTTCCGAGAACAGCATGTCAGGAAGCCTGTACCGCATTCGCACCGTCATCAAATGGTGCATCAAACGTGGCCTTACACGAAATAATCCTTTCGACCAGTACCAGATCGCGCAGCCCATGTACGGTGACCCGTTCTACCTGACGCTTGAAGAACGGGACAAGGTGTACTATGCCGACTTAAACGGCATGGGTGCCAACTATCCGGTCTATCGTGACATCTTCATGTTCCAGTGCCTGATCGGTTGCCGTGTCAGTGACTTGAACCGGCTGACCAAGGCGAATATCGTGGACGGTTGCGTGGAGTACATTCCCCAAAAGACCAAGCTGGAACATGCGGGCACGGTACGGGTCCCGCTTAACCAAAAGGCCTTGGATATACTGGAAAGGTACAAAGACCTGGAAGAAGCGCTGCTTCCGAGATTCTCGCATTTCGGCTACAACAAGAAAATAAAGGAGATTCTCAAATACGTGGGAATCGACCGTATGGTCAGGGTGCTCGACCCGAAGACGCGCGAGGATGTGGCAAGACCATTGTACGAGGTGGCCACCACCCACACGGCGAGGAAGACTTTCATCGGGAACCTGTACAAGCAGGTCAAGGACCCGAACCTGATTGCCTCCATGTCCGGGCACTCTGAGGGTAGCCGTGCCTTTGCCCGGTACCGTAAGATAGACGATGAAATGAAGAAGGAGCTGGTAAACCTTCTGGATTGACCGTTTCTATTTTCCATCTATCCTTTTATCCTTTTATATCCACCGATAATGCAATATGAATATGGACGAGCAGAAGTTGACATACGAACAATTCAAGGAGGATATTCTCCAGTGGAAGAACACGCACCGTGAAGAATACAACCGCTTCTCGCGCCTGATGACAAACGGTGACGAGAGGCAGTATCTTGCCATCTGCAAAGCCATATTCAGGCAACTTCCCAGTATCAGGCGGGAATGGGAATTGTCCTGGAACGATGACAGCACGGATGGCCTTGCAAATATAAACATGCAGTTCGCGGAGAACGCGGTACCCGGGCAGATCGTGGAGCTGTACACGAAACAGAGGGAGGAAAACAATCCTCTGCCCGACAACATTCCACCGGTCACATTATGGGGCAGGATAAAGTCCTTTTTTAGCGGCAAATCTTCCAAGCCGGGTGTCACCCTTTCGGCACCGCTCGTGTTGAGCTGGCTGTATTATGGAAAGAGCTTCGAAGCGATGGTTTCCATGATAGAGAAACAGATGAAGAATCCGAAAGCTGACAATGCTGACAGGCTGGGCTGTTCCCTTGTAGTCAAGCAGATAATAAACGTATCCATCAAGAACGGTTTCCGAACCCGGGCAGACTGGGACAGGTATTTTGCCATGAACAACGCCATTGAAAAAGGCCATGTCGGCGAATGGGCCTTGCAGGCCATCACGGCTGACATGGAAACCGATGAAGAAAGCAGGGATACGATTACAACCCGGACCGAAGACAGCGTCAGGGGGCCTGTTGTACAACGCGTGGCCGGAAAGAAAAAAATCCAGGAACGGCCACTCGCCGATTATCTTGATCACGAGAACAAGAAAGTTGTATTACATCATATCCGCGACTTTATTTCCGTCAATACAAGTGCCATTCATCAGGCATTACCGTTCTATGTATTGAAGGAGCTCGGTCTGGTTGCCGGTATGCATACAGCCAAGGAGTACAGCATGGGGCTGACATTGCAGTTCACGGATTTGCCGTCATTGAAAAGCGAGAGCGCCATACGGCAGTCGGTCGGGTTCCTGAGAACGGCAAAACATGTGATCAAGGACGGCAAAGACCAGATGGCACCCCTGATAGAGAGTGACGAGAACCGGGAACTGTTCCAGAAATTGGCACAGGCTATCAGTAATATCCCAGGTACAGGCACGATGGCCATTGCAGAGAAATAAGGCTAATTATAACCTTTTCACGTTGTCACACGGACTTATATTGTCATGACAATTTAAGACAAATCATTATATATCAACCACTTTTAATTTACACATACATTTGCACCGTCAATCCTTTCCCGAGGGCTGGCGGTGCTTCTCTTTTATAAGCCATCGGAAGCGGGGCACCAGGGAACTTTTGAAGATGGTCATCACAAACTTCAAAACTGATATTTATGATTACCATAGAGAGTCTGGTCGAGCAAGGAGCGAACGTGAAACTGGAAGTTACTCCCGCTGACCTTAAAATGTTCGCTGAATCCATCGTGCAGCGTACCATCATGGCGCAACAGGAAGAACAGAGAGCCGCGATACTGCGTGAAGCGGAGGAGACTTATCTCAATACAAAACAGGTCCGTGAGTTGCTGAACGTGTGCGAGGGCACGCTCAACCTGTGGGCGAAACGAGGCTATCTCGTACCGGTCAAGGTCGGTAACAAGAACATGTATGCCAAATCTGATGTACGCCGGGTACAGACAGGCAACAAGTCCGAGAGTGTAACATCCTATTGCAAGAGAAAAAATGTGTGATATGGCAACCGGCAGGCTAGAACTGTGTAACAGAATCCGCATGGAGGCGGAGGATATTGAAAGAACGGGATTCCCGCTGGAGGTCCTGCCCCAGGCCGTGCAGTCTGTCATACTCGATATGGCCACATACGAGAACTACAAGATCGAGTTTATCGCTACGGCCATGTTGTCGGCTGTATCCGCGGCCCTGGGAGGCGCATACCGTATCCGCATCAAAGGAGACTGGCAGAGCAGCGGAGCGTTGTACGTCATTCTGGTAGGCAGACCCGGACTGGGCAAGACCCCACCGCTGGAGGCCGCATATCGCCCGATCCGAAAACGTGACTATGCCCTTTTCAAGGTGTACGAGACAGAAATGGAGGCATGGAAAGCCGCGGGAGAAAACGGGAAGAAACCTGTCCTGAAACGCACTGTAGTCTCGGATTTCACTCCCGAGTCGCTTTTACTGACCCACCACAATAACCCGAGAAGCGTGGTCATTCTGGTGGACGAGATCATGGGCATGTTCAATTCCGCCAACCGTTACACGAACGGGCAGCTCATAGAACAGCTTCTGACTGCATGGAGTGGCGGGGCTTTGGATGTTACCAGGGTAAACTCCCCTGTTCCTGTACACATCGAGCATCCATGCATAAACATCATCGGAACCACGCAAACTAAGCGTGTACACGAGCTTCTGAAAAAAGGTTTCGAGGAAAACGGGCTGCTTGACCGTATCCTGTTCGTGATGCCCAAATCCCCCAAGCTTTCATCCTGGAAAAACCGGGACGACGATGGGGAAAGGACATCCCTCGCTGCAGTCCGTTGGGAGAATATATTGAACAAGGTCCTTGCGTTGGACTATGACACCGAAGCGGAAGAAAAAATACCCCACGTGCTGTCCATGGACAGGGAGGCCAGGGAATACTTCTTCTCCTGGTGGAACAGGAAGGTGGAGCGTATCAACCGGATAGAGGATGATGCCGAGGTGGACAGCCGGGAAATGAAACATCCGGCCCATGTAGCCCGTCTGGCATTGATAATTCAGGTTTTGCGCCACGCGTCCGGTGAAAGTCACCTGCAGTTTATAGATGTATCATCGGTGAAAGCCGCCATACGGCTGAACGACTATTTTGAGGAATCATACATGCGTATCCGTTCTTTCGTGGCGAATGACACCTGTGAAGATCCTCCAAAGATGTTACTGTCGATGTTACCTGATACCTTTGATACAAAAACAGCAATAACCGTTGGAAAGGAACGGCAGTGCGTCAGTGAGCGAACTGTCATGAATTACCTGAAGGAGTTATGCCGCAGCAGGCTTCTCCGGAAATCAAAAGCCGGGCATTACGAGAAAATCATGTATGATAAATCTGACAAATCCAATGAAAGCAATAATGAATCATCCCCACGAAACTGCAACGGATGATCTCTTGTTGCAGCCTGCAGTCTTTGCAGTTTTGCAGTTTCGAGGACTGAAAAGGGGAAATTCCTGCAGGACTGCAAGAACTGCAAACTGCAAATGGTGGTATTCATTTGCAGAAACACATAACCGACAACATTATGAACGAATATAGATTCCATCTACAGAAATACAAACCGGGCAGCAAGACCGTCTGTCCGGGGTGCGGAAGGAAGTCCTGCTTTACCCGTTATATCGACGAGGTGGGAGAGATTTCTTTCCCAGGGTACGTGGGTAAATGTGACCACATCAACAGTTGTGGCTATCACTATTCCCCGAAAGAATACTTCCGGGACAATCCGTCAGCAAGGGAAACATCGGCTGGCCATAAAATGAACAGCAGAGCATTTACGGCAGTAAGGTATGCTACCAAACAACCGCCAACAGAACAAGAACCGGAGATTTCTTATCTTCCCTATGATTGGGTGGAGCAATCCATGCGCGGGTACGGCATCAACCCTTTGTACCGTTACTTCACCAAAGTGGCGGGAAAGGAGGAAGCCGGCAGGTTGTTCCATGTTTACAAAGTCGGCACGTCAAGGATGTGGAACGGTTCGACCGTGTTTTGGCAGATAGATGTCAGGGGTAACGTGCGTGCAGGCAAGATTATGGGCTACGATGCCGTAACCGGGCACCGGATTAAAGAACCTTTCAATCAAGTCAACTGGGTCCATTCTGTAAGAAAAGTGCCGGACTTCCACATGAAGCAGTGCCTGTTCGGTGAGCATCTGCTTTCGGACACTTCCGCTGCCATGTCAGCCAAGCCTGTAGCCATTGTCGAAAGCGAGAAGACGGCACTGGTTGCCGCCATGTTCATCCCTGATTTTGTATGGCTTGCCACCGGGGGAATGCACGGCTGTTTCAACAGTGAGGCCATGCAGGTGTTGAAAGAACGCGAAGTGATTCTTTTCCCAGATCTCAAGGCAACCGAAGAATGGCGGCAACGGCTGCCGATGCTGGAGACTATCTGCAGGCGTGTCACCTGTTCCGACCTGCTGGAAAAGATGGCGACCGATGAACAGCGTAGTCGGGGACTAGACATCGCCGACTTTCTGCTGATGGAGGATACGCCACAGATGATTCTCGCGAGGATGATACAACGCAATCCAGCGTTGCAGACCTTCATCGACACCTTCGGACTCGAACTGGTGGATGCAGAAAAAACGGAATGAAAGAGGAGCAATGGACAGCTTGCTGTCCCGTGAAAATGGGGTTGTAAAATCCCGTAGCTTATTAGGGCATTTTCACCGCCTCCGCTTCGCGTCCGGCAGTCAAAAAGCCCATAAGCCGGGGCACTCCTCAGGCTCGCGGGTATGCCTCCGGCAGTCTGACGGGATTTTACAACAAGAATAACAATAAAATAACGAACAGATATGAGTAATACACAATACGCTGTCTGCCACCTGCAGCGTGGCAGCGGCAATGACAGTGGAATGTCATGCCATATAGAAAGAAAGGATGCCAAGGGAAAGATTTATGTGCCGGGCAATGCCAATGCGGACCGGACACATCTCAACTGCGAGCTGGTCAGGTTCCCTGAAGGAGTGTCCAATCGTACCGAGGCGATACAGCACCGCATAGACACGGCCGGGCTGCGCCGCAAGGTCGGCAAAAACCAGACAAAAGCCATCCGTATCATCCTGACTGGAACGCATGAGCAGATGATGAAGATTGCCAATGACGGCAGACTGGACAACTGGATTGATGCCAATCTCAAATGGCTAAAGGGGACCTTCGGCGAAGAGAACCTTGTATCGTGCGTGCTGCACATGGACGAGAAGACTCCCCACCTGCACGCCACTGTCGTTCCCATTGTAACTGGTGAGCGTATCCGCAGGAAGCGGGAGGGCGAGAAGAAATATGAGACGAAATCCGGTCCCCGTTTGTCAGCGGATGATGTGATGCGGCGCACCAAGCTTCATGAATACCAGAACAGTTACGCAGCGGCCATGAAACCGTTCGGGTTGCAGCGTGGGATTGTCGGCTCCACCGCCAAGCATCAGGCGAACTCGGAATATTACAAGCAACAGGTAATCCAGTATGAAGAGGATATAGCCAAGTTGCAGGCCGATGTGGAGAAGGCACAGGAAGGCAGGAACACCATCCTCGCATGGTTCGGAAAGGGAGACCTTGCCAAGGCAAAGAAGGAACTTGCGGACAAGGACGGGCTGATTGCCGAACTCAATAAACAGATTAAGGCTCTTCAGGTAGAAAAGGCCCGGTTGCAGGAGCAACATAAATCAGGAATCGAAAAGCTGCGGAACGGCTACCAGAAAGAGATAGACGCAGCCATCCGCAGGGCGGAAACCGCCGAGCGACAGTCAGAAGAGAAAGATGCCGTCATAGACAGGCAACGGAAACAGATAGACCGCCTCGACCGGATGGCAAACCCTCAGCGTTACAGCCTCTCATCCAGAGCAGAGCTTGTCCGAATCAACGTGTCCAACTACCGGAACCCGTCGCTCCACATCTGGACACGGGTCGGAGAGGAGCTTTTTGAGGACACCAAGTTCCAGATAGACTATGATATGGCTCAAAGACATTTCAACGGGCAAATCACGGACGAAGAATTTGTCAACGCTGTCTTCGAGCCGCAGGAACAGGTAAACGGAAAGCAGGCGGAACTGCTGGGAGCAGCGTTCACTCTTGCCGCTGGTGGTCCGGCAGAGGTTCATGTCGGCACTGGTTCTGGCGGCTCATCGTCTAATCTTCCGTGGGGAGAAAGGAAGAATGACAATAATACATCAAGAAGAAGGAGATAGTTATGGGAATTTCAATCAAATTATGTTTTCGCCCTTCTGTCATCAAGGGTAAAGATGGTACACTTTATTACCAGATAATCATTAAACGGACAACGCATACTTATACATCGGGGTATCGGATTTACCCCGATGAATGGGACAAGCGACATAGTAGAATAGTTACCAATAGTAATTCGCTTATTAAAATCAAGAATCGCACCGATTGGGAGACGCAACAGATATATGCTATTATCAAAAGGCATATAGATAAAGGAACATACTTGGATTTTGGGAATATAATTTCTGAATTTGAGGAACTGAACCGTCAGCAATCATTCTCTGATTTTCTCTTATCTCAAGCGAAACGTTTGGCAGATATGGGACGTACACGAACAAGTGAGACATATATATCCGCTTTGCATAGTTTCATTAAATTCAATAATAATGAAGATATTATGCTCTATGAGATTACAGCAGAGGTAATGGAGGATTATGAACGCTATCTGAAAAACAGAAATCTTACCATGAACAGCATATCCTTTTATATGCGAACTTTGAGAACAGTGCTTAACAAAGCGGTAAAATTACACCTCATTGAATCTATTGCCCCATTCCAAAGTGTATATACTGGAATTGCTCAGACGGCAAAGAGAGCGATAGACATAGATTCCATCAAGAGAATTAAAGAGGTGGATTTAAGTCTCTATCCTCATCTTGCATATGCAAGGGATATTTTCTTATTAAGTCTCAGCTTAAGAGGTATGTCGTTCATTGATATGGCATATCTGACTTATGATAATCTTCGCAATGGGTACTTGGCCTATTATCGCAGAAAGACAGGAGGCCGTTTGGATATCCGTTGGGAGCAACAGATGCAAGCCATCATAGACAAATATCCCAAAGACTCACGGTATCTATTGCCCATACTCACGAATGATGCCGATGACAGGCAAACCTACAAGAAACTATCCAAACGTATCAATCGTCATCTAAGGAAGGTCGGCGAAATGGCTCAGTTACCGATACCTTTGACTATGTATGTGGCCCGCCACAGCTGGGCAAGTATAGCCAAACAGAAGCAGATTCCCATTAGTGTCATCAGCGATGCTCTCGGTCATGATTCCGAGAAGACCACACTTATATACCTTTCTGTGCTTGATACTTCAGCGGTAGATAACGCTAATAGTGAGATTTTAGCTGCATTGGGAGAATGGTAGTCTGTTTGATTATCTCCGACATTGTCACCGACATTCGGGGTATTGAACATCTTAAAATAGATTGAGTTCCGTTCTTTTTGAATGGGACTCGATTTGCTATATCATAATTTGAAATGAAATAAATAGGATAGAGCTTATTCTAAAACGATAATTTGGGGAATCTCTTTCTATGAGAACCCCATTTTAATGCAAAAATACTGCTTTTATTTCAAATTATCTCATTTTAGACCGAGAAATCAGTGGCTTTGAACGACTTACCCCATTCATCTTATAGGTATTATCCACCTTTATTTCTTCACTTGTACAATTTAAAATAGTTGTAAACATTGTAACTAACTGATTGTTAGAACGAGTTCTTTTTTTGTGAATCTCATAGAAAGAGATTCCCAGCAATAACATATAGAAGTAATTGATTCAGAAGTTTTGTATTGCGTAGAACTATGAGTACAAAGTTTTTCAATAATAGACTTGGCAATACGCTTTTCGATAAGTTGAAAGGTATTGCATCAGGAATGGTGACATTCGATCGCTTTTTGGCTGTCGTTGGTTTCTTTCGTTCATCGGGTTATTTCAAGTTGCGTAAAGAACTTGGCGATATATCCGAAATTAAAATCTTGGTAGGTATCAATATCGATGATATTTTCCGTAAGCACAACAAGGCCCTTTTGATGCTTGCCGATGAGGATAAAGCAAAGGAAATCTACAATAACGGTTTCAAAGAGGATATTGTGAATGCTCAATATTCTCCCGAAGTCGAAGAAGGAATCTTGCAGATGTGTGAAGACCTTGTTTCGGGACGCTTGCAGATGCGTATTCACGCTACCAGAAATCTGCACGCCAAATTCTACTTATGCTTACCACAAAACCATAGCGAGCATAGCGATGGTTGGGTAATAATGGGTTCTTCTAATATCTCCGATTCAGGTTTGGGAATTAAACAGCCGCCACAGTATGAACTCAATGTGGCAATGAAAGACTTTGACGATGTAAAGTTTTGCTCCGATGAATTTTGGGCATTATGGAACGAAGCTGTTCCATTGACAGCAAAAGATATTGAAGAGTACAAAAAGAATACATACTTGGGGTATCAGCCTACTCCATACGAACTATACATCAAAGTACTTATTGATACATTTGGCGACCAAGTGGAAGATGACTTCTCCATTCAGTTGCCCGATGGGGTCAAGGATTTGAAATATCAGAAAGATGCAGTTATTCAGGGCTATCAGATGCTAATGCAGCATAATGGTTTGTTCCTTGCTGATGTTGTGGGGTTAGGAAAGACTATGATTGCAACGATGATAGCCAAACGTTTTGTAGAGGCTAACGGCAAGAACACCAATATCCTCGTTGTATATCCCCCTGCATTGGAAGATAACTGGCGAAATACATTCAAACTTTTCGGAATATACAAGAAAGCTCAGTTCATTACTAATGGCAGTCTGTCAAAGGTTCTTGAAGGTAAAGACAATTATAAGGACAAAGAGGAATTCGATCTAATCATTGTCGATGAAGCCCACGGTTTCCGCAGCGACAGTTCTGGTAAATATGATGAGTTGCAAAAGATATGCAAATCGCCTTGCCTAAATATGGGCTTGCTGAAAAGTACTCAAAAGAAGGTAATGCTTCTTTCTGCTACACCACTCAACAACCGCCCTGATGATTTACAGAATCAGTTACTATTGTTTCAAAATAGCCAAAACTGTACCATTGACGGAGTTCCCAACCTCAAAGGTTTCTTTGCTCCGCTTATCTATGAATATAAGAGATTGATGCGAGAGCGTGACCAGCGTGATGTTACTGCTGAGGTGGATAAAATCTATGAACAGATACGTAGTAAGGTTATTGATAAGGTAACAGTACGCCGTACACGCAACAATATTCTCAACGATCCCGATTATAAGGCAGATATTAAATCACAGGGTATCATATTCCCCAAAATTCTGCCACCGAATGAATTGGAGTATGTAATGGACTCAGATACAAGCAACCGTTTCTACGAGACGCTTAAGCAATTGACTGATGGGAAAACAGAGGAGAATCCAGAAGGCAAGGGACTGACCTATGCCCGCTATCGCGCTGTTGAGTTCTTGAAACCTGAATATCGTAGCAAGTATAAGAATGCTGTACATATTGGTCAGACATTAGCTGCCATTTACCGTGTTCATATGGTAAAACGATTGGAGAGTAGTTTCTATGCTTTCAAGAAGTCACTCCGAACACTTCTTCGTATCACAACTGATATGATTAAAATGTTCGATGAAGACAAGGTGATCATTGCTCCAGATTTGAAGGTAAAAGACCTGCAGGCAAAGAATATGGAGCTTGATGAAATTATCGAGCATGCCATTGCAAAAGGGTATGCAACTGAAGATATTCTTTTCTCAGCCAATGCTTTTAGTTCTGATTTCCTTGAAATGCTCCATCATGACCGTGAGATATTGGAGCAACTCAATGCAGAGTGGGAGAAAGAGAATGATGATCCGAAGTTTGACAAGTTCCGAGAAAACCTTACTAAGGTCTTTTTTGATACGACCGTTAATCCATCTGGCAAATTGGTGTTGTTCTCCGAAAGTGTCGATACTTTGAATTACTTATACGATAGATTGACAAAGGAGATAGGTCGCACAGATGTATTGATGGTAACAGCAAGCAACCGCAATCGCTTGGGACAGACTATCAAAGAGAATTTCGATGCCAATTTTGACAGTAATTCAATGAGGTACAACATCATTATTACTTCTGATGTATTGGCAGAAGGTGTGAACTTGCATCGTTCCAATGTAATTGTCAATTACGATTCGCCGTGGAATGCCACACGTTTGATGCAGCGTATAGGTCGTGTAAACCGTATCGGTTCTGTTGCTACGAATATCTATAACTATATGTTCTACCCATCGCAACAGGGTGACAAGGAAATTCAACTCTACAAGAACGCTCTTGTCAAATTACAGGGTTTTCATTCTGCATTTGGCGAAGACGCTCAAATCTACTCAAAGGAGGAGATTGTAAAGGAGTTCCAAATGTTTGACAACAATGTAAAGGACAGTATCGACAAGAAAATAGCCCTGTTGCGTGAAGTACGTGAACTCTACAACAGAGACCGTAAACTATATCATAAGATTAAGGCTTTGCCAATGAAGAGCCGAGTGATGCGTGATACGGGAAAGCATTGTGGAAAGTCAGTCATCTTTGTTTCTTCCAATGTCAAGACTGAGTTTTATCTGGCAACCCAAACTGGTATTGAAATTATCGACTTTCTAGAAGCGGTAAAATACCTCAAAGCAAAGCCCGAAGAACAACCTGTGTCTTTCTCTAATGAAGAACAACACTACAAGCATGTAAATAATGCATTGGTTCAATATACGACCGAATATGTGGAGGCAGCCGATACATCGTCCATCAACCGCACTGACCTTGACAAGACCTCACTTGAAGCCAACAAGTTCTTGCGAACCATCAAGCAGAGAACAACCGATAGTGAATTGAAATCGCAATGCGATGTATTGATTGGATATATCAATGAAGGCATCTATGCCCAATTGCCTCGCTACTTGAAAGCCTTGTCTCGAGAGTACAAGAACGACCGTGCAAAGATGAAGCAGGACGAGTATAGTTTACAAAACAAAATTTCGGAATTATTCGGCGAATATCAGACGATGAACAAGGAGCAACGACACGATGCCAAAGATATTTCCAATCCACAAATCATCATTTCAGAATCATTTAAGTAAACATTACTATGGCAACCGCATATACATCCGATAGTTTAAGAAACCTGTTCCAATCATCATTCAACTTGGCACAGTGGTACGGCTTCTTGCAGCACTTTTTCAATGCAACAGAACTAAAGAGTACTCCAGAAAAGATTATAGGGAATACATCAGATGCTGGTTACTACTTGGGAAACATTGATACCATCGATAGTTACCATATCGGTTTTTTCCAATATAACATCTCAAGAGGATCTGTTGCCAACAAGCGTGTGGGACTTCGTAATCTGGTAAAATCATTCATCAATCCTATTTGGGGAGAGTTTGATGCAGCATTGGTAGTGTTCGACAGTGGCGACCATTGGCGTTTGTCTTTCATTTGTGATATTAAGGATGAAGCGACATCACCCAAGCGATATACTTATGTGTTTGGTAGTGATGATTTGCTATACCGAACACCTATTGAGCGTTTCAATTTCTTAAAGAAGAAAGGTGTGTCGTTTGAGACCTTGAAAGCAGCCTTCTCCGTTGAAGCCCTCTCTGATGAGTTTTTTGATAAATATCGTGAGCAATATGCCGACTTTATCCAATACATTACAGGTAAGCGTTTTGTTAAAGTTGGCAGTAAGTGGGAAGAAAAGATGCTCGGAGAACCCAATGTGGCATTGATGCAAGCGTTTAACTACAACGAAAAGAAAATTCGTGACTATGTGAAGAAGATGATGGGACGAATCACATTCCTACACTTCTTACAACGCAAAGGTTGGATGTGCGGTGATCTCAACTATATGCATAATATGTTTGAGAACTCGGCATACAAGAACGATTATCTTGATTCCGTTCTTGAACCGTTGTTTTTCGGTATCTTGAATACCAAGCCAACTGAACGTGAAATCTTGTTTACTAAATATGGTTGGGATAAATCCTTGCTTGCCGAATGGAAAGACATTCCTTATCTCAATGGCGGTTTATTCGAACGTGATGAGGAGGACGAACCCAAGAGCCGTTTCCCAGCTGAATACTTCAAACGCTTGTTCCAATTCTTTAGCGAGTATAACTTTACCATTGACGAGAACGATCCCAACGATGCCGAAGTGGGTGTAGATCCCGAAATGCTTGGTAAAATCTTCGAGAATCTGCTTGAGGATAACAAGGACAAAGGAGCGTTCTATACTCCCAAAGAGATTGTACGCTATATGTGCCAGGAGTCTCTTATTGCCTACCTCGAAACCAATACAAGTATAGCTAAAGACAAAATTCGTCAATTCGTACTTTCACCAGAAGAGGGAGTTAAGGATATTCCAGAGAATAAGAAACCGAAACTTCTTACGGCACTTAAAGAAGTAAAGATTTGCGACCCTGCTATTGGTTCGGGAGCATTTCCTATGGGTTTGCTTAATGAACTATTACATTGTCGTGAGGTTTTGAGTGGCGACCATTATGATCGTGCCGAAATCAAAAAGAGCATTATCCAAAACAACATCTATGGTGTGGATATAGAGAAAGGTGCGGTTGACATTGCACGTTTGCGTTTTTGGCTCTCTATTGTGGTAGATGAGGAGACTCCATCGCCACTACCAAACCTTGATTATAAGATTATGCAGGGTAACTCGCTTATTGAAAGTTTTATGGGCGTGGATTTAAGTAAACTTACTTACGAAAAGGAGTACAAGGAAGATAAGGGAGAAATATCACTATTCGATGATGAGAAAAACCGTCTGCAAAAAACAGTCTCGCATCTGCTATCATCATACTACTCTTGTAGTGACCATGACAGAAAAGTGACGTTGCAGCAAGAGATATCCGACACCATCAACAAACAACTGGAGGCACAAGCATACGACCCTGCAATTCTTGACAAACTCAAAACTATCAATCTTGCCGAGAATAATAACTTCTTCCTCTGGCATACTTGGTTCAGCGATGTGTTCAACCGAGACGACAAGGAAGGATTTGATATCGTAATTGGTAATCCGCCGTATGTAAGTGCTGTTAATATGGCGAGAACTGGTGAAGAAAAATTACTATACAAACAATCGTATCCAGAAGCAACTGGAGCCTACGATATGTATGTTTTATTTCTATTGTTAGGAGTAAAGTTGTCTTCTAATATTTATTGTTGGATTATTCCCAACAAACTATTAGTAGCAGATTATGCAAAAAAGACATTACATAAACTAAAAGCTGAGTGTGGTTTAGAAAAGACTATAGATGTATCAGTTTATGATGTCTTTAAGAATGCAAGTGTGTATCCT
>OHBF01000583.1_pt1 | contig 22939 bp, 14 predicted proteins | sample 1577301 | NCBI WGS metagenome assembly OHBF01 (sample SAMEA3879575, study PRJEB24766) | human gut metagenome | biome: human-associated habitat; feature: feces | place: USA | collected 1985/1987
GTAGTCCGCGTACCCATTCCCTCGCCGCTAAATTATCATTTCGTGAACAGCAATTCCCTATATTTCGGCAACGGCCAGATCTCGTCGTCAACTTCCATTTCGAGGTGATCGATGTGGTCACGTATCTTTTCCAGATAAGGACGGACATTTTCTTCGTAGGCGAAAGCCTTGTCCTTGTAGCTATCCATGTGATTGGCAACTTTACGGGCTTCGGTCATTTCGCGTACCAGAACCTTGATGGACGTTACTCGTTTGGATATTTCACGTATCAGTTCCTTGCGGTCAGCACTCAGTACTTCGTATTCTTCGGGAGAGAAGATTTCCTTGAGGCCACGTAAATTCTCTAACAGACGGTTTTGGTAGCTGACCGCAATGGGGACAATGTGATTGATGGCCAGATCACCCAGTACACGGCTTTCTATTTGCACTTTCATCGTGTACTTTTCCAGTTCCACTTCCAGGCGGCAGGCAAGCTCTGTTTCATTGAAGATGCGTTCACCTATCAGTACGGAACGAGACTGGTTATCCATATAATGCATCAGAGCTTCGGGTACGTGGCAGATGTTCGTCAATCCGCGACGGGCAGCTTCCTTTTTCCATTGATCTGAATAGCCGTCACCTTCGAATCGGATAGCTTCGGAAGCAATAATGGTTTCTTTCAGAACACGGAAGATGGCTTCATCTTTACCGATTCCTTCTTCCATCAACTTGTCGATAGAGGCTTTGAATTCATTTAACTGGTTTGCCATAGCTGCATTTATGGCAATCATGGCAGCGGCACAGTTGGAAGAAGAACCGGCAGCACGGAATTCAAAACGATTTCCGGTGAAAGCAAACGGAGAAGTACGGTTGCGGTCTGTCGTGTCGAGAAGGATTTCAGGAATACGTCCGATTCCTAATTTAAGGGTTGTCTTCTCTTCAGCCGTCATCTTGTCATCGCCTACCTGGCGTACGATATCATCCAGAGTAGCCGATAATTGTCTGCCCAGGAATATGGACAGAATAGCGGGCGGTGCTTCATTGGCACCCAGACGGTGGCTGTTGCCGGCACTCATGATAGAGGCGCGCAGCAAATTCTGATTCTTATAGACCATCATCAGTACATTCACCAGGAAAGTCAGGAAAAGCATGTTGCCTTTAGGATTCTTGCCGGGTGCAAAAAGATTGATGCCGGTATCAGTGCAGAGTGACCAGTTGTTGTGTTTTCCCGAACCGTTTACACCGCTGTATGGCTTTTCATGCAGCAATACGGCAAAGTTATGCTTACGGGCGATACGTTTCATCAGGTCCATTACTAACTGGTTATGATCGTTGGCAAGGTTGGCATTCTCAAAGATGGGAGCCAGTTCAAACTGGTTGGGTGCAACCTCGTTATGGCGTGTTTTTGCCGGAATACCCAGTTTGTGACATTCTATTTCCAGTTCTTTCATAAAGGCTGTTACCCGTGGCGGAATAGAACCGAAATAGTGGTCTTCCAACTGTTGGTCTTTGGCGGAAGAATGTCCCATTAGCGTGCGTCCGGTCAGGCAAAGGTCGGGGCGGGCGTTGTATAGGGCAGAGTCTACCAGGAAGTATTCCTGTTCCCAGCCTAAATTAGTGAACACGCGGGTTACATTTTTATCGAATAACTGGCATACTTCCGTGGCAGCTTTGTCTACGGCACCGAGTGCTTTCAGCAATGGAGTTTTGTAGTCCAGCGCTTCGCCGGTATATGAGATGAAGATTGTAGGGATACACAGAGTTGTATCTACCACGAAGGCGGGAGAGGAAACATCCCATGCTGTATATCCGCGTGCTTCAAATGTATTACGGATGCCTCCATTGGGGAAAGAAGAAGCGTCCGGTTCCTGTTGGATGAGCAATTTGCCGGAGAAGCGTTCAATTACATTTGAATTTTCTCCGAATTCGATGAATCCATCATGTTTCTCAGCTGTACCATCCGTTAGCGGTTGAAACCAGTGAGTGTAATGAGTAACGTTCAGGGATTTGGCCCAACTTTTCATGCCGTTTGCTATCAGGTCAGCTATCTCTCTACTGATGGGAGTCCCTTTTTCGATAGCATCTGTTACAGCTTTGTAAGCTTCTCTGGGTAGATATTCCTGCATTTTCTTACGGTCGAACACGTGGCTTCCGTAGTAATCGGATAATTTGTTCGAAGGGGTTGTAACTTCAAGAGGGCGCCGGTTGGCAAGCTCTTGCAAGGCGTAAAATCTCATTTTTGACATATTTGTCCTTCTTTTGTTGGTTGTTGGCTGCAAAATTATATGTTTTTTCCGGAAGTACCCCTATTTTTTAGGGGGTATTATTGAAAATAATGTGTTTTTTATGCAGATACCCCCCTAAAATATTCGGGGATGTTACAGAAAAAACTCTTTTAGGGGATTTTATCTCCGCTCTTTTCTATATTAAAGTTATATCTGGGCTGTAATGAAGAATCTTTCATCAGGTTTCTTAAAAAGAGAGGTATTTCGTCGTTTTACAACCTTTTTTTCTATATTTGTCCCTATATATTTGGAGGTATTGCCGTTGAAACGCGTCTTTTGTATAGGAACCTTGCTATGTCTTTTGCTTTCAGCTTGTCCGAAAGTGCAGGCAGCTTCTATCCCTGATCCTTACGATGCGAGCTTGCTTTCTGCGGACTCTATAATGAAGAAAGTCATCTTCTTTGCTCCTTTTTATGAAAGTATTATCGACGACTATAGAGCCGATCTTTATATTAAGGGAAAAGTGAATCTTCGCAAGAAAAATCACATCTTACGCTTTATTCCTACCATGTTCCGCATCCGGAAAGGAGTGAGGGAGTATATGATGGAAACTTATAGTGACTTGCATTTTACTGCTCCCGACATTTATGATCAGAAAGTAAAAGCCAGTGTCGGTACCACTTCCGAGTTTTGGGAGCTGGACGGAAGGTTGCCGGAATATTTCCATGTTAATATCTACGCTTCTACCTTATTATATGATAAGCTTCTTTCGCCTTTGGCTCCAAATGCGATGAAATATTATTCTTATCATGTCGATTCGGTAATGGGTAAAGTGCATGATTTGCAATATAAGATTAGTTTCAAACCGAAAAGCAAAAGCTTTCAGTTGGTCAGCGGTCACATGGTGGTCAGTGAGAATGTCTGGAGTGTGCGTGAGATGCATTTTAGCGGACGTTCTGAAATGTTGCGTTTCAACAATATGATACGTATGGGAGATGTGGGTGAATCGGATGAGTTTTTGCCTGTACATTATGATGTGGATGCCACTTTCCGCTTTCTGGGCAATGTGGTCGATGCCAATTATATTGCTGCTCTCGATTATAAAACCATTATTCAGAAAGACCCTTCACGGATGGACCGGAAAAGATTGAAGAGCAAGTATGATCTGTCGGAGTCCTACACATTGCGCAGTGATACGAATGCCAACAAGAAGGATAGTTCTTATTTTGAGAGTATACGTCCCATTCCGTTGACTGTACATGAACAGGACTTATATAAAGATTTCTTTTTAAGCCGTGATACTTCATATCGATATAAGAAACCCAAAAATAAGAATCTGGAATTCTGGGGACAGATAGGTGATGCGCTTATCAGCCGCTATACGGTAGATCTTTCGAAACTGGGCAGTGTGCGCTGTTCACCGCTTATCAATCCATTCTTGCTGAGTTATAGCGGGAAGAATGGTTTTTCTTACCGGCAGGAATTTAAGTACAACCGTATTTTTACGGGCGACCGTTTGTTACGTATTGTTCCCAGATTGGGTTATAACTTCAAGTATAATGAGTTTTATTGGTCGATAAAGTCAGATTTTGATTACTGGCCACGTAAGCGCGCGGCCCTTCACGTTAACCTGGGTAACGGCCACCGCATTTATAGTAGTAGGATGCTGGATGAATTGAAAAACATTCCGGATAGTGTTTTCGATTTTGATCAGATACAACTGGATTACTTTAATGACTTATACTTGCAGGTGCGCCATAGCTGGGAGGTTGTGAACGGTCTGTCACTGGATGTCGGTTTCTCCATGCATAAGCGTACGGAGGCCAATCGTTCGATGTATGTATCCACGAGGGCGACTTCGCGAAGTGTAGGCTCCTCTTCAGAAGTTTATCCTGATTGGACAGAGAAAATGCGTCATTCTTACAATAGTTTTGCTCCGCGTGTCCGTCTGACGTGGACGCCCGGTCAGTATTACTATATGAATGGGGATCGTAAAGTGAATTTACATTCCAAATATCCCAGTTTTTCAGTGGACTGGGAGCGGGGTATCAATGGGGTTTTTAAAAGTACCGGTACGTATGAGCGTGTAGAGGTGGATATTCAGCACTCCATTCCCTTGGGGTTGATGCGTGATTTTTATCTCCGCTTTGGATGGGGTGCTTTTACTAATCAAAAAGATATATACTTTGTGGATTTTGCCAATTTTACCCGTTCCAATCTTCCCGTGGGATGGAATGATGAAATTGGCGGTGTATTCCAGTTGCTTGACGGGCGGTGGTATAACTCCTCCCGTAAATATCTCCGTGGGCATTTGACGTATGAATCTCCCTTCCTGATGTTGCGTCATTTGGTGAAGTATACACAGCATGTGCTCAATGAGCGTCTTTATCTGAATGCTTTGGTTGTTCCGCATCTGAACCCTTATGTTGAGGTTGGTTATGGCATCGGCACCAATATTTTTGATTTCGGAGTCTTTGGCAGCTTTGCCAATTGGAAATTTAAGGAGATAGGTTGCAAATTCACTTTTGAGTTATTCAACCGATAATCTTTAAGTTTTTCCTGTATTTCTGTTATTAACTTCCTTTATAAATTACCCGGCTTTCGTGTTATTGTAGTTTAGAAAAACAGTGTTCTATGTTCTATAACATGCAATGACGTATTCGATGAAAGTATAGTATTTTCTCTGATTATCAATCGTTTATTTGTTTTTGACGTATTGATAACGTATTCTGAATTTTGAATTGACGTATTTAAGAATGGGTACTTAGGGCTTCTTTTATTGCATTTTACTCTATGTTTGCAGTGTTCAATTGAGAACGAAACCGAGAATTGTTAATCTTAATTTAGTAAAACTTATGAAAAAGTTATTATCAGTTTTATTTTTACTGAGCTTTACCTTAGCTTCTGCTGTATATGCACAAGATATACAGATAAAAGGTACGGTGGTAAGTGGTGCGGACAATGAACCCTTACCTGGAGTAAATGTGGTGGTGAAAGGTAATGCCACTACGGGAACAATCACCGGTATAGACGGTGAATTCACCTTGTCGGTACCTTCCGGCGCAACCCTTTCCATTTCTTATATAGGATTTAAGTCACAGGATATTCCGGTGAACGGTAGACGTGAACTGAAAATTGTTCTACAAGAAGACTCTGAAGCGTTGGACGAAGTAGTGGTAGTAGGTTATGGTGTGCAAAAGAAGAGTGTGGTAACCGCTTCTATTGCCAAGGTAAGCAGCGAAGACATTGCCGGAAAAGCTCCCGTCCGCATGGATAATGCACTGAAAGGACTGGCTGCTGGTGTAGATGTAACTTCTGCTTCAGGACAACCGGGTGATTCTCCTCGCGTACGTATACGTGGTATCGGTACTATTAATAATAGTGATCCGCTATACATCGTAGACGGTATGCCTATTGGAGGTGGCCTTGACTTTGTGAATCCTAATGATATCGAATCCATTGAGGTTCTGAAAGATGCTGCATCCGGAGCTATCTATGGTGCACGTGCCGCCAATGGTGTTATCCTCGTTACTACTAAGAAGGGTAAAATGGGTAAAACTCAGATCAATTACAACTTCTCCTATGGCTGGCAGAGCGCATGGAAGCAACGTGACGTGACAAGCGCTACGGACTATGCTGTCTTGCAGAATGAGAGTCGTGTGAACGGCGGGCAGGCTCCGGCTTATGCTGACCCTTACAATTTGATAGATGGCAATGGACAGGCAATCAAGGGATTCGGTACAGATTGGCAGGATCTGGTGTTCAATGATAATGCGCCGGTGGTGAATCATGATGTAACTATCAGTGGAGCATCTGAGAAGATAAACTACTATCTCTCATTGGGATATTATACACAAGATGGTATTGTTGGCGGTAACTACGGACAATCTAATTATGACCGTCTGACCATTCGTTCTAACACACAGTACAATCTGATTGACGCTTCCAAGGAGCGCAGCTTCCTTAATAAACTAGATTTGGGCGTAAATATCGCTTATATGCGCACACACGCCACCGGTATCTCCACCAACTCAGAATTCGGTTCTGCTCTGGGATCCGCCTTGTATCTGTCTCCTATCTTGACACCTACATTGACCGGTGATGCGGCAACTGATATGATTGACTATTATAAGACTTATGACTTGCCTCGTGATGCAAACGGAAATCCCTATACTGTGCCCGGTTATGGTGGCGCTTATCAGGAGATGAATAATCCGCTGGCTATGATGACGTTGAGCCCTCAGAAAAACTGGTCGCATAAGTTTGTACCCAAGTTTTCTCTTGACTTGCAGTTATGGGATAATCTGAAATATCACTTCAGTTACAGTGCCGACATGGGCTTCTGGGGATATGACAAAGCCACGACTTCTCGTTTCTATCTTTCCGGCAATAATAATGCCTCACATACCAGTGTAGAAGCCAATAAGGAGCAGAATGTTACTTGGCAGTTGGAAAATACCTTGACTTATGATAAGACTATTGGCAAGCATACCTTTGGTGTGGTGTTGGGACAGTCTGCTTTAAAGTACAAGGGTGACTATTTGAAGGGTAATCGCTGGAATCTGGTGAATCCGGATAAACCTTCCATTGACTATGCTACGGGAAACATCGAATATACCTACAAGACAGATGGAAACGGTGACTATATATTGGATAAAGATGGAAACAAAATCATATCCTCTACTACTGTTCAGTATGGCACATCAGGTGCTCCCCGTGTGGAACACACAATGTCGTCCATGTTTGCACGCTTTAGTTATAACTACGACGAACGCTATATGATTCAGGCTACGATACGTCGTGATGGTTCAAGCCGTTTTGGTCCTAACAATAAGTATGGTACATTCCCTTCCGTATCGGCAGGCTGGAATGTGACGAATGAGGCATTTATGGAAAATACGCGCGCTTGGCTTACTAACTTAAAAATTCGTGCCAGTTGGGGTAAGAACGGTAATGATAATATTGCAGAGTTTGCTTATACTTCGCTTACGGCTATGGGTAATAATGTGCTTCTTGGTAAAGATGCCGTCAAGTATATCGGATCTAAGGCTCAACGACTGGCCAATCCTGATTTGAAGTGGGAAGAAAGTGAACAGACTGACTTTGGTATCGATATGGGATTCTTTAACAATGCATTGACATTCAGTGCCGATTATTATATAAAGAAGACCAATGGTATGATTATGGAGATGCCTATTCCGAGTTATGTAGGTGAAAGCAAGCCTTTGGGTAACGTGGGTGACATGGAAAATAGCGGCTTCGAGTTTGAACTTGGTTACAAATGGAATATTTCGGATGCCAAATTTGCTGTCAAGGGTAATGCCACTTATCTTAAAAACACATTGAAGAACTTAGGTAATGACACCGGTTATATGGATTTTGATGGTATTCAGGGATTGTCCGGCGGTGGTACACGTGGTTCAAACGGACAGCCTTTCCCGTACTTCTTCGGTTATAAGACTGATGGCGTGTTCCAAAATATGGATGAAGTCCGTGCTTACGTTAATAAGGATGGAGAGATGATAATGCCGAATGCGGTTCCTGGTGATACACGTTTTGTGGATGTGAATGGTGACGGAAGTATTTCTGCCGATGACCGTACCAATATCGGTAACGGTACGCCCGACTGGACTTATGGCTTGAACTTCAATGCCGACTGGAAGGGTTTCGACTTCAATATTTTCTTTCAGGGTGTAGCCGGTGCCGATGTTTTCGATGCCACTTATCGTACGGATGTTTCTTCCGGTAACTATCCTTCTTGGATGTTGGGTCGCTGGACCGGTGAGGGAACTTCCAACAAGTACCCCCGTCTGGCAGTGGGTGATGCCACAAACTGGATGGTATCCGACCTTTATGTATGCGATGGCTCTTACCTGCGTCTCAAGAATATCACTTTGGGTTATACATTACCCAAGGCTCTTACCCGTAAACTTACTATTGAACGTTTGCGCTTTTATGTGCAAGCTGAGAATCTTGTGACTTGGACGAAATATTGGGGTTTTGATCCTGAAATATCTTCCGGTCCCGACGGTATTAAATCTCTTGGTATCGATCGTGGTGTTTATCCGCAGGCTCGTACCTTTACAGTAGGTGTAAACGTTTCTTTCTAATCTAAAAATCAAGAAATATATGAAAACAAATAAGATATTAGCAATAGGCTTACTTTCTGTCGCCACGGTGCTGGCTACCGGTTGTAGTGACAGTTTCCTTGAAGTGGATAATCCCACAGGTGAACCATTGGAAGATTATTATACTACGGATGCGCATATTCAGGAGGCTCTGATTGCTGCTTATGATCCTATTCATTGGGCCGACTGGGGATTGGACCAGTACAATGCCCTGAACATTGATGCTGAAATCATGGGTGATAATTTCTGGGTAGGCGGTTCCACTAAAACGGATATGCAGAACTGGCACATGCTCTTCAATTATGAAGGCAATGAAAATTATACGCTTAGTTCTCTCTGGACAGTGGACTACTCGGGCGTCAAGCGTTGCAATGACTTGCTGAAATATCTGGATTGGGCTACTGATGTTACGGCGGAAAATCGCAAGAGCTATGAGATGCAAGCGCGTTGCCTGCGTGTGTTCTACTATAATATGTTGTGGCATTACTTCGGCAATGTTCCTTTCTATCTGGAGAATCTTTCCAAGCCTCCTTATACGGCTCCGCAATACACGGCCGATGATGTTTACAACGAGCTGATTGTGGAATTGGAAGCTGTGATAGATTCAAAAGTGCTGCCTTTGAAGTACTATAAGACTGCTAAGGGAGAAAATGATGACAGTCAATTGGGGCGCGTCACTCAGGCTATGGCTTATATGATGTATGCTGAAATGGTGATGTATCAGAACGACGAAGCTCGTTTTGCAAAGGCTCTCGGCTATATGAAAGAGATTATAGCAGACTCCAACTTTCAATTGGTGACCGATTATGCCTCCATCTGGGAAACAAACGGTGAATGGTGCAATGAGTCCATTTGGGAAATCAATTACGAACAGACTAACTCTGAACGTGGTTGGGGAAGTCCGTTGGCTGTTGGTGGTACTGTGCTTCCTACATTGATTTCGCCCAATACATTTACTGCTGATTCGGAATGGACCGGTGAAGGTTGGGGATTTTTACCTATGCGCCTCGAAACTTATGAGATGTTTAGCAGTACGGACAAACGTCGCGATGCTACTTGCTGGGACGTGCGCGGAACGACGTATAAAGACCGCTATCAGGATACCCATATCTGGTTGCAGAAATATCGTCCGTATGACCGGAACTTTAAGAGTGCCCCATTCGACCAGAACTTGAACTACAATAATAATTACCGTTATTATCGTTATGCTGAAACGTTGCTCAATGCAGCTGAATTATCTCTCCGCACCGGTGGCAGTGCAACTGGTGAAGCCAAGACGTGGCTGAATGCAGTCCGCACTCGTGCCGGACTGGCAGAACTCTCCACAGCTACCGTGGACGATATACTAACCGAACGTCGCCTTGAGTTTGTGGGTGAAGGTAAACGCTACTTTGACTTGGTACGTGCCGAGAACATCAGTGGAGTTTCATCCAAGAATAAGGCTACTACGGCACTTGTTCCCGATCAATATGGTTATCGCACCAATTCGTGGACTCTGAAGAAAAAGCATATTCCTATCGCGCAAGGTGAGTTGGATTCCGATCCGGCCTTGATTCAGAACGATTATAAATAGTTTCCCATAACTTTATTAAAGAATAAACGATATGAAAAATATTTTTAAATATATGGCAGGGGTGTTGATTGCAGGTTTTGCAATGACTGCATGTTCGCCCGAGGACTTTTCCGGTGCATCACAGGACGGTCTACCGAAATTGGCTGATTATAAGGCTGCTGTGACAGTTGACCAGGAAACCAATAGAGTAACATTCAATATTGTAGATGCCCAAGGTCAGAATCCTAAAGGTGTGTATCCTATATGGGTTATAAATATCTCTCCCATTGTCAAGACAACGGTTAACGGTTATCAGACTGGCTTAGTACCCCTTGCAGGCGAGTATTCTTACTCATTGCAGGTGGGAAATAAAAATGGTATCAGCGATGGTACTATAGAGGGAACATTCACTATTAATACAACCAGATACGATTTCTCTGATGTAGTTTCTAAACTAACCAATAAGGCTACAAAGGAATGGCGCGTTTACAGTGCCAAGGCTGGACACCTGGGTTGTGGCGAATCTCCAAAAGACCCGGCGGGATGGTGGTCTGCACCTGCTGAAGATAAAGTAAGTGAAGGTATTTATGATGATCGGATTACTTTCACGGCAGGCGAGAAACTTGCTGAAGGTGCTTATAAGTATAGTGCGGGTGAAGATGGACTCACATTCTGTAATAAAGGTGTTACCACTTTGGGTGTAACGGCCGCAGAAGCTGATTATAGCACTGCTTGTGTGGGTGTAAACGGTGCTTTGAGTGAGGCTACTTACAACTTGGGCTACAATGCCGAACTGGATTGCGTGACCATTACATTACCGGCTAAGACTTTGTTCCCGTATATGGCTGATGATGCGCAGATGAATGGGGCAATGACGTACATTATAACTGATCTGAACAGCAAGACCATGACTTTGGTTATTGAACTTTCCGGAATTTCCTGGCAGATTATTCTGGTGAACGGAGATGACGAGGCTGTAGAAGAGGCATTTGATCCGGAATTGGTGAACTGGTGTGCGGTAGACGCTCCTGAAAATCTGGGTGCCGGTTTCAATACAAAGGGGGAGATGACGTTCTGGTTTGCGGCTGCTGATTGGCAGCAGATAGGTGATCCTGAATTTTCTTATGCCGATGGCGTTTATACCGTTACTACAAAGGATGCTACTGTAGAACCATGGCAGGGGCAATGTGTAATCGGTGAAGTTCCTTTGACTATTGAAGGTGAAGAGTTTTATGACATTGCTTGCAAGGTGGTAGCAAGCGTGTCAGTAGATCGATTTACCGTTAAGGTAAACAAGGATCCGGATGTTGAGGGCGATCCTAATGCTCTTTTCGCTAAAGTGGATGTGGTTTTGAAGAAAGGAGAGAATATTCTTCGTTTTGCGAAAAGAACAGGTATTAATAGTGATGGAGATCCCGTTTCTTTTGAACAAGGCAAGTTTATCGTCGACTTAGGCGGTACTCCGGCAGGTGTTAAAATTGAAATCAGCGACATCATTATTCAGAAGCATAATCCGAAATAATGTATACTTAGATGATAGGAGGGGAGAAACTTCTTCCCTCCTATATATCATTAAAACATTCATTGTTTTTATAGAACACAGATGGATATAGTATTGCGTTATAAATAATAGATGTATAGATGAAGAAATTAAATATTATACTGCTGTTTTTATTGCTCTTCATATCTTGTAGTAATGAGGATGCTGGCAATTTGGTGACAGATGACGTGACTCTGGAATGTTCGCCGGAAAAGGTGGAAACATCAGGTGCTGGCGGAGTGTATACGCTGGACGTTACTTGTAGCGACAGTGAATGGACTGCTTTAGCCAGTGATGATTGCAGTTCATGGATCGCTGTAAAAGTGGCCGGTTCGCTTAGCAGCAAAGGAACGGCGACTGTTACCGTAAGTGCGAATACAAGTAAGGATTCCCGCAACGGCTCTGTTATCATTAAATCCGGAGCGAAGCGCGTTGTGATACCTGTGACGCAAGGGGCTCCAATGTCTGTCTCGCAGCGTGAGATATACTCTAATTCTCGTGGCGAGAACTTCACATTGTCCGTTGTGACCACGGGCGACTGGAGCGTGACGTTTAACGATAGCTGGATAAAGGTCGAAAAGAAAGATAGCAAGACAGTGAGTGTCACGACAGAACCCAATGAAAGCAAGACTTCCCGGAAGGGAACTTTGGATATTGTTTCGGGTGCGGAGAAGATTACGGTAAGCGTCGCTCAAGAGTCGGCAGAAGACCGTGAGATAAATACGCCCGAAGGATATCGCCTGGTTTGGCACGATGAGTTTAACGAAGGCGCTACTCTTGGCACCGGCTGGACCCACGAAGTGCAAAAGCCCGGTTGGGTGAACAATGAACTTCAGGAATATGTAAACGGTTCGGTAAGCGGTAAACGCGTAACGGAATTGGTAGATGGTAAACTGAACATCAACTGCTTTAAAGCTTCAGACGGCAAGATCTATTCGGGGCGTGTTTACGCTAATGTAAATACGGGATGGCTTTATGGCTATTTTGAAGCTCGTATCATGCTTCCCAAAGGCAAGGGTACTTGGCCTGCTTTCTGGATGATGCCGGTGGGCAATAATTACTCTACTAATCCTTGGCCGGGTTGTGGTGAAATTGACATCATGGAAGAAGTGGGCGTTGATGCGAATATCGTGTCGTCTTCCATTCATTGCGCGGCTTACAATCATACCATAAATACTCAGAAGACTGCATCTCGCAATATTGGTACGGCAGAGTCAGAGTTCCATGTCTATGCTTGTGAGTGGACACCCGACTATCTGAAATTCTTTGTAGATGGAACAGAATTGATGACATTCAAGAATGAAGGTTCCGGCAAAAATGTGTGGCCGTTCACTTATGCTTTCTATCCTATTCTCAACCTTGCATGGGGCGGTGATTGGGGAGGATACAAAGGTGTAGATGAGAGCGCCTTGCCTATAACGATGAAGGTGGATTATGTACGGGTATTCCAAAAAAAATAGTGTAACTAATAAAATAATTGTAATGAAAACTAGATATTTCCTTTTTGTTTTTCTTCTTTGCTTCTTTTTTTCTTGTGCCGAAGAAGATAACATGGTAATTAGTAATGAAATGTTGACGGAGTCATCGTTGCAAATGGAACAAGCCAAGATCGCTATTTATGCTATGGGACTTGACACAACATTTATTTCTGAATGGGACAGGTATTATGTTGTTGAAGAAGATATATTGGTATGTAAAGATAGCGTGAATTTATCAAGAACTCTTACCAGACAGTATAAAACGACTTACCATGTGGCTAATTTTCAGACAATCACTATTGGTGTTGATAATACTATCGCTTCAAATACTAATTGGAGAGAGGCTGTGCAAGAAGTCATTGTATTGTAAAATAAATATACGGGATTAAAATTTGTATATACGGAGGATGATCCAGATATAAAAATCTCTAAAAAATATATTTCAGGAACAAATGTATGTGCAAGTGGTGTGTTTCCTTCATCTTCAAGAAAGCCAGGGGAAGCGATAATCATTAATAGTAATTTTTTTAAAGATATAGATTCTTTTTTATCTTTAAATCAAAAAATATTTTTATTGGCGCATGAACTTGGACATAACTTGGGATTGCGGCATACTAATGGTGGACCTGAGGGTGCGGCTGGAGTAGGTTTAATTCAAATACCAGGAACGCCTACTACTGATTCAGACTCTTTTATGAATGCTGGCACATGTGGTAATTCTTGGACTAAGTTTTCACATTATGATATAGTTACTTTTAACTATCTGTGGCCTAAAGCTCGATATACAGTTTCTTTTGCAAATAATTGTTGTCCTTCAATAACAGTTGAAGTAGGCAGTCTATTAGAACGCTCTATTGCTCCTGAATCTGATTATCAAATCTTTTCCGGGTGGTATGAAGATAGAGAGTTAACCATTCCGTGGAATTATGGAAAACGAATCACGGGTAATCTTTATTTGTATCCAAAATGGAGATATAGAACATCACCATTAGTTACTTATCGAAAGGAGTCATATAGTACTAATCAGGTATCTTTTACTTTGGAACAAACTACAGGGGTTACTCTAACAGGTCAAGTCTGTCGTGGGTTTAATGAGTGGTGGGAAATTGCTAAATATGGTGGTGCCACTAATGTAGCTGTCGGCAAATCATCAACATTGATTAAAGTTATGTATGTGAATCAATATATTCAAACTTCTAGTACAGTTGGAGCTTTTGAGCATACAGAGAGGCTTGTATTGGAGGCTGGAACTTATTGGTTATCTGCTACATTCCCATTGGAACTAGGACCACAAAATGGAGCCTCATTAAAACATGGGGTGACAGTTGCTAAGATAGCTTATTGATTAATGATAATCTGTAATCATAATTATATAATTTAGTTAATTCATGAAGACACTGAAAATCTTCTCCGCCTGCTTGTTTCTCTTGCCTTTTGTCTCTTGTACGCAAGTAGCCAATAAAGGTAGTGATGCGGCAACCGAGAAAAAAGTAGAATCTCTCCTGTCTAAGATGACCCTTGAGGAGAAAATCGGTCAGATGAACCAGATTTCCTCTTACGGTAATATCGAGGATATGAGTGCTTTGATTAAGAAAGGTGAAATCGGTTCCATCTTGAATGAGGTGGATCCGGTGCGTATTAATGCGCTACAGCGCGTGGCAATGGAAGAATCCCGTTTGGGTATTCCTTTATTGATAGCGCGTGATGTCATTCACGGGTTTAAAACAATTTTCCCTATTCCCTTGGGACAAGCGGCTTCGTTCAATCCGCAGGTAGCGAAAGACGGTGCACGGGTAGCAGCTATTGAAGCTTCGTCTGTAGGTATCCGGTGGACTTTTGCGCCAATGATTGATATTGCCCGCGATCCTCGCTGGGGACGTATTGCCGAAGGGTGTGGTGAAGATACGTACCTTACTTCCGTAATGGGAGCAGCTATGGTAGAAGGTTTTCAGGGAGATTCGCTGAATAGTCCTACTTCAATTGCAGCTTGCCCTAAACATTTTGTAGGTTACGGTGCAGCCGAAGGAGGACGTGATTATAATTCCACGTTTATTCCCGAACGTCGTCTGCGCAATGTTTATTTGCCACCTTTTGAAGCTGCCACCAAAGCGGGGGCAGCCACGTTTATGACTTCATTTAATGATAATGATGGAATCCCTTCTACCGGGAATGTTTTTTTTTTGAAGAATGTACTCCGTGATGAGTGGGGATTCGATGGTTTTGTTGTGACGGACTGGGCTTCTGCCAGCGAAATGATAAGCCATGGTTTTGCCGTCGGTTCAAAGGAAGCGGCAATGAAATCTGTGAATGCAGGAGTAGATATGGAAATGGTGAGTTACACTTTTGTGAAGGAACTGCCGGAATTAGTGAAAGAGGGAAAGGTGAAGGAAAGCACTATCGATGAGGCTGTTCGTAATATTTTGCGTATAAAGTATCGTTTAGGATTGTTTGATACACCTTATGTAGATGAACAACAAACATCTGTCATGTATGCTCCTTCTCATTTGGAAGCAGCTAAGCAAGCCGCTGTTGAATCGGCTATTCTGTTGAAGAATGATAAGGAAGTGTTGCCGTTACAACCATCTGTGAAAACTGTTGCAGTGGTAGGACCTATGGCTAATGCACCTTATGAACAGTTGGGTACTTGGATATTTGATGGTGAGAAAGCTCGTACTCAGACTCCGTTGAACGCTATTAAGGAAATGGTTGGCGATAAAGTACAGGTGATTTATGAACCGGGACTAGCATATAGTCGTGAGAAAAATCCGGCAAGTGTGGCTAAAGCAGCTGCCGCCGCTGCACGTGCAGATGTCATTCTTGCTTTTGTGGGTGAAGAATCTATTCTTTCGGGTGAAGCTCACTGTTTGGCTGATCTGGATTTGCAGGGTGATCAGGGAGCTTTGATTACAGCTTTGGCTAAGACGGGTAAACCTGTAGTGACTATTGTGATGGCGGGTCGTCCGTTGACTATCGGTAAAGAAGTCGAAGAGTCGACTGCTGTTCTCTATTCATTCCATCCGGGCACAATGGGCGGTCCTGCATTGGCTGATTTGCTTTGGGGGAAGGCTGTGCCGAGTGGAAAGGCGCCGGTCACTTTCCCGAGGATGGTGGGACAAATTCCTGTGTACTACGCTCATAATAATACCGGACGTCCGGCTACACGGAATGAAGTGTTGCTGAATGATATTGCTGTTGAGGCAGGACAGACTTCACTGGGCTGTACTTCCTTCTATATGGATGCGGGTTTTGATCCCTTGTTTCCGTTTGGTTATGGCTTGTCGTACACCACATTTAAGTATAGCAACATCAAACTGGCGTCTGATGTACTGAAAAAAGATGATGTGCTGACAGTGACATTCGATCTGGAAAATACCGGGAAATATGAAGGAACGGAAGTAGTTCAATTGTATATACAAGATAAGATTGGTTCCGTGACCCGTCCGGTGAAAGAACTGAAACGTTTCACTCGTGTGACATTGAAGCCGGGTGAGAAGAAAAGCGTTTCGTTTGAACTCCCTGTTAGTGAACTTGCATTTTGGAACATAGATATGGCTAAAGTTGTGGAACCCGGAGACTTTGGGCTTTGGGTGGCAACGGATAGTCAGTCCGGAGAAGAAGTTTTCTTCAAGGTAGTAGACTGATTGGTGATTTTAAGGTTAAAGTAGAAGAGGGGCGGTCCGTGATGGTTCGCCCCTCTTGATTATTTTATTTTTTGACACTTAAATAGAATTCATGGTTATTTTATACGTTTATAACCGTAAACAGCATTAGCGCCCAGTTCTTCTTCGATGCGAAGCAACTGATTATATTTTGCCATACGGTCGGAACGACTCAATGAACCGGTTTTGATTTGTCCGCTATTGGTGGCAACGGCGATGTCGGCAATCGTAGCGTCTTCCGTTTCCCCGGAGCGATGGGAGGTCACGGTAGTGTATCCGTGGCGGTGAGCCATTTCGATGGCATTCAATGTTTCGGTCAGGGAACCGATTTGGTTTACTTTAATTAGAATAGAGTTGGCACAACCTTTTTCAATACCCATGGCCAGGAAATCAACGTTAGTAACAAAGAGGTCGTCACCTACCAACTGGCAACGGTCGCCGATGCGGTCGGTAAGTTTCTTCCAGCCTTCCCAGTCATTTTCGCTCATGCCGTCTTCGATAGAGTCGATGGGGAATTGGTTGATAAGTTGTTCCAGATAGTCAATCTGTTCGTCAGCTGTGCGTTTCTTGCCTTTCTCGCCTTCGAACTTGGTATAATCGTAGATTCCGTCTTTATAGAATTCAGAAGAAGCGCAGTCCATGGCAATCATTACATCTTTGCCCGGTTCGTATCCGGCAGCTTTGATGGCGGCAATAATACTGTTCAGGGCATCTTCTGTACCTTCCAGATTTGGTGCAAAACCGCCTTCGTCACCTACAGCAGTGCTCAGACCACGATCTTTCAGTACTTTCTTTAAAGCGTGGAATACTTCGGCACCCATGCGCAGACCTTCACGGAAGGAAGTTGCACCTACAGGGCGTATCATGAATTCCTGGAAAGCAATAGGAGCGTCACTGTGTGAACCACCGTTGATGATATTCATCATCGGTACGGGCATTACGTATGTATTGGTACCACCTATGTAGCGGTACAGGGGGATATCGAGATAAGCGGCGGCAGCTTTTGCTACGGCGAGGGATACGCCGAGAATAGCATTTGCGCCCAGATTTGATTTCGTTTTTGTTCCATCCAATGCCAGCATGGTATGATCGATGCCCATCTGGTCGAGGGCTGACATTCCGACAAGTTTCGGAGCGATAATATCATTGATGTTTTCTACAGCTTTTAATACACCTTTGCCTCCATAACGTCCTTTGTCGCCATCACGGAGTTCCAAAGCTTCGTGTTCTCCCGTAGAAGCGCCGGAAGGAACGGAAGCACGGCCCATAAAGCCTGATTCCAACATTACATCTACTTCCACTGTGGGATTTCCTCTTGAATCGAGAATTTCACGTCCGATAATCTTTTCTATTTTCATAATTATGATATTATTTGTAATTATTTTAAATAGGAAACAAGAAGCAATCGGTTTTTGTTCAGAATATAGTTGTGTTTAGTGATTAGTGGTGAGTGATAAGTGATTAGTGCCGACTGCTCCTCCCGCCAATGCAGCCAATATTCCCAACGTGATGCTGATTAAGGTATATGCTATAAATGTTCCATAGAAACCACCTTTCAGCAAGGTCAGACCATCATTGGAAAAAGTAGAGAAAGTGGTGAATCCACCGCAGAAACCGGCTGTCAATAACAGACGCATTTCGGGCGAGAGATTAAAACGGGCGGAAAGGGCATAAAACAACCCGATGAGAAAACTGCCGAAGATATTGACTGTAAATGTTGCCCAAGGAAAGGAATAAGGGATGATCCGTTCGTGCAGTAGTTCCTGCACATAGTAACGGAGCACACTGCCTGTTCCGCCACCAAGGAAAATGTATATCAATTCTTTCATTTTTATTCTGTTATTATTCCGATAATGCCTGCAAAGGTACAATTTTTCATTTATATCGGGTTTATATTCCGGTTTTTCCCCTTAATGCTTAAAAATCAGAAACTAAACCAGTTATGCAAACGTTTGCCGGTAAATCATCTATATTTTCATTTTATTCCTTCGTTCACATGTCATTTCATCCTTATATTTGCATCACGATTATAATTCTCTAAAATAATTCAAATCATGAAAAACATGAAAGCAATCAAATTGTTCTGTCTCTTGCTCTTTTTGTTTGTAAGCAATTGGGCAATGGCTGAGAGTATCACCTCGCCGAACGGACAACTGCAACTGAACTTTTCAGTGAACGCACAAGGTGAACCGATCTATGAACTTTCCTACAAAGGAAAAGCTGTTATCAAACCTTCTAAACTCGGCTTGGAACTGAAAGATGCTCCGGGACTGATGAATGGATTTACACTGGCAAATACCCAAACTTCCACTTTTGATGAGACTTGGGAGCCGGTGTGGGGTGAAGTGAAACAAATTCGCAACCATTATAATGAGATGGCTGTAACGTTGAACCAGAAAGCGCAAGATCGCAATATGATCATCCGCTTCCGTCTGTTTGATGACGGTTTGGGTTTCCGTTACGAATTTCCTTTGTCTAAGAACCTGAATTATTTTGTTATCAAGGAAGAGCATACTCAGTTTGCCATGACAGGCGATCACACTGCTTTCTGGATACCGGGCGATTATGATACACAGGAATATGATTATACAGAATCTAAGCTTTCTGAAATCCGTGGCTTGATGGATGGTGCAATCACTCCTAATTCTTCACAGACTACGTTCTCTCCGACGGGTGTACAGACTTCTCTGCAAATGAAAACAGCTGACGGTCTTTATATTAACTTGCATGAGGCTGCTTTGGTGGATTACTCCTGTATGCATCTTAATCTGGATGATAAGAATTTTGTATTCGAATCCTGGCTTACCCCTGATGCAAAAGGAGATAAAGGATACCTGCAAGCTCCCTGTAAGTCTCCGTGGCGTACGGTTATCGTAAGTGATGACGCCCGTGATATTCTGAATTCCAAACTGACGTTGAATCTGAATGAGCCTTGTGCTTATGAAGATGTTTCCTGGATTAAGCCGGTGAAATATGTAGGCGTATGGTGGGAAATGATTGCCGGAAAGAGCACTTGGGCTTATACCGATGATCTGCCTTCTGTAAAATTGGGTGAAACGGACTATACCAAAACTAAACCTAACGGACGTCATGGTGCTACCAATGAAAACGTAAAACGTTATATAGACTTTGCAGCTGAAAATGGACTTGATCAAGTGCTGGTAGAAGGTTGGAACGAAGGATGGGAAGACTGGTTCGGTCATTCTAAAGATTATGTATTTGATTTTGTAACTCCATATCCTGACTTTGATGTAAAGATGTTGAACGCTTACGCTAAAAGTAAGGGTGTGAAATTGATGATGCACCATGAAACTTCGGCATCCGTACGCAATTATGAACGTCATATGGATAAAGCCTACCAGTTTATGGTAGACAACGGTTACAATGCAGTGAAGAGTGGTTATGTAGGCAATATGATTCCTCGTGGAGAGCATCACTATGGTCAGTGGATGAACAACCATTATCTGTACGCCGTGACTAAAGCTGCCAAGTATAAGATTTGCGTAAATGCCCATGAAGCTGTGCGTCCTACCGGACTTTGCCGTACTTATCCTAACCTGATTGGTAACGAGTCTGCCCGTGGTACGGAATATGAGGCTTTTGGTGGCAGTAAACCGTTCCACACTACCTTGCTTCCATTTAATCGTCTGATTGGTGGCCCGATGGATTATACTCCGGGTATCTTCGATACAAAACTTGATTTCATGGGCGATCTGCCTCATGGACAGGTACAGACCACTCTCTGTAAGCAGTTGGCTCTTTACGTGACATTATACAGTCCGTTGCAGATGGCTGCCGATTTAGTTGAGAATTATGAGAAGCACATGGATGCTTTCCAATTCATCAAAGATGTAGCGGTAGATTGGGATGATAGTAAATATCTGGAAGCGGAACCGGGTGATTATATTACGGCAGCTCGTAAGGCGAAAGGAACAAATAATTGGTTTGTAGGTGGCATCACAGATGAGAATGCACGTACTGCTAACTTTACTCTGGATTTTCTGGAACCTGGCAAGCAGTATGTAGCTACTCTTTATGCTGATGGTAAAGATGCTGATTACAAAGAGAATCCGACTTCTTATCAGATAAAGAAAGGTATTGTGACCAGTAAGACTAAGATGTCTGTGAAGTTGGCACGTAGTGGTGGCTTTGCCCTGAGTTTGATTGAGGCTACTCCGTCAGACAAGAAGGTTGTGAAGAAATGGAGATAGATAAGATTCATCGGAAACTCTCAGATTGAGAGCTACTCTAAAATTAGGGTAAAAAGAGGTTTTTATTAGGCATTAGGTAAATAAGGGGTGCACTTCAAAATTTGAAGTGCGCCCCTTTCTTTTTTTCTTTGTATGACTTCTTGCTGAGTTTCTTAACTCAAGGGCCCAGGTTTGTTGCTGCAAAATAGAATCGATGCTTCCACAACTTAATAAGACGATTGAGCAAGAACTTGATGGTATGGCTTGATTACCCCTGAAATGGGAAGCTTTGCATTGACTCGATGGTTGCAGATAATGCACTGAATTATATCATTTGTCACTAAATTGGAATAAACTTTAGAAGTCTTGTGATGTAACAAAGTTTGTCCTGTTTTCAAGGTGTTAAGAGCTTGTTTCCAAGAAGTTAAGAGTTTGTCGACAAAGAGTTAACTTCCTGTCGACAAACTCTTAACTTCTTGGAAGTGACTAATTCTCAGAGTGGTTTTAAAGTGCCTTTGTCGTTGAGGTAATGAGCGAAATAGTGTTGAATAAAATTCCTTATTGTCTGGTGTGTTAATCATAGCTTGTATAGGGCTACACCTTTTGCCGCAAAGGGTGTAGCCTTACATACAAAAGGGTGTAGTCATCCGGGGTAAATGGTGTAGCCCTTTTGGAAGTGCCCTTACAGGTACTTGTGGATAGGATTAAATGATATGATTAGAATTATTTTTATTAAACACTTTGTTCTTTCGAAAATCCCCCTTATCTTTGTGCCCATTAAACGAACGATTAATAGTATATTTTGTTCTATTAAGTCTTTTGTTTACAGTATATTAGAAGTCGAGAATTGTGCTTTTTCAGCAAAATCAGCTTTTCCAGTCTTCAAAAGTGCCTGTTTGCACTTCCTGCGATAGGGAGTCTGAATTTAGGCCGTTGAACGTAGCAAATTCACCATCACGGATTTACGTTTTAACCGGAAGGAATTTTCATTCCCCGGTGTCCCCAAGAAATATCCAGACGAGAACAGTTAATCATTCATGAGCTCTCAATCTTCCATTTTGAATTCTGAATATCATTGGTATGCTTTGCGTATCACCTATAGCCGGGAACTCGTTTTGAAAGAGTTTTTGGACAAGAATAATATCGAAAACTTCATTCCTATGCGTTATGAATATGTAACGCGGAAGGAGCAACGTATTCGTAAACTCGTTCCTGCCATACATAATCTGGTTTTCATTTATTCCACTCGTAAGAAGATTGACGAAATTAAGGAGGAAAATGCTGTTCTTCTACCTCTTCGCTATATCATGGATCGTGAGACGAAGCAGCCGATTATTGTTCCGGAAATCCAAATGCGCCACTTTATAGCCATCGCCGGTTCTTACGACCAACAAGTAATTTACTTGCCGCCTACGGAATATTCCATGCAGAAAGGAGATCGTGTCCGCATCACCGGTGGGGTTTTCGAAGGTGTCGAAGGTATATTTGTTCGTGTAAAAGGTGATCGTCGGGTAGTTGTTTCTATTCAGGGGGTTATGGCAGTGGCTACCACTTTTATTCATCCCTCTCTTATTGTTCCGATAACAGAAGAATAATTCATAATTTATAATTTTTAATTCATAGTTATATGAAGTCTCAAATCGATGCTTTGCGTCAACTTACGCATGAGCTTCTTTATCTTGGTATGGATGGTGAACCCATTTATGCAGATCGTTTTCGTCAACTGAATTCGGATGTTTATAATCTGGCAGAAACCTTGTATCGGAAGAAAGCCCGGAATGACGAAGAAGAGGTGATTCTTTGTACTACTCTCTTGAAAGCTTATAGTGCTACAATTTACAATCATGGGGATAAGGAAGATAAAGTTCAGATGCTACTTGATCGCAGTTGGGAAATATTGAATAAAATATCTGATTCGCTGTTGAAATGTCGATTATTGGTGGCCTGTTATAGAGAGACGTTAGAGGAAGAATTAGCAAAAGAAGCACATATAATTATAAATAGTTGGGATGGCTTGTTCACTAGTGAGCAACAAGAGCTCATCAATGAATTAGATAAAATTGAGTAAGTGTTCCAATTGGTGTATTGCTTTTGAAATTAGGTCTTCTTACCATATATGTTGCTAAAGGCACTTACATATTTGCTTTATAGTGGTATGTAAGAAATTAAGAATTTATAATGAAATTAG
>OHBF01000661.1_pt1 | contig 20603 bp, 15 predicted proteins | sample 1577301 | NCBI WGS metagenome assembly OHBF01 (sample SAMEA3879575, study PRJEB24766) | human gut metagenome | biome: human-associated habitat; feature: feces | place: USA | collected 1985/1987
ATAAATATATATACCCATACCACCTAACACCTGAAATTCAGCATTGTAAATCAATGGTTTAAAATTTCAGGTGGTGCCAAGTGGAGGCAAAAATGATTGACGTAAATGACATCCCGGAACAGCAATTAACCTATATTAAACAACACCTTACAGAGTGCTCACCGCAAGAAGGCTGCGGGCTGCTGGTGAATTCAGGCGGAGGCCTCGAATACTGGCCTGTCATCAACTCAGCAGCCGACAAAATGAACAGTTTTCGCATTGCACCGCAGGACTTCGCTGAGGCTGAGGAAGCAGGCAATATCGTTGCCGTCATCCATTCACACCCTGGCGCTGACGGTCTGGCTTATCCGTCCATCCTCGATCGCCAGCTCATGCAGGAAACTTGCTTACCATGGTTCATCTACGCCCCGGACAAGGATGAGCTGGCGGTGTTCTTTGAGGAGCCGAAGGGGCTGCTGGGTCGTGACTTCGTGCTGGGCGCGACCGACTGCTACGGTCTGGTGATGGCGTGGCACCGTTCGCGAGGCATCCAGCTTCCAGACTTCCGCAAGCCGTACCCGTGGTGGGAGAAGGGTGAGGAGCTTTTCACGGATGAGAATTTTACAGCAGCGGGATTTATCAAGAAGGCCGAGGCAGAGCCTGGCGACATGGTTGTGTTCCGCATCGCGTCCAGCGTAAGCAATCACTGCGGGATCTACACCGGCGACGGGATGATTATGCACCACCTCATGAACCGCAAATCGACCATTGATAGGATGTATGGAACCTACCTGGAACCGCGCATTACTGGTATTCTCCGACATGAGTTACTACCGGAGAACACACCATGGGAAACCAGCTAAGCACCATCAGACTGTACGGCGAAATGGGGGCGCGCTTCGGGCGCGTCCATCACCTCGCGGTCGACTCCTGCGCCGAAGCAATCAGCGCCCTTTCCGCCATCCTCCCCGGATTTGATCAATACATGCGTGACAGCCAGTCGCGCGGCCTGACCTTCGCCCCGTTCATCGGAAAGCGGAACATCGGCTTCAATGAGATGTCGCAGCCAATCCCTGACGGCGAAGAGTTCCGCATTGCCCCGATCATTATCGGCAACAAGAAGGGCGGCCTGTTCCAGACCATCCTGGGCGCTGCGATGATTGTCGCGGGCGTCGTGGCGTCGTTCATCCCCGGCGGGCAGGCTGTCTCCCCTTACCTCGTTGCTGCTGGTATCTCCACGGCTGCTGGTGGGGTTATGCAGATGCTGTCCCCCCAGTCGACAGGCATGAAGATCCGGGAGGATGACGCCAACGCGCCGTCATACGCCTTCGGCCAGCCGGTCAACACGACAGCACAAGGTAACATCGTTGGCGTCTTGTATGGCGAGCGTGAGATCGGGGGTGCTATCATCAGCGCCGGAATTATCGCTAACGAGGTACGTTCTTAATGGAAATCAAAGGATACAAGGGCGGGAGTAGCAACGTGCATACCCCCGTTGAAGATCCAGACTTCCTGATCAGCAACGCAACGGTAAGGATGCTCCTGGCGTTGTCAGAGGGTGAAACCGTGCCGATTAGCGCGGAAGACCTGCCGAAGCGTGTCTATCTGGACGGTACGCCCGTTCAGAACGATGACGGGTCAGTTAACATTCCGGGCGTAACACTGGAATATCGCAACGGCACCCCGCAGCAGGAGCCGATCAACGGCTTCCCGGCGGTGGAAAGTGAAACACGAATCAATGTGGAGCTGAAAAAGTCTTCTGCATGGGTGCGTAACATCACCGACACCGAGATCGACGCCGTCCGCATCCGAATGAATTTCCGGCTGGTCATCCAGCAGAAGGACGGGGATCGCGTAGGCGGACGCATTGAGTACCGGATTGAATACCGCAAAGTCGGCGACAGCGCCTACACCGTGGCCTTCAATGGTGCTGTCGACGGCAAGCAGAAAGACAACTATGAACGCGATCACCGCATCGACCTGCCGAAGAGCAGCACTGGCTGGCAAATCCGCGTTACCCGCCTAACTGACGACAGCAAGTCTGATACCACTGTGCTCAACTCCGGGATCGTGGCTGTCACCGAGATCGTCGACGCCCGTGTTCGTTACCCGTGGACGTCCCTACTGTTCGTCAGCTTCGACGCCAAATCGTTCCAGAACATCCCGAAAATCAGCATCAAGATGGGCGGCCGTCTGGTGCTGGTTCCGTCCAACTATGACCCGGTTAACCACACCTATAGCGGGTCGTGGAACGGGACATTTAAACAGGCGTGGACGGATAACCCGGCGTGGATCGTCTACGACATCATTCTGCACAAGCGCTTCGGTATTGGCCGCCGTATCCCGTCCTCATTCCTGAACAAATGGACGATGTACAGCATCGCACAGCGCTGCGATGAGCTGGTGACGAACGCCGACGGCACGCAGAATCGCCGTTACACCTGTAACGTGTATATCCAGAAACGCGCGCATGCGTGGAGCGTCATTCGTGACCTGGCGTCGATCTTTAACGGAATGGTCAGCTACAGCAATATGCAATTGCAGTTCGCGCAGGATGCACCGGCAGAAGTCCGCCATGTTGTGACAAACGACGACGTCGTGAACGGGACGTTCGAGTATTCCTACGGCAGCATGGCTAACCGCCGCGGGATCGCGATGGTCACTTTTGACGACCCGAAGGCGCACTATAAGACGCAGACCACTGTGGCGCAGATCAAAGACCTCGTGGAGCGTTATGGCGTTGAGCCGCTGGAGGTGTCCGGCATCGGCTGCACGGACGAATACGAAGCGCAACGTCGTGGCCTGTGGGCGCTGCTGTCGAACACCAACGACATGCAGATCAGCTACCGCGTCGGCCTGAACGGCATCAAGTACCTGATCGGCGACGTCGTCGGCATCGCTAACCGCTACGTGCAGGGCGGCCAGTTCGGCGGGCGTGTTGCTGGCGTATCCGGCACCACCATCACCACCGACCGCATGATCTCCGACCATGTGGCAATCGGCGACAGAGTGATCGTTCGTCAAGCTGGATCGGATGGAACCTACAACCGCGTGATCAATGCAATCGCGGCTGACCGGATGTCCTTCACCGTCGACGGCACTAACCTTGATATTCAGAGCGGGGAAGTGTTCCTGCTGGATACTAAAGTGCTGGCACCGGAACTAATCCGCATCACCAAGATCACCTACAACGAGCAGGACAATAATTTCACCGTTACCGGTCTGCAATACAGCCACTCGAAGTATTTGCAGGTTGACACCGGCGCGCGAATTGAAGACCGCCCGACATCGCTGATCCCGACCGGGCAGGTACAGGCACCTGCTAACGTGGTGGCCGAAGGCTACAGTATCGTTAACCAGGGTATTCGCTCAGCTAACGTAAACTGTTCATGGTTCACCGTGGATCAGGCCGTCAGCTACGACATTCAGGTGCGCCGAACATCTCAGTCAAACGGCCAGTGGTCACAGGGGTGGACTAACCTTGCCAGCCAGTCAAGCACGTCCGTTGACCTGACAAACGTTCTTACCGGCACCTATCAGTTCCGCGTTCGTTCCGTATCCCGTGACGGCGGTTCGTCTCAGTGGGTCGAGTCGAATCAGGTGTTCGTTGACGGCAAGCGCGGCAGCATCCCGGCAGTAGCTGGCCTGAACGGCGTAGGCATCGTTAACGGCATTACCTGGCGCTGGGTGACTGGCACGGATGATCTGATCGATATGAAGTCGACAGAGCTACAGTTCCAGCGCATTGACGGCAATGGTGCTCCGGTTGGTGGGTGGATCGATCTCAGCGTCGTGACCTACCCGACTGGGACGTTCACACAGTCCGGCCTGAAATTTGCCGAACGCGTGCAGGTGCGTGCCCGCTTTGTGTCGTCATATAGCGATGCTGGCGAGTGGAGCGCCCCGGTCATGGCGATGACGTCCGACAACATGGACGACTATTACCAGAACATCGACGACGCGATCAAAGGCTCCGACACCTACGGCGAACTTACCAGCGGCATCAAAGACGTAAGCGACAGCGCACAGGCAGCGAAAGACGCCGCGCAGGCCGCGCAGGTTACTGCTGACGGAGCAGTGACAACCAACCAGCAGCAGCAGCAGCAGCTGAACAACCAGCTGGCAGAGATCCAGAAGAACGCGCAGGACATCACCAACACTGCTAACGCGGGGGCGGCAAACGCCAGTGCAATCGCTCAGGAGATCCTTGATCGCAAGGCTGGCGACATCGCGAACGCCAATAAGGCAGCTCAGGACGTGGCCGACGCTATCGCGAAGGCTGAGACGGATGACGCAGAAGTGGCAGCCCAGGCTGCGGCTAACCTGCTGGCGACAAAAAACGAAGTCGAAGCGCAGATCAGCACCACCAATACCACGATGCAGGACGGCTTCGACAGTCTGGCTCAGCAGATGGCATCCATTTCCGCTGGTACTGGCGAGCAGTTCGACAGCCTCGCTATCTGGTACTTCGACAACGGCCCAGAAGGGTGGGCTTCTGACGACGCCAACACCAATCTGCTCACCGTCGACCAAGATGGCTGGATTTACCCTGCTGGCGCAGCATCTACCATGCGCTCGCCTAACCCGCTGGCAATCGACGCGCGCAGCTATAAGTACATGCGCCTGCGCATGAAGCGAGTCGGGAACCCGTCATGGGCTGGCAAGCTGTATTGGATCGGTGTTGATGAGACTGGCTGGACAAGTACCCGCTCGCTTGCTATCCCGGCACCTGACTTTGACCCGACCACCGGGATCACTGTCCTGTCGCTCCCTGATCTCCTGTGGGCGACATCCGGCACCGTTCGCCGCCTGCGTCTGGACTTCTCAACCAACCAGGACGCCAATAACTACTACGCGATCGACTGGATGGCAGTCGGCCGACCGACCCCGGGCGCGTCTCAGGCGCAGATTCAGGATCTTCGCACCGCCATGACCGCGGCGGACTCCGCCGAAGCCGCAGCGCGTAACACGCTGGCCGTACAGCTCCGCGGGAACTATGAGGGAACCGACCCGTCAAAGCTGGTGACTGGCATCATCTTCAACGAGCGCCAGACCCGTGTCACCGCAGAGCAGGCGATCGCCAGCGACGTCAACACCCTGCGTACTGACTACAACGCGAACAAGGCGGTAGTGACCCAGCGCCTCGACACGCTGACCAGTGAGAATCAGGCGCAGGCGCAGGCACTCACCCAACTGCAAAGCGGTCTGACCGACGCGAACGGCAGGATCACGGCGAACGCCACCGCCATCACCCAGCTCAAGACTGATGTGACAAACATTGACGGGCGCGTGACGGCGAACAGCCAGCTTATCACCGGGCTTGAGAGCACGCTGAACGGCGACGCTATCGCACTGGCCGCTAACCCGAATAACCTCCTGACGAACACCGGCTTCGAGCGCAAAACGGCAGCGTGGACTGGCTTTAACGCCTATTCCGACATCTACGCGGCTCAGGTGCCCAAGTCTGGAACCATGATCCTGCGCGGGAAGGCTGGCGGCATTGCCTCCATCGGTCAGAACGTCGCGAACATCAAGCAGGGACGAACCTACCGCTATGGCGGCTGGGTCAAGCGCTCCTCTGATATGGCGATGAGTCCGAACACCACCGGGAACAACAAGTTCCGGTTAGGCAACGCTGACACTGGCACAAGCCTGCTGTCCGAACTCCTGTACAACGCAACGACGATCGGCACTAACTGGACGCTGTTTACCAAGGACTTCACGGCATCCAGCGATATGACGATTTACTATAGCGTCAACTGGACTCTGACCGCCGGGGAAATCTACTTCGACGACGTCTTCTTCATCGACGTGACCGAGGAGATCAGGAATAACGCCAACGCCACCGCTATCACCGGCCTTACTACCCGGGTAACGGCCGCTGAGGGCGCGATCACCACTAACAGCCAGGCAATCACCCGGCTGAAAGGTGACGTGAGCACCCTGCAGGGACAGATGGCGAATAAGGCTGAGGCGAGCGCATTGCAGCAGCTGGCGACTACTGTCACCCAGCAGGGGAACACCATTTCATCGCAGGGTCAGGCGATCACCGACTTGCAGAACACTGCGCAGAACGGTAAAGCGAAGTACTGGCTGACCAAGATCTTCGACATTAAGGTTAATACCGGCTACGTGCCGAAGTTAACAGATCTCGCAGGCGTGCCGCCGCTGGCCGTGTACGAGATGGCTGACGCTGCAAAGCTGGACTTCCTGCCTTACGGCGACTACAAAATCGCGTATGTGAAGGCGCTGGTGTATGTTGCGGCTGATAAGACCATTGCTATCTCGCCCGGTTCCCGCATCATGGACGGCACCGGACGGCTGTACATCAATGGAGCGGAAGCTGCTTCCTTCTCTGCCAGCACCAGCACCTACAGCATGGATCTCAAAAAGGGCTGGAACACGCTTGAGTTCGTTGTTGCGCAGTACGCCGGTCAGTTCTATATCAACTTTGGCCTCAAACTGTCCGACAACGTCGATCAGCTGTTCAGTGGTGCCGGTCAGCTGGCCGCTGCATCCGCCTCGCAGGTGCTCTCCTCTCAGGTTGAGCAGACCTCAGGGAAGGTTGACGCGAATAGTGCCGCGATCGTCACTCTGAACAACTCGGTGCGTGACATCAACACCGCGCTGAACAACAAAGCTGACGCGAGCGCGTTGCAGTCGCTGACCACCCGTGTCACCACCGCCGAAGGGAAGATCACTGCGCAGGGCAACGCCATTACCCAACTCACCAGCGACCTGTCGACAGCGAACGGGAAGATCTCCGCTAACTCAACGGCGATCAATAACCTGACGACCCGGGTCAGCGCAGCCGAAGGGAAGATTGACTCACAGGCTGAGTCCATCACCTCGATCAACTCATCGATCAATGGCGTACTGACCCAAGCGGCCAACCTTATCCCGAACCCGACGGTAGACCCGTCCTATCCGCAAATGGGCATGACTGTTGTTTCCACAACGTCAGAAGGCGTTCCGGCTGGATGCCCTTACCCGTGGGCGATTAAATGCCAGTACCGCGATCACGTCCCTAGTATGAACAACATCCCTTGTCGCGAAGGTCAGGTGTTTGAGTTCTCTGTACTGGCAGCGTGCGGCACCGGATCCGCACCATTCCAGCACTACATCGGGACGTCGACTCTGGTTTCTGGCAGCACCGGGTCGCCACTGGCGAACGGAGGCCAAATCTCAGCGGCTACCGGCGCGCAGTGGACGCGCACCACGTGGCGCTGGACAGTAAACGCTGCGCAGGGGGCTAAGGGTTACTTCCGCCCGTTCCTGCAAATCAACCAGTCCGGCCCGAACTTCGGGACAGTCTGGTATGCAACTGACTGGAGCGTTCGCGACGTCACCGCAGCGGCGAAAGCAGAAGGCAAGGCCGACGCCAACGCCACGGCGATCAGCCAGCTGACAACCCGCGTTACTTCTGCGGAAGGGTCTGTTACGTCTCAGGGTCAGGCCATTACCAAACTGACCAGCGATCTGAGCACGCTGACCGGCATCGTGAACAATAAGGCGGACGCTTCGGCGCTGAATGCGCTCACTACCCGCGTATCGACTGCCGAAGGCAAGATCGATTCACAGGGTCAGTCGATCACCCAGCTGAGCAATAGCCTGTCCGAAACTGACGCCTCAATCGACGCGCAGGGCAAGATCCCCGGGAACCTGCTGGCTAACTCATCGTTTGAGCGCGGCCCGGTTAACTTCACCGGCTGGAGCAGCCTTGCCACCATCATCAAGGCAACGCAGCCGCACTCTGGCACCAAGATTGCCAAGATGGCGGCAGGCGGAAGTGCTGGAATCAGCCAGGCCGTGGAGATCACGCAGGGGCGTCGCTACCGCTTCGGTGTGTTTGCCAAACAGGATGCCGGGACTGTCATCAACGACCAGAGCAATACTAAGTTCCGCATTGCTGACGACTCTGGCCTGCTGATGGGCACTAACTACGGCCCGTTTACTGGAACATGGCAGCATGTCTTCATGGACTGGACAGCCACGAAGACCACCACCGCGCAATTCCAGCTGACCACCGCGCTGAGCGCTGGGGCGATGTACTTCGACGACGTCTATGTGGTCGATATCACCAGCGACACCAAGATCCAGGCGAACGCTGACGCGATCACCACGCTGAACACGAAAGTGACCCAGCAGGGTAACGACATCACGTCGCAGGGCAGCGCGATAACCCAGCTGACAAACCGCGTGCGCACTGAGCAGTACAGCAACAGCAACCCGTGGGTAGATGGATCATTCGAGTCGTATGACAACCAGCAAGCCATCGGTGGATCTAATGCCCTGGTCACTACTGACTTCTCATTCAGTGGTCAGAAGTCGCTTATGTGTCGCCGCGCCAACGGTGAAACCGGAAACTCTGACAAGACTTTCGGGTATGAAACAGCCGTGCGCGAAAGCGCTGTTTATCGCTTCGAATGCTGGGCGATGATGCCGGAAGATGAGACGCCGCCGAACGGGTGGAACTGTGTTGTGGGCTTAATGGTTCGCAACACAGCCAACCAGAACGCATGGCCTAGCGCATTAGTCATCACAGAGGCAGGGCTTGCTGCTGGTGGCGGCCGCGGTCAGTGGGTCAAGTTCTCCGGTAAGCTCGGCTTAGACGGCGCAAAGAAAACACGAGGTCGCCTGTGGATCTCCTGCCGTGGCACATCCGGCGGCCCGGGATATCGCATCTATATCGACGATCTGGTGATCACCGACGTTACCGATGCTCACGCAGCACAGACCACCGCAGACGCTAACTCAAGCGCGATCAACAGCCTGACCAGCCGTGTGAGCGCCGCAGAAGGGCAGATCACATCTCAGGCAGACGCGATCACCAAGCTGAACGGTGACGTTAGCACCATCAACGGCACGCTGAGCCAGAAGGCGGATGCCAGCGCAGTCACCGCATTGCAAACTCGCGTAACCACCGCAGAAGGCAAGATTGAGAGCCAGGGTACGGCTATCACCCAGCTGAGCAATGGACTGGAAGCCTACCGCCGCACCGGTGAGAACCTGATCCAGAACTTCGACTTCCTGCAAGCGGGCACCGCGTACAGCGTGCAGCAGGACAGCGTCAGTACTGTGACCTTCGGCGCGTACGGCGACGGCAAAGCAGGCGTGCGCATGGTGCGAGCCAACGGCACATCTCCGGGCCTGTTCGCGAACAACAAAAAGCCGGTACCGCAGAACGGACAGCGCCGTTACCGCTACGTTGTGCGTGCGAAGGGTGTGAGCGGGGCAATGAACCTCCTCATACGTCGCTGGAACTTCAACGGCACCGTGGAAGGCTCTTACGCTGACAAGAACAACACGCTGACGACTGACTGGCAGACCATGACATGGGAGACAGATCTTACCCCGGCCACCGGCGTTGATGGGTCGGCTTTTGGTCTCTACTGCGATCCGTCAAACGCGGAGATCTGGATCGACTCCTTCAAGGTTTACGACATTACCGAAGAAGTGACGATCAAGGCTAACAGCGACGCGTTAAGCACGCTGACCAGCACCGTGACGCAGAACGGGAAAGATATTGCGGCGCAGGCGAACGCTCTCACGCAGCTGAAATCCAGCTTAACGAATGACGCGGTGGCACTGGCAACCAATCCCAACAACATGGTCGCAAACTCTGGATTTGAGCGTGGAACCGATAACTGGAGTGGCTTTAACGCTTACGCGGATATCTACGCGGCTCAATCGCCACGAACTGGCGCATATATTATGCGCGGGCTTCCTGGCGGGATCGTGGCCGTTTCTCAGGTCATCCTCGGAATCAAGAAAGGCCGCACCTACCGTTACGGCGGATACATGCGCCGCGATTCAAACACGACCATCGGAAACCAAGGCAATAACAAGTTCAGGATCGGCAATGCCGACACCGGAGCTGGCCCGATTCATCAGGTCGAATACTCGCAAAGTAACGTAGGGACAAGCTGGACTCTTATTACTGGCGATTGGGTGCCAGCAAGCGATCAAAACATCGCTTTCAGCATTAACGTGCGTTTGACTGCCGGTAACTTCTACTTTGACGACATTTTCTTTGTTGACGTCACCGACGAGATCAACAACGCAGCGAACGCGACGGCCATCACCAACTTAACAACTCGCGTCACGTCGGCGGAAGGCAAGATCACGTCTCAGGGTACGGCGATCACTCAGCTTACCTCCGACCTCAGCACCGCAAACGGGAAGATCACGGCGAACGCCAACGCCATCACCAGCTTGCAGTCGACAGTCACCCAGCAGGGCAACACCCTGACCACTCAGGGGCAGGCCATCACTAAGCTGAATAGCGACCTTTCCGATCTGTCCGGCGTGGTCGACACGAAGGCCAGCGCGTCAGCCGTATCTCAGCTAACCACCCGCGTTACCAACGCGGAAGGGAAGATCACCGCTAACTCCACGGCGCTGAATAGCATCACTTCCCGCGTTGACGATGCAGAGTCGGCGATTGACGGCCTGAACGAGACGACGGCAGCGAACGGGCTGGCGATGGCAAACGGCTTCCAGCAGCTGCGCGCGCAAATCGGCGACAACCAGGCGGCCATCACGCAGACGAACAAGGCAGTGGTGGATCTTGAGTCTGCAACGGCGCAGCAGATCGACACGATCAACGCGTCAATGGATGGCATGAGCGCTACCGTACAGCAGACCTCAACGGCGGTTGCGGATATCAACGGCAAGCTGTCGGCGCAGTGGGGCGTCAAAGTTCAGACTGACACCGGCGGCGGCAACCCGCGCATTGCTGGTATTCAGCTTGGTATCGACGCAAGCGGCTCATCTCAGTTCCTGGTCATGGCCGACACCTTCGCCGTGTACACCGGCGGGACGAACAAAACTTACCCGTTCGTGGTTCAGAACGGCGTGGCGTACATGCAGGAAGCGCTGATCCGCGACGGGTCGATCACCAACGCGAAGATCGGCAACGAGATCAAGTCGAACAACTTCGTTGATGGCTCGCAGGGCTGGCGCATCGGTAAAGATGGTAGCTCGCAGTTCAACAACGTTATCGTTCGCGGTCGTGTCGAGGCTAATAGCGGCTCATTCCATGGCACCATCGACGCGACCGACGGGATCTTTCGTGGCTCAGTCGAGGCTAACAGCTTCGTTGGTGATATTGCGGCAATGAGCACCTTCCCTTCCAAGGCTGGGTCGGCCTGGAAATCTCGCATCATGCACCATGACTCAAGTGCGAAGGGCGGCAAAAGCTATGCTATCTGTGGCCTCATCCGCTGGGATGCGGGCGACAAGAACGGCTCGGTTGTCGTGGAATGTTATGTGAATGGCGTTCGGGTATCGTCTCAGTCGTATAACGGCCGAGACACCGGGGAATCAACCCGCGTGCGATTGACTGCCGTCGGCGTTGCAACTAGCATCGGCACGAGAGACACCTTGGTTGAGATTGTCGTGAGTGGAACCGGCACCAGTACGCTGGAGGCTGGTTACTGCGTCATGTCTCGCGGCTCAGGCTCATGGGAAGCAGTAGCATAACTGGAGGAGGCCCCTGTGGGGGCCGATATTGAATGGCAAATATTAGCGATCAGCTCGCGGCTGATATTCACAACGCGTTTAACAAATACTACACAGACCTGGCGAACCAAGATCAAATCTTCTTCGGCGTCGGTGATGTGAAAATCACGAAGCAGGACGGCACCACCGCCACTGTGCGCTCATGGAACAAGGTCATTGGCTTAGTGGACACCGCCGCGCAGCGCGGGGCGGAGAACACCTTTACCGCTGTACAGACGTTCAGTGCCGGGATGAAGGTTAACGGCAACGTCAACTGCATGGCCGACAACGCGATGATCTACCTGGGCAATAACTCAGATCTTGCGCTGCTTAAAAAGAGCGGGCAGGGTGGCACCATCGCCGTCGGCAGCGGCACGCCGTTTAAGATCCAGCGCACGAACACCGCCACCGTCTCACCGGCTTCTACGGTCGAGGACATTCTTGTTATTGGCACAAACAAGCAGGTCACGCTGGCTGGGCCTCTAGCCGCCGGTGGCAATATTGACAATACGTCGAAGGGTAAAGTGTTGACGCAGGCGATTGAGCTCTCATTTAGCACGCCATACATCGACTTTCATTTTAACTACAGCACCGACGACTTCACCGGGCGGATTATGGCCACTGCCGCCGATCAAATTAGTGTGCAAGGTAGTCATTGGCGAGTTGACAGGGATCTTCGTGTTGGTGGCATGGCAGATATTGGAGGCTGGACGCAATGCCGCGACGACCTTTCGGCCAACAAAACAGACTTTGGATCCCCTGCTATTGGTTCGTTGGTTTCAGGCGGAAGGATTCGATCCAGAATGCTGGGACGCGGCGGTAACGGTGACACCTCCGGGGCGTGGGGCGGTTTCTATCTTGAAGAGTACGTGGGAACCGAACACAGGATTGTCATGTATATGGACGGCTTCGGGAGAACAGGCGCATGGCTCTTCCGGGCTGGCGGCACGATCTCCACACCAAAAGGCGACGTTCTCACTACTGGTTCAGACGTGCGCCTGAAAACAGACTTCACCCAAGCGCCTGAGAACGCCTCAGAGCGCATTGAACGCTTGGGGGTGTGTGAGTACCGGTTGAAGGGAGAAACGCGCGTGAGGCGTGGTTTTATCGCACAGCAGGCGGAGACAGTAGACGAGGTCTACACCTATCAGGACGTCGAGCAGGAGATCGACGGCGAGAGGTTCCGAGTGATGAACGTGGACTATGTGGCAATCATCGCTGACCTGGTGTCTTCGGTGCAGGAGCTTCGGAAGGAGTTGAGGGCGCTGAAAGGGGAATAAAAAAAAGGGCCATCGGCCCATTTCTTTACAGCACGTGATAAAGCACGTTAATCACGAAGCCCAACACAAGGCCGATCGCTGCCGCCAGTAATGGCTGTTTCATTTTCTCAAACATGGTTATTCACCCTCCACTTTAACGAGTTCATGCCATTCGATGCCAAGTGGCTTCGCAAGGCGGATCATGGTTTCAATGGTCGGGAACTCACGGCCATTGTCATAAAGGCATACGCGGCACTGCGCAATGCCTGCTGCTTTCGCCAGACCACGCTGGGAAAACCCAGCGCGCTCGCGGTGCTCTTTCAAAATCAGTGTAATGGTCATCTTCTACCTCAGAACGGGATATCGTCATCAAAGTCCATCGGCGGCTCGCTGGACTGCTGCTGTGGTTTTGACTGCTGGCGCGCTGGGCCGGAATGTGTCTTCGGCTGTCCCTGCGGCTGCCCCTGCTGTCCGCCTTCGCTCTTACCGCCTAACATTTGCATAACGGCGTTAGGCCCGTTCAGAACCACTTCTGTCGTCCATTTCTCGACTCCGTTGCTGTCAGTCCATTTTCGTGTTTGCAGCTTTCCTTCGACGTAGATCTGAGAACCCTTTTTCACGTACTCGCCGACGATCTCAGCCAGCTTCCCGAAGACGACGACACGGTGCCATTCCGTTTGCTCCTTTACTTCGCCGGTCTGCTTATCGCGCCATGATTCTGACGTCGCGATCGTGAGGTTAGCCACCGCGCCGCCTGACGGCATGTAGCGAATTTCTGGATCCTGACCGATGCGACCCACGAGGATCACCTTGTTAACTCCACGGCTTGCCATTTATAACGCTCCTTAAAAATCTTCTTCGACGTCTGATTGCTGCGGCGGTACATCTTGCGGCTGAACGTCATCAGGTGCAACCTGGACGGTAGCCTTACCGCGTTTAGCATTGGCTGGCTTGCCGGGGTTGAACGGTCTGGCCTCCGCGTTTTTTAGCTCGACGATCTTGCTGGCGCGGGCATCCTCGACGATGCGCAGAGATGCCTTGTCGCTGCGGAACAGCTCGCACGCGGCGCGGTAGATTGCATCCACCTCATCCTTGTCCTTCGCGGCTTCAATGGAGCGGCGGCAGTCGGCTGCGCTACGCACTGATTTGTTGCCATCGTCGTCATCCATGGTGAGGCCGAAGATCGAAACGCGGGCATAGCGGCGGGCGTAGGTCAGCGTTGAGCCGAAGCCCTGGGCGTCGTTCTTCGCCAGCGGGATCTGGCAGATATCGGACAGCCATTCGCCTGTGGCAACGTGGATGATGCGTGTCTCCATCAGCATCACGTTCGGAGCCTGTCCGGCCTCGTGCGTCGGAGACTGGATCATGATCAACCCGGCATCTTCCATTGCCGGGCCGATGGCGGCCGCAACGTCTCCGAGGGTCGCATAGTGGTTTTTCAGGTGCTGGTTCTGCTTGGACTTTTTCGGCGATACGCACATATCCTGCGCGTGGGCAAACTGCTTAACGATGGTGCTGCATGGCTGAGAGAATTTCATCATTTGGTCACTCCTTATATTGAGGGGGTAATATGTCAGTATATTACCCCGGAATCAATTATTTTTTGGTTTTCACATCTTCCCACAAGTGGCGGAAGGCGTTTTCCAGGTAGTACGGAGGATCGAGGTCAATCACGCTTCCGCCGCCGTAGGTCGGCCACGTGTCATTATCCCGGCACCATTTAAATGTGGCGATGGCTTCACGCAGCTGCGCATATCCAATCATCAGAGTTTTGTTTGACAAGGCGAAAGGAGCGACGACGAACGGGCTGCTCTTCTCCTGCGCCAGCAACATCGTCCTTCTCGGTTTCTGGCCGAAAGCCGCCTTAAACCCCTCGCGCTGCAACGCCATTTTCAGCGGATACCCGAGATCGAAGCACTTACGCATGAATCTTTCAGGGTTGGCCGTGTCCGTGGTCTTATAGTCCACCATGTCGGCGAACTTGCTGATCCAGTCGAGGCGCACCTTGCAGCGCAAACCCTGATAGCTGAAAAAGATCGAGACTTCCGACATTCCGTCGACGAAATATTCCTTAAATGATTCGTTATTAAACAGAACGGAGCGCATCTCCTGAATGATGTCATAATCCTGTCCGCGAATGCCTTCACGATTCCCGCGCTCTTCATTGGCCTTTTTCACGATGTCGTGCCAGAAAACAACGTCAGTTATCCCAAGAGCTGCGGCGGTGTTGGTGACTGTCTCAATTAATTCCGGCTCTTTCATTTTCGAATAACCGGCAACACCGTGTTCTTTCAGAAATGCCTTCGCGGCCTCAAGCGAGGTAATAAAGTTCGGCTGCGGAATAATATCGCCTTTATCGTCACGCTTAATAAAGTCCTCTTTCTCAGGCATGCGGAAATATTCACGGGCAAATAATTCAGGTTCGAGGTGATTGGCGTGGGCAGCAGTTCCGAATACCAGTGCGCGGGATTGCTTTTTCTTTTCCTCTGCGAACTTCCAGTTAGCCGGGCATGTGGAGAACAGCTCCCACAAGCCGGAGCCGTTCATGTGGTCTGTCTCAGCGTGATAGTCTTCGTTCGACAGATCGTTATTAGTGAAGAACAGAACTTCATCATCTTTGAGCGATTTAATATCTGACATTACATGATCCCCTTATTCATATCTAAACGAAGTTTTCGGTCTAAATCTTCATACTTAACGAACTTGCGGCTGTCGCCTTTATAGTTAACCCTTATCAGCCATTTGTTTTTATGCTCAATTGCCGGGTAGGGTCTGCTGCTAACGCGGAAAATAATATCCCCTAACTTTATTTCCTCTTCCGTGCTAACGCCGCAGAAAACTAAAGACCAAGCAGCGCCTTCAACCGATGACTTTAAGTTGTGATTTTCTTTAACAGGCAAATAGCACACAGCTCGCTTTAATGCACGCATAAAGCCATAAGCATCTTTAAACGTCTTGCGGTCAGTGTTGCGAATGCCGCCGTGCAATATTCTGGATAACTCCGCATGTGTCATGATGACCTCCTGTGTGGTGTTCTGGCATATTGCTTCCGCATAATATGCCCTGTCAAGGCTATTTAATTGAGATGGTCGACGGCCCGAGGAAGTCGATCACCGCCAGCTTCGCGCAGTGGAAGCCATACGCCACCGCGGCGAACCCTCCCTGAGCAGATACGGCGTTCAGGCATTCAACCTGCTCCTTGCTGACTGGCGACGACAGCTTTTTAGTCTCTCGCTTCATCTCGATCACCCCGAACGGCTCCCCGTTGCGGCCGCGGTGCAGGATCACGATGTCAGCGACACCCTTGCGTAGTCCCTTCGCCTGCTGGCGCAGGAAATACTGCTTCCCGGCCTTCCCGCCGTTCTCGTTAGGCACATGGAACCAGTACACGTCTGGATACCAATGATTAAACCATGTGGTAAAGTTAACCAGGTGATCATCCTCAAGCGCTTTCGTCGGTTCATCTGGTGGGTAAAGATATTCTTTAATCACAGGTCATCGCCTCCTTCGAAAATTTTACGGGCTATGACGTCGCGAGACTTTCTGCCGCCTATACGCCGGTGCGTCACACGCTTAGGCGCTGCAATCAGGTGAGCGGACGGCAGGATCTTCGTTTTTACCCCTTTCCGCATCTTGCCCCGGGTGTTCGGTGATGCAACGTGCTTATCCAGTGCCGCCTTCCACTGCTGTTTTGCTGGCATGCTGTCACTGTCAGGCCAAAACACCTCATAGGCCACGAAGTCAGGATCCCCCTCATTACCGAGCACATAGCGGAACACCACGCCGTTTCCGCATTTCGTCGGTTCAACGTTGAAGGATCGCACGTCCACAAAGTCATCCCGGGTATAGCTCTTTTTCTCAAGGCTCCTGTTGGGGTCGATCAACGTGTTCCCGCAGCGGGCGCACTGCCGGGCGGTGATGTCGTTCTCTGCGCCGCATCCGCGGCTGACAACCACGCCGCGATCGTTCTTAAAGTCATCACATGTGCGCGAGATGAACCAGTAGTGGCAGCGTTCATCGGCGCTGTATGGCGTGCCGTCGTCCTCGAATCCGTCATGGTCATAAACATGTCGGCAGCGGCGGGCGTGCTTGCCGTTCGTGTGTCCATAGGGGCATTCCTTCGTCTGGCCGGTGCTGGTGTCCGTCTCATAGCGGTACTGTTCAAGGAATGGCGAGAAGTACAGTTCCGCCAGGTCGTCCAGTGCTCCACCGTAGTCGAGAACAAGGTTGTCCTCTTTGATCATCCCAAGCTCTTCGATGTGGAATTTCTTGAGGATGCGCATCCCGCGACCGATGAGCTGAACCAGCAGAGTGAGGCTGCCGATCTTGCGCAGGATAACGATCGTGTCCCATGGCGGGACGTTGTATCCGGTGGTAAGGCAACCGATCTGAAAGATAAATTTGCAGCGGTTGTTGAATGCGTCTTCCAGTATCCGGTCGCGCTCCTTCTGTGGCGTGTCGTCGGTGATGATCCCGTAAGTCACGCCCGGAGGTAACGCGCTGGCCGCCTCCTTACAGTGCTTCTTACCGGCGCAGGTAACGAGTACGCAGTTACGGTTGGCGGTACGCTTCACGACGTCGAGCATGATGTTTTGCGTGATGGTTCCCTGGGACAGGATCTGCTTCTCCATCTCGATCAGGTCGGCATCACTGAATTCGTCGTCACCCTCTTCGCCGCGACTCACGAAAGAATCAAGCTGGTAGGTCAGCTCATCATCGATCGCGCCGTAATGGGTAGGCACCACCGCGCCAACTTCAACCAGGTACTCAGTGGAGATGTCACACACTGCACGCCGCCAGAATCCGGGGGTGCTCCTGTCTTCGTTGATGATCGGCTGTGTGCCTCTGTAGTCGGTGCCGGTATACCCGATAACAACAAGATCCCGCCCGTGCATCTCCCGGCAACGGCGTTGCATCTCCCGGATGATAAGCGTGTACCCGGTGCGGCCAGCGGCGATCATCTGCGCCAGCGTGCGTTCTGCGTTGCGCTGCAACCTCTCGTTTTCAGGATTCTGATCCGCAAGCGTGCAGGTCATCTCGCTTTCAACGATGTCGTCTACGTTGACGTGCTGGCATTCGTCGATCAGCAGGAAGCGCGGCACGAAGTTAGCCAGCTGCTTTTCAAGGGCGTTGACCACCGTCTTCTCGCTGCCGCAAATGATAGGGAAGGCCGTGGACTTCATGCGCAGGCCAGCGCTGAACACGCTGTTCTCCACCCCGAAGTTCCGTATCTCCATGGCGTTCTGCTTGATGATCCCGCCCTGACGTGACAACACGAGCGCGGGCTTGTTGAGCTGGGTCAGACGGCGGGCCACCAGGCTGATCAGCGTGGTCTTCCCTGCCGACACGGCGGCCTTGACGACGAACGGGCCGATCTCCTTGTAGTTGTTGATGGCCTGAGACGTCGCAAAGTGTGCCGCGAACTGGAACGGGTAGGGGTCGTATGGCATGCCGCGAAGTCCTCGCAGTAGCTGGCCGCGAACCGCCTCTATGTCCGTCTCCTCAATCATTTGCTTGATGCTTTTCACCTTTTCCATTGTTGCATCGTTGACGTGGTAAACATTGCAATATATTCTGCACAACGAATACCAAAACACAAGGACTTTAAAATGATGAATATTGGCAAACTACCCGAACCAGAAATTCACGAGGGCGCGATACAGAGGGCATTTGTGCGCAGCATGGGTAATTCATTCCAGATCATGATCCCGAACTACTACACCCTTGACAACCTCGGATATGAGGCGGACATGTTCTGCATCCGCAAGAGCCGCTACACGGTGGAGGTGGAGGTGAAGATCTCCATCTCTGACATGAAGGCCGACTTCCGCAAGGCCCACACGATCTACCCGAAGACGGCGGAGGAGGCTGAGAAATATTGGCGGATTGATGGGGAGCGCGTCCCTTATCCGGTGAAGATGAAGCACGACTGCCTGAAAGCTGGTGAGCTGATAGCCAATCGCTTCTACTTCCTGGTGCCGTGGACTATCGCCGACAAGGCGCTGGAGATCCTGCCGGACTATGCCGGGCTTTACGTGTACAACCAGTGCGGACTGGTACACGAGGAAAAGATGGGGCCGATGCTGCACAAGCGTAAGCTAGATCCGAAATATGACCAGGGGATCATGGCCAACCTCAACACCCGCTACCTGAAGCTGTGGAGGAGGTCATGAAGTTCTACCCCATTGAGCAGATAGAACGACTCATGGTCGGGCGCTGGGAGTTGCTGCTATCCCAGTATTGGGATAAGCGCGCATTCAACGGCAGGCATCAGGCCTGCCCGCTGTGCGGAGGGAACGACCGGTTCCGCTGGGGTGAGTCGAAGCAGGACGTCACGATGAAGGGTCGCGGTGCTGCAATTTGCAACCAGTGCGGATCACACCTGGGCCTGTGGTGGTTCATGCAAACTACCGGCTACGAATTCCCGGTGGCGCTGCATGAGATTGGGGCCAACTTCCTCAAGGTCGAGCCTGACCAGGAAATGACGACCGAGCCGGTGATCGCCCGCGACGCATTCCCGAAGGCTCCGCGCGTCAGGCTGGAAGAGAAAAACTTATCAGCCTCTCAGAAGTACATCCGCAAGCAGCAGGCCGCGCCTGACTATGACCGCCGGTTCTGGATGGCCTACGACCTGATCGAGACGATGCGTAAATATCACATGTGAAATACAGTTGACAGGTATATAGTGCCCAAGTGATATGCCCGAACACCCAACAGAAGGAGCAGCAAAATGTCAGAACAAACCACCGTGTCACCGAAGACCGCCAGCGCAGTAGCCGAAGAAATCAAAAAAGCTATTGGCCGCCGCCGTATCCCGGTAATTGTCGCAGACCAACCGGCCATCGCGTTCATGATCGCCAAAGAGGCCAGCAAAACAGGCTACGGCGAAGATGAGCAGCTGGGAGTGAACGCCGGATTCACCGAGAAGGACGTGGTGAACCAGATCGCTAACGCCGCGCTGTTCAGAAAGTCATATAACCGCGTCCAGCACGTCGTCGTCATCAAGTCGAGCAAGGCGGCGGCGGCTGGCAACTTTGATGGCCGCTACTTCGTGAAGATCATGTGCAATCGCCTGTATGTCACCATGGGGAGCCTGGCTAACTATCTTGCGGGGGCGGAATAGTGAGCGGGGCAAAGCCGGTGGTGATTGGCTGCCGGAAAATGATCAAAGGTAGCGAGCGCGGAAAGATGGTCGGCTGTGGGACATACTTCCACGCTGGCGGGCGCAGCGGACGCTGGCACGTGATCGACAATGTCGTGGTGTGTAAGCGTTGTTTCAAAGAATGGAAAAAGGAGCACAAGAATGAAGAAGGCGATATTCCTGTTTAACCGCTCGCGGCACATGTTGCAGCCGTGGTTAAACGCTGGCTATGAGTGCTGGACGTTCGACGGCCAGCTGAAAGAGGGCGTGCATAACCCGGAGCCGGGTCTGTTCGAGGTCGGCATGTGGTTCGACGCATCAGCTACCAGCGTGCATGCCAACGACGTAGCCAGAATCGTAGGTGGTGGCGTGAAGTTCATCGCCTCTTTCGCGGAATGCACATATCTGACCACTACCGGCGCGCGCTGGCTGTATCACCCGGAGGATCGCGAACTTCCGATTGCTGAGCGCCGACCACACCCGGCATACCCGAACCGCCGCCGGGATATGGAGGACGCTGTGAAGCTGGCGAAATTCGTTGAGCTGGTGGAGGCATATTGCCACATCGTCAACAGTGATTTTTCCACCGGCCCGATCCCGTGGATGCTGGAGAATCCGGCTCGATCATTCCTGCCGAAGCTGTGGCGCAACTTCAATCACACCTTCAACCCGTGTGACTATGGCGGCTATATCCCGGAGGGTGAAGAGATGCACCCGGACTA
>OHBF01000695.1_pt1 | contig 19869 bp, 15 predicted proteins | sample 1577301 | NCBI WGS metagenome assembly OHBF01 (sample SAMEA3879575, study PRJEB24766) | human gut metagenome | biome: human-associated habitat; feature: feces | place: USA | collected 1985/1987
TTGATTATAAAACATGCCAGGAACAAAAACAATTTTTTCATATTTGCGTCCTCATTGTGTTGAAACGGTTTTTTGTTGAGTTTAACAGACTAAATTTCTAGATGCAAAGAGATATTAGAAAGTATTTTATAAACTTGATACCGTTTCTGTTTGCCACACCGCCGATTGAAAAGAAGTTGCATGAGCTGTTTTTAATTGTCGTCAGCCCCGTTTCGCCCGTCGCCCTGTGGCTTGTCTTTAACGGACGGTTACGGCTGATTTGTAAAAACTCCCGCGGACGGCCGGGGTTTTACGCAATCGATTCTGTTTTCCGGCGGTTTGTCCGGGAAAAAGGCGCGGAAAACGTTATTTGCCTTTCTTTTCTGTCGCCGCTTTCCTTTTAACGTCGATGACGACAAACTCCGATTTGGTTCCGGTTTTAAATTTTATTGCCCAGTCGGAAAGGCCGGAAGTGACGATGAAGTTTGTTTTGTTCCGTTTTTCCAGGCCGTAGGTTTTGTCGTTGGCGCCGATCCATTCGCCGACCTTGTTGAGCGGGAAAAGCTGGCCGCCGTGGGTATGGCCGGAAAGGACCAGGTCGACTTCCGCCGTCGTCTGGTTTTGATAGTCGTTCGGCTGATGGTCGAGGACGACGGAGAATTTGTCCGGATCAAGGTCTTTGGTCAGTTCCTGCATTGTCAGCCGGCGGCCGCCGCGTTCCGTTTCCGACCGGTCCTGCCGGCCGACGAGGCAAAAGCCGCCGGCAACCGTTTCACTTTCGTCTTCAAGGATTTTGACGTTGTTTTTTTTCAGTTCGTCGATCAATTCTCCGCTGCTGAAACCGCGGTAAGCCGGTCCGTAATAGCCTTTGTCGTGGTTGCCGAAAGCGAAGTAAACGCCGTGGGGCGTTTTAAGGGTTCCCAATGCACGGGCGGCGGCGACCATTTCTTCGCGGCCGGTTCCGTCGTCGACGAAATCGCCGGCGATAACGACCAGATCGGGATTTTGTTCCTGCATGGCTCTGACATGTTTGGCAAAGCCTTCGCCGTCAAAGGTCGTTCCGATGTGAGAATCGGCAAACAGGACAATCCGCAGGTCGCTGATTGCTTTTTCGCTTTCTATCGTGTAGGCGGTAACCCATACCCGGTGATTCAGATACCAGCCGGCTGCAAGCGCGGCAAGGCTGAGCGCTGTGGCGGCATAGCCGGCATAATAGCGTTTAAACGGCCGTTTGCGAAAACGGCGGACGAGGGTGAAAATAAAATCGCAGATAAGCCAGAGAAAAACGAAATGCAGCAGACAGACGACCGCGTTCATCAGGTTTATCAGCCAGGCAATGACGGCAAATATCAGTATGACCGCGGACAGCCCGATCAGCAGCCGGCGTTTGGGAGTGCTGCCGGCGGGGACGAATTTGGCTGCGCGGGTGCCGAGGTACAGCAGTCCGCCGCCGGTGAAAAGAATCAGCAGAACAAATATTATATACCACATCAGCATGTCGTTTTTTCCGTATTATTGTCGTTTTTTTGACAGTTTATCTTTTAGAGTGTACTCGAAGTCAAGGCTTTTTGTTTTGTTCCCGATCCGTTTTTTATGAAAAATTTTTGAACCGGATGAAAAAAGCCGTCGTTTACAATTATGTATTTTAATTGATTATTAAATGTTTTAACCTCATTTAGAAATAAGGGAAAGCGTTGTCCGGCACGGACGGACCGGTTTGGATAAACGCAGGTTTTGGCAACAGAGTGGAAAAGTTATGAAATTTTTTAAAAACAAGAAAAAGCTTTTGGTTTACGTTATACTGGCGGCCGCGGCGGCCGGCCTGTATTTTAAGTATTTTAAAAAGGAAGACACGATAACCTATATTACCCAGCCGGTCCGCAGACAAAACGTCGAAAAGGTGGTGAACGCCACCGGCGAAGTTAAGGCGGTTGACCTGGTAACCGTCGGCGCCCAGGTTTCCGGCAAGATCGAAAAGCTTTACGTTTCGATCGGCCAGACGGTGAAAATGGGCGACATGATCGCCGAGATCGACTCGACCACCCAGCAGAACGACGTGGACATTGCCAAGGCCAAGATGAGCAGTTATCAGGCGCAGCTGAAAGCGGCCAAAACTTCGCTGAAGATTGCCAAAAAACAATATCAGCGCATGCAGAGCCTGAAAAAGCAGAACGCGGCTTCGACCGAAGACCTGGAAAATGCCGAAGACAGCTATGAGGCTGCCATGTCGAAAGTGGCGGAAATAGAGGCCTCGCTGAAAGAAACGGAAATATCTCTCAGCACTGCGGAAACCAACCTCGGCTATACCAAAATTACGGCGCCGCTCGACGGCACCATCGTTTCGGTGCCGGTCAAAGTGGGGCAGACGATCAACGCGGCGATGGATACGCCGACGATCGTGCAGATTGCCGATCTTAATCAGATGGAGATTTATATTGAAATTTCGGAAGGCGACATCGGCAACATCAAGCCGGGGGTGAAGGTTACCTATTCGGTGCTGGCGGACATGAACAAAGTATATGAAACGACGCTGAAGTCGATCGACCCGGCGCTGACGCTTTTGACCGACGACCAGTACACGGAAGTGGTGGATTCAAGCGAAGCGATTTATTTTTACGGACGGCTGGTGGTGCCGAACGCGGACGGCAAGCTCAGAATCGGCATGACGACGCAAAACGTAATCTATGTCGAAAGCGCCGAAGACGTGCTGACGGTGCCGGCGATGGCGCTTAAGGGCGACGTTGACGGCAAATATGTGGAAGTGCGGACGGCCGAAGGGGTGGAAAGGCGGCCGGTGATAACGGGTGTGTCCGACGATCTGAACGTTGAAATCAAAAAAGGCGTGAGCGAAGGCGAAGAAGTGGTGATTGCCAAAATGTCGTCGGCGGAGATTTCCGACAAGGCGGCCAACGCCAGAGGCGCCAGGAGATTTCGATGAACATAATCGAATTGAAAAAAATCAACAAGTATTTCGGCAGCGGCGGCAACCGGGTTCATGTCTTGAAAAACATTGACCTGCAAATAGAAAAGGGTGATTTTGTGGCAATCATCGGCCAGTCCGGTTCCGGCAAATCGACGATGATGAATATTATCGGCTGTCTGGACGTGCCGACTGCCGGGTCGTACAAGATCAACGGAGTGGAAGTCGGGCGGATGGACAAGGATCAGCTGGCGGAACTGCGCTGTAAGACTTTTGGTTTCATTTTTCAGCGCTACAATCTGCTGAACAGTCTGAAAGCGAGCGAAAACGCGGCTCTGCCGGCGGTTTATCTGGGGCTGAACGCGGAGGCGCGCGACCGGCGGGCGGTCGAACTGCTGAAAAAACTCGACCTCGGAAACAAACTGGCCAACCGTCCGAACGAACTTTCCGGCGGCCAGCAGCAGCGGGTGAGTATTGCCCGGGCGCTGATGAACGGCGGTGAAATCATTCTGGCCGACGAGCCGACCGGCGCGCTCGATTCCAAAAGCGGCGAAATGGTAATGGACATCATCAAAGGGCTGCACAAACAGGGGCATACGATCATTTTGGTGACGCATGACAGCCATATTGCCGCCCAAGCCAGCCGGATTATTGAGATCAAGGACGGGGAAATTGTTTCCGACGAGCGCAGGGCGGAAGATTTTTACGAGGTGACGGACACGGTAGAAGACGTTCACCGCAGCCGGCTGGATGCCCTGAAGTACAGTTTTCTCGAATCGCTCAAGATGTCGCTGCATGCCATTCTGGCAAACAAGATGCGTTCGCTCCTGACCATGCTGGGAATTATCATCGGTATTGCCTCGGTGGTGTCGGTGGTGGCGCTCGGCAACGCTTCGCAGGCCAAAATCATGGAACAGATCAACTCAATGGGTACCAACACCATCGACATTATGCCCGGCAAGGGGTTCGGCGACATGCGTTCGGGACGGGTGAAAACGCTTAAAGTGCGTGATTCCGACTATCTCGGCAAACAGGGGTTTATCGACAATTCGACGCCGAACGTTTCCGCCAGCGGCACGCTGGTTTACCGCAACTATTCGCTGACCGCGCAGCTGAGGGGCGTCGGCTCAACCTATTTTGACGTTAAGGGGCGCAAGATTGCGCAGGGGCGTATATTTACCGACGAGGAAGTGGACCGGATGGCTTCGGTGGTGGTTATTGACGACAACACCTTAAACGAGATGTTTGAAAACGATCCCAACCCGCTCGGCAAAGTTATTATCTTCAACAAGAAGCCGCTGACGGATCGGGGTGACGGAAAAGGACAGCAGCCCCGGGCCGTCGTCGGAAACGATGAACATCTGGGTCCCCTATACCACCGCCATGTACCGGGTCAACGGCAGCAGCGACATCAATTCGATTACGGTGAAAGTTTCCGACCATGTCAATTCGCAGGTGGCAGAAGAGGGAATCGAACATATTCTGACTTCGCTGCACGGCAAGAAGGACTTTTTCATGATCAACACCGACAGTATCAAACAGACGGTGCAGAGCGCGACCGACACAATGAAATTCCTGATTGCCAGCATTGCCGTCATATCGCTGATTGTGGGCGGCATCGGGGTAATGAACATCATGCTGGTTTCGGTGACCGAACGGACGCGGGAAATCGGCATCCGCATGGCGATCGGCGCCAAGCAGGCGGACATTCTCCAGCAGTTTCTGATCGAGGCGATTCTGATCTGCCTGGTGGGCGGATTTATGGGCGTGACGCTGTCGATGCTGATCGGTTTTCTGTTCAACACCTTTTCAGAAAACTTCGGCATGATCTTTTCCACCGCGTCGATCGTGCTGGCGCTGGTCTGTTCGACCGCGATCGGCATCATTTTCGGCTATATGCCGGCCAAAAACGCCTCCAACCTCAACCCTATTGATGCATTAGCGAGTGAATGAGATGAAACACTGTCGAACCGTAAAATTGTTTTTTGGCGTCAGTCTGGCGCTGCTTTCCGGCTGTGCGTCGGTCGGGCCGGAACCGCGTTTGCTGGCGGATGAACTGCAATATGCCGAAACCGTGAAAAACCTTTACAAGGCTGACGGAAACTGGTGGCGGCAATATAACGATCCGGAACTGAACAACCTGATCGAAACGGCGTTGGCCAATAATCCGGATTATCTGAAAGCGGCGTTTAACGTAGAGAAGGAACTGGCCGGCCTGGGGCTGGCGACGGCCGATCTGTTTCCCACCCTTTCGGGCGAGCTTTCCGCTTCTTCACAGCGCAAGATCCATACCGGCGATGATTTTACCGACAGTTTTTCCGGCGATCTGGGGCTGAGTTACGAGGCCGACCTCTACGGCAAAATCAGAAACCGGCAGACGGCGCAGGAGTTTGCCTACAAAGCGACGGTAATGGACAGGGAAGCGGCGCGGCTGACCCTGATCAACAGCGTGATTGACCTTTATTTTAACCTTGAATATCTGCAAAACTCAATCGAGCTGACCCGGCGGAACATAAAATCTTATGAGGATATTCAGAAAATCACCGGGCAGAAGTATGCAAGCGGCAAAACCGACAATGTGGAATATCTGCAATCCAAACAAAGCCTGCTGTCGGAAAAAAACAAACTGCTTAATCTTGAAACCGGGTTTAAGGAAACGGTGAGCAGTCTGCAGAACATTCTTAACGTAACGGGCGGGGTGGACGAAATCGCGTTCGGCGACATCTTGAAACAAAAAGGCCCGGCGCCCGAGCTTGACGTGCCGCTTTCGGTACTGGCCAACCGGCCTGACCTGCTGGCGGCGCAATACCGGCTGGAAGGGGCTTTCGAGGAGCTGAAGGCGGAAAACAAAAACTGGTATCCGAACGTTTCTCTCCGCGGGGCGCTGGCTTCCGGTTCCGACAAGGCGCGGACGACGTTTGACTTTTCCTATATTCTCGGCAACGTGTCGGTGGATCTGCCGTTCCTCGACTGGAACCGGGTTAAGAATAATATCAGGATTTCCAAGGCCGACTATCAAATCAGCCTGATTGAGTTCAAAGATACGCTGAATCAGGCCTTAAACGAAGTCGCCTATTACTATTACGCTTATCTGAAATCGTTGGAGATTTACCGCAACGTGGAAGAAAACTATCGCAATTCGGTTAAAATCACCGCTTATTACCGCAGCCGCTACAATTACGGCAAAGAAGAGTTCAAGGACTTCCTGGAAGCGGTCAATACCGAAAACTCCCTGCGCAACGATCTGATCGAGCAGAAGTACCAGATCATCAAATATGAAAACTATATCTACAAGGCGATGGCCGGCCGCTATGAAGCCGTTTCCCCGGCCGGGGAATAGCGTTTTCCGAAAAGGGCGGAAAAAAATGCGGCATTGCGAAAAAAACGCTTGACTTCGAGTTAAGTCTAAGTTTTAGACTGCCGGTAAAATAATTCTTGGTTAACGATTCAGGAGAAAAAAATGGCATATCTGGACAAGATCAATTCACCCGAAGACTTGAAAAAGCTGAATACGGCGGAAATGGAAGCGCTGGCCGGCGAAATCCGTTCGGCGGTGCTTAACCGCGACAGCAAAATCGGCGGCCACGTCGGTCCCAACCTGGGGATTGTCGAAACCGCAATTGCTCTGCATTACGTGTTTGATTCGCCGAAAGACAAAATTGTTTACGACGTTTCGCACCAAAGCTATCCGCACAAGATTCTCACCGGACGCAAGAACGGTTTTCTCAAAGTTGAGGAAATGGGAAAAATTTCCGGCTATACCAATCCCAATGAGAGCGAACACGACTTTTTTGTCGTCGGCCATACGTCGACTTCCGTCAGCCTGGCCTGCGGTCTGGCCAAAGCGCGCGACCTTCGGGGCGAAAAGCACAATGTGATCGCGGTGATCGGCGACGGTTCTCTTTCCGGCGGCGAAGCGCTGGAGGGGCTGAGCAATGCGGCGGTGCTTGACAGTAACATCATTATTGTCGTCAACGACAACGAAATGTCGATTGCCGAAAACCACGGCGGTTTGTATACCAACCTGCGGCTGTTGAGGGAAACCGGCGGCAAGGCCGAGTGCAACATGTTTAAGGCGCTCGGTTTTGACTATCGCTATGTCGGGGACGGAAATTCGGTCGAAGCGTTGATCGGAGTTTTCGGCGAAGTCAAGGATACGCCGCGGCCGACGGTTGTTCATGTTCATACCTTAAAAGGCAAAGGTTATAAATTTGCCGAGGAAAACAAGGAGAGATGGCACTGGAATCTGCCGTTTGACATCAAAACCGGCGAAGTTACGGTTGAAACCGGCGGCGAAAGCTACAATGACATCACTTACGATTATCTGAAGAACAAAATTGCCGAAGACAAAACGGTGGTCGCGGTTAATGCCGGCACGCCGGGCGCTTTCGGCATCAATGCGGAAAAACGGGCGGCGCTGGGCGAAAACTTCGTTGACGTCGGCATTGCCGAAGAACATGCGGTGGCAATGTCCTCGGCCTTGGCCAAAGGCGGCTGCAAACCGGTCTATCTGGTCTGGAGTTCGTTCATACAGAGAACTTACGACCAGCTTTCGCAGGATCTGGCAATCAACAACAATCCGGCGGTGATTCTGGTTTCCGGCGCCGGCATTTCCGGCGGCGATGTCACTCACCTCGGCTGTTTTGACATTCCGCTGATCGGCAATATTCCGAATATCGTTTATCTGGCGCCGGCCGGCAAAGAGGAATATCTGGCCATGCTTGACTGGGCGGTGGAACAAACCGCGCATCCGGTGGTGATCCGCATTCCTTCCGAGGTTCGTCCGTCCGTCGGCGAGGTTGAAAAAGATTACGGCCGCCTGAACCGCTATCAGACGGTGAAACGGGGCGAAAAAGTTGCCGTTCTGGGGCTGGGCAGCTTCTTTGCCCTCGGCCAGCGGGTTGTTGAACGGTTGCGGGAACGCGGGATTGAGGCGACGCTGATCAATCCGCGCTATATTACCGGTCTGGACGGGGAACTGCTGACTTCGCTCAAGGCGGATCATCAGCTGGTGGCTACCCTGGAAGACGGCGAACTGGACGGCGGCTTCGGCGAAAAGATCGCCCGTTTCTACGGCGCCGATCCGATGAAGGTTCTCACCTTCGGGGCGAAAAAGGAATTTACCGACCGGGTGCCGCTCGACGAGCTTTACCGGCGTTACCGTCTGACGCCGGAGCAGATTGCCGACGACATCATGAAAGCGCTGTAAAACGCGTTTGAGAGGAAAAGCCGCGGCCCCGCCGGATTGAGGCGGGTCCGTTTTTGTAATATTTTATAATTTTTGTTGATTTGCCATTTGCCGGACGCTGTTTCATACTCGGAAGCTGATAACGTAAGGAGAAAGACTATGAAACACGGGAAAAATTTTATCCTCGGGGAATATGTGATCATTAAAAAACCGGAACTGGTCGAAGTGGGCGACAATGTGCGGATTGCCGACTTCTGCCGGATTTCTTCGGCCTGCAAAATCGGTTCCGACTGTGAAATTGCGCCCGGCACTTACATTGCCGGCGGCGACGGCAAATATACCTTTGAAATGGGCAGCTATTCCAGTCTGGCGGCCGGCGTCAAAATCTGGCTGTCGAGCAACGACTACGTCAACGAGCTGGTTACCCATTCGGTTCCCTGCGTTAAGGAGATTCAGGGCAATGTGCGACTGGGAAAATATACCGGCGTCGGCACCAATTCGGTGATTATGCCCGGCAACGACATTCCCGAGGGGGTAACGATCGGCGCTTTAAGTTTCGTGCCGTCGGGATATAAATTTGAACCGTGGACGGTTTACGCCGGGCAGCCGATCCGCCCGATCAAAAAACGCAACCGCGCCAACATCATGCGCACACTGATGAAAATCGGCTGCATAGAAGCCTGTGAGGAAGCTGCCGGGGAGGAAAGATTATGTGCGGAATAGTGGGTTACGTCGGCGGCGGCGCAGTCAGCGAAATTTTGCTGGCGGGGCTGAAAAATCTGGAATACCGGGGATATGATTCGGCCGGCATTGCCTTGAACGACAACGGCAGAATCGATGTTTTCAAAGCGCCGGGCAAGCTCGGCAATCTGTGTGCGGCGGCGGCCGGAAAAGCGGACAAGCTGCCGGCGACCGGCGGCATCGGTCATATCCGCTGGGCCACCCACGGCAAAGCGACGGTTGAAAACGCGCATCCGCATCTGTCAAACGACGGCCGGCTGGCGCTGGTGCATAACGGCATTATCGAAAATTACAAGTCGCTGCGCGAAGAGCTGGAGCAGGAAGGATATGTCTTTTCTTCCGAAACCGATACCGAAGCCGCGGTGCATCTGTTTGAACGCGAATATAAAAAATCCGGGTCGCTGGAAGCGGCGGTAACGGCCGGAGTGAGGCGGCTGAAAGGAGCGTTTGCCTTTTGTGTCATGCATCAGAACGAACCGGACAAGATCATAGCCGTGCGGCAGAACGCGCCGCTGATCGTGGGACTGGGCAAAGACGAGAACTATGTTGCCAGCGATATTCCGGCCATTGTCGGCAAAGTGCGGCGGATTATTTATCTGAACGACGGTGAAATAGCCGTAATTACCCGAAACGAGGCAAAAATATACGATTTTGACGGCCGTCCGATCGAACGTCAGCCGGAGTATATCGGTTTTAATCCGGAAGTGATCAGCAAGCGCGGGTATCCGCATTTTATGCTGAAGGAAATTAACGAACAGCCGGACATCGTCCGTCATCTGCTGCAGGATGCTTATGCCGGCGGGCGGGAAACACCGCTGCTGCCGAAAGTCAACATTGCCGCCGCGGCCAAAGCGGAGAGGATTGAAATTATCGCCTGCGGTACTTCCCTGCATGCGGCGGTGGTGGCCGGTTTTGCCTTTGAGGAATGGCTGAAAATTCCGGTTTCCGTCGTTGCCGCCAGCGAATATATTTACCGGAGCTGCCTGACCGACGAAAAAACGCTGACGATCGGCATTTCCCAGTCGGGCGAAACGGCCGATACCATCACCGCGGTCAAACGGGCGGAAGAACGCGGCGCGCATATTCTGGTTTTGACCAACCGCGAGGATTCGAGCATCGTCCGCCATGCCGGCAGTCTGCTGCCGCTGAAAGCGGGGATTGAGGTCAGCGTGGCCGCCACCAAATCCTACACCGCCCAGCTGACCTGTCTGTACCTTCTGGGGCTGGCGCTTGCCTCCGCGCGGGGAAGTCTGCCGCCGGCCGAACTCGGAAAACTGCGCGACGAACTGCGGCAGCTGCCGGCCAAAATGGAAAAGGCGCTGAGCGAGGACGGAAAAGTGAAGGCCGCGGCGGAAAGGTTGAAAGACTACCGGCAGATGATTTATATTGCCCGCGGCGTCAATCTGCCGACGGCGCAGGAAGGCGCCCTGAAACTGAAAGAGATCAGCTACGTCAATGCCAACGGCTACCCGGCGGGAGAACTGAAACACGGGCCGATTGCGCTGCTTGATGAAAATATGCCGGTGACGGCGGTGCTGGCGCCCGGCGGCAGGGTTTATGACAAAATGATTTCCAACTGCGAGGAAGCGCGGGCCAGACATGCGTTTTTGACCGGCGTGAGCTTTGACGGTGACAGGCGGGCGGAAGAGCTGTTCGATTTGCTGCTGACGGTGCCTTCGACCGCGGAAATATTTTCGCCGCTTTTGTTGAATCTGCCGCTGCAGCTTCTGGCTTATTATATTGCCGATCTGCTGGGGCGCGAAGTCGATCAGCCGCGCAACCTGGCCAAGTCGGTTACGGTTGAGTAAAGTCTTCCGTTTCCTCTTCTTCCGCATCGGGCGCCAGCTCGGCCAGCATCTGCCGGGTTTTGGCGATGCCGGTGCGGGCTTCTTCCGCGGCCTGTGCGCGTTTGGCGGTTTCAAAAATATAGAGCGCGTCATGGTAGCAGGCCAGCGCCTCTTCCAGGGCTTCGCGGTTGGCGGAGATTTTGCCTTCCAGATAATAGGTTTCGGCAATTTTCTGCTGGATGCGCGCCCAGTAAAGCGGCTGCCGGTTTTCGGTGACGATTTTCTGCTGGTTGCGGTAGGCGGCCACTGCCAGCCGGCAGATATCGGGGCTCCGCGTGCGGTGGCCGAGGTTGTGCAGAAGATAGCCGAGACTGCCTTCTATATGTCCCCAAAAGCCGGGGAACTGCGCCTGGGTGAAAATGCGTTCGCATTCCCGCAGCTGCGAAACCGAATCGCGCAGCGCCTGCAGGTCTTCGGTTCTTTTCCAGTAGTTGTAGTAAAGGCCGGAAAGTTTGTAGCAAATGTGGCCGTGGTCGTAGGGATAGGTATATTTGCCGAAGTATTTCTGTGCCTGCCGGTAGTCGGCAATGGCGGCGCGGAAATAGACATCCGAATGTTTGTCCGCATAAACCGAAGCGCAGTCGTTTAACTGTCCGAGGTGCAGGTATATGCAGCCGAGGTGCGTCGGCTCAAAAATCTGTTTTTGATATTTGAGGGCGGTTTCAAACAAATTGGCGATGATTTTGAAATCGTTTTCGTTTTTGCCGTCGGCGGCGGCCGTCATATAAATCAGTCCCAGCTGGTTCATGATGTAGGGCATGTACTCAAGTCCGAGGGATTTGGCGGAATCGATTTTTGAAATGCGGGCAATGATTTTTTTCAGCAGATATTTTTTATAGATCCGGCATTCCTTGTCCGGCCGGTCGGCGGCGCTGACGACGGTGCCGGTCAGAAGATCGAGCAGCGGCTGCGGAAATTCGCCGCCGGCAAGCGCGTCGGCCGGCAGATACATGCTGTCGAGCAGGCAGACGAAAGAACCGTCTTCTTTTTCGTACTGCCGCGGGGTCTGGAAGTTGAGTCGCAGCCGGTTTTCTTCGCGGCAGCCCCAGATCAGGACGTCGGCGCCGGTTTTTTCCAGCAGGTTCTGTCCGCGGTCGATCAGGTCAAAAAAATTGCGGCTTTCGAAGTTGAGGAAAGAAAGGTCAAAATCCGCTTTCAGGCTGGCGACATCCAACCCTTCCGCGCCCTGCAGCAGTTCGGCCAGTTTTTCTCCGCCGCTGCTGCTGACACGGTCGTAAAAGTCGGCAACGATGACTTTGAATCTGATTTCCGCCGGAACATGCCCGACCGCCGGCCTTGCCGTTGCCGGCCGGGGCGGAGACACCAGTTGTTGCAGCAGACGGCGAAACATCAAAAATCATTGTCCTTTTTTATGTAGCTTTTGAACTCGTTGACCCGGTCCTGCAATTCTTCCAGCACCTGCGCGTTGATGTCCCGCAAGGTTTGCGGCGGCGTCGGAATGTTGCGGAAGCGGTAGTCGAGCCAGAGCGTGATCATGGTCGAAACCAGCAGCAGCGACCACGGCGTCGGCGAATAGGCCTGGAAGCAGCCGAAAAACAGCATCAGCATCTGAATGCGGACGGTGAACGAGGCCGCCTGCGCCGGGTCCATGCCGTCGGCCGTTGCCTGACGAAAGCCGGTGTTGGCGGACAAGTCTTCGTAGCGGGGCAGAAAAGTCAGTTTCAGCGCCAGCGCCCAGAGGAAGTCAATGAGGAAGAAAAGGGCAAAAATTACGCAGCAGGAGGCTGCGCCTTCGCCCGCCGCCGGCGCGATCAGGGAAAACAGCAGAAAGCCGAAAGCCGCCGCGTCGCGGGAGGAAACCTTGATCCGCGACGGATGCCAGGAAAAGACCGTCAGCGCCAGAAAGGCGGCGGCAAACATCCAGCCGAAAACGCCGAGCATCAGCGGAAGGGCGTTGACGGCGCCTAATATGCCGATGCCGAGAGAAATGTTGAGCGACTGAACGGCAAGCACGCCGTCGCCGCTGTTGACGTAAGGATACAGACCGGCAAAAAACAGCCATGCCGCGGCCAAAATCAAACGGTTGGCAAGCGGCGGAAGGGAAGGAATGACATTGACGGCGTTTTCCGGCATGACGACGACGGCCAGAACAACGGCAAGCGTCAGCAGCGGCAGAAACCAGCGGCGCGGGGAAGCAAAGTGTCCGGAAGCGGCGATGGCAAAGGCACCGGCAAACGGTACGACGATCTGCCAGAAATTGTAAGAACCGACGAAGTCGTCGCCGTCATAAAGGAAGAAGCGGACGCCGAGCATCAGCGGCAGTAAAACCATGGCCGCCGGAAGAAAGGCGGAACTGCCCAACCCGCCGCGGTTGAACATGGCCCGGCGGGATACGATGCCGTAAACGGCGGCGGGAATGATAAAGCTCAGGAAAGCCAGCCCCAGGACGATAAAAAAGGTTATGTTCATTGCGGTGCTCCTCACGGGTTGAATGAGTCTGTTATAATATGGATCGGTTATTTCTTCAACAGTTATGTCGTCTGCTTTTGCAGCCGGGCGGCAAAAAAGCCGTCGATGCCGTCCAGCATGTCGGGCAGACAGCGGATGAAGCCTTCGGACGTAATCAGCCGTTCAAAACCCGGCTGCCGGAAGGGGTTGATTTCTTCCGCGGCAACCGGAAGAATCGCAAAATTGGGATGTTCCGCGACAAAACGGCCGATCTGCCTTTCTCCCTCGTCTTTGCTCATTGAACAGACGGCATACATCAGAATGCCGCCGGGCGCGACCGCTTTGGCCGCGGCGTTCAGCAGTTTTTGCTGAAGGCCGGCGCTGCGGCGGACGTCGGCGACGGTGCGGGTATGAACGATTTCCGGATGGCGGCGCAGCGTGCCGTCGGCCGAGCAGGGGGCGTCAAGCAGCACGATGTCGTATTGCGGGCAGTCGCTGAGATACTCAAAAGCGTCGGCGGCAATGACTTTTTGCGCTTTCATGTGCAGGCGGGCGAGGTTTTCCTCCATTGTCTTCAACCGCGCGGCGGAAACATCAAGCGCGGTAACGTCCGCTTTTCCGGCGATCAGCTGGGCGGTTTTGCCGCCGGGGGCGGCGCAGAGGTCGAGCACTTTCCTGCCTTCAACGCTGCCCAGCGCAATGACCGGCAGCGCGGCGGAAAAGTCCTGCACCCACCAGCAGCCGTCCTTAAAACCGGGCAGTTCGGCGACGCTGCCGGCGTCGTTAAGTCGGATGCTGCCGCTGCCCATCAGCCGGCCGCCGAGTTTTTCGCGCCAGTCTTCGGGATCCGCGCGGACGGTGATGTCGAGCGCCGGTTCCTCGACGGCGGCCTTCTCGATGGCGGCGATCTGCCGCCCGGAGTAGTCGCGGCGAAGCATTTCCTTAAAGGCCGGCGGGAAGAAGGGCAGCGGTGGCCGGGCGGCTATTTGTCCGCGGTCGCGGCAGATTTTGCGCAGTATGGCGTTGACGAAGCCGCCGGCATATTTGCCGCCTTTTTTCTTGGCCAGTTCGACATAGCTGTTGACGGTGGCGTAGTCGGGCGTGTGAAAGTAAAGGACTTCGACCGCGCCGAGGATGATTGCGGCATGCGGCGCGTCCGGCCGGGCGGGGATTTTTTTGGCGGCGTAACCGCGAATCACGCTTTTGATGAATTCCTGCCGCCGAAGCGCCGTCATCACCAGCCGTTTGACGAAAGCCGTTTCCTGCGGGGAAAGCCCTTTGAGTTCGTCGGCGCTGCCGCCGACACGGGCCGAATCGAGAGATTTCATGTAAATTTCGAAAGCCGTATTGCGAATGTCCACGTTTGTTTTCCTTTTCAGATCAATTGTCCGGTAACGGGCAGTTTAGGTAATTGCGGCGGCAAATACAAGTGCGAAAGTAATTTAACCCTATTGTATTTTTGCGAAATATATTATAGCCTTATGCGCAAAACCAAGAAATCGGACTAATTTTAAGATACGGAGAAAAAAGTTGAAGGACGACTGCAGTGCCCGTCATAACGGCAAGCCTTTTGCCGAATGGCGGAAAGAATGGGAAATGGAAGAAAGATATAATTTCCGCACGATCGAAAGCAAATGGCAGAAGATCTGGGACGAAGAAAAAGCCTATAAGGTGGAGATCGACCGAAACCGGGAGAAGTTTTACGTTCTGGTCGAATTTCCCTATCCGTCCGGCGCCGGGCTGCACGTGGGGCATCCGCGTTCCTATACCGCGCTTGACGTGGTGGCGCGCAAAAAACGGATGCAGGGCTTTAACGTGCTTTATCCGATGGGCTTTGACGCCTTCGGGCTGCCGGCCGAAAACTATGCGATCAAGACCGGCGTGCATCCGGCGGTTTCGACCAAGGCCAACATCGAAAACTTTACCCGGCAGCTGAAATCTATCGGTTTCAGCTTTGACTGGGACCGCTGCATAACCACCTGTGATCCGGAATATTACAAATGGACGCAGTGGATGTTTATCAAGTTTTTTGAAAAAGGTTTGGCCTATAAGGACAAGATTGCCATCAACTGGTGTCCGTCATGCAAAGTGGGACTGGCCAACGAAGAAGTGGTCAACGGCCGCTGCGAGCGCTGCGGCACCGAAGTGGTGCGCAAGAACAAAGAACAGTGGATGATTGCGATTACCAAATATGCCGATCGACTGATTGAAGATTTGAACGAACTGGATTTCATCGACCGGGTCAAGTCGCAGCAGATCAACTGGATCGGCCGTTCGGAAGGTGCCGAGCTGGATTTCGGTCTGACCGACAAGGAAGGAAATCCGCTGGCGGACAGAAAACTGACGGTTTTCACCACCCGGCCGGACACCGCTTTCGGCGTCACTTACATGGTGCTGGCACCGGAGCACAAATATGTGGCCGAGCTGGCGGACCGGTTTGAGAACAAGGATGAAATCAGAGCCTATGTTGAAGCGACGGCGAAAAAGTCGGAGCTGCAAAGAACCATGGACGACAGCAAAACCGGGGTTGAGCTGAAAGGCGTTAAGGCAAAGAATCCCTACAACGGCGAACTGATTCCGGTCTTTATTTCCGATTATGTTCTTACCGGTTACGGCACCGGCGCGATTATGGCGGTGCCGGCGCACGACCAGCGCGATTACGATTTTGCCAAGGCGTTTAACCTGCCGATCGTACAGGTGCTGGAAGGCGGCGACATTGCCGAAAAGGCGTGGGAAGAAGACGGCGCCCATATCAATTCCGGCTTCTTAAACGGCATGAACAAGGAAGACGGCATGCAGGCGGCGATCGACCATGCGGTGAAAAACGGTTTCGGCCGCGCCAAAGTGAACTTCAAGCTGCGCGACTGGGTATTCTCCCGCCAGCGTTACTGGGGTGAACCGATCCCGATGGTTTACTGCGAACACTGCGGCTGGCAGCCGGTTCCCGAATCGGAGCTGCCGCTCAAACTGCCGCAGGTGCCGGACTATCATCCGAACGACGAAGGCGAATCGCCGCTGTCCAAGGCTTTCGACTGGGTTAACACCACTTGTCCGAAATGCGGCGGCAAAGCGCGGCGGGAAACCGACGTGATGCCGAACTGGGCGGGTTCTTCCTGGTATTTCCTGCGTTACTGTGATCCGCACAACGACAGGGAATTTGCTTCCAAAGAAGCGCTTGACTACTGGATGAACGTCGACTGGTACAACGGCGGTATGGAACATACCACGCTGCACCTGCTGTATTCCCGTTTCTGGCATAAGTTCCTCTATGATCTGGGACTGGTGCCGACAAAAGAGCCGTACAAAAAACGCACTTCGCACGGCATGATTCTGGCGGCAAACGGAGAAAAAATGTCCAAGTCGCGCGGCAACGTAATCAATCCCGACGACATCGTCAATTCTTACGGCGCGGACACTTTCCGCATGTATGAGATGTTTATCGGACCGTTTGATCAGGTGGCCATGTGGTCGGACGAAAGCCTGATGGGCGTATACCGCTTTGTCGGCAAAATTTACGGCCTGATGAAGAAAACGGCACCGGTTGAAGCTTCCGCCGCCGATCTGCGGGCAATGCACAAGTGCATTCTCGAGGTCAGCGAGCGAATCGATCAGATGCGTTTTAACACCGCGGTTTCTTCGCTGATGACCTATGTCAATTATATGTCGGGGCTGGAGCAGATTCCAAACCAGTTGTATCTGACGCTTCTGAAACTGATTTCCCCGTTTGCGCCGCACCTGGCGGAAGAAATGTGGGCGCGGATGGGGCAGGACGGTCTGATCGTGGCCGAAAGCTGGCCCGAGGGCGATCCCAAACTGGCGGAAGAAGACACGGTGACGATGGCGGTTCAGATTTGCGGCAAAATGCGCGGCACCATTGAGGTGAAAAAAGACGCGCCGCAGGCCGAAGTCGAAGCCAAAGCGCTGGCGCTGGACAACGTTGTCCGTCAGCTGGAAGGCCGCGAAGTGAAAAAGATTATTGTCGTTCCCAACCGGATCGTCAATATTGTGGCATAATCAACGGAAGGGGAACGCCGGTTCCCCTCTTTTGCAACGAAAGGACAAGGTTTTGCTGTTTCGGAAAAAATATGTGCTGTTGCTGGTTCTGGCTTTGTGCGGCTGCGGGTTTGAACCGCTTTACGTGGAAAAAAAGCATGACAACATGTGGTATTACGGCGGCGATTTTGACACCTCGATCAGCCAGGAAATGGCGCAGATCAGCATTGAGCCGATTTCTCAGCGTTTCGGGCAGATCATGCGCAACGAACTGATCGATCTGCTGACGCCGAAGGGAACGCCGAAAAGCCCTAAATACCGTTTGTTCGTTCATCTGACCGAAAAACGCATTTCCGATCAGGCGCTGCGTTCGGACATTACCGCAACCCGCAAAATGGTTCGTTACAAAGTCGGCTATTATATGACGGAAGGCACCGAACAGGTGTTGAAAGGCGACAGCATTGCCTATGTCAGTTACGATATTCTGGCCAATCCGTATTCGACGACCATGGCGCAGAAGAAAGGCGACGAAGACGCGGCCAAAATCATTGCCAACGACATTGCCCTGCGACTCGGCGCCTATTTCCACAGCGTGATCACCAACCGGGGAAATCCGAATGATTTTTAAGTCGGTGCAGGTTGACGGCTTTGTCAAAAAACCGGACGAGAAGATCAGAGCGGTGCTGGTTTACGGCAGCAACGACGGTTTGCGACGCGATACCGTAAAACGGCTGGCGGCTGCGGTTTGTCCCGATTTGAACGATCCGTTCCGGGCAGCAGAGCTTGCCGGCGGCGATCTGGCCGCCGACATCGGTGTGCTTTACGGCGAATTTAACGGTCAGTCGCTGACCGGTGGCCGCCGGGTAATCATTGTCAACGATGCCGGCAACGACCTGACCAAAGCGATCCGCAAAATGCTGGACGAAAGTCCGAATACCGGCAATTTGCTGATTCTGTCCGGCGCCGGCAGCCTGAACAAAAAGTCTTCGCTGGTCAAACTGGCCGAAGACAGCGAGGACATGGCGGCCGTCGCCTGCTACGAGGACAAGAACGAAGACATTTGTTCGGTTTTAAAAAGCATGGGAATGACTTTTGAACCGGCGGCGGTACAGCTGCTTTGTTCCCGGTTGTCCGGCGACCGGATGGTTAATCTGAACGAACTGGAAAAGCTGGCCACTTATATGGGGACGGCCAAAAACGTAACGGCGGAAATCGTCGGCAAAATCATCAGCGACGCTTCCGATGCCGCTCTGGACGACATCTATTACGCAGCGCTCGGCGGCGACAAGGTGAAGGCGCTGTCCTTTTATACCCGTTACGTCAACGAAGGCAACGAACCGGCGGCGGTGGTGCGGGGACTGACGTATCACCTGATGAAACTGCTGGTGTGCCGGGCGGGAATCGAGAACGGCGAAAGCGTTGACCGGGCAATGCAGCGGCTGATGCCGCGGATTATTTTTTACCGTACGGACGCCTTCAAACAGCAATTGTCATACTGGAGCCGCGACAAACTGCTGCGGGCGTTGGAAATGCTGTATGCTGCGGAAAAAGACTGCAAGACCACCAATATGCCGGCGGCGGAGGTTGTCAGCATGCTGCTGTTGCGGCTGGCGGCCGCGGCCAAACGCCAGGGTTAGAAAATGACCAGCGCAAGGTTTGCCGAGTTTATCAGTATCTGGCGGCGGAAATTCGGTATCGAACGCAGTATTGACGAGCGAGTGTGCGAGGACGAAGAAGGGCGGCCGCTGCCGTGGTATACCTATCCGGCAACAGAATATCTGGCACAGTTCAATTACTGCGGCAAACGGGTTTTCGAATACGGCTGCGGCAATTCCGGCCTGTTTTGGGCCGGGCGCGCCGACTCGGTCACCGGCATTGAAGACAACCGGGAATGGTTTGCCAAATGGGAGAAGAAATTTAACCGGCCGAATCTGGAAATCCGTCTGCGTCCGGAAGGCGAAGAATATGAAAACGCGATTTTTGAAGACGGCTGTTGTTATGACCTGATTGCCGTCGACGGCAAGCGGCGCGCCGAATGCGCGGCGGCTGCCGTCAAAGCGCTGGCGCCGGGCGGTTTGATTATTTTGGACGACAGCGACCGCGTCAATACCAGCCGGGACTATGCGCGGGCGATTGCCGGGTTGAAGGCAGCCGGTCTGTTACAGGTCGATTTTTACGGTTTCTGTCCGATGAACTGTTACGCCAAATGCACTTCGCTTTTTTTCAGCCGCGATTTTGCTTTTGAACCGGTGTCGCCGGTGCAGCCGGTCTGCGGCCGCGGCAGCTTGTGGGCGATGAGCCGCCGGCAGAGAAAAGAGTTTTATAAAAAATTCGGATGAGGGTAACAAAAAAGGTTAAGTAAAAATACTTGCATATTAAAAAACGATGTGTTAAGCTTTAAAAAGTCATCAGGGGGTTATCTGATGACAAGCACCGCGAAAGGGGCGGAGAGCTTAGGGTTTTATTATTTATACTTGACATAAGTGTAAACAGCTTTTTAAGGGGAAGAGCTATGAAAACACGCAATTCATGGATATTTGTGCTCGCTGCATTCTTTTGCGGTGCGCTTTTTTGTACTCAGGCTTTGGCCAAGGTCTGCTTTGTCGGCGACGAAGAATGCGGTTCCGGCGCCAGTTTTGAACCGGCAGAGGAATTGCCCAACAAAGACCTTTGCAGACAGGAAAAATACGATACCCTGGCCAGCGCTTGCGCCAACCCGGGCGGCGTTTGTCCCTATGATGCCAGATACGTCAGGTGCTGCCCTTCGGAATATGCCTATCAGGCCTGCGTTT
>OHBF01000713.1_pt1 | contig 19399 bp, 19 predicted proteins | sample 1577301 | NCBI WGS metagenome assembly OHBF01 (sample SAMEA3879575, study PRJEB24766) | human gut metagenome | biome: human-associated habitat; feature: feces | place: USA | collected 1985/1987
GCCAAGGTCGGAGACAACGGGATGAAAATGCAGATCGTGAAGATCGGATTTGGAGACAGACAATAACAGAGGAAGAAATTTACGGTATCGGCCACGCTTTCGGCTATTATGACTACGGAGAGGAAATAGGAATGCTGCCTTTTCCGGGAAAGCGGCCACTGCAAACTATATTTGCGCTTATGTGCGCGGGGTACTGCGGGACGGTTTTCTACATACCACCAGCGAGCGGGGCGAGGGCTATATCGCCTATAGAAAAACCATAAGTCATCTGCCACGGTCAACGGAGCAAGAACCACATGCCCAGCAGGATCGCAAGAAAGATCAGGTTGGACAGGGTGAACAGCCCAAAATACTGCTTCTTCCCCTGTGGCAGCTCCCGTGCGATCTGTCGGTAGGAAATAAGACTGGCCATGGATGCGATCAAAGTGCCAAGACCTCCCAGATTGGTGCCGATGATGAGGGCTTGTGTCTCTGCCGTGAACCCGGACAGCAGCAGGGCGGCGGGAACATTACTGGTGACCTGCGAAGCAAGAACCGCCACCAGAACTTCCCGGCTGGTCAGAAACTCCTGCAGCCAGCCGGAAAAGGCCGGAATGCGCCCCAGATTGCCAATGAAGATAAAAAAAGCCACAAAGGTCAAAAGCAGGGAATAGTCCACCATCCGCAAGGTGCGTGGGTCTGCAAAAAGGGCGCAGACGAGCACAGCGGCAAAGGCAATGCCATAGGGCAGTGCCCGGATCACGGACAGCAGACAGACGGCAAACAGAACCAGATACAGCAGGATGATCTTCTGATCCCCCTGAGACGCAGAGGAAGAAACAAGCTCGTCCACAGAGAGGGCGGCAGAGGCTTTCCGGCAGACCAGCGCTGCCCAAGCCAGCAGCAGGAGCAGAGAGACCAGTGTGTAGGGCAGCATAAGAAGCACAAATCCCTCGATGCTCATGCCGCTTTTTCCGTAAAGATAGAGGTTCTGCGGGTTGCCGATGGGGGTCAGCATACTGCCAAGGTTTGCCGCAATGGTCTGCATACAGACCACCGGGACCAGAAGGGAGCGGCGGACATCCGCTCCCAGACGGCTCAGAACCACGAACGTAAAGGGAACGAAGGTCAGCAGGGAAACATCGTTGGTGATGAACATGCTTCCGAAAAAGCACAGCCCGACCAGTACCAGCGCCAGCTGAAAGGTGCTGTGGGTACGGGACAGCAATGCCCGGCCCAGTCCATCAAAAAAGCCCTGCCGCCGCAGCCCGGCCATGACCGTCATCAGGGAAAACAAAATCGCCAGCGTGCGCAGGTCGATGTAGCCGAGATACTGCGCATCCGGCGGAACAAAGAAGGCGGAGACGACGGCCAGCACAGCGGCTGCGGTGAGGACCGTTTCCTGCTGAATGAATTGTTTGAGTTTCATAGAGACACATCCTTGTAGTTGTAAAGGCTGCCCTGCTGCGATGCCGGACGGCCTTTTTTCGTATTTCAGAGCAGCAGCTCAAACGACCCGACCATCAGCGGCATGGTCAGGATGGAAAGCAGCGTGCTCAGGACATAGATCGCGCTGGAATGAGAAGCATCCCGGTCATAGAGCTGTGCCATGGAGGTGACTGTTGCACAGGCGGGGGTAATGGCAGAAAGGTAGACCGTCATCAGGATGGGCTTGCCGTCCGGGATCCAAAGGGATGCGTGAACTGCCCAAAGCAGCAGAACAATGACCAGCGGAACACCCAGCAGACGCAGAAATACCGGCAGATAGTTGCGCGGGGTGCAGAAAACCTTTTTCAGGGGCACTTCCGCAATGGCCATGCCTGCCAGCAGCATTCCCATAGGGCCGATCATATTGCCGACACTGCTCAGTGTGCTGGTGATCGGGGCGGGCAGCGAGACGTGCAGCAGGTACAGCAGAGCACCGGCTGCAATGGCGATCAGATTGACATTGGTAAGGAGCTTGCGCCATTCCAGCCGGGCAGACCCCTGCAGGCAGGCGCTGGCATGGGTCCAGAGCAGCACCAGCTGTACAATGACAAAGGCGCAGGAGTAGACAACATATTCCTCCCCCAGCAGGGCCTGCACGATGGGAATGACCAGCGCGGCGGCATTGCTGTAAATGATATTGACCTGCTCCACGGCGTCCAGCTTGAGAGCTTTGCGGAACAGCGCATTCAGAAGCAGAAATACAACGTGCATTCCAACGGCGATGCCCATGGAATAAAGCAGCCCGGTGCGGATCTCCGGTGTATCCTTGATTTGAAAGGCGTTCAGAACGACACAGGGCATGACCAGATAGACAAAGACCACAGACAGCACCTTACTGTCCGATGCCTTCAACAAGCCGGCTTTTACAACGGCATATCCCATCAGCAGAATCAGAAATAGCTGCGCGATCTGCTGCATCAATAAAAGGCTGATTTGCATTTGGATCTCCTCTTTTGCAATTCGTTTTTGCAGCACCATCCTACTCCATTAGCGGGGCATCGTCAAGAGAAAACAGAGAAAAAACATGTTTCAGAAGGATGGCATAGAGCATTTTTACGCTCAAAGCAAAAACCTATTGACATAATATGTAAGTGGGTATATTTTGTGGATAAAACATTCACCAACGGGAAAGGAAGGGGTTACAATGTCCAGAATCTGCTCAAGAAGAACGGCATCGACTTTGAGCATTTTGCCTTTATGGGGGCGTCTTCTGGATTACAAGGACGCAACAGGGGATCGCCCGGAAACAGAGCGCACTCACACATGGCAGGAGCCGGAACGGGAAGCAACGCTGGAGGAAATTGCAGCATACTGCCGCCGTACCGGAGCCTACTTCAACAATCAAGCGGCGAATCCGGCCAACCCTGAAGCACATTACCGCACCACCGGGCCGGAGATCTGGCAGGACACGGAAAAAATGTGGATGTTCTGGTCTGCATGGCAGGCACCGGCGGCACCGGCTTTGGCACGGCTCGCTATCTGCGAGAGCAGAATCCAGCACTTAAAGTCGTGCTGGTACAGCCCCATCTGGATTCCCGTCTTACGGCAGAGCATCCGGACGTTCCGATTATCGACGGGGTTCTGCCCGTGTATGGTGTGCCTGAAAGCGAACTGTCTGACTATCTGCGGCCGAAAGGTTTATTTTTGTTTATCCATCATAATATTCGCTAAAGGCAAAGGGAGTTCTGCCCGGACATTTGTCCGCGACAGAACTCCCTTTTTGATTCGCAGAGTAAACCACAAGCGATGCTTGTGCATTATAGCAATTCAACTTTTTAATGCAACAACAACAGCGTTGAATTGCATATCGCAAATATGCTGTTTAAATGTTGCACTAATTTCTTGACTTGCGATAAAAGCACAAACTGCTATAAACTACTTCATTCCCCTTCTTTTTCGCTGTTTACGATGGCCTGCACCTTGGTGGGCAGACCATAGATGCTGATGAAACCGGTGGCGTCGCTCTGCTTGTAGTCGCCGCCTGCGGCAAAGGTGGCGATGTCTTCACGATACAGAGAGAACGGCGACCAGACCCCTGCATTGATGAGGTTGCCCTTGTACAGTTCCAGACGCACCTTGCCGGTGACATGCTCCTGTGTGGAGGTGACAAAGGCACTCAGAGCTTTGCGCAGCGGGCTGAACCACTGGCCATCATACACCAGTTCGCCAAAGGTGATGGCCAGCTCACGCTTCTTGTGGGCGGTGAGCTTGTCCAGCGTAAGAGTTTCCAGCACTTCGTGGGCTTTGTACAGGATGGTGCCGCCGGGGGTCTCATAGACGCCGCGGCTCTTCATGCCCACAAGACGGTTCTCCACTACATCGTACAGGCCGATGCCGTTGCGGCCGCCGATCTCATTCAGCTTTGCGATGATGGCAGCGGGCTTCAGCTTCTCGCCGTTCAGAGCCACAGGAGCGCCCTTTTCAAATTCCAGCTCCACAAACTCGGACTTGTCCGGTGCGGTCTTGGGGCTGACGCCCAGCTCAAGGAAGCCGGCCTTATCGTACTGAGGCTCGTTGCCTGGGTCTTCCAGATCAAGACCTTCGTGGCTCAGATGCCACAGGTTCTTGTCCTTGGAGTAGTTGGTCTCCCGGCTGATCTTCAGCGGGATGTGATGAGCCTCGGCATAGTCGATCTCTTCATCGCGGCTCTGGATGTCCCACTCGCGCCACGGGGTGATGATCTTCAGGTCGGGTGCAAAGTGCATGATGGCCAGCTCAAAGCGCACCTGATCGTTGCCTTTGCCGGTGCTGCCGTGGCAGACCGCATCCGCACCCTCGGCGCGGGCAATCTCCACCACGCGTTTTGCCAAAATGGGGCGGGCAAAGCTGGTGCCCAGCAGATAACCCTCGTAATCTGCCCCGGCCTGCATGGTGGGAATGACGTAATCCTCCACAAATTCATCGGTCAGGTCTTCGATGTACAGCTTGGATGCGCCGCTTGCCTTGGCGCGCTCCTCCAAGCCTTTCAGCTCACCCTTCTGCCCCACATTGCCGCACACGGCAATGACTTCGCAGTTGTTATAGTGCTCTTTCAGCCACGGGATGATAATCGATGTGTCCAGACCGCCGGAATATGCCAGCACGACCTTTTTGACCTCAGACATAGGAACTGCCTCCGTTCAAACCAACTTATATACTTTTCGATTTCCCTCGTGCAATTTCATGATTGCAGTGTCCATTATACGGGCACTTGGAAAGTGTGTAAAAAGTGTTCTGCATATAGCAGCAATATGAAAGCAGTATTTCACAGTGGGGCATTATGAATCTATAATAGTAGTTGGAAATAAACAGAAAGAGGGTCTTTTTGATGGCAACGATATTTTCAAGAGAAGAAAAGGCAGAGGCACTGTTCGGGGAGATCCTGAAAAATCCAGAAGCCTGCCGACGCCTGATGGATACCTTCAACGACTCGCTGGACATGGCAGACGCACTGGATGCGCCGACCGTGAGTGCACAGCAGTTTGCCGCAGCGCTGTTCAATGCCTACGAGAACAAGGATCTGTCTGCCTTTCTGATGGCGATCTGCCAGCACAGTATGTTTGACCTGCTACGGAACGCTGCCCTGATCCCGTTCAAATTCAACGCCGATGGTCAGCCGAACCCGGTGATCCTGACGGATGATGCCGGCGTTCTTTTGCCGAACAACAAATTTGCCGTGAGCAGCAAAGTATACGACCGGTTCATCCGGGTGTTCCAGAAGCAGGAAAAGGTAAAAATGTACCTTGCCAGCGGCTACTGCAAGTATCACGGCTACGACGAAGGCTCGATGGATGTGGTGGAGTACCACTATAACCAGCATTTGGGGCTGCTGCTGATCTACGAACTGCCGGACACCGTGAAGCAGAAGGTAACGGAAGCGGAGGCCTACTCCACCGTCTGGGATATCCAGATGAAGCTGCAGCACGCACTGCCCCGTTCCGTGGTCTACTATGGACAGGATACGCTCAAGGACGGAGGAACCCGCTACGATGAACTTGGCGTTTTTCTTCCGCTGGAACACTTTGCCGACCGGCTGGAACGCCATGTGGAAACTGCTACCAAGATCGTTTACGGCGAGTAAACGCCCTGTAAACGAGCTTCCTTTATAAGTGCATCACAGCAAAACAAAACGCAGCGAACCGTTAAAAGATTCGCTGCGTTTTGCCTTATATGGGAGAATGGAAATGCTGCACATCAGGTGCAATAACGGAAAGTCTTGTCAGTGACAATACGGGCGAAGATCAGCCCTAACGGCAGTGCTACGATGATGAGAATGGCATCTGCAAACCATGTGGCGGAGTCCATCAGAGACAGGATGCCCAGATTATAGATGGCACGGTAGAAATACAGTCCCGGTACCATGATAACGATGGACGGCACGGTGACGGAGATGCGGGGATAACCGACGGCGCTCTTCAGGCAGGAGGCCAGCAATCCGGACAGCAGCGCGCCCAGAAACGCTGCAATAGCGGGCGGAAAGCCCGCAAGGCTCACCAGCTCCAGCCGGAACGTGTTCGTTACCGCACCGATAAGGGCGGCGCAGACTGCCAGGTTCCGGGGGCTGTTGAACATGAGCGAAAAGCCGAACACACCGCCAAAACTTGCCAGCAGCCGGAACACGATCTCTTCCGGGAGTGTCAGGCTCAGGGCAGGGAACTGCACCGGCTGCAAATGCAGCAGCAGTGCCATGATCCAAGCCGTCATGGTTGCCACCAGAATGATGAGGACGGCGTAGGCCAGACGTTCCAGCCCGGAGCGCATATCCAGCTTGGCAAGGTCGATGCCGCTGGTAATGAACGGAAAGCCCGGAATGATGAAGAGCATGGAGCAGATATACCCCGCCTCGTGCTGCGCCGATACGGCAAACAGCACCTCTGCCAGCTTCAGCAGGATGGCATACACGAGGCTTGCTGAACAGACCGACGCTGTAATGCCCAGAAACAGGGTGAAATGGTGCTTTGTCAGCTTGCACCGTACAAAGTTGCCGATGCCTGCACCGCAGAAGGCACACAGCATTTCCACAATGCCGCCGCCAAGCAGAAAGGTGAAGCAGCCGCAGGCCAGTGCAGCTGCAAAGCCCAGTGCGATGGGCGAATACAAGCCGTGGATGCGCTCGATCTCATCGAGGTGGCTGTGCAGTTCTTCGCCGGTCATAAATTTTCCTTCCCGGTCGAAGTCGTTGACGAAATGCTCCAGTCGGTTCAGCCGGGAGGTATTCACGCCCGTATTTGTCAGACAGAGTGACTGGGTATAACACTGGTCACCGTCAAAGCAGGTGAACTCAATGGACAACAGGCCAATGTCCGCTGTTGTTGTGACTCCCAGCTCCCGCGAAAGGGTGTTCATGGAGCTTCGGACACGCCATGCGCCGGTGCCGCATTCCAGCAGCATCAGCCCGGTGCGTCCAATGACGGAGGCTTTTTCCACAAGCCCCGCCTCGGTAATGGGGACGCCCTTGCTGGCCGACGCATAGTCGTGCCAGTAGACTTCCATGTGATTTTTGATGATCTCACTTTGCCGTTGTCCCATACCGGAAAGCCTCCTTTGTGATATGGGAATGTTGCAGCCGTTTCAAGACTGCGGTGCTATTATAAGGGAAATTGCAGGGCGGGTAAAACGTATCTTGGATATGCCGGCAATGTTCGTTTGGTATTTCAAAGAAGAAAATACGTTGCGTTTTTGGCGGCTCTGCGGTAGGATAGAAAAAACACGCCGAAAGGAAACTGCCGTGACCCTTCAACAACTCCGCTATGTCACGGCTGTTGCCGGCGCCGGCACCATCAGCCATGCAGTGCAGCAGTTCTATATTTCTCAGCCCAGCCTGACCAATGCTATCCGGGAGCTGGAACAGGAAGTGAGGCTGGCGCTTTCCAAGACGGCAAGTTCTGTGGTGAGCCGGACGCTGCTGGAATATCTGAGATCCACCCGACAGCAAAAGGATGCACCGCAGATATGGTGGATTCCAATAAGGAGCACGGCGAAGGCCGAAGTGATGTGGTCGTCTACGATTCTATCAACGCTCGTGTGGCGATTTTTGAAGCAAAATATACGAAGATCTTGGGAAATCTGGAGAGTGAATGCGAAACGGCTTTGCAGCAAATTGATGATCGGATGTACGCAAAAGAGTACGAGGATGACTACGATCAGATCCTTTGTTACGGCATTTCGTTCTTCAAAAAGCGTTGCATGGTAAAGAAAAAGTGAGTCACTTGCAGGCTTTTACTTGAATTCTGCATCATAAGGAACCAAGACCGCGGGCTGTCCGAAGCAAAGCTTTTAGACAGCCCGCAACTGTTTTAAGAGGAAAATACAGCTTATCCGATTTGTTGAGATAATTCGTTATCCGATGAAGTGTTAGAAGTGAAATAGGGAGAAAGCCCTAGGTCAGACGTTCCAGCCCGGAGCGCATACGAAAACGGCAAGCCCATCTATTATGACTTTACGGCGTGTCCGGCAGCGGAGTTTGCCAAACTGGGATTTTCCCCCGGAACGACTTTCCCGCCTGCGTGCGGCGTATAGAATGATCAACGAGTCAACAGCTCAAAATGATTCCGTTTGGTGACCAGCAACCCTTCCTTTTGCAGCTTGGAAAGCTCCACCGACATGGCGGCACGCTCCACGCAGAGAAAATCTGCCAACTGCTGACGGTCAAAGGGAATGTCAAAGGAGAGGGACGCCTGCCGGATGGACTCGGCAGAAAGGTAGGACAGCAGCTTTTCCCGGGTGGTCCGCTTGCTGACATGGGTGATCTTATCGTTAAAAAGCAGTATTTTGTTTGCAAGAACGCTGACCAGGTTGAGGATGAGCTTTTGGTGATGGTCGCAGGCGGTGGGGCAGGAGGTGAGCAGCCGCTTGACGTTCAGCAGCAGGATCTCGCAATCCTCCTCTGCCACCACACTGATGTTCAGGATGGCACCGGGGGTGGCGGCGTAAGGCTCCCCGAAAAAGTCCCCGGTGTTGCACTTGGAAAGGATGTTGCGGTGTCCCCAAAGATCCTCCTGAATCACAAGGGTGGAACCGGACAGCATAAGCCCCATGACCTCTGTGGAATCTCCGGCACGGAAGATATAGGAGCCCCGGGGACGGGTGATTTTCGCCGCACTGACGCAGTGCAGGATGGACAGAATCTCATCATCGGTAAGCCCGGTAAAGAAGGGACAGCTCCGCAGAACAGGCAAATATTTTTGCATAAAGGCTCTCCTTGTTAGAATTCAAACAGACAAGATAGCCTTAGTATACTATAATAAGGCTGCAAATGCAAAAACACCCACAACAGGAGAGTATAGATATGATTCGGAAGATCATCCATATTGACGAAGAAAAATGCAACGGCTGCGGGCTTTGTGCAACCGCCTGCCACGAGGGAGCCATCGACATCATCAACGGCAAAGCAAAGCTGGTGCGGGAGAATTTCTGTGATGGCTTTGGAGATTGCCTGCCGGGCTGTCCCACCGGAGCCATCACCTTTGAAGAGCGGGAAGCCCCCGCTTACGATGAGGCGGCGGTGCAGGAGAACAAAAAGAAAAAGGAGCTGCAGGAAAAGATGAAGCATCTCCACGAGGGCGGCTGCCCCGGCTCCCGGATGCGGATGCTGGAACAGCCGGAGGCTGCCGAAAGTGCAGCTTCTGCCCCCGTGCAGCCGGTCTCCCGGCTCCGCAACTGGCCGGTGCAGATCAAGCTGGCACCTGTCCACGCGCCTTATTTTGAGGGCGCAAAGCTCCTGATTGCAGCGGACTGCACGGCCTATGCCTACGCTAATTTCCATCAGGAGTTTATGCGCGGCAAAGTGACCCTCATCGGCTGCCCGAAGCTGGACGCTGTGGATTACAGCGAAAAGCTCACCGAGATCCTGCGCAGCAACGACATCCAGAGCGTGACCATCCTCCGCATGGAGGTGCCCTGCTGCGGCGGCTTGGAGATGGCAGCGAAAAAGGCGCTTCAGACCAGCGGAAAGTTCATTCCGTGGCAGGTGGTCACCATCTCCATTGACGGAAAAATTCTGGATTAAGCAAATAGAGAGGAACTCAAGATGGAACGTAAAATGTTTTGTTTTCAGTGCGAGCAGACGGCAGCCTGCATCGGCTGTACCGGAAAAGCGGGGGTGTGCGGCAAGACTGCCGATGTCGCACAGCTTCAGGATGAACTGACCGGCGCTCTGATTGGGCTGGCCAGAGCCACGGACGGCGGTATGCAGGCGACGCCGGAGGCATGGCGTCTGATGATCGAGGGACTTTTCACCACGGTCACCAATGTGAACTTCAACGAAGAAACGATTCGGGAGCTGATTGGCCGGGTACACGCCGAAAAAGCACAGCTGGTACCCGACTGCTCGAGCTGTGCTGCCCCTTGCGGACGCACCAGTGACTACGACATGAACCTGCTTTGGAGCGCCGATGAGGATATCCGAAGCCTGAAGTCCCTCATTCTCTTTGGCGTGCGCGGCATGGCAGCTTATGCGCATCACGCCATGGTCTTGGGGTATACCGATGACGAGGTGAATCGCTTTTTTGCCAAGGCACTCTTCGCCATTGGCGAGGACTGGGGCATGGAGGAACTGCTGCCGATTGTGATGGAGGTTGGCGAGAAAAACCTCAAGTGCATGGCACTTCTGGATAAGGCCAACACCGAAAGCTACGGAACGCCCATACCTGTTACCGTTCCGCTGACCGTAGAAAAGGGGCCGTTCATTGTTGTCTCCGGCCATGACCTCCACGACCTGAAGCTGCTGCTGGAGCAGACTGAGGGCAAAGGCATCAACATCTATACCCATGGCGAAATGCTGCCCGCTCACGGCTATCCTGAACTGAAAAAGTATTCCCATCTCAAGGGCAATTTCGGCACGGCATGGCAGAACCAGCAGAAGGAGTTTGCGGAGCTTCCCGCGCCGGTGCTGTTCACCACCAACTGTCTGATGCCGCCGAAAGCAAGCTATGCCGACCGGGTGTTCACTACGTCGGTGGTGTCCTACCCCGAAATGATGCACATCGGAGAGGACAAAGACTTCACCCCGGTTATCGAAAAGGCTTTGGAGCTGGGCGGTTACTCCGAAGACAAGCCCTTCACCGGCATCAACGGCGGCAGCACGGTCATGACCGGCTTTGCCCGCGGCACGGTGCTTGGCGTGGCAGATCAGGTCATTGAGGCGGTCAAGTCCGGCGCGATCCGGCACTTCTTCCTAGTTGCCGGCTGTGACGGCGCACGCCCCGGCCGCAACTACTACACAGAGTTTGTAAAGCAGACGCCTGCCGATACCGTAGTGCTGACCCTTGCCTGCGGCAAGTACCGCTTCAACGACCTTGACCTTGGCACCATTGACGGTCTGCCCCGTCTGATGGATGTCGGACAGTGCAACGATGCTTACAGCGCCATCCAGATCGCTGTTGCCCTTGCGGATGCTTTCGGCTGCGGTGTGAATGACCTGCCGCTGTCCATGGTACTCTCCTGGTACGAGCAGAAGGCCGTGTGCATTCTGCTGACGCTGCTGTATCTGGGCATTAAGAATATCCGCCTTGGCCCCACGCTGCCGACATTCATTTCACCGAACGTCCTTAACTATCTGGTGGAAAACTATGGCATCGCGCCGATTACAACGCCGGAAGAAGATCTGGAAGCGTTGTTGAAATATAGCAATTCAACTCTTTAATGCAACAGCAACAGCGTTGAATTGCATATCGCAAATATGCTGTTTTCATGTTGCACTAATTTCTTGCCTTGCGATAATTGGGCGTTTTGTGAGAGGCACAATCCATTTTTTGGTTCGTTTTGGTTATTCCAAGGCGGTGCGGGCAGTGCGCACAAGATACTCCATGGCTTCCACCGGGTATTGCCCGGCGGCGGTCTCTCCGGTGAGCATCACGCTGGAAGCACCGTCTGCCACAGCGTTGTAGATGTCGCTGACCTCGGCGCGGGTGGGTACCGCCCGGCTGCACATACTGTCCAGCATCTGGGTCACCACCATAAAGGGCACCCCGGCAGACCGGCAGACTGCCGAAAGCTGTTTCTGGCACCGGGGCAGCTCCCACAGGGGCATGGCGTTGCCAAGGTCCCCGCGGGCAATGACCACTTCATCCACAAGAGGCAGGAACTCCGGCAGGGTCCGCACCCCCGCAAGGTTCTCGATTTTAGCAAAAATGCGGATCTGTCCGGCCCCGGCCTGTTCCAGCGCCCGGCGCAGGGTGCGGATGTCCTCGGCACCCCGCACGAAGGGCAGCATCACCCCGGTAACGCCGCAGGCTTCCGCCAGCTGCAGGTTTTGCAGGTCTGCCTCCGTCAATGTGGGGGAGGCCACCTCCAGCCCCGGCGCTGCAAGGCTTTTGCGGCTTTGCAGGGTGCCGCCCCGCACCACGGTACACTGCAGGGCAGCGCCGTCGGCTCCGGCCACCTGCACAAAGAGCCTGCCGTCATCCAGCAGGAGATCCTGTCCCGGCCGGGCCGCCTGCACCAGCGCCGCTGGGCAAGGGACACCCCCTTGCCCCAGCCGGAGGCTCTGACCCGGTTCCAGAACAAGGGGCCGGGTCAGCGTGCCGATGCGCAGCTCCGGCCCCTGCAGGTCGATGAGCAGCTGGGGGATGCCCACGGCGTGGATAATGTCCAGCCAGTCTTTGTGGGCCGAAAGAGGCCCGTGGGAAAGGTTCATGCGGATGCCCGTCATGCCAGCTTCCACCATGCGCTGCAAGGTCTCCGGCTGGGCACAGGCGGGGCCGATGGTGCCATAAAATTCCAAAAGATCACCCGGTTTCGTTTTTTCTTATTGTAACATGGAACCGGGCCGTTGAAAAGTGCCAAAACGGGACAAGCCGGAAAGCTCTCCCGAGTGGACGCTTCAGAGGTCGTGTGCGCCAAGGCACAACGCACATAGGATGCCCCCGGAGAGCCGCAACAAGCCCTCCGGGGGCATTTTTGGTTTTCGGTATCTGTTCCGCCGGGAAAAAGTGTGGTATACTGAAACCGACAACTCGGAATTTGTGGAGATAAGTATGATAGTACCTGTAAATGAAACAAATCTTCTTCAAGCCGCAACCATCCATTCAATATCCTGGAAGGAATCGCATCGTGCATTTTGTACTCCTGATTTCATAGAAACACACACGCCAGATCGGCAACGGGAGTATTTGAGAAACAAGATGAACAACGGAACAAAGCTCTATATGCTTGTAGAAGAAAAACCAATAGGGGTTGTTTCTGTAACAAAGGGTTTAATAGAGGATCTTTATATTCTTCCAGATATGCAAAACATGGGTTATGGAACGAAATTATTGCTATACGCAGTAGGCCAATGTACGGAAACCCCTACGCTGTGGATTCTTGAGAATAATATAAATGCTGAGAGACTCTATCGTCGAATAGGCTTTAAGGAGACAGGGAGAAAGAACGCAATAACAAATAAGCTTGATGAGATTGAGTTCGCATTGACATAAATTCCAGTTTGCCGGGCAGACAGGCATCTGAAAAACCACACAAAAACGAGGGAGCAGCCATGGTGCTTTATTTTTCGGGAACCGGAAACAGCCGGTATCTGGCGCGGTGCATTGCCGAAGGGCTGGGCAAGACCGAGCTGACCGGGGCAGAGCGCATCTGATTTGTGATGGGCTGCAGCAGCGAGATCGGCAATGCAGCAGGACGTGTGAAGGAAAGCGGAAAACAGATGAAGTTTTTATACTTGCATGGGCTAGGACAAAAACCAGACAGTTGGAACCGAGTAATAAAAGAAACGAAGGTCTCAGACAGCAGCGTCAGCTTGAGTCTGGCAGAGATGCTGGAGGGCAAAGCGGCCACCTATGGGGAGCTGTATGCTGCATTCTCAGGAAGGTGCGACAAGGAAAATAATGAGATCGTTTTGTGCGGGCTTTCCTTGGGTGCGGTTCTGGCACTTAATTATGCGATAGACCACCCGGACAAAGTAAAGGCACTGGTGCTAATTGCAGCACAATATGAAATGCCAGAAAAGTTATTGAAGTTCCAGAATCTGCTGTTTCACGTTATGCCGAATGCAATGTTCGAGCAATTTGGCTTCAAAAAAGCAGACGTGATTCGCTTGTGCGGCACGATGGCGGAATTGGATCTCAGGGATTCATTATATAAGGTGTCCTGTCCGGCATTGATCGTTTGTGGAGAAAAGGACAACGCAAACAAAAAAGCCTCAAAGGAACTTGCCAGTTATTTGAGCGATGCCCACTTCCATGAGCTTTTGAAAACAGGTCATGAAGCAAACATAGAGTCTCCAGAGGAATTGGCAATGGTGCTGCAGAGGTTTTATGATAATATTATCGGATAGTCTACGATCTACACCCTGAAGGATCGCTGTCTGAAATACAGTACATTTAGAATAGTGTTTTCTCCATTCTGCCGGTTGAATGGCGTTTGAAGTTAAAGAGGATCTTGCTGATCATATAATAACGATCTGCATTTGGCTCTTCTGTAACACAGTCACAGAAGCTGCAGACCCATGGCGATGATCCACATATAGGAGCAGGTCTTGGGGATCATCAGCAGGCCCACTTTAGGCTTGGTCTTACTGAAGAGGGTCACAGGCAGGTAGCAGCCAAAGGAAATGAGGATGGCTGCCACCATCCGGGTCATATGGTAGTCGCCAGTATTGCCGGAGATGGCGTACAGGATGATGACGCCGAGGCCGGTAAAGGCAAACACTGCGTTGCGCAGGACGGACAGGGTGGGGTTGCCCTCATCGGTACACCAGTTGTTCTGGGGCAGCAGGCAGATCAGGATGCGCAGGATGGCAGACAGCCAGATCAGGACTTCCACAGCTACGGGAGCCTGAAGCTGAGGGAAGGTGGCCTTCCAGACATACAGCAGGATGATATAGAATACCGTCATGGTGATGGAAGAGACCTGCAGCCCGATGCCGAGCTGCTTTTTGATTCGGTCGCTGCTGCCTCGCACGGCCCGGATGATCCGGGGCACCAGATGGAAGGCGTCACCGCCGCAGAGGGTCAGGGTCAGGACGCCATATAGGATAAAAAGGCTGCGGCCCTGAGCCATCGTGAAAAAGAGGATGCCTGCGATGAGATCAAAGATCAGATAGGCGGCATCGAACACCGCCTCCATCCGATCGGGCATTTTGGGTTGGTAGGCTTTATGATTCATGATGTGTCATTCCTTTTATTTTGAGGCATTCTTCTGCGTTGTCGCATATCTTCTGGAATGCCTGTTTACAAGCTGCGATCTGAGGCTCTGAGAGTCCCTGAAACATATCTCTGGCAAACTGCCGCTGAGCCTCAAGCCCTTCGGCGATGATCGGCTGAGCCGACGCGGACAGATAGACATCGATATGCTTTTTGTTCCCGTCGGCGACCTTTTTTTCGATCAGTCCCCGCTCCTCCAGCACTTTCAGTGAGGTGGAGACATGAGATTTGGTGGAATTGCGCACCCGTACAATATCTGCGGCGGTATGGTACTGAGGATTATGGTATAAAAACATCAGGATATCATACTCCATCTGCCGGAGCTGATATTTCTGACATACGGATGACATCAGCAGCTCATAGTAGCAGGTAATGGCTTTGTGATGATCCCAAAAGTTCATAGATACCTCCTGTGATATGTTGTTCTATTTAGAACGATTGCATTATATGCTATCCCCGCCGCTTTGTCAAGAGGAAATTTCTGCCGACGATGTTCTTGACCGGAAAATAGGACTCATTGCCCTGCGGAGCCTTTTCTGCCACGTCAACACGGGAAACACAGAATAAAAAAACAGCGACCCCGGAGAGCGGTGGGAATCACTCTCCGGGGTCGCTGTTGTCAGGACAGGGTCTCTTTTGTATGCAGGCGTCGGAAGGCGTCCTCCTTTACAAGCTCAATGACCACCGCAGTCAGAGGGATAAAGAAGATGATGCCGATGATGCCAAAAAGCTTTCCGCCGATCATGGCGGCCACAAGGGTGTAAAACGGAGAAAGCCCCACGGACTTTCCCACCACGCGGGGATAGATGAACTGGTTCTCGATAAACTGCACGGCAAGGTAGACGATGAGACAGCGCACCGCCAGCACAGGATCCACCAGAAGCACAAGGAACACGCTGACCACGCAGGAAATCAGTGCCCCCACATAGGGGATGATGGCACAGATGGCGGTGAGCATCCCCACCAGACTGCCGTAGGGGATCCGGAAAACCGAAAATGCAAGGGTCATGAGGATACCGAGGATCACGGCCTCACTGCATTGTCCCGTCAGAAAGTTTGCGAAGGACTGACGGAACAGCCGACAGAATTTCAGCAGCCCGGCGGCGTGGCTGGGCTTCAGATAGGCGCATACCAGTGTGCGGGCGTGGTGGCAGAGGCTCTCGGCCCCGAGGGACATATAGATGGAGATGATCAGGGCAAAAGATGCAGTCACCACGATGTTCACGGTGGCAGATACCGCCCCGACCGCATTGACCAGCACAGTGTCGATGCTGTTGGTGATCCTGTGCAGCAGCTGCTCCCAGTCGATGCCCTCCAGCCAGTGCATCAACCAGTCCATGTTGGTGTCCTGTGCGCTGAGATAGGCGGTCCAGCGGGGGATATTGGACTCGATCTGCAGATAGAGACTGTGAAACGACTGCACAAGCTCCGGGATCAGCAGGGTGAGCGCCAGCACCAGCACAAGAACAACGCCGAGCAGGGTGATGAAAAAGCTGAGAAGATGGATGGCGCTGCCCGAGGGCTGCTTTTTGGCCCTGCGGAACAGGCTTCTCAGCCGCTTTTCCAGTCCGGCCATAGGCACGCTGAGAAAAAGCGCCAGAATGCCGCCGGCCAGAATGGGCAGGATCAGATCGACTAGATCGGCGGCAAAGGCCAGAACGGCAGAAAGCCGCAGCAGTGCGACAAAAAGCGTTACCCCCACAACGGTCACGAGCAGATATTGTTTTGTTTTTGGTTCCATGACGACATTCCTTTCCCGGAGCCTGTAGCTGCAAATTGCAAAAGCTCCTCTGCGGACTCTTTTATCGTATTGTAATGGGAAGGAACAGGCTTGTCAAGACGCCGGGAAGGGGAGTGGCGGCCCGCAGCGATGGCCCTGCCTGTCGGCCTTGGCTGTGCGCCCATCTATCCCGGCATCATCCATGCAACGCCGAGCCACTTTGGGGCGGATCGGTCGCAGGCGATCATTGGAGTCCAGATGGCAAGTGCATACGTCGGAAATTGTCTGATGCCGCTGCTGTATCCGCTCAGCGTGATGGTTCTGGATGTGGCTCTGCCCTGTGGGAAACGGCCTGCAAGAGGCGATGCTTTAATAAAATACGTATCTGGGAAGAAAAATGAGGAAGATTGCATGAAAGATGATAAAAGTATTATCTTTCTATGAATTTTAGCACTCTAAGCTTGACACTGCTAATAAATGGTGCTATAACTATGGCGTGCTCAGGAGGAAGGGCAAAAGAGAGAGCCGCGAGGTAATCGAGCAGCTCCCCGGAAAGCTTTTCCGAATGAACAACATAAAGATTTTTTACCCGACCCGAACGCCGGGATTGGAGGAATGATTTATGTTTATGCCTGCTGTTTTCCATGAGAATCTGTTCGATGATCTCTTTGATCCGTTCTGGAACGATGGCGCGCTGGAGCGTGCGATGAACCGTGAAGAGCGTGAAACCTTCGGCAAGCGCGGTGCAAACATGATGAAGACCGATGTCAAGCAGACCGAGAACGGCTACGATGTGGCTGTTGACCTGCCGGGCTGCAAGAAGGAAGACGTTCAGATGGAACTGAACGACGGCTATCTGACTATTCAGGCAGTGCGCAGCCACTCGAATGACGAGAAGGACAACAATGGCCGCTACATCCGCCGCGAGACATTCTCCGGCACCTGTGCCCGCAGCTTCTATGTGGGCGACGCCGTGAAGAAGGAGGACATCCACGCAAAGTTCGAGGATGGCGTCCTGCACGTCGAGCTGCCTGCTCCTCAGCAGACGAAGGCTTTGCCTGAGAACCCGAATCTGATTGCGATCGAGTAAAACACCGGTCGTGTGCGCCAAGGCACAACGCACATAAGATGCCCCCGGAGAGCTGTAACAAGCCCTCCGGGGGCTTTTTTGTGGGGCGGAAACATGGTACAATAGGAAAGAACGAGAGAGAAGAGGGTGCGATGAAACAAGAAAAAGCCTATTATCACCTGCCCGGTTTGTTTGAGTTTTACGAGCTGTACCGGGAGTTCCTGCCCCTGTACCGGGGGCATCGGGAATACTTCTATGACTGGTGCAGCATTGGCTCCATCTACGGGGCACCGGCCGACTGCATCTGGGGCGGGGGACGTACCGGCTTCGGCGGGAATGACCCCAAAGAGGTCCTTGCACTGATGCAGGAGTATGGCATCTCGGCCCGGCTGACCTTCAGCAACTCCCTTCTCCGGAAGGAGCATCTTTCGGACCGGAAATGCAATGCGCTCTGCGCCCTCTTTGCGCAGAGCGGCGGGGTGGAGAATGGCGTCATCCTCCATTCGGAGCTGCTGCTGGACTACCTGAGGACGCACTACCCGCAGCTTTACTTTGTCTCCTCCACGACCAAGGTGCTGACGGATTTCCGACAGCTCCGGGACGAGACGGCCCGGGAGGAATTTCGCTATGTGGTGCCGGATTTCCGGCTGAACAAGGCCTTTGAACAGCTGGACAGCCTGACGCAGCCCCAGAAGGACAAGGTGGAGTTTCTCTGCAACGAGTGTTGCTGGGTCGGATGCCGGGACCGGAAGCGCTGCTACGAGAATGTCAGCCGCAAAAATCTCGGCGAGGACTGCCCCGACCATATCTGCACTGCCCCGGGCGCGGGGGAGGGCTACCGTTTCTCGAAGGCGATGGAGAACCCCAGTTTCATCGGCGTGGAGGACATCCGGAGAACCTTCCTTCCGATGGGATTTTCCAACTTCAAGATCGAGGGACGGGGCCTTGGCAGCGCCTTGGTGCTGGAATTTCTGCTCTATTATATGGTAAGGCCAGAGTACCAGCTGCACGTCCGGGAAGCCATCTATCTGGACAGTATGCTCGACCTATTCTGAGTGGCTCGGCCTCCGTTTCGAAAGCATCTTGACAAAGCTGGGCGGAGTTGTAATAATAGAGAGACAGTTATATCCAACAAACTGCTGAAAGGAGAAAACAATTATGGAAGCATTGGAATGCATCAAGACCCGGCGCAGCGTCCGCCGCTTTACCGAAGAGCCTGTTACCCCGGAGCAGGTGGCCGAAGTGGTGGCCGCTGCCGCTTATGCCCCCAGCTGGAAAAATACCCAGATCGCCCGCTATATTCTCGTGGAAGATGCGCAGAAGCGTGAGAAAATCGCCAGCGATTGTGTGCTGGATTTCACCTATAACGCCAACACGCTTTCCCATGCCCCCGCACTGGTTGCGCTGACGATGGTGACGGGACGCTCTGGCTTTGAGCGGGACGGCAGCTATTCCAGCCCGCTCGAAGGCCACTGGCAGTCCTTTGACGCTGGTATTGCCGCACAGACCTTCTGCCTTGCTGCGCACGCACTGGGCCTCGGGACGGTCATTATGGGCATCTATGATCCGGACAAGGTGGCAAAGGTGCTCTCCGTGCCCGAAGGACAGACAGTGGCTGCGCTCATTGCCATCGGTCATCCTGCACAGGATCCCGCCGCACCTGCCCGCAAGAGCGTGGAAGAACTGCTGAGCGTACAGTAAATGAGATGGGTCCGGCATTCTGGACACCTGCCACAAAGTAGATAACATCACCCCGGTTTCCCCTTTTGAAAGGCAGAAGCCGGGGTGATGTTATTCTATTTCTGACCAAACCCAACGGGCAGGTTACCGGAGCCGCCCGTTGGGTTTGCTGCATCTGGCAAAACAGCAAAATTATGATAGGATTTCTCCGTCAGCAAAGCCCCGGTGGACGCTTGATCGTCTACTAATTCTACTAAAATTGAATCTGTGGTTGTTTTTTTGAGGCAAATTGGACAATAAATTACAAAAAGATTGACAATATCGACCAAAATTTTCTAGGGG
>OHBF01000732.1_pt1 | contig 19062 bp, 12 predicted proteins | sample 1577301 | NCBI WGS metagenome assembly OHBF01 (sample SAMEA3879575, study PRJEB24766) | human gut metagenome | biome: human-associated habitat; feature: feces | place: USA | collected 1985/1987
GATTGTGTAAGACCTGGCCCTCTGCCGGGCGGCGATCGTTGAAGCAGGAATCCCCTTCTTTAGATGTGGGGAGCGTCAAGTAGACACGCTCTCGAAGGGTATTGAGTACAACAAACAGGATGTCAAAATCAAGTGGTATACGGATAAGCCATCAAAATTAGTCTAAGTGGAGGAAGCTATGGACAACTACAGAACCCCCGAAGAGTATATTGAGTATCAAAAGTACGCCGAATCGCAAGAGAAGGTACTGATGAAAAGCACATTACTCTGGCTCTTAAAGGAAAAAGAAATAGACGCAGATCCCGCGACAAACAATCAGGCCCTTTACGCCCAGCTCCGAAAAGTCATGCCAGAGACAGAGTTTGCATCAAAGTGTTCGCACCTTGGCGTGACTGCTTATACATGGCAAAAAAAATTTGATATAACCGAAGAACAGATAGAGTACCTTGAGAGGAACGGTTATATCTCCGTAACAGGAGTCATAGGTCTCCGAAGTGAAGGCGACGGATACTTTACAGTTCCGTTGTACAGCATCTCTGACTATTTCCGTTTATCGGTCAAGGACGTAAAAGAATACTTAAAGCATTTCACATCAGGTCGTTGGTGATGTTGAGTAATCACAAATCGAGACTTTTTATTTGAGAATCTGGATAACTGCTTATCGTATTGACAATATCTTAATATAGTGATATTATAAATATGAAAGGAGGATGGCTCTATGAAACAGGGTGCATTGGTTTTTGACAAAGAGGCAGGCCGCTACGACATCCGCTTTGATTTGACGAACTACTACGGTGGGGTGCACTGCGGACAGACCTTCGATGTGATGGTGGGCGGCAGATGGGTGCCCACCCGTATGGAAAAGGCTGCGGATTGGTATCTGGTAGGCATCCGCGCCGACGATCTTTCCGGCTTGCGGGTACGGATATGAGCTGCAAAAATAACACTGATTTCGTGACAACAGCTTCAAAAATTATGAAGAACTGAATATCGCATCAAAAGAGGATTGATTCTGTCAATCCTCTTTTTTCTTGACACAAACTCGCTTTAAGTTTAATATTCATTTTGGAGGAATTATTATGAAAGAGAAATTTTTGAACCTCAGCAAAAAGAAAAAGCAGGTCATCGCCCTTGCAGCGGGCGTGATCGTCGCGACTACGCTGCTCATCGGCGGGCTGGTTGCCTGCGGATCGGCAACGGTAGAAGAAACGGAGCCGACAGCATCTCCGTCGGCCAGCGCATCGGCGAAGGCTTCAGCGTCGCCCAAGGCGGATGAAAAGGATAAAGACAAGGCCAGTCCGTCCGCAAAGCCCTCGGCCTCCCCGAAGGCGTCCAGCAAGGATAAGGATGCGGATAAGGATAAAGACGGCAAGACGGAATCCAGCAAGAGCGAATCGAGTAAATCTGACAACAACAAGAAAGACGATGAGGGCAGCAAGGGCAGCAGCTCCAAGCCGTCCTCGACGGCTACGAAAAAGCCCTCGGCCACAAAGAAGCCTGCCGCTACGGAAAAGCCGTCGAGCGGAAGCTCGTCTAAGCCGAGCACCGGCGGTTCCTCCAATAAACCCTCGTCGGGCAACTCGTCCAAGCCCACCGCAAAACCGACTGAGAAGCCTTCCTCCGGCAGCAGTTCTGGCGGCAGCACCACAGTAAAACCGACCGAGAAGCCTGCTGCGACAGCAAAGCCTACGGCGAAACCCACTGCAAAACCCACTGCGGAGCCGACACCAGCTCCGACGCCTGCGCCTACACCGGCCCCCACACCCGCTCCTACCCCGGAACCGACGCCGGAGCCTGTACCGGAGGAACCGTACATCACCGGTGGGCAGGTCTATGACGGTTTGTTTGATAGTGCCGTTGCAGCTTACGATTATGCTGAATCAGTGTGGGGCGATAAGATCATTAACGAGGGGATATCTGGTTATAGAATTTCGGATGTGTATTATTCTGACGGTAGCACAAAGTACACCGTCGAGTGGTACTGATAACACGATGAAAATGCAATTTTTTTGACTGTGGATTGGCTTAAAGCCGAGTCATCATTAGGCGAATCAAGAAAGAGAGAGGTGAATATGTTGTTGTCGGGATTTATTGAGAATCAACCTAAAACCCACGAGCAGTATCTCGTTGAGATAAACAAGAATACGCCCAATACAGCGACACTTGCCGCTATGGATGCTGCCGAAAAGGACGAGGACAGCTATGGCCCGTTCGATGACGTGTCCGCCCTGATGGAAGCGCTAAATGCCTGAAGAAAGAGAACCTGTTCTAAATTAAAACAAAATACCGTACAAAAGAGGATTGATTTTTGTCAATCCTCTTTTTCATGCAATCGAGGCCGCATTACGATGTAGTGCGGCTTTCTTCATATAGATATTTTTTCGGAAAGGACAATGGAAATGAAACGAATGAAGAAACCGCTTGCGTGGCTGCTATCGGCATTGCTGCTCTTTACAGCGCTGCCGGTAACGGCCTTCGCAGACGAGGTTGCACCGGCGGTGACGGCTTCAGTGGACACCACTTCGGAAACAGCGCCAGAGACAGAACCCGTCCCGGAGACAGAACCGGAACCGAGTTCCGCTCCAACGGCTGTTCCGGCGGTAGCGCCCACGGAGGACCCCTCTCCGGATTCGGAACCGAGTTCCGCCCCTACGGCCGCGCCAACGGTAACACCCACAGAGGAACCTGCCCCGGAGTCAGAACCGGAACCGAGTTCCGTCCCGACCGCCGAGCCAACGGTAACACCCACAGAGGAACCTGCCCCAGAGACGGAACCGGAACCGAGTTCCGTCCCGACTGCCGCGCCGGCGGTAACTCCCACGGAGGAACCTGCCCCGGAGGTAGGGGCAGAGCCAAGCTCCGCGCCTACAGCAGTCCCAACAACAGCGCCCACGGCTACGCCGGAGGCTGTACCTGTCGAGGATCCCTATGTACCGGGCTTCACCGTGATCGAATCGGAGCTCGGCGGCGCGCATGCTTGGCCTGTGCCGGATAACTTCACGGTCACGCAGGGCTGCGGCGACCAGCATGCGGCGCTTGACATTGCCGCGGATACCGGCACGCCGGTTATCGCCACGGATGATGGCACAGTCACCGTCACGCAGACGTGGAACGGCATCGTAACGCAGGGAGACAACAACTCCTATGGCAACATGGTGCAGGTCACGCACGCGGACGGCACCGTGACGCTCTACGCGCACCTTTCGGAAATCAACGTCCGGCAGGGCGATACGGTCGTGCGCGGACAGCAGATCGGCCGCATCGGCAGCACCGGCAACTCAAGCGGCCCGCACCTGCACTTCGAGGTACGCTCAAACGGCAGTAAGGTCGATCCCATGGCGTATATCACAGAGGACAGCACAGACGCCGAGAAGCGCTTTGAAGAACTCCTCGAGCAGTACGGCGGCTATATCGGCGAGGACGGCCAGCTTCGCACGATCGACGGCCGCGAGGCTATCGATAAGACGCTCGCCGAGATCGCCGAAGAAGCCGGGCTGAATCTCCCCATTTTCTATGCGAACAACGTCACCGTCACCGAATCCCGCTCGACCTATATCATGAATATCGGTTATAAGACGAATGTAGAGGATATGAACGGCTGGGGCGGCAAACGCATCAACGGTAATGTAGCCTACTGTGTAGAGCATGGTATCGCGCTGGGATTAGGCGATAACAACGGCTATACGCAGCAGGATTTGACAAAAGAACAACAGGATCGATTGACTCTCATCGACTACTGGGGCCGCTATAAAAATGTTGCCAATGTCAAAGGGTGCAGCGCCGTAAACTACAACTGGGATACGATTGACGTATCCGCAGAGTATATGGCGGAGTTTTACACGCAGCTCCTTATCTGGGAAACTATCAACAGCTTTGGCGGCAGCTTCGTCGGTGCATCCAGCGTCTCGATCCCCAGCACCGTAGGCGGCATGGATAACATCGCCTCGCAGTCTACCTACAACGCCTTTAAAAAGGCTGTCATGGAAAAGGTCAACCTGTTTTATACAACACCCAGTATTGCCGGTCAGACTGTAACAATGAAGGTTGGCGAGACAGTTACCTTGACCGATACGACTGGTGCTTTGGCTAGTTATAGAGACATCCCCCTCGTAAACACTACCGGAATATCAGTAACAAAGCAAGGCAATAAGGTTACACTTACTGCAAAAGGAAATCCTAATCCTACTGGAATTGTATCTTTTGCGTACAATGTAGATCGAGACTTTATAGATAAAGGACCGGGATTTTATTACGAACATGATGTTGAACAGGATGTAGTCACTTGTGGTTTTTCTAGCCGTGACCCTAACTCTATGACTCTAAATGTCAACGTCGAAATGAACGGCAGCCTAAAGATCGTCAAGACCTCGGAGGACGGTGTGGTATCCGGCGTGCGCTTCAACGTCACAGGAGATGGCGTGAACACTACGGTGCAGACCGGTGAAGACGGCACCATCACCATCCCGAACCTGCAGGACGGCACGGTTTTGACCGTGACGGAGCTGACCTCGACTGCGTATGTGCAGCCGCAGTCGCAGACTGTGACGATCCGTGCAAATCAGACCGCCACGGTGAGCTTTGCGAACGTCCTCAAAAAGTGGACGGCCACGATCACGAAGCGCGACAGCTCGACCGGTACTGCGCAGGGCGACGCCTCGCTTGCAGGCGCGGTCTACGGTGTGTACCGTGGCAATGACCTGATCGATCAGTACACCACAGACTCGAGAGGCCAGTTTGTGACGAAAGAGTACATTTGCGGCGATAACTGGTCGATTCGTGAAATTTCGCCATCCAGCGGATATTTGATTGACAGTACCGTATATCCTGTAGGGGTAGAACCCGGAAACTACAGTCTGGAACACAATAAAATCGAGATAACAGTAAAAGAGCAAGTCATCAAAGGAAAAGTGCAGATTCATAAGCAGTATGAGGTCCTTAACGGCCCTCCTGCCGATGAATCCGGCGCTGAATTTCAGGTCTACTTGAAATCCGCAGGCAGTTATGCAGCCGCAAAAGAAGCTGAACGCGATACCATTACGACCAACGCCGCCGGATATGCGACGACCAAAGATATGCCCTGCGGCACATACATTGTGCATCAGAGCCAAGGAGGCGCTGGCCGAGAGACTGTTGATGACTTTGAAGTTGTCGTAGCTGAAAATGGAAAAACCTACAGTTACGAGCTTTTAAACGAGCTGAAAAATAGCCAACTGAAGATCATCAAGACCTCGGACACCGGTAAAGTGGAGGGGATTTCATTCCGCGTTACGCGCCTGAAGGACAACTACAGCAAGGTCTATAAAACGGATGCCAACGGCCTGATTCTGACCGAAACGCTCCCGATCTTCGAGGATAACGAGGGCAAGACCAAATATCAGTACCGTGTCGAGGAGCTGGATACCGAAGAAACCTTCGGCTATGCGCTGCCCGCCCCACAGACCGTCACCCTATCAGACGGCGGCATAGCCGAAGTGAAGTTCCATAACGCCCCGCTCGAAATCGGCACTACAGCTAATTCTGGCGAGGGCGCAAAGGATACTCAAAGCGCGGATGATGTCGTCATTGTAGATACTGTAAGCTATTCCGGATTGCAGAGCGGTAAGGAATACACGCTGTCCGGCATCCTGATGGACAAGGCAACCGGTAAGCCATTCCTTGATTTCGACGGCCATGAAGTCAAGGCCGAAACCACTTTCACCCCGGAGTCCCGCGATGGTACGGTTGATGTCATTTTCAAGTTCAACAGCTTAAATATTAAGCTGGATACAGACGTTGTCGTTTTCGAAACGCTCTACCGGGAAGGTATGGAGTTGACGACGCACGCCGATATTGACGATGAAGGACAGACTGTCAAAATTCGGGTGCCGGAAATCGGTACAACAGCGCTTTCAGAGGACGGGCACCGCGTCGATCCGCTCGGCAAGGTTACGATCACGGACGAGGTTTCGTATGAAAACCTCAAGCCTGATAAGGAATACACGATTTCCGGCGTGCTGATGGACAAGACAACCGGCAAGGTATTCCTCGACGCAGCCGGAGAGGAAATCCGTTCTGAGGTGATATTCACCCCGGAGAAACCAACCGGCACGGTGACGGTCGAATTCACCTTTGATGCAAGTAACCTGCACGGCACGCAGCTCGTCGTTTTCGAGTATCTCTACTATGACGGTCTGCTGCTTACCACACACGCCGAACTTGAAGATGAAGGCCAGACTGTAGAAATCAAGAATCCGAAGATTAGCACAATCGCCGTTGTTGAGGATGGCGGTAAAACTACCCTCACCGCAGACGACGTGCAGATCACGGATACAATCTCTTACAGCGACCTTACCGCCGGTGTGGAATACCGTATGACCGGCATCCTCATGGATAAGGCCACCGGCGAGGTCTTCCTTGACTTTGACGGTAAGCCGGTCACGGCCGAAGCTGTATTCGTGCCCGAAAGAGATGATAGCGAAGCCGGAGATGCCGATACGGGCGCTACAGAGCCCGAGAAGGGGTCTGTATCAACCGAAGAGGGGAAGGGACCGGGCGAACCAGAAAATGGCTTAGAGGGCGAAAGAGACGGCATTGCCGGCATAGTCGAGCTGACATTCACATTTAATTCCCTAAATTTGAAAGAGGACACAGAGCTGGTTGTCTTTGACGAGCTGTACCGCGTCGAGACGGATACTTTGATTGCTCAGCATAAGGACATTAACGCCGAAAGCCAGACGATCAAGGTACTTGTTCCGGAAATCGGTACAACAGCGACATCCGAGGATGGTCACCGTGTTGATCCGCTCGGTGAAGTGAAGATCACAGACGAAGTTTCCTATAAAAATCTCAAGCCCGGGCGAGAATACACCGTATCCGGTGTCCTGATGAATAAAGCCACCGGCGAGGTTTTTCTTGACGCTGCGGGCAATGAGATCCGCTCTGAAGTCGCATTTACTCCGGAGGAGCCGACCGGTACAGTGACAGTTGAGTTTACCTTTGACGCAAGCGACCTGCATGGCACACAGATTGTCGTTTTCGAAGACCTCTATTATGACGGTGTTGAGCTTGCCACACACGCGGACATTGAGGACAAAGGACAAACCATAGAAATCAAGAACCCGAAGATCAGCACCGTGGCTGTTGTTGAAGACGGCGGCAAAACCACTCTTTCCGCAGACGACGTGACGATCACGGATACGATCTCTTACAGTGATCTTACCGCTGGCGTTGAGTACCGCATGACCGGCATCCTCATGGATAAGGCCACCGGCGAGGTCTTCCTTGACTTTGACGGTAAGCCGGTCACGGCTGAAGCTGTATTTGTTCCCGAAAAGCTTGACAGTGAAGCAGGGGACACCGACACGGGCGCTGCAGAGCCCGGGAAGGGGCCTGAATCAGCCGAAGAGGGAAAGGACCCGGACGAACCAGAAAACGGCTCAGAGGGCAAAGGAGACAGCCTTTCCGGCGAAGTCGAGCTGACATTCACATTTAATTCCCTGAATTTAAAGGAGGACACGGAGCTGGTTGTCTTTGATGAGCTGTACCGCGTCAAAACGAATACCTTGATCGCCGAACACAAGGATATTGAGGCAGAAAGCCAAACTGTCAAAATCTTTGTGCCTAAGATTGGTACAACGGCAGAGTTTGAGGACGGCAGTAAGGAAATCATCGCAAACAAAGAAATCGTAGTCATTGATACGGTTTCTTATAAAGATCTCAAACCCGGACGGGAGTATACCGTGTCCGGCATTTTGATGGATAAGGCCACCGGAAGTCCTTTCCTGGATGCTGATGGGAATATCGTCGTAGGCGAGACGGTCTTTACTCCGGAAGAGCCAACCGGCACTGTGGAAGTTGAATTCCGGTTTAATGCCAATTTTATACAAGAGGATACGGAAATCGTCGTATTTGAGGATCTTTACTATGGAGATGTGCAGCTTGCCACCCATGCAGACCTTGAAGACGAAAGCCAAACGGTCACAGTGCATCCCCTGCACGGCTTTGTTGAAGTACTAAAGTTGAATAACATGGACAACTCCCCGCTCGCTGGTACGAAGTTCGGTATTTTCCGGGCGGAAACAAATGAGCTTGTCGAGGAAATCGTTACCTCAGAGTCCGGCATGGCTAAATCCGGCCCCCTGCTGTTTGGACCGTACTATCTGCTCGAAATTGATCCCAGCCATGGTTTCCTTCCGAGTGACACCAGATACGACTTCTTCATTGATGAGGATGGCGAAATCATATCCTTTGAGATTACAAATACAGCAAAAATCGGAAAAATGGATATGTCTTACCACGAGGGGAACACGCCGCGCACTGGAGACACAAGGCCAATATTGCTGTGTATACTGTTATCACTGCTCTCCGGATCAGCCGTTATAGTCCTTCTCGCCTTTAGAAAACGGAAAAATGCCTCTAAGTTGATTCTTTCCCTGGCATTGTCTCTATTGACGGTTGCGATCATGTCTGCACCCATTCACGTCGATGCGGCAACGACAGATACACCGGAAATCTCGGTGTCTGGTGATACTCTCACCATGACGAAAGAGATTATCTCTCTCGATAGAAATGAGCAGATCGACTTTGCCGAAACAATCACAGAAGACGGGAAAACCTACAGGCTGATCGACGTCAGTTCCTCTGTCATTTCCGATACTGCTGTGACGGAAGAACAAGTTTTGTCTGTTCAGAGAGAAGAAATCGTTGCAGACAAGTCTGCCTCTATTGCGGATACATATACACAGGATGGCGTTACTTACAGCTTAAAGGACGTCCAATTCCAGCCGCACGAAATCACAGATTATACTGCAACAGTAACGGAAGATGTCCTGCTCGGTCCTGCTGTATCGCAACCGGATGCAGATGACAGTATCACGGTACCGTACCACATTGATGAGTATGATTTGACTCTTGACTGTACCTTGCCTTTGTCATCTGTGAGTTCCGGTTCACCTTACTGGTTGGATGATGTACGCATCCCGATGCAGATATACGATACAGGCGCTCTGTATATGGAATTTAATGGCCAGGTCTTACCTTTTGACGGCAGCACTCCGCCACTCGCTGGATTTGAGGATCTCTTTCTCGATTATCTCGGCTTGAGTGGCGACACATATCGTCTTACATCTGCAGCTTGGGATGGCGATCCCTATACAGAGAATGGTACTGAGTGCAGAGATGCCATTATTTCCGGTTCACGGCTTGTAAGCGATTACACGGCGCATTATGGAGGCGAAATAACGCTTCCGCCCTTCACTGTTTATGACGCTACAGCTACTTATGAGGCAGTACAGACCGTCGAAACAGGAGAGACTGAGTACACGATTCAGGCCGTAGCGCAGTATGAGGAGGATCACAGCACATTGACTGCCGTGATCATTGGAGCTGCCGTTGGCATTATTGGTATCGCAGCGGCCGTTGCCATTATCCTGGCAATCCTCGCGAAGAAAAGGAAACGTAAAGAAGCATCCAAATAACACAAAACAGCAAAAAGAGGTTCAGCACAAACAGAACCTCTTTTTCTCTAATTTGAAAGAACGAAAGGAAGAATGAAATGGGAAACCTTTGGACAAACCTTACCGATGCTATGAACAACCTGTCATCTGCAATGACCTCGCTTCTGGTCCCTCTGGCCGTTGTGGTGCTGGTTGGATGTGGCCTTGTTATGATGATCTCTCAAAATCTGGCTGAGGCTGCAAAGCACAAAATCCAGTATGTCATAATTGGCTGTGTTATCGTTCTCGGCGCTACCTCCATCGTCCAGTGGCTGGCGTCGATTCTTGTCTTCAGCTGACCCCTTGCTGGCTTTCTTTTCTGGCGAAAGAAAGCCAGCTCCAAAAGGGCAAAATTGTGTTTGCCTTTTTGAAGCTGGCTTTGTGGGCAAATTTGCCCACAAAGGAAAAATCCAGCATTCATGCGTATTTTTCAGTTTTGGAGCGATTAAAATGAAGAAAAATTTATGGAGCAGAATCATAAGAACCATCATGCCTAAAATTGATGAAACAGAACCCGAGAACGGAATTATCAAAGAATTTCAAGATAAAACAAAACTGTTTCGTTTGAACCGACTATTGTCGGATCGACGGGTTGTTTTATGTTTGGCATTGGTTCTTCCAGTCGCGATCTTACTCACAGGAAATTATTTGTACAACATATGCACGGCATCACTTCAGGCAGCCTTCTCCGTCTTCCAAACCGAACCAGCTCATATAAGTTTTGGTTTGGAGAACTGCTTTCGTTTTCCTTCTTCTGCCGGTTACTATGTGCTGATTGTATTGCTTATCCTTATTCTTGAGATTGTACTTCCGTACAAAATCAGAACATCATATAAGGACTTTAACGTAGGGCAAAAAGGTACTGAACGCTGGGCAACAACAGAAGAGCTCAGGCAACAGTATGTTGCGGTGCCCGAGAAAGATCAATTCTTTGATGGTGCAGGAGGTGTCCCCATCTCCTGGGATCGGGAACGCAACGAAATCCTCATAGATCGCTCTGCAGTGAACAACTATATTATTGGAACCACACGATCCGGTAAAGGTGAAAGCTACCTGTTCACTGCTATCGACATTTATAGCCGAGCCAGCGTAAAACCATCCTTAATCATATGTGACCCTAAACTCGAAGTCTACAAAATGTCGAGTAAGACTTTACGCAAACGTGGATTCATACCGATACTGCTCAATCTTTCAGATCCACTGCATACGAATGGCTTCGATCCCATAAAACCTGCAACGACCGCTTGGAAGCAGCACGACTTTGCTACAGCCGAACTGCTTGTGCAATCGTTCTGCTATTCGATTTTTAATGCAGATGGGGCGGGACCTGCAGATGATCGTTTTTGGACCGACTCGGCCACAAATACGCTTGCAGCTCTGGTTTTAGCCAATATTGAGGATTGCCTATCGCTCGACGAAAAACTCAATGCACTCGAATACACGCGTTTTCGGCAAAGGCAGTCCTTATATAAGCAGCTGTCTCCGGATCGCCAGGAAGCAGTACGCAACGGACATGCAGAAATGGATTTTGAAAGTATCCTGGACGAGCGTAACACCCCTATAGAGGATACTGTTCAGTGGCAGCCTATAGTGAGACACGAAAAGGAAATCTCACTATATTCGATTGCCGTAACATTCAGCACTTTGACGTCCGTCCCTTACGGTCAAAATAAGACTGCTCTGGACGCGTATTTTGAAAAGCGTCCCAATACCAATAAGGCGCGCCTCAAATATACAGCTGCTCATGTTGCTGGTGATAGAACAAAAGGCAGCATTTTCTCTGTTATGAGCACAAAGCTTTCCGTTTTTATGTCCGAGGGCATTGCAAAAATGACGTCATTTTCGGATTTTGACCTACTGGATGTAGGCTTCGGTAAGCAGCCCTATGCCATTTTCATCTCTTTGCCGGATTATGACTTATCAAATCACTTCATCTGCACAATTTTCATCAATCAGCTGTATTTCATCCTGTCAAAGCACTGCACTGAAAAGACAAATACAGGAAAGTGCACCAGGGAGGTTGTTTTCTTATTGGACGAATTTGGCAACCTTCCTCCTCTGCAGGATATTGACCACCTTTGTACAGTTTGTCTCGGCAGAAACATCCGATTCAATCTGATGGTTCAGAGTACTTCCCAGCTGGAAATCCTCTACGGAAAAAAAGCTCAAACGATTCTTGGTAACTGCGGTAATAAATACTTCCTATCCAGCGGTGACCGCGAAACGAGAGAAAACTTCTCGCGGGAACTCGGAAACCAAACTGTGGTCAACGTCAATCGCAGTGGATCAAAACTATCTCTACACAAATCCTTCACCGAAATGTATGAGGAAAAGCCCCTGATGAATCAGAATGAATTAAACCACCTGCACGAAGGCGAAAACGTAGTGCACCGGATTATGACACGACACGATCTACAGGGCAACGATATTTTTTCCGCACCTATCTTTAATCACGGAAATTCGAGATTTCGGTACAGACTTCAATATCTTACAGACTCTTTTCCAAACCTCGAGGATATTCCTCTGGAGAGCGTACCGTGGCCGGATACGCAACAAGTAGAACTACACACCTATGATCTTGACGCTCACTTTGACCGGCTTTCCGCCCAAGAAAAGGCCGCACAGCAGAGAGAGGCGCAAAGACAAAAACAACTGCAAAGGAAGGAATAGGTTAAGAATGAGTTTAAGTGTCATGACTACTGCCGAGCAGCTGCTGACAAATTACGGAGAATATTTTCAGCAAAATAATATTATCATCACAGCCCTCCGATCCATCTTCTGGTTCGTCCTGCTTTTCCTCAAGGACCTTGTTGATATACTTGCGGGTGTAATGAGCGCTGCGTATCAGCTCCTTACGTTTGATTTTTCGTCCTTGGACAGTTTTATCAAACAAGGCACAGTTGATAACCGATACTCCTTTAGCCAGTACGCTTTTGTTGGGTCTCTTGTTGTCCTGGTTTTAGTTGGGATTGGCCTTGCAATGGTTCTCGGTTTTCAAAACGTAAAAGGCACCACAGTCCTACGTAATATCCTTTTTGGTATTCTGGTAATTGCTGTGCTGCCCACAGCAATGAACATGCTTAACAATGCATTTGCCAACGCAACAGATCTGGATGAGATTCCTTTGGGAACAATTTTTAAGAGCAATACTTACGATCTGCAATACATATGCACAACAGGTAACGGAGTCTTCGAAAGCGACAGCGGTAACGTAAAGATCAACAATTTTCCTGATAATGACGAATGGATCGATAGCCTGCAGATAGGTGCCGTAATACGGGGTTCCGAGATCAGCGGCATTGATGATATCTTTTTGAAAAAGCTGGAGTACAACGATGGCGTGGCAACTGTTGTTGATTCAACAGCAAAAGGCGAGTTACCGTTTGGAATTTATTTTGAACCTCTCGCTACTGATTACTACTATCGCTATTCTGTAGACATGCTACCGATCTTTCTTGCCGAAGTAGCTACCATACTGGTAATAATTTTTACCACATTCAAGGTTGCCCGTCTCTCGTATGAGCTTGTGATTCACCGTATTTTTGCTGAAATTCTGGCTCTTACAGATCTGGCCGGAGGCAGCAAATTGCGTGAAGTCCTGAAGCTTATCGGAGCTACATACATCGTTCTTGCCTACTGTCCTGTAGCGGTTCGGTTATTCTTATCATTCCAAAATTGGATGTTCGGTACAGATTCACCTTTCAATGATAGTATCATACCATCATTTCTCTTGCTGGCCATTGCAATGGCCGTAATTGACGGGCCGAATCTGATCGAGCGTATTTTCAGTATCGATGCTGGTATCCAGAGCGGATTTAAAACCGCAATGGCCGCTGTTGGTATCGGCCGCATGGCGTCCGGTACACTGCATGGTTTAGCGCATGGCGTATCGAGCATAGGCAAAGGCGTCAATCGTTTTGCGGATTCCCACCGTACCACTCCGACAGCCAAGGACAAGCGGTCCGCCTTACGTTCCAGCCGCACATGGGACTATGTAAACGCATACAAGGATGGAGAAAATGCTGCAAACGATACAGCAAAACGTCATGGATCTTCCGGCCTGAAGTCTCAGACCACTGCAGGGAAGAAGCAAGGAATTCAGGACGCCTCCCGAAAGTTATTTACCAATTCCCGACAAGCTGCAGCTCAGCTATTTAAAGACAACGGTCTCACGTCGTCCAGCGATTCTCTCAATTCCTCCTCAAATGGTACGATGTCAGCAGATGCGATTTCCTCCGAACAGGAGAAACAGGGTGCAGAAGCAAATCTGCAGAAGATTTCTTCTCCGTCTGCGGATCATACGCTGGATCATGCACTCCACACTGAAGCGCAGAATAAAGAGGCAAAAGTGGCCCCGAGCGCTGCTGAAGCTACGAAAGAAAAAGCAGATACAAAGGGCAATAAAAACCTCCAAAGCAAGAAAAACCTCGAGAAAGGGAATGCTGCTTCCCGTACTTCCGGCGCAGCTGCAGCCTCCAACGGCAGTATTTCCAGAAAACACGATTCTGCAACCAAAGCGCGGTCCTCAGATCGTGCTCAGAATACTCAGAAAAAGAACAATCTGTCTGCTTCACTTCGCGATCAGCGCCCTGCAGCATCACCACGGAGTAATCCAGCTACCTCCACACAAGCGTTGCAATCGGATCGTCAAAACATCAAGGAACCTGCTTCATCTATGCAGCAGTCTCTGCGGAACCAGAACAAAAAGTCATCTGTACCATCAGATACTGAACGCTCAACCGTAACAGACAAGGAAAACCGCGCAGAAAGGAAGACTAACCTGAAATGAGAAATTTTGTTCCAACTGAAGTGAAAACACAAAAAAAGTTTTCCGCCAAAATTTATATGTTTGATTTTTTCTTCATTCTCGGCTTTGTTGGGTTTGGACTCTTGACGCAAAATATGGTCATTCCTTCTCTCCGTATTATCTTCCTTATTTTCAATTTTCTTCTTGGGCTGCTTTTATCAAGACGAAGCCCCTATAACCCGGGAAAAAGACTTTACCAATCCCTCTGGATTTACTTGCGGCGTCCCAGAACCGCTTATAGACCTTTGGAAACGGAAAAAATAATGTTGAAAGGCGATGAGAAGTTTGAAAACTGAAAAAAAGAATGGTACAAAGGCTCGATCCTTATCAAAGATTATGGAACTGTTCAACCCGCCACGTCATAAGTCTATATCTCGTCTAATTCCGATAGCAGAATTAGACGATGAACTTGGTATTTTTCGAACCACAGAGGGCCAGCTCTTCGACATATACTCTATTACGACGAGCGACCTTTTATCTTGCTCATCGGACGACTTCAACTTCCTTGTCGCTTTATGGGAGATCTTTTATCGTAAATTCCCCTTTGACATGAAGCTGGTATCTCTCAACGCACCAACGGATACTCGAATTCAGCAGCAATACATACAGCATAAGATTGACACGAATCAAAATCCGGAGTATAGCGAGTTTCTTAACGAAAAACTCGAACAGCTGCAGATAATACAACAGACACATACAGACCGCCAGTTTTTCTTGATTTTCTTCGCTCGCACTCCGGATGAATACTCAGACGGTAATGCTTTAATCTCTCAGCTGCTCATAAGCAATAATTTAGCCAGCTCTTTAACCATACCGCAAAAGCTCTCTGTGCTCGAGAGACTCAACAATAAATCTGCGGTGCTGAAAGTGCAGCACAACAATTTCGTCAAGATCTTCTATCCTGATTCAAAATCGCAAATCGCCAAAACAAAAGAAAAGCTCAAATATGACCCGTGGCTTCTGGCCGCCATTCAGCCGCGGGGAGGCGTCACTCCCGTGACCGAAAGATATATTGCTACCGGTACAGGGTATGAGGCATGTATCACGATCACCGAGTTTCCAAAGCATTTGGATAGCTGCTGGCTTTCCTGTTTGATGAATATCGACGGCGTAACAACGATTGTCGATATAAAAACAGAAGATGTGGAAGTAAGCCTACGAAATATAAATGCAGGTATGCAGGAACAATTGCGACGCGTCAACGATGCTACTGAAAGTACGGATTTAAAAACTGCCCAGCGCCGATATGATGAGCTTGACGCCCTTTGGGAAGAAATCGAAAATCTTGGCGAGGTCCTTAAGCTCCTTCGGATTCGTTTGTATGTAGCTGCAGAAACATATGCGGAATGCGATCAGCGGGTCAAAGAGGTTCTTGCGCATCTGCAGGGATCAAATTATAAAGCTTCGATTTACATAAACGAGGAAATCGCCGATTTCCGATCTATGTATCAAAGCTACTCTACACAGTTCACTGATGATGACTCCAAAGACTACGCTCGATATGGGCAACCGCTACAGAGCAGCACTCTGGCAGATGGGATTCCGTTCCACTTTACAAATTTAATGGATGCTGCCGGTACTTTCTTCGGCACTACAAATTCTAACGATGGTACAGCCCTGTTGGATCCTCACACGCTTTCTGAGGACCGTACTTCATACAACATTTGTATTGTAGGCCTTATGGGTAGTGGTAAATCTACCACTATCAAAAAGCTGCTTGAAGATGATGTTACCAGGGGAAACTATGTAAGAGGATTTGATCCGAGCGGAGAATTCCGCCCACTCATTTTACGCCTCGGCGGTGCTTATATCAGCCTGGATGGCTCTGAGGGCATATTTAACCCTCTCGAGATTCTGAAAACTTCAGATGAAGGGCAGAATATGTGCTTCATCAATCACCTTGCGAAGCTGCGGACAATGTATTACCTTCTGAATAAAGACCTGCAGGTCGATGAAGCGAACAGCTTCGACGAATACATACAGGAATTCTATATCGACTATGGTCTAATCGATCCCGATACTCCTTTGGATGAACAGGAAATCACAGGATTGCCCGCAACTTCCTATCCGATCTTTTCGAATCTGATAGAATTCTTGGAGCGCAAGCGAAAATCTATCACAACAACCGGTGATAAGGTAGCCGATGATCTGACAATTCGCGAAGCGCGCCGACTGGATCGAATGTACAGAACCTTTAAAAGTCTTATATCTGCATACGGCCAGTTATTTGATGGGCACACCTCCATTGATAACATCATGAAACGGCAAACCGTGTATTTCAATATCAGTAATCTCTCAAAAATGACCAGCGAGGTCTTCAATACGCAAATCTTTCTGGCACTGTATTTTTGCTGGGGTAATCTTGTCCAGATTGGATCTTTGATGAAAGCAAAATATGAAGCACATGAAATTGCGTGGGAAGATATAATTCGCAGTACCATTTACTTTGACGAAGCACATAAAATCGTCAACACAAAAATGATGGCAGCGGTTAAGCAGATCACAGATATTGCCCGCGAGTCCAGAAAGTATTTTGCCGGTATATGTTTGGCTACACAGTCAATTCGCGTTTATGTTCCCGAAGGATCCAGCACAGAAGAAATCAACGCCCTTAAAACGCTGTTTGAATTGTGCTCCTATAAATTTGTTTTCCGGCAAGATTCCAGTGTACTCGGTCTTTTCCAGACCGTATTTGGTTCTACTTTAAGCTCCAGTGACTTGGAAGCGATTCCTAAACTTAAAAAGGGAGACGCTATCCTTTGCCTGCCGAGCAATCGCAATATACACCTCTCGGTTTACATTACCGAAAAAGAAAATGATCTTTTCTCTGGTGGTGCATGATGGAATTAAAGCGGAAAAAGAAAAAAAAGAAGAGTAAAAAGAACAAAAAGTCAAAAAAACTAAGTTTAAAAAGCAAAATCATTCTTGGAAGCAGTGGAATTGCTGTTTCCATTTTCTTTTTTGCTATTATCATTGTAGCGATTATGACGCTGATCTCAGGGATTGTCGCTGCTATCAGCGGTGCAAACAGCGGTAATTCGTCGGAATACACCGATGCTGCTTATGGTCAAGCTTATGACTTGTCAGATAACACTCAGATGTTTGTTGCCGAGCTGTATGCTGCTTGCGAAAACTATGATGTTCTGCATTGGTTCGAAGTGCTCAAGGCAATCATGGAAATTGAGTCCGGTGGGGAAGGGCCAGAATGGGCAGATCGTATGTGTTGTTCAGAAAGTCAACAAAACTACGAATACCCACGTTATCCAGGAGCCATTACAAGCGTTGCATATTCTATGGATGCAGGTGTTCGCACATGGATCAGTCTCTGCGAATATACCGGTTTAACCGATGCCAGCCAGGAAAGTCTTCTTCTGGCCACCGTCCAATGCTACAATTTCGGTCCTGGTTTTTGGGACTATCTCATCTCCGATGAATCGAAGTATTACGGCGAATTCACACCTATTGCTGCAGAAACGTATCAGCAGTACTATCGAGATAAATATGGATGGACGCCGGGCAATGCCGAGTATACAGACAGATTCCGCGAACATTATAAGTTTCCTCGAGAACTGTCATTTGACACTGGCGGAGGAGGCATCATTTCCGGTGCATTTGACGGAACAATTGGCTGGCCAATCGAATTTACGACCTGCACCACATATTCAGATCACCTGGCAGTTGATATAGGCACAGGGACAACCGGTTATCCAGTTTACGCTGTGGGAGACGGCGTTGTCATTTGGACCTATAGCTTTCCAAATAATATTTGGGGGTCTGGTATTGATGATGAACGCTCCTGGGGCAACTATGTCCGGATATATTATCCAGGCCTTGGCATTCAAACGGGATACGCTCATCTGAGTACAATCAATGTAACCCAAGGCCAGACTGTACATGCTGGGCAAGTTGTCGCCTACTCGGGCAACAGCGGAAATTCATCTGCACCGCATCTACACTATGAAATCTACGAATACAGCGGATATGAAGTTGCTCCACGCAGCACACGCTTAGATGCATCTGAATTTCGAAAATACTATCCAGATATTGTCATTAACTGAGTAAGGGGGAAATGCGCTATGAAAAAATACGCCGCAGCTATCATCTGCTGCATCTGCTTTCTATTGTGCGGAGCAATGGGGGTCTATACATACTTCGTTTCGGCGAAACTGGACGAGGCAGTGAAAAACAATTCTGCCGCATCGCCCGCCTCAGTGAATGCCGACTATGAAAATGAGCTTGCCATATTGCGAGAAGCAAATCAGGAATTAAGCCGTCAAATCACTGAGATGAGCATGGCCGACAATGATAAAGTTTCCCAGGATGTAAAGTCGTTTATCAACCTTTACTTCAACCGAAATTATTTCAGTGATAACTTTATATGCACAAGCTGAGAAGTACTGTAGGGGGGAGGCAAAAGACTTCTTTTGCCCGGAACTGGTCATTGAAGAGCCTGAGAGTAGTGGCAATGAAGGTATCAGGCTTCACTACTCTGATACCGCAACAGCTCCATCTGTATACACTAAAAAACAGGATGATGGCTCCGTGCTTGTCCTGGCGGTATTCGAGATCACATCTGTGACTACTTCCGATACGGCAGCAGAGCTTGTATTGAATCCCGAAAACACAAGCACCAGACTACTTAATGCAAAAATGGTCTATGATCAAGACTTGAATTTATGGGTATTTGATACCGTATATCAACTTGCTACGATCAGTGGTCTTAGCTCAAATATTGAGTAAGGAGGGAGAAGTATGGGAAAAAAGAAAAGAGTTTTTGCCATT
>OHBF01000789.1_pt1 | contig 17843 bp, 14 predicted proteins | sample 1577301 | NCBI WGS metagenome assembly OHBF01 (sample SAMEA3879575, study PRJEB24766) | human gut metagenome | biome: human-associated habitat; feature: feces | place: USA | collected 1985/1987
TCAACTATGACGACGCGACCGACAGCGTGGGCAAGAAGGCGGAATATAACGACCTCAGACAGGTTGAGCTGGAAGCGGGTGTTAAGTTGACGAAAACGTTCCGACTTGACGAAGGCTATGCCAACGTCTATGTCAAACCGAGTATTGTGCAGACGCTTGTTGACGGCGACGAAGTCAACATCACCGGTCTTGGCAAAACGAATACGCTTGACGACGAAACGCTTGGCCGGATTGAGTTTGGCGGACGCTACGGCTTCACCGATCAGCTTTCGGCTTACGGCTGGGCGAATTATACGTTCGGTTCGGACTACGACGCGACTGCCGTCGGTCTGGGACTGAACTACGCTTTCTAAGCCAAAGACGCACCGTCGTCAGCGGCGGCTTAGCCGGCGCTTTCTAAAAAAACGAAAGCGCTTTCTCCCAAGAAAACTCCCGGACAACTCCGGGAGTTTTCTTTGTTGCATGCCTGACGGAAAAACGCGGGGAAAGACGGGAAAATCCTGCGGGAAAGGACAAACTCCCCCGCAAAGGAGAATTCCGTTGTCGGGAAATTCCATAGCGTTTTGTCTTAAGAAAATCCCGCAAGGCGGTGTGAAAAATCTTTCAAAAAAATATTCCCCGCTCCAGCCGGGAAGGGCCGGTTACAAGAAAACCTCCCCAGAATTTTCCGGGAAGGTTTTAATTTTGGATATCGGCAAAGTTTTACTCGCAGTCGGCCAGTTCGACTTTGTTAAGCAGAAATTTCGGGGTTTTACCCTGAAAAGAGTTGTATTTTTTGCACAGAGCCAACGCTTCCGGGTCCGGCGCGGCGTTTCTGAGCTGTTGTGCCGGCGCTGCCGGTTTGGCCGGACGAGCCTCTACCGGCGCCGACATTTTGGCTTCCTGCTCTTTGTTTTTGTCGACTTTGATTTCTTCCGGCGCTTTTAAGATTTTGTCGAGAATGCTTTGGGTTTCTTTGGAGCGGCGGTTGGTGTAGACGATGTTTTGTTTGTCCGCCGGCATCATTTCCAACAGCTTTTCCATGTTTTTGATTTGTTTGTTTTTTTTGATCAGGTTAATGTCGTCGACCACCAGAATGTTGATTTTGGACAAGTCAATCTGTCCTTCGTTGACCAGATCGACCAAAAGGTCGGGCGAACCGATGATGACGTCTCCCTCTTCTTCGCCGTCCGCGTCGTCTTCGGTTTCTTCATGAAAGCGGTTGAGCATGGCCAGACTGTCGGAAATCGTTACCGATTTTTGCGAATCGGAGGTCATGATCAGAATATTCAGCTTTTCCCTGCGGCTGATGATGTCGATCAGCGGCAGGACATAAGAAACGGTTTTGCCGCAGCCGCCGGGCGCGATGGTAAAAATGTCCTTGCCCTGCAAAATGGCGGGGATAACGTCTACCTGTACGGTAGTCGGCTTTTCAATGCCGCATTCGTTGATCGCCTTTACCGTTTTTTCGCTTAAACCCAAATCGAGAAAATTCATTTTATTTATCCGTTTTAAAAAAATTAACCTTGTCCGTATTATCTATTTTTTGCTTTAAGAGTCAACCTTATAATGCCGCAAAAAAAACAGGCTGCGGAATGTCCGCGGCCTGTAAAAGCGCATCGTTTAAATTTAAACGCGGCCGTAAACGTCTTCCAGACGGACGATGTCGTTTTCATCCAGGTTATCGCCGGCCTGAACTTCGATAAATTCGACGTCGCTGTCGGTGGCGTTTTCGATCCGGTGTTTGGTTTCGACCGGAATGAAAACGTGTTCGTCGGTCTTTTTGGTCAAAACTTCGTCGCCCAAGGTAACCAGTGCGGTGCCTTTGACAATGATCCAGTGTTCGGCCCGGTGGTGGTGCAGCTGAAGCGAAAGTTTTGATCCCGGCGTTACTTTGATTCTTTTGACACAGAAAGTTTCACCGCAGTCAATGACTTCCCAGGTGCCCCAGGGGCGGGTGTCTTTTTGTCCGCGTACGTAATTGTTTGCCATTTCGTTTAATCCTTAAATTATACAATAAAAAATTATACCTGCCGGAAGGGTAAGGCAATCGGGCTTAAGAGTCAACCGTTATCTTGCCCGGGCACAAAATGCCCCGGCGCGTGATTTTAGGCTTGATGAAAACGCGGATAAAGCATATAAATAACCATGATATTTTTTTGCTGAATGGAAAGTGTTATGCAGTCACCGGCTATCAAACAGGCTCTCGGCATCCTCAAACAACTGCGGCAGATTATGGAAACGCCGGAAAGCGTTCCCGATAAGCTCTCCCGCATCCTTCAAACCATTGCCGCCAAAATGCAGGCGGATGCGGCCGCCTGTTACGTGGGCGTTGACGACAATTATCTGGAGCTTTTTGCCTCATACGGTTTCAAACAGGCTTCGTCCCACCGTCTGCGCCTGCGCTATAACGAAGGCATGGCCGGCGAGGTGGCGGAAAGCAAAAGGTCGCTTGTAATCAACAACATCTGGATGTATCCGAAGTTCGTTTCCAAGCCGGAACTGCTGGAGGAAAAGGATTTTAACTCGTTTATCGGGGTGCCGGTACTGCAGTGGAACCGCACCGTCGGTGTGCTGGCGCTTTATAACGCGGCGGAAGTGAGCCGTTCGGAAATTGACCTTGAGCTGCTTGAAACGATTGCGATGGTGCTGGCGGAAATCCTTTCTTCCGAGGAAATGACGCGTTACAAAAAGTCGCTGATCAAAGCGCGGGGGCTGTCAACCAAAGAACGCATCAAGGGGCTGAGCTTAAACAAAGGGTATGGCATCGGGACCGCCGTCGTGCACCGACGTCGTCAGTCGGTGACCAACATTTTTGCCGAAGACCGGGAAAAGGAACTGCGGCGGTTGGAAATCGCCCATCATCAGATGAACGAGGATCTGGACGCCAAGTTCAATTCCACCAAGCTCGGGCTCGGAGAACACGTCGATATTCTGGACGCTTACCGGATGTTTGCCAAAGACAAGGGCTGGTACGGCAAAATCGCCGACAACGTCAAGGGCGGCCTGGCCGCGGAGGCGGCGGTCGAACGCGCTTACGAAGACATGTGGAACCGGTTGTCCGCCAGTACCGACAGCTATATGCGCGAGCGTCTGCACGATCTGCGGGACGTGGCCGACCGGCTGCAGTCCTATCTCAGCGGCGATTACAACCGGATGCCGGAAAGCGGGGCAAAGGACATCGTCATCGTGGCGCAGACAATGGGGCCGGCGGAACTGATGGATTATGACTACAGCCGGATCCGCGGGCTGATTCTTGAAGACGGAACGCCGACCATGCATGTGGCGATCGTCGCCAAAGCCTTAAACATTCCGGTGCTGGCGAAGATCAAGGGAATTTTTGCCGAAATTCAGAGCGGGCAGACGGTGGCGCTTGACGGCAACGAAGGTTTTGTTTATGTCAATCCGTCGCCCCAGGTCGAGGCCGACTTCCGCAAGCGAATCGCCGAACGGGAAGAATTGCAGAAAAAACTGGCGGCTCTCCGCAGTCTGCCGGCAAAGACGCTGAACGGGGTCGATGTCGGGCTTTACGTCAATGTCGGGCTGCCGATGGATTTTGACTATATCGAAACCACCAACTGCGACGGGGTGGGCCTTTACCGTACGGAGATTCCCTTTATGACTTCCGACGCCATGCCCGACGTCGAAAAACAGGTGTCTTATTATAAGAACCTGATGGACCGCTGCGGCGACAAAAAAGTGATTTTCCGCAGTCTGGACGTGGGGTCGGACAAGCTTTTGCCCTACTGGGCCTATGCCGGAGAAGCCAACCCGGCGATCGGCTGGCGTTCGATCCGGATCACGCTTGACCGGCGGGCGATCCTGCGCAAACAGATCCGCGCCTTTTTGCTTTCGGCGGCGGGCAAGGAACTGAACGTGATGTTTCCGATGATTTCCGATCTGGCGGAATTTGAAGACGCCAAGGAAACGCTGATGATTGAGCTGGAAAAAGACAAAAGCCACGGCTTTCCGGTGCCCAAAAAAGTCAATGTCGGGCTGATGGTTGAGGTGCCGTCGGTGATTTTCCAGCTGGACGACATTCTGCAAAGAGCCGATTTCGTTTCGGTCGGAACCAATGACCTGGCGCAGTTTATATTTGCCTGCGACCGCGGCAATCCGAAGCTGTCCGAACGTTACGACGTGCTTTCGGCGCCGTTTTTGAACGTGATGAAAACGATCGTCGACAAGGCGGATGCAGCCGGTGTTTACTGTTCCGTCTGCGGCGAAATGGCGAGTAATCCGATCGAAGCGCTGGCGCTGATCGGACTCGGTTACCGCAACCTTTCAAGCAACGGCGCCTCTTTCGGCCGGATTAAGAGCATGGTGCGTTCGGTCAATACCGAAGAAATCGCCGACTATATGCGGCTGCTGCTGAAATCGACCAAAAATACCCTGCGTCCGCAATTAATTGCGTATGCTTATGATCACGGTATTGAAATTTATTAAAAAGTGTGGTTGAATGGGGCGAATTTGAAAAAACATGCGCAAAAAACATCATCAGGGGACAAGATCGTGATAAAAGAAGCCGAAGCTGAGAGAAAAAAACAGAATGCCGCCGGGAGCGGAGCCGCAGCCGGAACAATGATGCCAGAACCGGCCGAGGATACGGACAGAATCGGCAACCTGCTGTGTCACGAACGGTTGAAAAAAGGGCTTGAACTGGAAGACATTTCACAGGTGCTTTGCATCCGCCGCGTATATCTGGAGGCGATTGAAAGCGGTAATTATGTCGAACTGCCGCCGCTGCCTTATTCCGCCGGCTTTGTCAATTCCTATGCCAAGTATCTGGGGTTGAACAATACGCGCATTACCCAGCTGTTCCGCGAAGAGTTGAACGACGGCGCCAGGGAAAAGCGGATATTTATGACCGAAGACCTGTCGGCGGAAGCCGGCCTGCCTGACAAACGTTATATTATCGGAGGTATTGCCGCTCTCTTTCTGATCGGCGGATTGTGGTCGTTATGGCATCGTTCCGGTGATGAGAACGCGCCAACGGAGAGAATCGTGAGCGAAACGGCGGCGGATGCCGCGGCGGGAGAAATCGAATATTTTTCTCCGTCGACGGACGAGGCGGAAGCCGTACAGTCGGGCGCGGTGCCGGAAACGATTGCGCAGCCGGCGGAACAGGAAGCCGAGGCGGCCGTTGAAGAACGTCCGGTTGAGCAAGTCGTAATGAAGGAAGAAAGTTTTATCGAACCGCAGGTCAGACATGTTGCGGAAGAAGCGGCCGGTTCGGCGGCCGAGAATGCGGCGGCGGAAACCTTAAAGCCGGCAGCGGCGGAAATGCAGACGGAAAAGGCGGCGGCTTCGGTTGAAATCAAAATCAGCAAGGAAGACACCTGGATTGAAGTTCGGGACAATAAGAAAGTTTATTTCAACAAAGTCATGCGGCCGGGCGAAAGCTACCGGGTGCCGGAAGGCAAAGGGATGATTTTGTCGGCCGGCAAATACAACGGCGTCGAGGTTTACGTCAACGGACGGCTGACGCCGGTCATTCAGCCGAACAAAAAAATGAACATTGCGCTTGATCCGTTTGTGGAAGCGGCGGAACATTAGCCGACAGGTGAAATTTAATCGGAAAATAGCAGGCGGGGTCTTGCTATTTTCTTTGCGTTTAAGGGAGAGAAAATTATGGCGAAATTGCAGTGCGTGCGCGGTACTTACGATTTGTACGGCGCGGCGAAAAGAAAAACCAAGCAGGTAGTGAGAACCGGCGAGGAAGTGGTGGAAAAATACGGGTTTGAAGAAATAGAAACCCCGATTTTCGAGTTTACCGAAGTGTTTGCCCGCAACCTCGGCGATACCAGCGACATCGTTACCAAGGAAATGTACTGTTTTGAAGACCGCGGCGGCGAAAGCCTTACGCTTCGGCCGGAAGGCACCGCCGGAGTGGTTCGCGCGTTTGTTTCCAACGGCATGCAGCAAAATCTGCCGGTCAAGTTTTATTATCACGGCCAGATGTTTCGTTACGAGCGGCCGCAGAAAGGCCGTCAGCGTCAGTTTACCCAGTTCGGGGTGGAACTGCTCGGCGCCGATACGCCGCAAGCGGATATTGAAGTGATTGCCATGGCTTACGAATTTTTGGAAAAACTGGGGCTGTCCGGTCAGGTGACGGTGGAGGTCAATTCGCTGGGCGATGCGGAAAGCCGCAATGCCTACCGGGAAAAGCTGGTGGCTTATCTGAAGGAACATTTCGACGAACTGTCTGCCGACAGCAAGAACCGTCTGGAAAGAAATCCGCTGCGGGTGCTTGATTCCAAGGAGGAATGCGACAAGGCGGTGGTGGAAAAGGCGCCGCTTTATGCCGACAGCCTGAACGAAAAGTCGAAGGCTTTTTTTGCCAAGGTGCTGGACGGGCTGGACCGACTGGGAATCAAATACCGGGTTAACAACCGGCTGGTGCGCGGGCTGGACTATTATTCGCACACCGTGTTTGAACTGGTAACCGACAAGCTCGGCGCGCAGGGAACGGTTTTGGCCGGCGGCCGTTATGACGGTCTGGTCGAACAGATGGGCGGCGGTGCGGCTGGGCCTGCGGGGTAGAGCGGCTGGCCATGCTGCTTGATGAAGAACCGGCGGTTGAAAGACCGGTAGCCGTAATTCCGGTCGGTGAGGAAGCCGAGGACAAAGCGCTGGAGATTGCCCACCGGCTGCGTCTGGCCGGGCTGAAAACCGAGCAGGGATACAGCGGCAACCTGAAAAAGCGGATGATCAGAGCCAACAAGGCCAATGCCCGCAAAGCCGTGATTATCGGATCCGAGGAACTGGCAAGAAACGAAGTGACGGTCAAGGATCTGGACAGCGGCGAACAGAAAAACGTTGCGTTGGATCAATTAATCGAGGAAGTGAAATAAATGAGTTTTGCCGAAAATTTAGCAAACGTTGTCAACCGTTACGACGAGATTTCGTCGCTTTTGTCGTCGCCGGACGTAACGCCGGAAAACCTGGTGAAGATGAACAAGGAATTGGCCGAACTGGGGCCGGTGGTTGAAGCCGTAAACCATTACCGCAAAGCGGAAAAAGACCTGAACGATGCCAAGGCAATGATGGAAGACGCCGGTATGGACAGGGAAATGCGGGAAATGGCGGAAGCCGAATATTACGAGCTGAAGGAAAAGCTGCCGGAACTGGAAAAGGAAATTAAAATCCTGCTGCTGCCGAAAGACGAGGAAGACGAGAAAAACGCCATTCTGGAAGTGCGCGCCGGTACCGGCGGCGACGAGGCCGCTCTGTTTGCCGCGGTTTTGTTCGAGATGTACCAGCGTTATGCGCAGAAACAGGGGTGGCGTTTTGAAATTCTTGATGCTGACGAAAACGGTTTGGGCGGTTATAAGGAGGCTTCGGCCAAAATTACCGGCAAGGATGTTTTTTCCAAACTGAAGTTTGAATCGGGAGCGCACCGCGTGCAGCGCGTTCCGGTTACCGAATCGCAGGGACGGGTGCATACGTCCGCGGCGACGGTGGCGGTGCTGCCGGAAATTGAGGAAGTGGACATGTACATCAACCCGGCCGATCTTAAAATCGACGTGTACCGCGCGTCGGGTGCCGGCGGCCAGCACGTTAACCGAACCGAATCGGCGGTAAGAATCACTCATATTCCGACCGGTATCGTGGTGCAGTGCCAGGACGACCGTTCACAGTTCAAAAACAAGGAAAAGGCGATGAATCACCTGCGCGCCAAGCTTTATGACCAGCAGAAAACGGCCATTGACGCCGAATATTCGGAACGGCGCAAACTGCAGGTCGGCAGCGGCGACCGTTCGGAGCGCATCCGCACCTACAATTATCCGCAGGGACGGGTGACCGACCACCGCATCAACCTTACCCTGTACAAGCTGGACGATATTGTTTCCGGCGACGCGCTGGGAGAAATCATCGACGCTCTGATTGCCGAAGACCAGGCGCGGCGGCTGAGCGAACTGGAATAAGAATCTGCGGAAACGTTACTGTTTTTTTAAGAAAATGGCGTTATTGTATTTGGAAACGGAGAAAATAAAATGAAAAAAATTGCAGTTATCGGCGTGACCGAAAGCGTCGGAAGAGAGATTTTGGCTTTTTTGGCAGACGGCGGTTACCGGCCGTCGGACACGGCGGCTTTGGAAACCAAGGTGCCGCTCGGTACTCAGGTGTCTTTCGGCGAGGAAGAAGACATTGACGTCGGCAATTTGGAAGATTTTGACTTTGCCGAGGCGGAAATTGCAATTTTTGCCGCATCGGAGGAAATTTCCCGCCGTTATGCCGCCAAGGCGGCGGCCAAAGGCTGTAAAGTAATTGATTGCAGCGGCGCCTTTTTTGCCGATGCGGAAGTGCCGATGATCGTGGCCGGAGTTAACGATGACAGATTGTCGGCGGCGGCCAAAAATATCGTCGGCGTACCGTCAGCTGCGGTGGCTCAGATTCTTCTGCCGCTGAAGGCTGCGGATGAGGCGTACGGAATCAAACGGCTGATCGTTTCCACCTATACTTCGACTTCGGTTTACGGTAAGGAGGGGATGGACGAATTGTTTAACCAGACCCGGAAAATCTTTATGAACGAAAGCCTGGCGGACAACCAGAAGGTTTTTGAAAAGCAGATTGCCTTTAACGTTATTCCGCAGGTGGAAGAGTTTATCGGCGAAGAAACCAGACTGGAGTGGCAGATCAATGCCGAAACCAAAAAGGTTTTGGGACGCGACGTGAAGGTACATGCCAACTGTGCTTTCATTCCCGCCTTTATCGGCAACGCCGTTTACGTCAATGCGGAATGCGAAAAGGAAGTTGACGTTGACGAAGTGCGGAAGCTGATGAAACAGACGGAAGGCGTGATCGTGTTTGACAAGAACGTCAAGGGCGGTTACGTGACCTTAAACGACGTGCAGGGCGAAATTGAGGTTTACGTCAGCCGGCTGCGGCAGGACGCTTCGGTCGAAAACGGCTTCAGCTTCTGGTCGGCGGCGGACAACCTGCGTTTCGGGGTGGCCGGCAACGCTTATAAAATCATGCGGAAATGGCTGGGGATGAGTTAGGTTCCGGCCGGTAAATTTCAAACAGGAGGCAAAAATGAAGAATTGGCGTTTATGGGGATGTCTGCTGATATTGTGTTTTGCGCTTGCGGGCTGGTGCGCGGCCGACGCGGCTTATGCAGCGGAAAAAAAATCTCCGGCTGTCGAAAACGCCGATTTTGCCTCCCTGACAAAAGAACTGAACGGCATTGAAGAGGTTTTAAAATCGGGAAAGGTTGACAATGCGGCCATCAGCCGGTATGTGTCGTTTCTGGGAGACCTCCGTTCCCGTTTGCTGGAAACGCAAAACCGGCTCAATTCCGGCTTGAAAAGCATCAACCGGCGGATAGAGTCTTTGGGCGAGGCGCCGAAGGAAGGCGAGGAAGAACTGCCGGTTATTGCCGAAAAAAGAAAAGAATACAATGAAGAGGCGGTGTTTCAAAAAGGGCGGATCGCCGAAAACGATCTGCTGATTAACCGGGTGGACGAGCTGACGGCGCTGATCGTTATTGTCCGCAACAAGGTTTTGTTCGGCAATTTGTTCGTCTATCAGGATCCGATGATTTATCCCAGCAACCTGCTGAAGGCGACCGGGCAGTTTCTGGATTTTTGCTTTAATATAATCAAGTCGCCGGTCGATTGGTACCGGGATCTGACTACGGAACAGAAAAACACCGTGGATTCAAACGTCTTTACCGTGATTCTGGCAATCGGCGCGACGCTTGCTGTCGGTTATATGCTGCGGCGGCTGATTATCCGCCACCTCGGCTATAAGCAGAATCTGACTGCGCCGCCGCCGTATTTTACCAAAGTGATGGCCGCCTTTTTCGTGGCGTGCGCATACGGGGTTATTCCGGCAGTGCTGCTCGGCAGTTTTCTGGTCTGGGTTATTCATACCAAAATTCTGACTATCGGCTTTTTCGGCATTGCCCTTTCCAGCGCGTTGTATTACGTGCTTTACATTTTTCTGGCCAATGCGGTGGTGCGCGTGGTTTTTGCCCCTTATAACGGCATGTGGCGGCTGGTCAACATGGACGATGCCAAGGCCAAAAGGCTGGCGGCGGCTTTTTATTTCAGTTTTTTCGTGGTTGGTGTCAGCAGTATGCTGCTGCATATTGCCGGCGAGGCAAACTATACGGTTGAGCTGATTTACTATCTGTCTTTGATCAACAGCGCCGTCAAGGCTTTTTGTGTGGTATTGGTGGTCAAGCGCTTTTTCTGGGAAGAAGACGCGGTTTGCGAACTGACGGAAGAGGGGGCTGACGACGAAGATTTCGTCGATGCCAAAACCCGGACGGCGTTTCGAGTTATTTTTCTCACTTCCGTTTTGGCGGCGGCGGTTGTCGGCATTTCCGTATTCGGCTATCCGCGGCTTTCCGAATTTATTATCAACCGTTTTCTGCTTTCGATGCTGGTCATCGGCGTGTTTGTCATTCTCAGAAAGTCGGTATTCGAGTTGCTGAAGCGTATTTTGCTGTTCAACTTCTGGGTAAAAAAACTGCGGGTGCGCCGGCAGCTGATAGAAAAACTCGATTTTTGGCTCGGCGTGGTCGTCAATCCGGTTTTCGGCATATTGACGGTTCTGGCGCTGCTTTCGCTGTGGGGCGTGTCGACGGATCTGCTGCTGCAAAGCATTTGGAAAATTCTGTTCGGTTTTAAGGTCGGCGGGGTTGAAATTTCGCTGCTTTCGATTTTGCTCGGCATCGGCGTCTTTTTCGCCTGTCTCAGTCTGATCAAAATTTTGCGCCGGAAGCTGTTTGACAACATTTTGTCGCATGTGGAAATGGACGACGGCATCCGTCATTCGCTGGCATCGGGTTTCGGTTTTGTCGGTTTCGTGCTGGCGACGTTTCTGGCGATTGCGGTGATGGGCGGGGATTTAAGCAACGTTGCCCTGGTTGCCGGTGCTCTTTCCGTCGGTATCGGTCTTGGTTTGCAAAACATCGTTAACAACTTTGTTTCCGGCATTATTCTTTTGTTTGAACGGCCGGTTAAGGTCGGCGACTGGGTTATCATCAACGGTGAGGAAGGGCGGATCAAGCAGATCAACATCCGTTCGACCGAGGTGGAGACGTTCAAAAAATCAAGCGTCATTATTCCCAACGCAACGCTGCTTTCAACCTCAGTTACCAACCTGACCCACAGCAACAACTGGTCGCGGCAGTCGGTGACGGTCGGAGTGGCTTATGGTACCGATCCGAAAAAAGTGAGCGACATTTTGCTTGAATGCGCGAAAGCCAACAAGAAAGTTCTCAAAAATCCGGCGCCTTACGTTTTGTTCCAGAATTTCGGCGCCAGCAGCCTTGATTTTGAACTGCGCTGCTATACCAGCGATATTTGGAGCGGGTGGTCGATCCCGAGCGAACTGCGTTTTGAAATAGACCGCCGCTTCCGCGAGGAAGGAATCGAGATTCCGTTTAATCAGCTGGTTGTTCACCGCGGCGGAGAAATCAGCGAAGAGGCGCAAACCCAATTCTATGCCCGTCGCAGCGGCGCGATGAAAAAAGAGGCGGCGGCAGGGAAAGAAAAGGAAGAACGGCCGGCAGAGAAAGGCAATGCGAAAGAAGGCCGTCCGGCAGAAAAAAAGGATGGAAAAAATGCGAATTAGCGATTTAAAGGGCAAAAAAATTGCCGTATGGGGGCTGGGAACCGAAGGTGTTCAGGCGGTGCGTTATCTGACGGCAAAGGAAATAACCGACAAAATCGTCCTTTTTAACGATACGGAAGCGGAAAAGCCGGAATGCTGCCGGCCGTTTGAGTTAATTTGCGGAGAAAAAATTGCCGCTTCTCTCGACCGGGCGGAAGTGATCATTCGTTCGCCCGGAGTGAGCATTTACCGGGAAGAACTGGCGGAAGCCAGACGGCGCGGGATCGTCGTCACTTCGGTAACCGATCTGTGCTTAAACGAGTTTTTGTCCCGGCCGGGCTGCCGGGTAATCGGCGTCAGCGGGTCCAAGGGCAAAAGCACCAGCGTGAGCGTGCTGGCTTATATCTTGCGCGAAACCGGACACAAGGCTGCCCTGGGCGGCAATATCGGCCGGCCGATGATTGAGCTTTTGGACGACGATTACGAATTTGTGGTTGAAGAGTTTTCCAGCTATCAGGCTTCGGATCTGACGGTTTCGCCGCAGATTGCCATGTTCACCAATTTGTATTACGTACATACGGACTGGCACCGCGGACATGAAAACTATTGCCGTGACAAGATACATCTGATTGCCAACCAGAAACCGGGCGACGTTTATTTTGCCAACCGTCGCAATCCGCAGCTGGTCGAATATACGCGGCCTTATGCCGGAAACTGCCGCTGGTACAATGAGGCGGAAGTTTTTCATGCCGAAGACGGCGTTTTGTACCGGGGAAAGGAAAAACTGGCGGATATCAGGGAACTGAAGCTGAGCGGAAAGCATAACATGGACAATCTGGCCGGCGTATTTTCGGTGCTTGAATATCTGGGAATTGACGTCAGACGGGCGGCGGAGATTTTGAAAGATTTTGAGCCGCTGCCGCACCGTTTGCAAAAAGTGGCGGAAAAAGAAGGCGTCGTTTTCATCAACGACAGCATTTCCACCGCGCCGGAAGCGGCCATCGGCGCCATGAGCAGTTTTAACGGCAATCTGATTCTGATTTCCGGCGGGCAGGACAACGAGCAGGATTATCGCGACTATGCGAAAACGGTAGAAAACAACGAGCGGGTAAAAGCGGTAATCACTCTGTATCAGACCGGTCCGAAAATTGCCGGCGTTTTGCGGGAGTTTGTCCGCCGGCCGGGATTTGAAAACATTGAGGCCAAAACGCTGGAAGAAGCGGTACAAACGGCTTTTGACAAGTTGAAAAGCCTTGGCGGCGGAACGGTTTTGTTTTCGCCGACCAGTCCCAGTTTCGGTTTTTATAAGAATTTTATCGAGCGCGGCAATCATTTTATAAAAATTGTGCAGTCTTTGTAAAAATAAGACTTGTATTTAATTAAATATTATTATAACTTATGCCCTGACGCCAACTTAGCTCAGCTGGTAGAGCAACGCATTCGTAATGCGTGGGTCGAGTGTTCGAATCACTTAGTTGGCACCAGTTTCAAACCCTAGGATTCCCTGGGGTTTTTTCTTTTTGGGGCGGATTTTTTCCGTATTGTAAAAATGTTGGTTAATGGTAAAAATGCGGCTCTTTTACATTAAAGTTGTACATTTTTGTGAAGTGGTTATATTTCCGCACCGTGTTTGAAAAAGCGGTTGTGCAAAAGTTGCTTGACATTTGTCCGAAAATGTGTAACATAATATGTATTATGGATAAGTCTCGTTTGTCCATAAACTGTAAACCGCCGTTCGGCGGTTTTTTTGTTTGAAAGGGTTGGACCGGGGACAAACCGGTCTGACTGTTTTTTTAGAGGTAACCATGACAGAAAAAAACGTAATATTGGATATAAGCACACAGCGGCGGGCCGAGCTGGAAGTGCTGTTTCAGGAAGAGGTGCAGTTGGATATCAACGTACCTCTTTTTTATATTAAATCGGGCGAAGAGGATATAAACAACTATGTTGAGCGAACGGCAAAACCGGCGATTGATGCCTATGTCGAAGAAAAGAACGGGGCGCTTGAACAGGCTGCCCGGGACGGAGTTGAAGCGATTGGCGAGGCGCAGGAGGAGGCAAAGTCCGGGCTGGAGGTGTATGTGGACGGAACCGTTAAGCCGGTGATTGACACATATGCCGAAACAGCGGTCAAACCGGAACTGCAGTCTTTTGCCGACGAACTTAAAGAAGCTTTTGACACCAATGCGACGGAAAAAACGGCAGCGGTCAATGCTCTGGCGGAACAGGCGTCGGCTTCGGCGTCGTCGGCCGCGTCATCTTCGTCCGCAGCCCAAACGGCGGCTTCGGCAGCGGCAAATTCCGCAAACGAAGCGCTGAAGTCTGCCGACAATGCCGCGGCGGCAGCAAGTAATGCGGCGGATTATGCGTCGCAGGCGGAGGACAGTGCCGGTGCGGCAAAAACTTCCGAAACAAATGCCGAAAGTTCGGAAATGGCGGCGTCCGGTTCGGCAGAGACGGCCGCATCTTCGGCAGCTTCGGCTTCGGAATCGAAGGAAGCGGCGGCCGCGTCGGCAACGGCGGCTTCGGGATCGGCGGCAAGTGCGGAAGCTTTCAAGACTGCTGCGGAATCGGCCGCGACTGTCGCAAATGAAAAAGCGGCGGCGGTCTCCGAATCGGCTTTGGCGGCGGCGGAAAGCGCAACGGCAGCGGCGTCGGCGGCGGACACGGCCGAAGCATGGGCCGTCGGCAGTATAGAAGAGCGGCCGGAAGGATCGGCAAAGTACTGGGCGGAAAAAATAAATCCGGACAACCTGGCCGATGTTGACCTGAGCAATCTGTCGTCGGCCGGCAACGCGAAACTTCCGCTGCCGTGGAGCAGTTTTCAGGCCAGGAACATGTTGGCAAACGGTTCAATTGCCAAGGATCAGGTCAGGACGTTCACTCTTAATTATTTAACCAATGATCGTTTGTACGAAGTGATCGGCAGCGTGTTTTTTACGTCAAACGGCGTTGTTACGATTCGGTGCAGTTCAAATCCTGTGATTGCTGACGCGATGGTATCTAACCCGGTTGCAGGAACTTTTATTGCGACCGACAGTTCACGCGGAGCCGGTACGTTCACCGCTTTGGTGAAAAACAAGACGATCCGTTTTTCAAATACCGGCAGCGTAACGGCAACCGGGGTTTACATCAATGTTGCCGCATTCAGGGAAGTAGGAGATTAGAAAAATGTTTTACGCTTTTATAGAAGACAACAAACTGGTCGGCGCCGGCGAGTGCCGCCAATTGACGGAAGGCGTCGATAATGTGGAAATTTCGGAAGAAGTGTTCAGAAACATTGAGCGCTATGTATGGAACGGAACGGCTTTGGCCGAAGATCCGGATTTTGAAGTTAAGCGCCGGTCTGCCGAAGTGCGGGCAGAACGGGACGAACTGCTGCTTGTGACCGACAGATATATGCTGGCCGATTTTCCGGTTGCGGAAGATGAGCGGGAACTGTACCGGCAGTATCGTCAGTATTTGCGGGATATTCCGGAAACGCCGGGGTTTCCGGATACGGAAATAATGGATTTTGCCGCCTGGCGGGAACAATCGTGACGGTTGGGTGTGCGAACCGGCGGCAGACGTTTTCGTCTGCCGCACCGACTCCAGGAAAAAAGGACATGCGGTATTGATTTGACGGACGCTTTATTTTATAGTGAAGCCGGTAAAATTTGAAAGAGGAGCGTGTTTTGGCAAAGGATTTTTATATTTTCCGCCACGGTGAAACGGAATTGAACCGTCGGCGGAGATGGCAGGGGTCGGGAACGGATTATGACCTGACGGAAGACGGCGTGTCGCAGGCCGAAGAACTGTCGGCAAAGCTGGCCGGCAAGGGGATTGAAGTTATTTATTCCAGTCCTTTGCTCCGAGCCCGACATACGGCGGAGATCGCCGCCCGGATGCTGAAGGTGCCGGTGAAAACGGAGGCTGATTTGCGGGAATGTTTTTACGGCGAAGCGGAAGGGCGTCCGATTGCCGAGCTGCAAAAGGAAATGCCGGAAATTGTCAACAACTGGAGCCGTCCCGGCGGCGACCTACGCTTTCCCGGCGGCGAAAGCCGGCAGGAAGCTTTGGAACGGGTGCTGGCCGTTTTGCGCCGACTGGAAGGCGAAAGTTTTCGGACGGCGGGCGTGGCCGTTCACGGCGGCACCATGGCGGCGATGCTCAATCATTTCGGTTATAAGTTTGACAAAATACCAAACTGCGCCGTTTTTCGGCTGCATTTTGAAAACGGTGAGGGGACGGTCGAGGGAAACCTTTTTTAGACCGGTGCGAAACAAGAGGGAATAAACCGACACCCGCCGGCAGGCGGGTGTTTTGAAATGCAGAAATAAAAACCGGCGCTAATACTCAATGCGGTCGGGCTTGTCTTTCCATTCACGCATGATTTCGGCGGCTTCCCTGAGGTTGATGCGATGCAGCTCAAGCGGGTCGTCGTCATAAAAGACGCGATCGCGAAAGCCGATGTTTTCCGCGTCGAAACGGTCGGCGGCAAAATAGACTTCGGCGATGTTGGCCCATTTGCAGGCGTTAAGGCACATCGGGCAGGGTTCGCACGAAGTGTAGAGAATGCATCCGCTCAAATCGAAGGTGCCGAGGTTGCGGCAGGCGTTGCGGATGGCGACGATTTCGCCGTGTGCCGTCGGATCGTTGTCAGGTGCGACCCGGTTATGGCCTTCGCCGACGATTTTGCCTTCGGCGTCAACGATGACGCAGCCGAACGGCGAACTGCCGCTGTCAATTGACTGTTTGCTCAGTTCAATGGCTTTTCTCAGATTTTTTTCGTGATCTATCATTGTTTTTCCTTCCGTTGAAACCGGAATTTACTCTAGCTCAAAAAAGGATAATGTAAAGTTTATTTTTTATTCGTTTTTTTGTCGAAAAAACTTGGCTTTCGGCAAAAAATATTTTATACTCGCAACAGCGGCGGAGGTATGGATGACAAAGGCAAAAACAAAAAGGTTTTTAATGAAGGCCGCACTGGGCGCAAGTCTGGCGGCGGGAGTTTCCCTGTTTCCGCTGATGCGGCATATTGTTAGCCGTCAGACGGCTGATTTTGACAAAATCCGGGTAACCGTCGGTACGGATACGGTTTCCAAGCAGCAGTTTTTTGAGAGGCTGAGCTATCGTGACGGCGCCTGGCGTTTTGCCGCTTCCGACGGGACTTTCGTCAATGTGGACAGTTTGGCCGATTTCAGGACCAAAGATGCTCTGCTGCATGAATATTTTTGTAAGCTTAAGCTCAAAAACAGTGTTGACACGGTTTATGTGCGCTATGCCATGGGCAGCCAAAAAAAGTATATGTCCGATATCGTGTACGGCATGGGAGCAAAGGACAGCCTGGGGTATCTTCCGTCTTTCGGCAGATATAATTACGATCGGTTGAACCTGCGTTATTTTAAAGCCGACAGCGAAGAGCTGCAAAAAGTCGTTGACGTGTACAACGATAAGTACAATTGTACCTACCGGCACGAATATCAGCATTACCTTAACGCCGTTTCCGGAATCGGCCGCGCCGGACAAAGCTATGAAAACAAATTCGTCGAGTGTTGTCTTGACGAAGTGTCCGCCAACATTGCCCAGTTGTTGGAACAGAGAAAGCATTATCTGGAAAGCGGACGGGATTTGTCCTTTTTCACTTCCCGTTTTAAATTTTACCGGGAGGCGGTCGAGAGCGGAAAAGTTAAGCCGGCGGCGGGGATTTATTCTAAAAAAGAAGTCGAATTGATTGCCGGCGGCGTTTTTGACGCCTGGATGGCCGAAAAGTTTAACCTTTATGTCAGAAACAATACGGCACGTACGGTTCATATCTTAAGCAAAACCAATTATAACGGCGTTCAGCCCGACAGTGTTCGCCACCGGCGGTTGATGCGCGCCTGCTTTAACATCAACGGGGTTGACTTTTATCCTTACATTGCCCGGCGGGAAGCGGAGATAAAAGAAAAAATTCCCAATGACAAGCTGAAGCTTTTCCGGTTGTTGAAAAAGGAAAAATTCAAGGAAATGGGCTATTTGGAGAAGTTGGAAAAGATGCGGATTGAAGAGGGCGAGCGCGACTATAATGTTACGTTAGCCAAAAACAAGCTGTGGGCGCATGCCAAAAGACTGCTGGGCGGCAGCAGCCGCTGACGGGAGAAAAGTCCCGCGGTTTCCGCAAAACGTGTTTTCGGTTCGCAAAGCGGATGCGGGGCAGAGGGCGGAAACTGAAGCGCGTTTTGTGCTTTTGTCGGCTGCGGTTTAACGGCCGGTGCCGGGCAGGAACGTAAAAAAGCGGCAGGGCGTGCCGTTATGATTTTTAACCTATAATGCGG
>OHBF01000821.1_pt1 | contig 17291 bp, 10 predicted proteins | sample 1577301 | NCBI WGS metagenome assembly OHBF01 (sample SAMEA3879575, study PRJEB24766) | human gut metagenome | biome: human-associated habitat; feature: feces | place: USA | collected 1985/1987
AACATAAAAATAAGGGAAGATTTATTTAATTATAATAACACAATGTAATGAATATTTCATATCTTTGCCTCCGATATAAAATGTGCTAGGTATTTTGGCGCCAACTAAATAAAACAACTTCTACTTAAGAAAAGTTCATGTAGGACTCCGATAGTTAGCCCATTTTTTATTTGAACTTAATTACGCTAGAACTCAGGAGTGAGTGTATGTATGTGAATAATTTTAAAAGACAAATGTTTCGCCAAGACATTGTCTAATTATTTATCAATAAAACCATCAGTTATGTTGAAAAACTTTAAACCTGTCAGCTTAATTTTATGTGCGGGTGCGTTATGCTTCTCGGGAAGCATGTATGCCAACATCGCACCTGTTGAGCAAGGTACCTCTATCTCCCAGCAAAACGGGAAAGTAACAGGTACAGTGGAAGATGATTTCGGCCCAGTGACCGGAGCGTCTGTTGTCGTGAAAGGAACGTCTAATGGAACGATTACCGATATGGACGGTAATTTCACCTTGGATGGCGTCAAGAATGGTGATGTAATCCAAATCTCATTCATTGGTTACTCCACCATGGAGCTTACGTATACCGGTAAGCCGGTAGGCGTTATCAAATTAGCGGAAGACACCCAGAAATTGGATGAGGTCGTGGTTACGGCCTTGGGTATCAAGCGTGAGAAGAAAGCGTTGGGATATGCTACGCAAGAATTGAAAGGAGACGAACTTGTAAATGCACGGGAAAGTAATATTGCGAATGCGTTATCTGGTAAAGTATCGGGTTTGCAGGTAGTTCGTTCTAGTAGTGGCCCTGGCGGTTCTTCAAAAATTGTATTGCGTGGTAATAATTCATTAACTGGATCTAATCAGCCGTTGATTGTTGTCGATGGTATTCCAATGGATAACTTTACTGGAGGAGTTGATGATGCTTGGGGTAATAGCGGCGTGGATATGGGTAATGGTTTGTCAGATATCAACCCGGAAGATATCGAATCCATGAACGTGTTGAAAGGAGCTTCAGCCGCTGCGTTATATGGTTCTCGTGCAGGTAATGGCGTAATTTTGATTACGACGAAATCGGGTAAAAAGCAAAGTGGATTAGGTATTACTGTAAATGCCGGAGTTACAGTGGAAAGCATGTTTTTGAAACCAGAATTACAGAATACGTATGGTCAGGGTACAAATGGCATATATAATGTGAAAGACCGTTCAAGCTGGGGGCCTGTTGCCGATGGTTCCGTAACAATTGATCGCTGGGATGGGCAGAAAGTCCAGATGTATACTTATGATAATATAGATGCTTATTTCCAGAAAGGAACTTCATTCAATGAAGGTGTATCTTTTCAGCAGAGCTATGATGGGACGGCGGTATTCGCCTCAATTAATCGCTCTGATGATAAGGGCATCGTTCCGGGTGCATCATTAAATAAAACGTCTCTTACTTTGCGTGGAACAAGCGAGTTCGGTCCGGATAAAAGATGGAAATTAGATGCAAAAGCCAACTATTTAAATAATAACGCAAAGAATCGTCCAATCCAAGGTATTAACCAATCGAATGCCTTTAGTACGATCTATAATTTACCACGATCGCTGGATATTAGGGATCTGGAGAACTGTTTGGACAAAAATGGAAATATGATTTGGTGGGATACCGAGAGTACTCCCCAAGAAAATCCGTATTGGATTAAAGATTATAGAACAAATCAAGACTCTCGTAATCGTTTGTTAGGTACAATTTCTCTTTCTTATAAGATAACGGACTGGTGGAACCTCGAGCTAAAAGGCGGTACGGACTATTATACGACTACGACTACAAATAAGGTATATTCTGGTGGTAATGTGAATCCGAAAGGGCGTTACTCTGAGAAGTCGGAGACTTTTTATGAGAACAACTATAGTTTCTTGACTACCTTTAAGAAAGATAACCTTTTTAGCAAGTTTGGTGGTTTTGTGACCGTGGGTGGAAACTTGATGATGCAACGCCGTAAGAAATTAGAGGCTGGTACGGGTGATTTATTGATCCCGAATCTATTTGCGATGTCTAATGCCGCTGACAAGAATAATATGACGCATACATCTGAAGATGTACAGCGCAAGATGAATTCTATTTACGGTTCTTTGCAAATGAACTGGGATGGCTGGCTGTTTATGGATATTACGGCTCGTAATGACTGGTCTTCCACTATGAGTAAAGAAAACCAATCTTATTTTTATCCTTCGGTTAGCTTATCTGGTGTTATTTCAGATATGGTGGAAAAGGTTGGCGGTACAATGCCGGAATGGATGAGTTTCGCTAAGGTTCGTGCTTCTTATGCGGAAGTAGGTAATGACCTTGATCCATATCAATTGTATACTGTATTCAAGGTTGATAAAGATCCAAATGGTAACCCAACTGCAGCTCTAGGAACTACTTTATATGATTCTTCTGTACGTTCAGAGTTGATTAAATCTTGGGAAGCCGGTATTGATTTGAAGTTTTTCAATAATCGATTAGGTATTGATGCGGCTTGGTACAAATCTAATGCTACCCGCCAATTGCTAGATTTGGCAATGGATCCATTTTCTGGTTATTCCAAACGTAAGATCAATGCAGGTAATATTCAAAATTCAGGTGTGGAATTAATGCTTTATGGTACTATTTTGCAGAATCCTAGAGGCTTAAATTGGGAAACAACATTGAATGCTTCCTTCAATAAAAATAAAATCATAGATTTGTATGAAGGAGTAAATGAATATGGCATCAAGACTTTTGATGATTTAAAGATTGTAGCCCGTACGGGTAGTTATTATGGCGATATTTATGGTAAAAAATTCCAACGTGTTGAAAGTGGGGAACATGCTGGTAAAATTATTGTAGATGCTCAAGGTTTACCATTAGTTACTTCAGATGATTATTATCTGGGGAATCAACAGCCTGATTGTATGTTGGGATGGACTAACTCGTTCTCTTATAAAAATATTTCTTTGAGCTTTTTGATTGATGCTCGTATTGGTGGAAATATTTACTCAGCGACCACTGCTAATTTGTACAAGGCAGGTAATGCCGCAGGTACCGTTATAAATGGAACCCGTGAGGAATTTGTAGTTCCGAATTCAGTGACTTCTGATGGAAATGGTGGTTATACGGCAAATTCTAATGCTGTTACTCCTGAATTGTACTGGGGACGTGCTGCCGGAGGTAATATCGGTGTGGGTGAGGCATTTTTATATGATGCTACTAATATTCGTCTACGTAATATTACCGTTGGTTATGATTTTGAGAAAAAATGGTTAGAGAAAACCCCATTACAGAAAGTACGTGTATCATTCGTGGCGAATAACGTTTGGATGATTGTAAATCATTTGGAAGGTATTGATCCGGAATCTATTTCGGCTACAAATTCCAATGCTACTGGTTTTGAGAATGGGGCAGCTCCGACTTCTCGCTCTTTCACATTTAATGTAACAGTTGGTTTCTAATAAGAAAGATGATTTTAAGTATGAAAACATTAAAAAGAACAATAATAGGGTTAGCTTCATTAGCCGTTTTATTTACTGCATGTAACGACTTTGAGGAAATAAATAAAGACCCGAATGCCGTAGATGAAAGTGCGATCAAAGTATCTTATCTACTGAATAAATCAATCATGGGGGCACAGCAGAACCCGCATATCGCAGAGCGTGTGTTCGTGTATCAATGGAAAAGTGCGGCTCGTTTTGAACGTCGTAGTGGTTTAGCTACAGGTGCGAATTATAATGATTATAATACGGACTACTTTGGCGTTGATTATGGAGTGGGATGGCTGAACAATGTTAATATGGCCGTGAAAATTGGTACGGAACGTGCCGCCAATCCGGAGTATCCTTATGAGAACAATTTGCTACAGATGTCTCGTATTTGGCGGGCTTATGTCATCTCTGAATTGGCTGATAACTTTGGTCCTGTGCCTCCGGCAAACGCTTTTGATGGTATCGTAGAATATAAGAGTATAGAAGATATTTATGATTTTATTATTTCTGAATTGAAAGATGCCGCTGGCAAGATAGATGTAAATGCGGATATGAGCGCTATTACATCAGAGAAAACGGATGCTTTCTATGATGGTGATGCCTCTAAATGGATAAAGTATGCGAACTCATTACGCTTGCGCTACGCTATGCGTTTATCTGCTGTAGATCAAGCTAAAGCAAAGGCTGCTTTTGAGGATGCCGCTTCGACGAATAATTTTATTACTACGCAAGATGAAATTGCTCAGGTGCAAGAAAAAGGCGGTTGGACTGATCTTGATGGTGTGATGTCTCGTCCTTGGAATGCCCAACCCATTTCGGTCACCATTAATAATATGATGATTGGCCTAGGAGGAATCGATTTCCAAGTTCCTGCGGCGATAAAAGAGGATGTGGTATTGAAAGATGCTCGTAATTATCTAGGCCTTCGATTAGAAAAACACTTACCGGTTTCTACGAATGATCCGGCTGCAGGCTATTTCTTTGATGCTCTTCCTTCAAAGATTGATCCTCGTGCTACTAAGTTGTTTCATATTCCGGGATATGATGATGGTACTGTTTATTTCTCGAATATCGGTTTGGCTGATAAAGCTCGTTTAGCAGATCCCGCTACTGGAAATGTAGAGGACAACGGCAAGACATATTTGGAATTGAACGTGAAATATACTTGGAATACTTGGGTTGCTGGAAAATGGGATAAATACTCAGCGTTAACAAGTGAGTTGACAGGAGCAAGCAAGACTTTTCCCTCTTTATCCAAGATATATCGGGAAAGTACGAATAAGCGTGTATGGTTTGGTCCGTGGGAAACTGAGTTTTTATTGGCTGAAGCAGCGTTGTATGGTTGGAACGTGTCTGGTAGTGCGAAATCTCATTATGAGGCTGGTATAGCAGCTAGCTTTGAATATCACGGTGTATCTGAGTTCTTAAATGATTATTTGAGTTCTACGGAATATAACCGTGTAGGTACTTCTGTCGCTTTTGATCATACGGCGGAAGCAAAGTCTTATACGGCTGAATATGTAGATGGTTATACTGGTGAGAAAAAGACTACTACTTATACTTATCCGAAAAATTCTATTTATAAGAATGGTACGGTCAATAATGATAAGCTGGCAAAGATAATCTCGCAAAAATACTTGGCACAGGTCCCTTGGTTACCTTTAGAGGCATGGTCTGATCATCGTCGTTTAGGTTTGCCTTTCTTTGAGAATCAAGCTGTTGAGATAGATTATAACGTTTCTAGTAACGAGTTGCCTCTTACTCGTGCTAACTGTAAGGAATGTAAGTGGGAATTCTATCAAGAACGTCTGCGCTATCCAGCGAATATGGAAATCAATAGTAAGGATAGTTATATGAAAGCTGTTGAGCTATTGGGTGGAGCTGATTTAATTTCTACTCCGCTATGGTGGGCTAAACATTGATTTATATGAAAGCTCAAGGTGAAGGATTATGCTTCCACCTTGGGCTATTTTTGTGTATTTGTGCCGACCGCTATTATAAGCATCTAACAATGCCCATCGTAAGCCCCTGCCGACTGCGGTCGAAAGGAGCTTATAATGGGCATTCCTAAACTCACTTGTCACTAAACTCACGACCCTCCTGGCTTACTTGTCACTCCCCGATAAAGTCTACTTGAAAAGCTTGTCATCAGAGGCTGTTAACGTAAGCGTCACTGGCGTAGTGTGCCCCCTGTCTCTCTCTAGTTTCCTCTTGTATATGTTAAACTCAAAACATATCTGCCCTTTTTATGTTTATACAGGATAAATGACATTCGTTGACGCAAAAACTAAAACATTGTCTAGAAAAATAAACAAAAAACAGTAGTTATGTTGAAAAGATTCAGACCAGTCAGCTTAATCCTGTTGGTAGGGGCGCTTGGGTTCTCGGGAAACTTATACGCCACGCCTATGTCCGGGATTCCGAGGGTTGACATTTCACAGCAAAACGCAAAGGTGTCGGGAATAGTTGAGGATGCCTTAGGGCCCGTTACCGGGGCGTCCGTAATCGTGAAAGGAACTACCAATGGTACTATGACCGACTTGGACGGACATTTTACCTTGGATAACGTGAAGAAAGGGGATATCATACAGATATCGTTTATCGGTTATACCTCGCAAGACATCCCATATACCGGCCAGTCCGAGATTACGGTTAAACTCGTGGAAGATACCCAGAAACTCGATGAGGTGGTGGTGACTGCCTTGGGTATGAAACGGGATAAGAAAGCCTTGGGCTATGCCATGCAGGAGTTGAAAGGGGACGACCTCTTGGCCTCCCGTGAGCCGAATTTGGCGAACTCCCTTTCCGGTAAGGTTTCCGGTTTGCAGATCGTCCGTTCAAGCAATGGCGTAGGAGGGTCCTCTAAGATCGTACTTCGTGGTAATAACTCATTGACGGGTAGCAACCAGCCCTTGATCGTCGTAGACGGTACCCCGATGGATAACTTCACCGGTGGCGTGGATGATGTATGGGGTAACTCCGGAGCGGACATGGGTAACGGCCTTTCGGATATCAACCCGGAAGATATCGAGTCCATGACGGTATTGAAGGGTGCTTCCGCCGCCGCCCTTTATGGCTCACGTGCCGGTAACGGTGTGATCTTGATCACTACCAAGTCCGGACGTAAGAACGAGGGCCTCGGTATTACGATCAACGCCGGTATCACCGCCGAGACGATTTTCCTGAAACCTGATTTACAGAACGACTTCGGACAAGGCTCCGTGGGCGTTTACGATAACCAATCCCGCCTTAGCTGGGGACCGAAAGCCACGGGACAAATGGTAACCGATTGGAGAGGCAATCAAATCCCCCTGCATACTTATGATAATATCGACGCTTTTTTCCGCACCGGAACCTCCTTTAACGAGGGTGTCAGCTTCCAGCAGAACATAAAGGGGACGGCGGTATTCGCCTCCGTAAACCGTTCCGACGATGCTAGCATCACCCCACGCTCAAAACTAAACAAGACGAATATTACCTTGCGTGCCACCACTTTCTTGGATGAGGCGGAAAAGTGGAAAGTAGATGCCAAGGTGAATTATATCAATCAAAACGCACATAACCGCCCGATTCAGGGCGTGAATCCCTCGAACGCTTTCAATACGATCTATAACCTGCCTCGTTCCTTGAATATCCGTGAGTTTGAGGATGACGTGGATGAGCAAGGCAATATGATTTGGTATGACGCCTCCAAGAATCCGCAGGAGAACCCTTATTGGGTGACCCGTTATCGCCAGAACGAGGATACCCGTAACCGTTTGTTAGGAAATATCTCCTTGAAATATGCCCCGACCGATTGGTTCGATATTGAGTTGAGAGGTGGTACGGATTATTATACCACGACGAAGAGCGAGAAAGTATATGCCGGTGGTAATACCAGTCCGAGAGGTCTGTATACCGAGGGATCGGAGACCTTCTATGAGAATAACTTCAGTTTCTTGGCTACGGCCCGGAAGGATAACTTGATCGATCGGCTGGGAGGCTTCGTTACTTTCGGTGGTAACTTGATGCTCCAGCAGCGTAATAAGATGAACGCTTCTGCCGGAGAGTTGTTGGTGCCGAACTTGTTCTCGCTGAATAATGGCGTGAATAAGCCAACAGTCACTTCCGAGTTGATCCGCCGTCGTATGAATTCCTTGTACGGGTCGTTGCAGTTGAACTGGGATGGTTATCTGTTCTTGGATGTTACGGCACGTAACGATTGGTCGTCTACGATGTCGAAAGCCAACCGCTCTTATTTCTATCCGTCTGTCAGCTTCTCCGCGGTGATCTCTGATATGTTGCCGAAGATTGGCGGAAGCATGCCGGATTGGTTCTCTTTCGCTAAGGTACGTGCCTCCTTCGCCGAGGTTGGTAACGATTTGGATCCGTATCAATTATATAACTTCTTCTCTGTAGGCAAGGATCCCAACGGGAATACGACAGCGAAACCGGGTAAGGTACTTTATGACTCGGACGTACGTAGCGAGTTGATTAAATCATGGGAAGCCGGTTTCGATATCCGTTTCTTCAATAACCGGTTAGGCTTGGATGCCGCTTGGTATAAGTCCAACGCTACCCGCCAGTTACTAGATTTACCGATGGATCCGTTCTCCGGCTATGCTTCCCGTAAGATTAACGCGGGTAACATTCAGAACGAGGGTTTGGAGATCTCCTTGAACGGTACGATTCTAGACAATCCCGCCGGATTGAGCTGGAGCTCTACGGCGCAGTTCTCCTTGAACCGGAATAAGATCAAAGAATTATACGAGGGCGTGAATCTATATGATATAAAGACGTTCGACGCTATCCAGATCGTAGCTCCGGTAGGTGGTTATTATGGTGAGATCTACGGGCAGACCTTTATGCGTGTGACCGATGAGAATAGTCCTCACTATGGAAAGATCGTCGTAGGTGATGACGGTTTGCCTTTGATCTCTACCGAGAAGTCGAAAGTAGGAAACCAGAGTCCGGATTGGATGATGGGTTGGACCAATAATTTCTCTTATAAAGGTTTTAACCTGAGCTTCTTGATTGACTTCCGTATCGGTGGTAGCATCTATTCGGCGACAGCCTCCAACCTGTATACCCGGGGTAACGCCGCCGGAACAGTGGTGAATGGTGATCGTGCCGAATTCGTGGTACTGAATACCGTGGTTCAACAGGGCAGTGGTTATGCGGAGAATACGGTCGCCGTCACTCCCCAGAACTATTGGGAACGTATTGGGTCTACCGGAAATTATGGTTTACCAGAGGTTTATACCTATAGCGCCACCAATGTCCGTTTGCGTAATATCACCTTTGGCTACGAGTTCAATCGACAGATGTTGAAGAAAACGCCTTTCCAGCGTGTACGTCTATCCGCTACTTGTAACAATGTTTGGATGATCCATTATAACTTGCCGGGTATCGACCCCGAGTCCGTTGCCGCCACGAATACCAACGCTACCGGATTCGAGAATGGAGCCGCGCCGACCAGCCGTTCCTATACGTTTAATGTAACCGTGGGATTCTAATGGAATACATGATAATTTGAATTACGATAAAAATGATGAAGATGAAAACAAGAAATATACTTTTTACCGGACTGGTATCGGTGGCCGCTCTTCTTTCTTCCTGTAATGACTTTCAGGAGATCAATGAGGACCCGAATCTTGTGGGAGAGGATAAGGTGAAGCCCCAATGGTTCCTGAATGCCTCTATCATGGGAGACCAGATGAACCCAGAGATAGCCGAGCGTATCTTTATCTTGTACTGGGACCGTGCTTCCCGTTTCAATAGGGGAAGTGGTTTTACGATCGGTACGGATAACAATGATTATAGTACGATCTACTTGAGTAATGATTACGCCGTAGGTTGGCTGAATCAAGTGACCAAAGCGATCCAGCTGGGAGAGCAGATGGTTGCCAATGGCGAGGCGGATACCTATCCTTATTATAAGAACGTGATCCAGATGTCCCGTATCTGGCGTGCTTACTTGAACTCGGAAGTAGCTGACGGTTTCGGGCCGATCCCTGCGTTGGCCGCTTTCTCCGGTGTACCGGCTGAGTACGATAGTGTAGAGGCTATCTATCAATTTATATTGAAAGAATTACGGGAAGCTGAGTCTGCGTTGGACCCCTCCTTGGATATGTCCGCTATGGCTAACGAGGATGCTTTCTATGCGGGAAATGTTGCGAAATGGAAGAAGTACGCCAACTCCTTGCGTATGCGTTTGGCGATGCGTATCTCGGCTGTCGATCCTGCCTTAGCGAAAGCGGAATTTGAGGATGCCGCCTCTAAGACATTTATTTCCGAGCTAACCGATATCGCTTCCGTGCAGGAGAAAGAGGGTTGGGATGAGCTGACGAGCGTGATGTCTCGTCCTTGGAACGGGCAGGCGATGTCTGTGACGTTTAAAAACTTGGTAGTTGGTTTGGGTGGACAGGAATTTCCGTTGCCGGACTCCTTAAAAAGCCATTTGAAGAATCCGTACGAGTATCAAGGTTTGTATTTGAACCAGCACTTCCCGCTGACAACGAATGATCCGTGCGCCGGTTTTTATTTCGACGGTATACCTCAATACGTAGATCCCCGTGCCCCGAAGTTGTTTAGTGTAGTAGGCTGGGATGATGGCGTGGTTTATTCCGATTATATCGGTGCGGCCAGCGAGGTGAAGCCGGTTCACTTGAAGAATCCGGCGGATAATACCCAGAATATGTTGACGATCGATCCGAAATATACGTGGGGCACTTGGGTCGCCGGAGAATGGGACGTGAAAGCCGGTCTGGTAAGTGAGCTGACAGGTAAGAATTATAATTATCCCTCTATGTCGAAACAATATCGAATGAGCACCAATAAGCGTGTCTTCTTCGGCCCGTGGGAAAGTTACTTCTTATTGGCGGAGGCTGCGGTGAAAGGCTGGAAAGTTCCGGGAACGGCTAAATCCAATTATGAGTCTGGTGTTACGGCTAGTTTTGAGTATCATGGCTTATTGAGTCAAGTCGGCGATTACCTATCGTCTCAGAAATACAACCGTGTAGGTACTTCCGTCGCTTTCGACCATACGACAGAGGCGAAATCGTATACGATCCGTTATACTGACCCCTATACGAAGGAGGTAAAAAACCGTACGTATGAATATCCCCATAACTCGATCTACCGGAATGGCGCTTATAATAATGACGCTCTGACGAAGATTATCACCCAGAAATATATAGCGCAAGTTCCTTGGTTGCCGGAAGAGGCTTGGAGCGATCATCGTCGTTTAGGTCTTCCTTTCTTCGAGAACCAAGCGGTAGAGAAGGATTACAACCCATTTAATCAAGTTCCTTTGACGGTCGCTACCTCTAAGGAATGCCGTTGGGATTTCTACCCGAAACGTTATCGTTATCCGGCGAATATCCAAACGAATAATCAAGTGGGTTATGCGCAAGCTCTCCAGCTTTTGGGCGGCCCGGACTTGACGACTACTCCACTTTGGTGGAACGCTAAATAGCGAACCTGCTAGGTCTGTTTTATATATACTTTTTTGGTGTCACGCATTTACTTGTGTGGCACCGTTTTTTTGAGATTTACTCAATCGTGCTTAGCCATTTCTCCAGTTCGTCAGTCCATTGACGTTTGTATACGAAGTTGTCCCGGAACCCAAAACTATGGCCGCCTTTTGGGTAAATATGTAAGGAGGCGGACACCTTGTTTTTTAGCAAAGCGAGATAATAAAGCACGCTATTCTCCGGGCTAACCGCCTCGTCATCCGAAGCCAACGCTATAAAAGCGGGAGGTGTCAGTGAGTTTACGTGTAATTCCAGAGAGAAAGCTTCCTCTTCCTCATGCGTGGGTTCGCTCCTAATAGCCGTTCCCTCGATTTAAGGTGCGTTAAATGAGGTAGCATACTGATAACCGGATAAAGGAGTATTTGGAAATCCGGACGTGCGTCGTCTACCCCGAATATTGCGGCATGCCCGGCGATATAACCGCCAATGGAGGCACCCATGACACCGACCTTCGTAATCTTCCACTCTTCCGAGTAATTACGGAGGATGCGGAGACCTTGGCGAACATCGTCCAGAGGGACTTCCCTATGTCCGTTCGGCATCCGGTATTTCAATACGGCATAAGTAATACCTTGCGCATTAAACCATGCGGCCATATCACGCCCCTCATGTCCGATCGAAATCTTGGAAAGTCCGCCACCCGGACACATCAAGATCGCCTTGCCATTCGGCTTCGTTGCCGGATAAACCAATAGGGAAGGATTCGATATATTGGATATGGCATTCGGGGCATCTTCCAATTCTACGCCGGCCAATCCATTACTAGTGGGCGCTCCATCCGGCCAAAGTAGGATAATCCTATTTTTCTGTTGTACTGTTTCCATTTTCTATATTCTGAATTGTGTTTATAATATAAAACAACGTTGGCCTTTGATTAGTTTAGCATTCAAGATCTTTTCGAATCATCATCGTATATAAAAAAGTCCGGAAAAGACGAGGGAAATCACCCTCCATCCTTTTCGGACTTTTATCCTATTACATTGAAAGGTAAATTATTGCATACCTTCCGTAGTCATTTCCTTATTAATCTTTTTAACCAATCCCTGAAGAACGGCACCCGGGCCTAACTCGATGAAATGAGTGGCACCGTCGGCGATCATGTTTTGTACGCTTTGGGTCCAACGTACTGGGGCGGTTAACTGTGCGATCAAGTTAGCCTTAATTGTTTCCGGGCAAGTCTCGGCTTTCGTGCTTACGTTCTGGTAAACCGGGCAAGAAGGTTTATTGATCGTCGTAGCCTCGATAGCGGCAGCCAACTCCGTACGAGCCGGTTCCATCAATGGAGAATGGAACGCTCCACCTACTTTCAACTTCAAGGCACGCTTAGCGCCTGCGGCCAATAACTTCTCGCAAGCCTGATCGATACCGGGGATAGAACCGGAGATTACCAATTGACCCGGGCAATTATAGTTAGCGCAAACCACTACCTCGTCCTTGATGCTTGCGCAAATTTCCTCAACCGTCGCGTCCGGCAAGGCTAATACGGCGGCCATTGTAGAGGGAGTTGCCTCGCAAGCCTTTTGCATAGCCATGGCACGTTTGGAAACTAATACCAAGCCGTCCTCGAAAGACAATGCTCCGGCAGCTACCAAGGCAGAGAATTCTCCTAATGAGTGACCTGCGGTCATATCCGGCTGGAATTGATCACCTAATGTTTTCGCGAGAATGACAGAGTGTAAGAAGATCGCTGGTTGAGTAACCTTGGTTTGTCTCAGATCCTCGTCTGTTCCGGCAAACATTAAATCCGTGATACGGAAACCAAGGATCTCGTTAGCCTTCTCAAACATCTCTTTAGCAAGAGGATTATTATCGTAGAGGTCTTTGCCCATACCTACGAACTGTGCCCCCTGACCGGGAAATACGTACGCTTTCATCTTTCTAATTTTTTTCTAATTTCAGTTTTTTAAGACGGTGCAAAGGTAATAAATTTGGAATAATGAGGCTACTATTCATTACAAATTGTATCTTTGCCCCCATCATGAATGAATTACTATTTTTAGGAAACTTAGGTACTGGCGAGATCGTGATCATCGCCATTGTTGTGTTGTTACTTTTCGGTGGTAAGAAAATTCCTGAGCTGATGAAAGGTATCGGTAAGGGCGTGAAGAATTTCAAGGACGGTGTAAAAGGTTTGGAAGACGATATCAAATTAGACGATACGGAAAAGAAGTAAAGGAAGATGCAACAAGAAGAAATGTCATTCTGGGATCACCTAGAAGAACTTCGTTGGACTTTATTTCGTTCTGTTTTAGCGCTCTTTGTTTTTGCTATAGCCGGGTTCTCGGTAATGCCGTGGCTGTTCGATAATGTTGTGATGGCCCCGTGTAGCTCCGATTTCATCGTCTATCGGGAAATGTGTAAGATTAGTTCTCATTTTTCTTTTCTCCCGGACTTTTGTAATGATACGTTCCATGTGAACATTGTCAATATCAAACTGGCTTCCCAGTTCTTCACGCATATGACAAGTTCTTTCTGGCTGGCGTTATTATTGACTTTCCCCTATTTGATGTGGGAGATCTGGAAGTTCGTAAGTCCGGCTCTCTACGAGAATGAGAAGAAAAATGTACGTTGGGTATTCTTGTTCGGAACGATAATGTTCTTTATCGGATGCTCAGTGGGTTATTTCTTGGTGTTCCCGATGACACTACGTTTCTTGGCGACTTACGAGTTGAGTGCCGCCATTACGGAACAGGTATCCCTTGATTCTTACATGGATAACTTCTTGATGTTGATATTCGTGATGGGAATCGTATTTGAGATGCCATTGGTATCTTGGCTATTATCTCAGATAGGGTTGCTAAACCGCTCGTTCTTTCATAAGTACAGACGGCATGCTGTTGTCGGCTTGTTAGTTGGTGCGGCGTTCATCACTCCAAGTAGTGATCCGTTTACGTTAAGTATCGTATTCTTACCGCTCTACGGTTTGTATGAGTTGAGTGCGTTCTTCGTGAAAAAAGCCCCGAAGGAAGAAGACGAGGAGAATGAGGATGAGGAAGATAATAATGAGGAATAAATCCCGAAAGTTATAATAATGTAATATAAAAGAGGCGTGATCCATAACGGATTACGCCTCTTTTTGTGTAGGCCTTGCTTATCTGTTTTTCTCTAGGCTCAATATGAACCGTACCAATTCCGGATCATAACGTGAGAAAAACAGGCTTTGGGCTTTGTCTAACTTCGCGATTTCATTCATGTCCTGTTCCGAAAGTTCAAAACTGAATACGTCGAAGTTCTCTGCCATCCGTTCGTGAAAAAGTTATTGCGCCCTTCTGCGAAAGAGGCCCATGACATGATTTGTGTACCATATTCCCGCATGATTTCCTCTGCTTTCACTTGCTGATTGAAGACGTGTGTTTCCTCTTGATTCACTGCGGGTTTTATTTTTACATGTTCCGCTAGGTCGATAAAACGGTCCGGGTAAAAGTTACTTACGCCGATGGCCCGGGCTTTTCCTGCACGGTAAGCCTCTTCCATGGCACGATATGTTCCATAATAGTCGCCAAAAGGCTGGTGAATGAGCAGAAGATCAACATATTCGGTCTGTAATTTGCGCAGAGACTCATCGATGGAGGCTTTCGCCTTCTCCTCTCCGGCGTTGGTCACCCATATTTTTGTGGTGATGAACAATTCATCGCGAGGTACGCCACATTTACTTATGGCTTTGCCTACACCTTCCTCGTTATAGTACGCTTGTGCCGTGTCGATGGAGCGATAGCCTACGCTGATAGCATCCAATACGCAACGTTCACATTCCTCGGGTGCTATTTTCATTTTTTTCGGTTGTTAAGTCTCGATGTTTTATTTTCCATGTTATCGTAGTTCCACCGAATTCTCGTCTTGATGAAAAAAGATTTTCTCCTTGATGAAAAAAGATTCTCATCATAATGAAAAAAGATTTTCACCCCGATGAAAATAGAAAGTTTTCCCCGTAAACTGTTTCTCTTTCGAAATAATTTATGTATGTTTGCTCAAACTCAAAACGAATTGCATAACATGAAGCACATGTCTATATTGGCGGTCTCTTTGCTGGCACTCGTGGCCTGCACGCCTGAAAAGAAACAGGAGGCGGATTACTCGCAGTATGTGAACCCCATGATCGGTACGGATTTTACCGGCAATACCTACCCGGGAGCCCAAGTTCCTTTTGGTATGGTACAATTGAGCCCGGATAACGGTTTGCCGGGTTGGGATCGCATCTCGGGGTATTTCTATCCGGATACGACGATCGCCGGCTTTAGCCATACGCACCTTTCCGGTACGGGGGCAGGCGATTTATACGATATCTCTTTTATGCCCGTGACCCGTCCTTATAAAGAGGCCCCTGCGCCGTTAGGCATTTACTCCACGTTCTCGCATAATGACGAGGCGGCTTCCGCAGGATATTACCGGGTATTGCTGAAGGATTATAACATTAACGTGGAGCTTACGGCTACCGAGCGTTGCGGTATCCAGCGGTATACCTTCCCGGAGGCCGAGGCTTCGGTATTCTTGAACTTGAAGAAGGCGATGAATTGGGACTTTACCTTGGATTCCAAGATCGAGGTGGTAGACTCTACGACGATCCGTGGATACCGCCTATCCCAAGGCTGGTCTCCCTTGCAGCATGTTTATTTCGAGACCCGTTTCTCTAAGCCTTTCGTGGCTTGTCATATGGATACGACTTCTATCGTGACCAAGGAAAAAGGTTGGATCGGTACGGCTTATGTGGCCCGTTTCGATTTCAATACGAAGAAGGATGAGGAAATCCTTGTCACGACCGGAATCTCTGGTGTCAGCATGGAGGGAGCGGGAAAGAATTTGCGTGCGGAAGCCCCGAAGGATGATTTCGATTACTATCAAGCGCAGGCTAGCGCGAATTGGAACCGACAGCTTTCCAAGATTGAGGTGAAGAGCCGGAATACGGACGATATGGTGAAATTCTATACGGCCTTGTATCATTCCATGATCGCCCCGACGATCTATAGCGACGTGGATGGTTCTTATTACGGCCCGGATCAGCAAATCCATAAAGCGGACGGATGGACGAATTACTCTACTTTCTCTTTATGGGATACCTACCGTGCCTCCCATCCGTTGTTTACGTATACGGAGCCGGAACGGGCGAATGATATGATCAAGGGTTTCTTGAAGTTCTATGAGCAGAACGGGGCTTTGCCTTTATGGAACCTTTATGGCTGGGAAACGAATATGATGATCGGTTATCATGCGGTGCCCGTTATCGTAGACGCTTATCTGAAAGGTATCGGTGATTTCAATGCCGAGAAAGCGCTGGAGGCTTGTATAGCGACAGCCAACCGGGATGACTATCGGGGTATCGGCGATTATAAGAAGTTGGGCTACGTACCGGCTTATAGCGATCCGAAAAAATGGGAGAACTGGTCTTTATCGAAGACCTTGGAGTATGCCTACGATGATTATTGCATCGCTAAGATGGCTGAGAAGATGGGTAAGAAAGAGATCGCCGACGAATTCTTTAAACGTTCACAGAATTATCATAATGTGTACAATCCGGCAACTTCCTTTATGCAGCCTCGTGATGAGAAAGGAAACTTTGCCGCTAATTTCAGCCCCGATGATTATACGGAAGATATTTGCGAGAGCAATGGTTGGCAATATTTCTGGTCCGTGCCGCAAGATCTGGACGGTTTGATCGGATTGGTAGGAAGTAAGGAACGTTTCGCCGAGAAATTGGATAGTATGTTTACCTATGTCCCCAAATCGGATGAGGAATTGCCTATCTTTAGTACAGGCATGATTGGTCAATATGCGCATGGAAATGAGCCGAGCCATCATGTGATCTACTTATATAATAAGGTCGGCCAGCCTTGGAAGACCCAGAAATACGTGGCTCAGGTATTACATGATTTGTATCTGAATGCCCCGGACGGTATTTGTGGTAATGAGGACTGTGGGCAGATGTCCGCTTGGTTTGTGTTTAGCGCCATGGGATTCTACCCGGTTGATCCGATCAGTGGCCAATATGAGATCGGCTCCCCGTTGTTCCCGGAAGTGAAGATGCATGTAGGTAATGGCAAGACCTTTACGGTTTTGGCTCCCGAGGTCTCTGCGGAGAATATTTATATCCAATCCGTGAAGCTGAACGGACAACCTTATGATAAGAGTTATATCACCCACGAGCAAATCATGAGCGGGGCGACATTGGAGTTCGTCATGGGCAGCCAGCCGGGACCGGTATGGTATACGAACGAATGAAATAGCTCTCTATGATATAATGAAGAGAAGGGGCTGTCCAAAAAGTCGGATAGCCCCTTTTGCTATTGTTTATTTCGGTAA